>Ga0247611_10003175_pt1 | contig 24863 bp, 22 predicted proteins | sample 177DNAGHGhighgp2_FD_192422 | JGI IMG/M metagenome (GOLD analysis project Ga0247611, IMG submission 192422) | Sheep rumen microbial communities from Palmerston North, Manawatu-Wanganui, New Zealand - 1770 DNA GHGhigh gp2 | ecosystem: Host-associated > Mammals > Digestive system > Stomach > Rumen... | reverse complement strand
TATAATCATAACTTTGATTAAACATGTAACCGACCATTGCAGGGGAATGATAATTTGCATTAAAAGGACTAGTTCCAATTTGCGTGAATGATGCAACTTGACCTATTGTATATTTAGCTACATAGGCTTGACTAGTATTAGATTCATTTCTGGTTCCTACATAATATAAAGTACTACATGTCGTTGCATCACTTAAACAAGTATAGGTTCCAATTAACTCAGAATAATTACTAGCCCAGGTTTTACCAGTTATGGTATCTTCTAAAGTAAAAGTTCCCGCATTTAAATCATAGGTAAAGTGTCTGGCGTACACACTTGCTGCTGTCATCGTTTGGGTTGTTCCATTTCCTGTTGCATTTATTCCTAAAGTTGTTGTTCTATCCATTCTGCACATTAATTTATCTGTTTTACTATTGACTTTAGCAATACTAAAGACGACATTATCATTTCCTGTATTGGTACTAGCGTTTTTCGTGTATACAACTTTTAAAACATCACTTGAAGTTAGATTTCCAAGATAAATGGTACCTGTATTAGTTCCACTATCATGAAGTAACTCAACATCGTTTTTATAAAAATAGGCTATATCATTATCATACTGGGTAGATACTTCATAACCAATCATATATTCAGCACTATCAGTAACTGAGAATATAAATGTTCCAGTTGAACTATTTGCTTTATTAGTACTTGTCCATTTTTTAGTTGTTGCATCATATGTATATGCATAAGTTGCATCATTGGTTACATTTGTTAAATCTGAGTTTTCTAAGATAGTTGTTGATGTATAATCATATCCATTTTGGGCTACTCCATTATAAAGTAGTTTTACTCCACCTGTATCGGTTGTTCTAATTATTTGCCAACAAAATCCTCCAAATAAGACATTTCCATTTCTTAATCCCCCTTCTCCTGTATAATAATATACTGTTTGTTTAGTATAATTATCTAAATGACTATCTTGAGTTGTAAAGGATGGATTTCTTCTTATTATATCTGCATATGATGATACATAACTAGCATTTTTTGGAAGTTTTTCAGAGAATGGTAAATTTGATTTTTGATATAACACTGCTGTTACACTTCCATAAAATGTTTTATTTAAAGCTGCATTTCCTGCACTTTCATCTACCCAAGCCTTTAAATAAATTGTTTTTGATGCTTCTACCGCTAAATTATATCCCGTATATATTATATTATTTTCTGTTCCTAAATTCTTTGGTGTTCCGTAATTTGTTCCGTCTTCTGAAATAGCATATTTTATATAATTATATGGTAAAGTAGAAGTTTGCGTACTATCATTAAGTAGTTTTACTTCGTATTTCATTATATTCATAGTACCAGTATTTGTCATTGTTACTGTTACAGGACTTGCATTTGTTAAACCATTTGCGTCACTTTCTGGTAACTTATTATTTAATTCTACTAAGACATTATTAATAGTCATAGTTAAATTACCAGTCGATATAGTTACTACTTCTTCTGTTTGATCAAAATTAGTTAGTAATGCATAACTAGATCCTATTACTACAGTTAATATACAAAATACTGCTATTATTAAAACCTTATTTTGTTTCTTCATTAATTTATCAGTTAATTTTTCTTTCTTTACTAATATTGGTTCTTCCATAATATCATCATCCTATTCACTAAGTTTATTTCCTAATACTATTTCTATATTTGTTTCATTATTAATTGGAGTTCCTGGAGGTATACTTTGTGAAATTGCATAACCATGTCCAGAAATACTATAATTAATATTTAAAAATTTTAATATTGTTTCTAAATCGTTCTTTGAATAATTTGTAAAATCAGGAATAGTAAAATTATTACTATTGGTTATTAAGAATATTTTTTCTCCTTTAGACATTAAATTATTAATTGGATATTGATTAACTATAACACTACCATCTCCAATAATAACTGGATTTAAATTTAAATTTCTTAAACTATTTGCTACATCATTTACATTCATATTTATATAATTATCTATATTTATTGAATCATTTTCCTTATTATTACTTGAACCATATATATTATAATATTTAGCAATATTTTGAATTACTTCTTTTACAGGTTCAGATAAAGAATCAACAGTAGTTGGTCTTTTTACCGCACCATATATAATAATTTCTGGATTATCTTTTGGAAACATTAAAGCAATACTTCTAATTACTTCTCTTTCACCTTGTAAATAACCATTACCATTAGTTGAAGCTATTTGAGCACTACCAGTTTTACCAATAATGTTATATCCTGGAAGAGCATAATAATGAGCAGCCCCATCATTGTCATTTACGGTATGCCACATTAAATTTTTCATATATTCAACAGTTTCTGAAGATGCTACTTTTCCTAAACTTTCTCTTTTAAATTCTTTAACATTTCCATCTGAATACTCTATTTTCTTAATAATATATGGATTTAATAATTCTCCATTATTACTTATAGAAGTTAAGGCTTTAATATGTTGAATTGGAGTTGTTGTAACACCTTGACCAAAAGCAGCATTAAATATTTCTGTTTCATATTTAAAATCAATCTTACCACTTGATTCATTAGGTAAATTAATACCAACTTTAGAACCAAATCCTAGTTTTTTAAAATAATTTTTTAGACTATTAGCATCTAAATACTTATCCATTATATTTACAACCGCTGTATTACTAGAATAAATAAATCCTTGATCAAAAGTAATCCATCCCCATCCTACTTTATTCCAGTCACGAATTACTGTTTTGTCTTTAGCTTCAAAACTTCCTGATTTATATGTATTAGATCCCTTATAAACACCAGCTTCTAAAGCTGCCATATAAGTATATATTTTCATAGTACTTCCAGGTTCAAATGGAACACTAACATTAGGATCTAGATAATTAGTTATATCTCTAATATTAGGATCAAAACTAGGAGTTGATATATATCCAAGTATTTCCCCAGTTTTAGCATTAGCAACTATCATATCAAGTTCATCATATTCATATTTAGCTCTTGATTTATTAACAGCTTCTTCCATAAAGAATTGAATACCATTATCAATAGTTAAATAGATATTAACACCATCAACTTTCTCTTCAGTTACTTCTTTTGTACTAGCTATCTTATAACCTTTTAAATCTTTTTGATAAACCGTTTTACCATCTTTCCCTTTTAATTCTTTATCATAATACTTTTCAATTCCCATTTCTCCCGTTACATTACCTTCAGTATCTTCTTTAGCATAACCAACTAAATAAGATAAAAATTTACCATAAGGATAATATCTTTTTTTTGTTTCTATAAAATCTATTCCTGGAAGATTAGCAGCTTTAATAGTATCTTTTTCAAGTTCAGTAAGTCCTCTTCCCTTAACTCCAAATTCTGTTTGATAAACTCCTTCTTTATTTAAATTATTTAAGACTATATCTTTATCCATTCCCAATAATTTAGAAAGAACAAGTGCTGTATTTTCCTTATCAACAACATGCATTGGTTTATCAGGATTCTCGGTTCTTTTAGGATCAAGATAAGCTATAACAGTATAACTAGATACATCTTGAGCTAATATATTTTTAGAATTATCATAAATAGTACCTCTATCAGCTTTTAAAATAGTTGTTTTAGTTGTTCTTTTACTAGCAAGTTCTTGAATATTTATATTATCTACTTTTTTAGATAATCCTATAAAAGATAATCTTGCACCAAGACCAATAAACAAAAAAAGAGTAACAATTAAAAGTAGATTACTAATTTTAACTCTGTTCTCTTTTTTCATAATATCCTCCTAATCAATATTTTTTATATTATCATTATTGTATTCAAGACCTTTTTCTTTAATAACCTTTTGAATATTTTCAAGACTTGCAAGTTCATTTATTTTCATCTGAATACTTTCGTTTTCTTTTTCTTGAATATCTATTTTCTTCTTAATTTTTTCAACTTCATAATTCATTTTAGATAAAGTTGATTTTTCAAAAACAATTACGAGAGGTGCTAAAATAAGAAGTAAAATTGTTATAAAATATAAAAATCTTTCAAAAGGAGTTAGTTTTACTTTTTTTGTTTTCTTTTTTTTCATTCTAATCCTCTCTAACTCTTTCTATTACTCTAAGTCGAGCAGAACGACTACGATTATTTTCATCTAATTCTTCTCTACTTGGTAATTTATCACATATTATTTTAAACTTTGGTTGATATTCTTCTGGTATTTCAGGTAATCCTTTTACAACTTTATCAACTTCTGTCATTTCTTTAAAAACTTTTTTTACTATTTTATCTTCTAGTGAATGAAATGTAATAACTGCCATACGACCATTTAAATCAAGTATAGATAAAGCTTTTCTAAGACTTTCTTCAAGAATATCAAGTTCATGATTAACTTCTATTCTAATCGCTTGAAAAGTACGTCTAGCTGGATTTTTATCAATAGTTTTCTTATATGGCATACTATGTTTAATAATATCTACAAGTTCAAATGTTGTTTCAATAGGTTTCTTTTCTCTTTCACGAACAATATTTCTTGCAATACTTTTAGCATAATTTTCTTCTCCATAAGAAAATATTATTCTTGTTAAATCTTTTTCACTATAAGTATTAACAACTTCATATGCAGATAATTCGTTATCTTTATCCATTCTCATATCTAATTTAGCATCATGTAAATAGCTAAATCCTCTTTCACTATTATCAAGTTGAGGCGAACTAACTCCTAAATCAAAAACAATACCGTTAACTTTAAAAATATTATTTTTAGCAAGTTCTTCTTTCATGAATAAAAAATTGCTTTTAATAATCTTGAAGTTAGTTCCAATAGCACTAAGTTTTTTTGTACTATAATTAATAGCCTCAATATCTTGATCAAAGGCGAATAGTCGCCCACCCTTTATTCTTTTTAATATGTAGCTAGAGTGACCAGCATAACCTAAAGTTGCATCAACATATATACCATTACTTTCTAAATTAAGTGAATCTATTGTTTCTTTTAACATAACACTGTAATGCATATCGTCCTCCTAATTTAAAAAGTTAGTAATGACAATCTCTTATTCTTGTCATACTATACTTAAATTATAGTAACTTTTATGCCTTTTGTAAATCTTTTTACACTTTTTTTAAAAAAATTTACATAAAAAAGTGTAAAAAAAGCATAATAATCTTAGAAAGGACAAAATATGGACGATATAAAAATAAGAGATTATATAATTAATAATTTTAAAGATGATGATGAAGAAACAATAAAAAGAGCAATAGATGAAAGTATTGAAGAAAATGATGAAGTTACTCTTCCTGGAATGGGAGTATTTTTTGAAATAATATGGGAAGACGCAACAGATGAAGAAAAAAACAATATTTTAAAGAAATTAAAAGAAAGATTTAAGAAGAATGGTTCTTAAACATTAAGGGTTGCTGACTGTAAAGTTGGCAATTCTTTTAGTTTACGAAAATAATTAGTATCAATCAAAATTCTTGCTTTAAAATGTCTAAAGTTTCTAAAACCAAAAGCAATTCTTTTAATAAGTTTACAAGTATTATTATTCCTTTCCATAACACCATTATTATAAGGATTTTCTAAAGTGTTTTTTATATAAGGTAAAAATTCTTTTAGGGTATTTGAACTGCACCCCTTAGAGTAGACATCAATAAAAAAACAGTTCAATAAAAAGTGTTATAATACACTTCCGAAAGGAGGTGTATTTTTGTGGCTAAAAAAGGACAAAAATTTCAAAAATATACTCAACATGAAAAAGAAGAATATGTAAGAATGTATCAAGAAGGTAAACCATCGTCATATTTTGAAAGAGAATTAGGTGTTTCCGCAAATACAATACGAATGTGGCAATATAAAGTTAATCATCCTGAATTAAATAATGGAAATAAAAGAGGTAGACCAAAAAATAATTTAACTAAAGAAGATTGGAAAGAAAGATACGAAATATTAAAAAAATACCAGGCCTTCCTCAAGGCACAACGAGAGAAAAAGTAACATTTATAAATTTATATAAAAATAATTATAAACTCAATAACATGTGTGCAGTACTTAATATAAGTCCTAAAACTTATTATAAGTATAGGAATAAGGAAGATCCTGATTATTATGATTATTTAATAATTAAAGAAATATTTGATGATTCTAAAGGTACATATGGATATCGTAGGATTGTTGATGGCCTACTCCAAAAATATGGTGTAGTTATGAATGGAAAGAAGGTATTAAGAATAATGAAAAAATATAATCTGATGGCTGAATACATAAGAAAAGCTAAAATCAAACATAAAAATGAAAGAATTGAAGATAATGTAAAACCAAATTTGTTAAATAGAAATTTTATTACATATGCACCAAATAAAGTATGGGATACAGATGTAACATATTTAATAATTAAAGGGTCGAGGGCATATCTATCTACAATAATAGATTTATATGATAGACATGTAGTTTCATATGTAATATCCAAAAGAAATGATTTAAAACTAGTTATGGATACTTTAAATGAGGCTTTAGCAAAAGAAAAAGATGTACACGGACTTATCATTCACAGTGATCAAGGATTCCAATATACATCTTATGAGTACAAAGCTATATGCGAATCAAAAGGAATACAAATTTCTATGAGCAGAAAAGGAACTCCAATTGATGACTCTCCAATAGAGAGTTGGCACTCACTTCTTAAGAAAGAAACTTTGTACAATAATAATATTACATCTTTACAAGAATATATTCAACTTGTAGAAGATTGGATATTATTTTACAATACAACTAGATTAAAGTCAAAAGTTAAAAAAAAGAGAAAAACTTACACAAAAAGAGAAAAATAATTTTTTCTCTTTTTAATCTACTGTTTTTTTATTGATGTCTCCTAATTAGGTTTCACTTCAATTTACTGATGTTTTCATATATTTAGATATAGAACCATAGTCATGATTTAAAGTAGTTTCTAATAGATTATAATTTTTTGCTTGAATAGCATGTAAAATATTTTGGTATAAATTGTAAGATGCTGTAAGTTTGTGACTTAATTCTAATAAATAGTCTACTATATCAACTTCTGTCATTAAGTTTTTAAAACATAAATATTTCTTCCAATATGAACAATCTAAATCAAATTTGGAAGTTAAAATTAGTCTCCAATATCTTTTAAATTTTCTATAATATTCTTTATTTTCTCTCATAATTTTAATTCTAGTTTTATTTAGACTTCTACTTATTAATTGAATTATATGAAATGGATCAATAATTATTTTAGCATTAGGAAAACTTTCTTTAATTAAACTAATATATGGAGTATACATATCAATTACTATAAATATTACTTTTTCTCTGCATTCTTTCGTGTAATATCTAAAATATTATATTAAATTTTCTAATTTTCTATTTTCAACTAAATCAAATGTTATTCCTGTTTTTGCATCACATATATTAAATGCCATAACTCTTTTTTTATAAGTGAATTCATCATAGCACATACATTCTGGTAAATAATGTTTTTATAATTTTTTCCCATTATAAACTTTATTATTAACTCTTTGTACTGTCATATTACTTACATTATGAATCCATGCTATATCTTTGTGTGTAATTGTTTTACTTGTATAATAATTAATAGATATTTTAGTATTATTACTTATTCTACATCTATACTCAACTATATTAGTTTTAGCAGTTATTGTATGCTTACAATCTTTACAAAAATACCTTTGCTTTTCTAATTCTAAGTAACTATTTAATTCTAATACTTTTGGTATTTTTATTAATGATTTTCTAATTCCATTTTTCTTTATATTGTTACTATCACACTTGGGGCATTTTATAATATTATTACTTAAATATCCCATATATACTAAGCTTCCTTCTACAAAATTTTCTTTAAAATTTACATTTTCCTCTTTTTATATTTAATAATTTTAATATACAATTATTTATAGACGTCGACAACACCCTTTACTATTTTTTTCCAATAACATTGTAACAGGTTTTTGTTGCGATGTCTTTTTTATATACAAAAAAAGATTACTGATTTTTTTATCAGCAACCTTAATGTTTAAGAACCAACTTTTAACTTTGACATATTTATCAGTTTCTATATTAACATTTATAACATTTTATGTTGACATTTACAATAATTAATTATTATACCTTATTTTTCCACCTGTGCCTACACTATCGTTCGGCACTTTATTCGGACAAAAATTCTTCCGAATTTTTTCCTCATGCGCATTTTCCTAATGAAAATGCTTGATCCAAGATTTCTAGATGGAAACGCTGGCACACTACTACCGACCAACGTCACCGCCACCTGGCTCAGAAGGGTCCGGCTCATCGGGTCCAGACTCGAGGCATCCAAAGCCGCCATCCGGGTACACGTAACAGTGGTCGACATAACCAACGCCAGCAAAGACGACACCATCAGAATCAGCGCGCGCAGAAAGAGAGCCGGAACTATCCCATGGTCCACAGTCTGTATAATTGCTTTCTACAGTACATGAATTATTATAAAGATTTGCTCCTTGTAATAATGTTTGATTTGCAGTATATTTTGAACCATCACTTGTTCCTTCTATACAGAATGGTTCATTATCTTTTACCCCACATGCATAGGCATTTGTTACTTCATTATTATTGTTTAATTTTACTCCTAGAAAATAATTCTTTCCCGTTGTTGCTATTAATTCTTCATAATTATCATACAATCCACTTGTTATTTGAGTTGGTGTTTGATGTACATATTCACCATTTGCATCATCCCATAATCCCATATTCCATGTTGTCCATTTTACTGTTGTAATATCTTCAGGATCTGCATAATACATAAATTTACAATCTGGACATGATTCTATTGTTGGTATTTCTATAGGTATTGTTTTTTCTTCAAAGTCGCCTGTTGATGATACTTTTATACTTGCAAATAAATTATTCCAGGTTGTAATATCATAATCTTTATTTGGATTCTCTGCATTGCCTATTACTACATCATTTGATATCCACATATAAAGTCTATATCTATGTGTTACTTCAGACATAGTATTCTTTGGAATTGTTGCTACATGAATTCGTTTAGCACTTGATAAATCAGAATATGATTTATTTGTAAATATCTCTGTTTCTACATTATTTATAAATTCTGTAAGTCTAAATTTTATAAATTTATCTTGTATTCTATTTGCTTCTATCTTACCATCTGGTACATCTCCGCGTAGTAAATTAATGTCATACCAGATATCATATTTTGTATTAGTATTCTTTCCATCTACGGTAAATTCAAAATACTTTGTTGAATCAAAAGTTGATGATGGCATTGCATTAGATAAAGTTAGAGAATTAGATTCTGTATAATGCATATAAATATCTCCAACTACTTGTTTAGAAGTATATATTCCTTGTCTTGTATAGGTATATGCAGCGAACGTTACTCCAACAATTCCTATTAATAAAACTGCTACTATTATTGCTATTAAAACTCTTTTATTTTTCATATAACACCTCTACTATAAATAATATAGCATATTTTTTTATATTTTTAAAGAATAATAAAAAGAATATACACTTTTACATGTATATTTTTATAAATTCTATAACCATACACCAAAGATTATACCAGCCATAGCAAGTATTAAACCAACAAGCCAAAACATTCTTACGATATCTACTTCTTCCATACCAAGTTTTTCAAAATGATGATGAATTGGTGTCATTAAGAATAATCTTTTATTAAAACATTTAAACCAAATAACTTGTAGTATTACAGATAAGGTTTCTATTACAAAGACAAATGCAACTATTAAAAGAGTTACTTCCCTATGAGTTAGTATTGCAATCATACCCATTACAGCCCCAAGTGATAATGATCCTGTATCTCCCATAAATATCTTCGCTGGATGAGCATTAAAGAATACAAATCCTAAAATAGAACCAGTTAGAATAAGAGAAAATATTCCCATATCACTATATCCAACCATTAACGATATTAAACTAAATGCAACAAATGATATTGCAGAAAGTCCTCCAGCTAGTCCATCTAATCCATCAGTTAAATTAACAGCATTACTACTTCCAACTAATATAAATAATATAAATATTCCATATAACCATTTCATTTCAATATTTATACCAAGAGTTGAAACAATTAAAGAAGTTTGTCCTCCATTTTTAATATATAAATAAAATACAACTAATGCTATAAATAATTGCATAAATAACTTCTGTAAAATAGTTAATCCTTCATTTTTACCTTTTTTATGACTTAAATAATCATCTAAAAATCCTATACCAGCATGAGTTATAAAGACAAATAGAACCATTTTTAAATCTTCTGTTAATTCCATTTTATGAGTTAAAAGTAAAATAGATGTTACAAGAAGAGTTGATATTATAAAAATAAGTCCTCCAAAAGTTGGTGTTCCTTCTTTAACTTGATGTCTTTCTCCAACATAACTACTTATTCTTTGACCTAAGTGAAGTTTTTTTAGTATTGGAATTAATATGAATCCTAAAACAATGGAAGTTATAAAACCAAGCATACCAGCTAGAATAGATTTAGTTAATAAATACATTTATCCCAACTCCTATCTATTTAAGTATACTACATTTTTATCTATCTTATTAGGGGTATTATTGCTAATTTACACTTTTTTACAAAGAAAAAGAGATTTTTTCTAAATCTCTATTTTCTTAATACCTTTGGTCTTTGTAATATATCTTCTGGATTATCATTCATATATCCAGTTGCTTCAAGTTCTCTCATAATACTTTCTGGTTTAACTGAACGAACTGTTGCAAAACCATATTTATTATATTTATTTTGACTTACAAGAATTGGAGTACCACCATATTTATATGCATCTAAACAATTATCTAAACTATCATCTACCACTGCTACTCCATGTAAATTAGGTAAATCATATCTTTGCATTATTTTCTTAGCTTTACTATTTCTTGGACGTCTTTCTCCATCAATATGTTCCCAAGCATGAAAACGAAGTCCAATATGATCCATTTCCGGTACCATTTTATGAACAGCTTCTCCTTTAGCATCAAATTCACGTCCATGCATATCATCTATACCATTATGAGCTGTTAAACTTATAACTCTTGCTCCTAATTGCTCATAGAGATTTTGAACATTTTCTTTGGCATAAGGCATCCAATTACATTCTTGATAAATATCATCATAAGGTATTTTACCATGTTCTAGTTTTCCATCTTTTTCAACAGTAGCATCTCTTTCTTCTAAGAACATCTCTTTATCATGTTTTAACATATCAAGAACTTCTCCTATTTCAATTAATGGCTTGCGATAATAAGTTTCATTAAAATCTCCTATTTCATCATTTTCTGTCTTTATAACATCATTTCTCATCATACTGAAATCTGGAAGTAATGGAATTTCTCCTTTTTCTCTAGCTTCTCTAATAAGTTTTTCAATTAAATCATATTGATATTGCGCAACACTAATTGCTCTTTCTCTTGTTCTTAATATCTTAGTTGCAAATTTAGGCCAGTTTCTTTCAACATGAAATTGGATTAAAGGCGATGATCTAAATAATACATCATCATTATCAAGGACTAATAATTTTAAATTCTTTACCATAAATATTCTCTCCTTTTAGTTGCATATTATAACAAATAATTCTAATCTTGTCAAATTTTTCTTAAATTGTTATAATAATTCTGGTGATTTTATGAAATTAATTGTAAGTGATTTTGATGAAACATATTATACAAATAATATAGAATTAGATACTAAAATTAATAATAAATTTATAAATAAATTTCGAAAAAATAATAATTTATTTATGTTATCAAGTGGAAGAAGTTTTAAGTCACTAAAAGAAATGGTTACTAAATATAATATAAAATATGATTATTTATCTTGTTGTGATGGATCTATTCTTTATGATAATAAAGATAATATTATTATAAAATATAGTTTAAATCCTGATATAATTAATAAATTTATTTCTTTAAAAAAATATGCTAATATAAATAGAATTCAATATTCTTATGAAGATGATTATTATCCATCTTTTAAAGATAATAATTTAATAGGTATTAATATTGTTATAGATAATGATAAAATTACAAACAGATTTAAAAAGAAATTTAAGTTACTAAATAAAGAATATCCAAACTATGATTTTTTAGTTTATGCTCATGATGATGTAACTTTCTTTTGTATTAAAAATAATGGAATTAATAAAAGTTCTACAATTAAATATTTAGAAAAAGAATTAAATTTAGATTATAATGATATTTATGTAATTGGAGATAATGATAATGATTATCCAATGCTTCTATATTATAATAGTTATTATATTGGAGAAGTTAGTAAAGATATTGAAAAGGTATGTATTAAAGGATTTAATAATTTCTATGAGATAGAAAGTGAAATAAAAGAATAAAAACTGGTTTAGTTTTTATTCTTTATTTTATCTAAACAATATTTTATAAATTCATCTACTTTTAATGTAGTAGTATCTTTTTCTGAATATAATCGATAACTTATTTCATTATTATCTTTTTCTTTATCACCAAGTATTAAAGTAACTGGTATTTTTTTAGTTTGACTTTCACGCATTTTATAACCTAATTTTTCATTTCGAGAATCTACATTTACTCTAATATTATTTTCTAATAATATAGCTTTTATTTTATTAGCATATTCTAAATGATATTCATTATTAACTGGTATTATATTAATTTGGACTGGAGAAAGCCAAAATGGTAATATTCCTTTAGTTTCTTCTAAATAATAGGCAATAGTTCGATCAAGAGAACCAAATATTGCTCTATGAAGAACTACTGGAGTTTTTTTAGTACCATCTGAATCAATATATTTTAAATCAAATTTCATAGGTAAACAAAAATCTATTTGACATGTTGATAAACTAAATGGATTACCAACAGCAGGACGTACTTGTACATCAAGTTTTGGTCCATAGAAAGCAGCTTCTCCTATTTTTTCTTCATAAGGAAGACCAATATCATTCATTATTTTTCTTAGGGAATCTTCAGCTTTATTCCACATATCATCATCTGGATAATATTTTACTTTATCACTTGGATCTCTCAAACTAAGTTCAAATTTATAATCTGTTATATGCATTTCTTTATATACTTCTAAGATTAATTCAACAACATTTTTAAATTCTTCTTCTATTTGTTCAGGAGTACAGAATATATGTGAATCATTTTGACAAAAAGTACGAACTCTTTCAATTCCTTTTAAAGCTCCACTTGCTTCATACCTACAATCTCTTGCAATTTCTGCAATTCTAATTGGTAAATCATGATAAGAATGAAGATCATTTCCATATATTACCATATGATGAGGACAATTCATTGGACGAAGAACATATTCTTCATCTTCTACTTTCATAATTGGAAACATAGCATCTTTATAATGATCTAAATGTCCTGATGTTTTATATAGATTAACATTACCAAGAGGTGGAGTTTGAACATGAACATATCCTCTTTTTAATTCTTTATCACGAATATAATTCTCTAAAATATTCCAAAGAGTAAATCCATTAGGTAAATACATTGGAAGTCCTCTACCAACAAGATCAGACATCATATAAATACCTAATTCACGCCCAAGTTTACGATGATCTCTCATCTTTGCTTCTTCTAGTTCAACTAAATATTTATCTAAATCTTCTTTTGTTTTAAAAACTACTCCATAGATTCTTTGTAATACTTTATTATTAGAGTCCCCCTTATAATAAGCTCCACTAACTTTTAATAATTTAAAATATTTTATTTCTTTAACACTATCTACATGAGGTCCACGACAAAGATCCGTAAAATCTCCTTGGGTATAACAAGAAATAACCGTATCATCATCCATATTATTAATTAAATCTATTTTATATGGATCATCTTTAAATAATTCTAAAGCCTCATCTCTTGATAATTCTTTTCTTATTATTTTTTTACCATCTTTAGAAATTTTTTTCATTTCTTTTTCAATTTTTTCTAAATCTTCTTCTGTAACTTTATCATCACCTAAATCAATATCATAGTAAAAACCTTCTTCTATAACAGGTCCAACCCAAAATAAAGCTTTAGGATATAAATGTTTTATAGCTTGAGCCATTAAATGCGCTCCACTGTGATTTAATACACTTAATTCATTATCTTCTTTAATATTTATCATAAATCCTCCCTAAAATAAAAAGAAATGGTTAAAGAAGTCAAATGACGGTACCATTCCTTATTTTACTTAATTTTAATAACGGTATAACCGGAAATCTCTTTCGAGTTCTATTCATAGGTAGTAATCTATAATTAATATATTAGTTTCCACCAGCCACTAACTCTCTATAAAACTATATTATAGATCATGTCCTAATCAACATATTTAATAATATTATAGCATTACTTTTATATTTGTCAACTTATTATATTAAATATTTAATACAAAAATTACTTTCTAAATCTGAAACTATTTATTTTTATTACTATTACTATTCATAGTTTCCGCTTGTTCTTCTTTTTCTATTTCCATAAGATATTTAATACAATCTGATAAACTATCACTTCCACCAATTAAACCTATTACTGTTACTAAAAGAATCGGTGTTATAAAGATTCCAATAGATGCAATTATTCTAACTTTTACATTCTTTTTAGCATTATTTAAACCTTCTTCATCATCATTAAATATAGCTTTAACAAAATCAAATGAAGTTAATAATATTAATAAAATTGGTACACCTATTTGAATTGTTTTTATTACATAACTATTTAATATATTAATTAACGAATTTTGATCACTTTTAACCCCAAATAAGTCTTCACATCTAAGTCTAGCTTTACTTTCATCTAATTTAACATCTGTAAATGCTCCAACGCTTGTATAAACTTCTTCATAATCTACTTGATTTCCATTTTGATCAACTAATTTATCAACAAACTCATACTTAGTTTTATTTTTTGCTTTAACTAAAAATTCAGGATATTTATTTCCTTCTTTATTTAAAAAGATATTTTTATAATTAGATATATTACTAGCACTTATTTCTGTTCCTGATTTTTTTTCAAGAACTATACCATCACTCTTTTTATATACTCCAATAAACTCAATAGCTTTTTTATATGGTTTATATTTTGTAATTAAGGCTCCTGCTTCGTGAGAAGAGTTTTTTATTTCTTCTGATACTTCATCACATGAACCACTGTCTTTTCTTAGAAAAAATCCACCAGTACATGATGCATATGTGTTACTTAACGGAGGTGAAACACAATAATCTTCACAATTAAAAGATTTTTTAAAATTATCATCTGATTGAGGATCTATACTGATACTATTTGGTCCATCTGTTTTACCAAAACAAGCTTTAGATGTAGTCCCATTCATAAACCAAGTACCATCACTTTCTCTATCTAATTTATATGGTATACCTCCATCATTAACACTACTAGATTTAGTATTTCCCATAACATAACAATACTTTATTTCATCATCACTTTTAGCAATTATACTTGCTGTCGCTTTTTTAACCATTTGTTCTGTTACATAATCTGTACCATCTTTATCATAAATATATTTTTCCGTACTACTCATACTAGTATATTTAGCATGCCAATTCTCATTACTATCATTATCAGTAATATTAGTTACTTCTGCTGTAGGAAATGAAATTTCTAGGTTGCTACAAGATGACTTAATATTATTTCCTTTATATACATATTGGGTAACACTAGCACTAGCACTATTAATAATTATTCCCGTTCCTCCATAAGAAGCTGTTGTACTCTGAAATTTACCTTTTTCACTTCCTCTTACTTCAATTTGAAAAGAATAATTTTGACTATTTGCTCTTGTGTAATTTACTGTTGCAAATTTACCAGTTACATCACCAACCACAATTCCATTAGGATATTTTTCAAATAATAATACAACATAATCATCATCTTTTTCTTGATTACCAACATATGTTTTATAAAAACATAATTCTGATCCTTTACTAATAGTTATAACTTTATTTTGTAAACCATTATAAATATTTTTTAAAGAAGCACCATAATTACTACCAGCCTGATCATAGCAGTAATGTTTAAACCAACTCCAGCAACCATCCATCTCTCCTTTTGCATATATATTTAAATTAAAACTAAAAAATAAAACAAAAATTAATAATATTTTTTTCATATCTACCTCTAATAAAAGGATAACACAATAATAATAAAATGTAAATTAATTTAAAAAAAATATAGTCAAATAATAAAAAATATTGTATAATATTTATGGTGTTGATATGAAAAAAATAATAATTTTAATTTTAATAATATTTATAGTGACTGGTTGTTCACTATTTAAAAGAGATAGTATGGAAAATATTAATATCTTAACAACCAATTATTCTTTAGAATATGTTATACGTTATTTATACGGAGAAAATTCATTAGTTAGTTCTATCTATCCTGATGGAGTTAATATAGATAAATATGAATTTACAGATAAACAAATAAAAGATTATAGTAAAAAAGATATGTTTATTTATATGGGACTTACTAATGATACTAATCAAGCAGTTACTTTCTTAAATAAAAATAAAAACATTAGAATAATAGATGCTTCATTTGGTATGCAGTATAAATATAAAGAAGATGAATTATGGTTAAATCCATCTAATCTCTTAATGATATCTCAAAATATAAAAAATGGCTTAGCTGAATATATTAAAAGTACTTATTTATTAAAAGATATAGATACTAAATATAATGAATTAAAAGAAAATTTATCAGGAATAGACGCTAACTATAAAACTTCAATTGAAAATGCATCTTATAAAACTATTGTTGTTAATAATGATGCCTTACTCTATTTAACTAAATATGATTTAAATGTTATTTCAATTGATCCTAATAATACAAGTTATGAAAAAAATATTGCTCTTTTTAAAAGTAATATTAAACAAGGAAATATAAAATATTTATATATATATGAAAATACAGATCTTAATGAAGAAATAACTAATATAATTAATGAAAATAATATAGAAAAAATATCTTTTAAAAATTTAAAAAATATTAATGATGAAGAAAGAGAAAATAAAAAAGATTATTTATCAATTATGACAGATAATCTTGATAATATTAAAAAAGAATTATATAAATAAGAATCTAGAAATTAATCTAGATTCTTTTTTTATTTACTTTCTTCTTCACTGATTTCCATTATATATTTAATACAATCTGATAAACTATCACTTCCACCAAGAAGACTAATTACGGTTACTAAAAGAATTGGTGTTATAAAGATTCCAATAGATGCAATTATTCTAACTTTTACATTCCTTTTAGCATTATTTAACCCCTCTTCATCATCATTAAATATAGCTTTAACAAAATCAAATGAAGTTAATAATATTAATAAAATTGGTACACCTATTTGAATTGTTTTTACTACATAACTATTTAAAAAATTAATTAACGAATTTTTATCACTTTTAATTCCAAATAAATCTTCACATCTAAGTCTAGCTTTATCTTCATCTAAACCTACGTTCATAAATGACAAAGAGTTAATATAAACAAAATCTCCAGATATAGCTGTACCATCTGCTTTTTTATTTGTCATTGAAAAAGTATAAGTACCATTATCTTCAATAATATACTCTGGAAGACCAACTGTTTTCTTACTATTTTTATATTCAGTAATCGCATTCTTATAATTATTAGCATTTTTAATTATAATATTTTGGTTGTTTTTTTGAGCTATAATACTTTCATCATCACTAAGAGATATTACAATATTATCATTTTTTGATTTTAAATATTTACGAAATTCTAATACTCGCGTTTGATGAGCTGTTATGTCAGAAGAATTATTTTGAGTTTTTTTACTTAATCTATCAACATTATCTTTCTCAACAAGATATTTATTACAAAAACTTTCTAAATTGGTTATAGTATCGGTAATTTTGGATCCTTCATAATTCTCACATTTAAAAGTACTTTTAAAATTTGAATCAAATTGTCTTCTAACTTTTATTCCATAAACAGTAGTTGTATCTGCTTCAGTAAAACATATTTTATAATTTCCAGAACCTAAATACCAAACATAATTTGGATCAGATTTTAAAGTTACTGTAAAACCATTTACCGTGCAAGGTGATATATTATCATCTTTTTTTTCAAAATTATTAATTTCTTTTGATAATTCACTATCATATTGAGCATAAATATTATCAGTTGAAATATCATCAGAGTCATTTGGATAAAATTTAATATAATGTTCTGATTTGAATCCAACAACAAAATTTTTACAAATATCGGAAGTAGTACTGGACTTATTTAAATATGCTCGATTACTATTATTATTAAATTTTATTATATCAACATTACTTTGCCATGAAACATTTCCATACATACTATTATAATTATTATCTATGTCTAATGTTAAATCACTAATAAAATATACATTATTACCATTTAAGTCACCATATGAAAATTGAAATACAACATATCTACCAGTCTCTTTTTCGGTATTATTACTTACTGTTTTAAAAGCACAATAAAAATCTTTAGTTCCAAGCGTTTTATTTTCTAAAAAACTAGTAATTGTATCCTTACTAACTCCATCTATATTTGCATAAACATTTAAATTAAAACATAAAAATAAAACAATTATTAAGATAAACTTTCTCATTTTAATACAAATCCTCCAAATCTATATCTAATTAAAAATATCAGAATAATAATCTGATATTCTATTCTAATCTTTTTTCTTTTTAACTGGAGCAAACTCATCATAGGAACTAGTACTAGTATTATCTAAATTATTAACTTCCTCATTTGATACATTATTAATTACTGGTTCAATATTTGTTAAAGGAACTGGATTAACAACTGGTTCTTGGATTGGAATTTGTGGAACTGAATTAACAACTGGTTCTGGAGTTGGAACTGGAGGAATAGTATTAACTTGATTATCATTATTAACTACTTCTTTAGCTGCTTCTTTCTCCTCTAATTCAATATCAAGTCTATCTTTTCTTTTTAAATTACTTATAAATATTTTTATAACATAAATTAAAAATGCAGTAGGTATTAATGGTAATATAAATAAAATAATCGTTAATACCATATAATCTTTAACAACATCATTAGCAAATAATATTTGTAATGTTGCTGCACTATATCCCCATAGTAAAGATGTTAATATGGAACAAAATATAATAGCTAAAGTACTATATACATAATCCACAACATAATTATAATAATACGTACCTTTCTTACTTTTATAAGCTATAGTAAATATAAAATATATTAACAAAATAGCAATAATAGGAACTATAACATAATATAGTACCTCTTTTGGTAACCAGAAAAATTTAATATTCATATAACCACTTCCTAATCTCTTCTATATAATAATATATCATAAATTATTTAATATTTCTACCTATTTTTTATATTTTTTAAATTATTTACTTCTTTCTGACATTTTTCATCAACTAAAAAACTATATCTAAAGAGTGTATATCCTTGATAATTAGACATAATTTTAGAATAATTTATTTCTCTTTCAATAATATTATTATTATTAATCCATTCATATTTACCTATTCCAGCATAATTATCAATTAAATTAGATTTATATAAAGCAAGTACTGGTACTAATTTAACTTTATTAGTTATTAAATTATTCCATTCTACTATTGTCTTATCAAATGGTTTTAATTCATTATCAAATCCAAAATATATTTGAGGCATTATTATATCAATATAATTATCTTCTTGTAACCAAGTTTTTATATCTGCATAATGTAGTTCATAATTATTATTTATATTACCATCTGGAGATATACTAAATAATATATTAGAATTATAATTTTTAATTAATTTATAAATACTTTTAATAGTATCATTAATAATATTTAATCTAAATTCTTTTAATGAAACATCATTTATCTTTTTATATTCAGTATATTCTTTTAAATCTATATCATTACTTTCATAAAAGTAATCATCTAAATGAATACCATCTATATTATAATTAATTAATATTTCTTTAATATACTTTAATAATAAATCTTTTACATTAGAACTAGCTGGATTATAATAAATACCATTATTAGTTATAGAAGCATCTCCTGATTCAATATATTTTAATGCTATATTATTACTAGATAATTTAGTAATATCATTAGAAGAACTTATTCTATATGGATTTATCCAAGCATGTAAATATATATTTCTTTTATGAGACTCTTCAATAAAATATTTTAAATAATCCATTCCTAAAGATTCTCCTTCTTTTAATACAATTGAATAAGTAGATGGGAAAATACTTGAATTAAAAATAGAATCTGAAAATGGAGAAACATGTAAAAATATTGTATTAAAATTTAATTCTTTAATTCTATCTAACATTTTATTAATATATACTTTATTCATTTCTATACTATTATTTTGAAAATATTCTAAATATTCAATATAAGAAATATATATACCTCTTATTTCATAATTAGAATCTATTTCTAAATTAGTATTTTTTTTACTTAATACATAAGCATTACCTATAAGAAAAATAATTATAATTAAAAAAATAACAAATATCTTTTTCATAATATCACTTAGTTATTATAAAAAATATATTTGTTAAATTATGTTACATTTTGTCTACTGTTTCAATTGCTAAAATATTTAGCATATTTTCTATTATATTTAATATTAATTTAACTGTTCCAAGATAAGTATTTTTAATACTTTCATTTTCTTCTGTAAGAATATGATAATTATTATAAAACTTATTAAATAAACTTGCTAAATCAAATAAATAATCTGTTATATAATTTAAACTTTTATCATCAAATGAATGGTTTAAAGTACTAGGTATTTCTAATACTTTAAGTAATATATTTTTTAAATCAGAATTATTAATTACTTCTAATTTATAATCTTTATCTTCTACTTTATTAAGTATAGATTTTAAACGAACATCTGTATATAAAAGATAAGGACCAGTTTTACCATCAAATGATGAGAATTTAACTTCATCAAAGATATAATCAGTTGTTCTATTTGACATTAAGTCTGCATATTTTAAGGCTGCTATAGTTAGTTTTTCTTTAATTATATTTCTTTCTTCACCTACAATATCTTCTTTCATTTTTGGTTCTATTTCATTTCTTATTACATCTATTAAATTATTTAAATACATAACTCCACCATCACGGGTTTTATATGGTTTGCCATCACTTCCATTAATAGTACCAAATCCTAAATGTAATAATTTATTATCTTTAACTAATCCAGATTTAATAGATGCTCTAAATACTTGTTCAAAGTATAATGATTGTCTTGAATCAACTACATACCATATTTCATCAGGATTAAATCTTTTAATACGAGAATATATTGTTGCAAGTTCACGAGTTGCATAGATAGTTGCTCCATCTTTTTTAATAACTAATAAAGGTGGTATTTCTTTAGTATCAGTCTCTTCTTTTACATCCATAACCATTGCACCTTCTGATTCATATAAAAATGGCTTTAATATTTCTAACATAAGAGGTATATCTTTAAAACTATCAAGTTCCCCTTCCCATAAATCAAAAGTACAATTAAGTTCATCGTAAACTTTTTTTATTTCAGTAACTGATACTAAGACAAGTTGTTTCCATAAAGCTAAGAATCTTTCATTACCCTTATCTATTTCAGCTGTTATATATCTTACTTCATCCATTCTATCTGGATTATTCGCTGCATCAATATTTGCAGAAACATACATTTCACCAAGATCAGCTGCTGTATAATGAACTTTAGGATAATCTCCCTTATAATTTTCATCAAAAATACTAAATCAGGTTCTCTTTTTTTAATTTCTGAAATAAGCATACCAGCTTGACGACCTAAATCTCCTAAATGAACATCTCCAATTGTTTTATAACCAAGAACATTACATAATCTTTTTAAAGCTTCTCCAATATTAGCTGCTCTCATATGACCAACATGTAATGCTTTAGCAGCATTAGCACCACCATAATCAACAAAGATTAATTTTTCTTCATGCTTATCATATAAATTTGAAAAATTAGAAATACCTTTATTTAAATAATTTAGAAGTTCCTTTTCATCAAATTTAAAATTTATAAATCCAGGATTTGCTATATTAACATCACAAAAAGCTGAATCTAAATGACTAACTATTTCATTAGCAATCTCCATTGGATTTTTATGATATTTTTTTGCTAGACTCATTGCAACATTAATTTGAAAATCACCTAATTCTTTCTTACTACTAGGTAATATTTGAACATCACTATCATATCCTAATTCTTCAAGTATTTTTTTTACAACTAATTCTTTTTCTTTAATAAAAGACATATTATCCCCTCCTATAATAAAAAGAATGATACAAAGAAGTCTTACGACGGTACCATTCTTATTTTAACTTATTTGATAACGGAATACTCCGAGAAATATAAAAGATTCATTCATAAAGACTATAATAAGATTTTCACCAACCATCTCTTCACTAACTTACAGTATCTTTATTACTACTTCTTTCTCACTTCTTAAAAAGAATATACTATATTTTTATTATTTTGTCAATTAATAATCATAATTAGAAAGATTACGAACTATCTTATCTCCAATAACGTATGGTGTATCATAACTTCCATCTCCTTCACTAATGTCCGCTGTCATGGAGAGTGTTACTACCGGACGCGCGCCGTTAGCATTATTGACATTGTTGTTGTTCGTATCACCTGTAGTGTTAACATTACGTACGTTAGCATTGTTGTTGTTAAAGTTGTTAGGAGACACGCCTCCCCAACGGCTATAAGTCGACGATTTTATGGCATAGACCTAGATTAAATATATTTTTTTATTTAATCCTATTTTTTACCCAATTATTAATTTTTACAAGATGCTTTATCACCTTGCAAAAGGGTTTTTGCGAGGTAAACAAGCGCGAAAAAGTAATGACGCTTACCTACTTATCTTATCTCCAATAACGTATGGTGTATCATAACTTCCATCTCCTTCACTAATGTCCGCTGTCATGGAGAGTGTTACTACCGGACGCAAGCCGCGGGAGTAGTAGACATTGTCGTTGTTCGTATCACCAGATGTGTTAACAGTACGCACGATAGCAGATCTGTCACTGAAGTCGTTAGGAAACACGCCCCAGTAATATTTACCAGTCTTAGCATAATTTGCACTCATTAAATTTCTCTCTGGTCCAGTTATTAATCCCACTGGATAAGTCAAGTTTGCTTTCTCATTCCCTACACTAAATCTATCGGTTACATTTGTGCATCTTAAATCTTTATTTTCACTAATTTGATAAAAGTTTAAAAACGTTTTCAAATTAGCTGCATCTTTATTCCAACTTCCAAAGTTATTATTACTGCTTCTGTCATTACAGTATACTGAACTTGTATCTATTAACCCTTTTACACTTGAATTTAAACTATCAATATTCTTCTTATACCAATTATCTATTTGACCTTTAATGGCTGACGAGTATCTATTGATATTAGCATCGTTTATTTCATTTTGTGTCTTTCCATTTAACATGGCATATACTGGATTGGTATCTCCATTCTCTAAAAGTACATAGTAATATGTTGAACCAGATAAATAATAATAAAATCTTACTTTGGTACAATCCGTATCACAGACATAGTGATGGGTTTCATTTGGAGCTGTTAAATTCGTGGTTGTTGCTGAATCAAGGACATATACATTATTTGTACTATCCCAAGTTACACTATTTGCATAATCTCCAGTTTTAGTACCTGTTTTATATGTATATGCTTTATTATACATATAACCAACTAGAGCTGGTGAATCAGAATAGGCATTATAATAACTTGTTCCTATTTGTGAATAGTGATCGGTTGTTCCTATTACATATTTTCCAACTGATGCATTTGTTCTACTTTGATAATGTCCAATATACCAAAGTTCAGTACAAGTTGTTGCGTTATCACTACAAGCATAGGTTCCGATTAATTCACTAGAATTATTGACCCATGTCTTTCCGGCTAGTGCACTTGTTCCAGTTAAGGTGAATGTTCCTGCATCAAGGTCATAATCATATCCAGTTCCAAAGTTTGTAATACTTGATATATTTCTACTACTAATACTTTGACTATCCTTTGCATTTATTCCTTTTAAGGTTCCTCCACTATTTCTTGTTGTTAGGCATTTATTATTTTCAGCTGGTCCATTATAAATTATTCTAAGTCCTCCAGTATCTGTTGTTCTTATTATTTGCCAACAATATCCAGCGAACAAAACATTACCGTGTTCTAAAGCATCTGTTCCTGTATAGTATAAAACATCTAGTTTATTAGAGTTAGTTCCTACTGTATCTTGAGTATCAAAACTTGCATCTCCTTTAGTAGCACTATATGATTTTATATAACTACTTCCACCATTATTCATTTGATTATAAACTACTTGTCTTACTGGATTAATAGGTTTTGAATTAAAATCTCCAGTTACATTTACTTTTATACTTGCAAATAAATTAGACCATTCTGATTCAGTATAATCTTGATTAATATTTCCTATTACTACTTCATTACCTATCCACATATATAGTCTATAAGTATGAGTAACCTCACTAGTTGTATTTTTAGGTATAGTTTCTACATGGATTCTTTTACTTGTTAAATCATCATAACTCTTATTATTTAATATTTCTGTTTCAGTATTACTTATTACTTCAACTAGTCTAATTTTTAGAAATTTATCATCTATTCTATTTGTTTCTGTTTTTCCTTGGGGTAAATCTCCATGAGAAAGTACTATATCATAAATTATATCTTTATTTGTTGTAGTATTTTTTCCATCTACTGTAAATTCAAAATAATTATTTGCAATATAAGTACTAGATGGCATTGCATTAGAAAGA
>Ga0247611_10003174_pt1 | contig 24867 bp, 12 predicted proteins | sample 177DNAGHGhighgp2_FD_192422 | JGI IMG/M metagenome (GOLD analysis project Ga0247611, IMG submission 192422) | Sheep rumen microbial communities from Palmerston North, Manawatu-Wanganui, New Zealand - 1770 DNA GHGhigh gp2 | ecosystem: Host-associated > Mammals > Digestive system > Stomach > Rumen... | reverse complement strand
CGCCGTGAAGGTCAAGCCCTTCTTCACGGACCAGACCGTCTTCCACGCTCCCTCGGACCACCACTTCGGCTGGTACCTGGGAGAAGCGTCCCTGATCCTCACGGATACGCTCAACCGGATTGCGGACGTCTTTGCGTGCACTTCGTCCCTGAACGATACGGAAGCCGTTCAGCATCATAAGATTACCATTAGGCGGGAAAGCTATGACTTCTTTTCGGGCCGCCTGTGCGTCCGCTACAGCCCCTGGTTTCCGGCAGAAGGTCCCGCCGTGGTGGAGGAGGAATTCCCCGTGGAACTGCGTCCCCGGGTGGACAATGTCATCGAGCACGATGTCCGTGTGCCGGATCCCGCCTGCTGGATTCTGGACCGGCCGCAGCTGTACAAGGTGGAGGTGGTCCTGAAGGATGCGGACGGCAAGCCCATCGACGATTGCGTGCTGACCACCGGCATCCGGCTGATCAGACAGAAGGAGGGCGTCCTGTACATCAACCATCGGCCGGAAGTCCTGGGTGGCGGTCAGATCTTCGGGTACCGCCTGCCGCTGGAGACGGTCGCGCGGACGGTTTACTGTCCGGAACCCGCGCAGCTGATGCGGGAACTCCTGATGGCCAAGCGCCTGGGGAACCTGCTCCGCATCCATGTCCATGCCCGGACCCTGGCGCCGGAAGGGACCAACGATCCCCGCATCGCACGCTGGGCCGACCAGATGGGCCTGTATCTGATCTGGCAGACGCCGGCCTGGACCCGGGAAGGGGAGGGGTGGAACGTGGACATCGCCCATTATCCCGTGTATATGCGGGAAGTGTACAACCATCCGTCCATCGTGATGTGGGAGGCCGGCAACCATCCCAACTGGTTCCTCCGCCATGGTGCGCGGGAAACGCAGGATTACATGGCGGCAATCATCCCGGCCATCGCGAAGACGGACAGCAGCCGCCTGATCTCTCCCACGACCGCCTGGAATGCCACGCATTACGGCAATTACGAAGGGACCGTGGACCTGGAAGGGAATCCGCTGGAACCCGAGCCCTGGCTCCTGCACCCCATGATGACGCGCGGCATCCAGGATTCCTATTCGGGGTATGACAATCCCTGGAGCGAGATCCGGAACATGCCCAGCCCCTGGGCTAGGTGGACCCTGGAAGCCCGGGACCTGTGCTACTTCAACTTCGAGCATGAGGAGTCCATCGGCATGCCCAACTGGTCCCTGGCCCGGAAAGAGCCTTGGTACCGGCTGGATTCCTACGAGAAGAACTACGAGGACGGGAACATCGGCACGCGGCTTACCTTCGACCAGTGGCGGGAGAGCCAGGCCTATCAGGCCTTCGGGGCCTGGGAAAGCATGAAGATGCAGCTCTTGATGGGGACCAGCGGTTTTTCCTGGTGCTCGCTGGAATCCGGTCCCAACATGTTCACTTACCAGAAACCGCTGGTGGACGCCTTCTGTGTGCCCAAGCTGGCCTTCCATGCCAACCGGATGGCCTTCCAGCGCCTGTGGGCGGCCAGTGACGACGTGGATACGGTCTATGGCCCCGGAGACAGCATCACGCCCGTCATCTTCAACCTGGACGGCGCCTGCACAGTGCGGCTGGAGGTGCAACTGCAGGATGAAAAGGGGAAAGTGCTGGAGCGGAAGGTCTTCCGGCAGGTGGAGGTTCCGGAGGGCCGCAGCGTGACCCGCCTGGCGCCTTTCCGTTTCCGAAGCCGCCGTTCAGGCTGCCATTTCATTGTCTATCAGGTGCGGTATGAATAGGGTGCTGGTCATACTTGCCGCTTCGCTGGCGCTCGTTTCCTGCGGGAAGCGTGCCGAGACCTGGCGGGTCTGTGAACTGGATTTCGCGGCCTCCCGCAGTTACGATGACGGGGGCGGTGACCGGGTCCGGATGGACGTCCTGTTCTCGCACGGGAAGTCCGGTGAAACGCTCACGGTGCCCGCTTTCTGGGACGGCGGCGACCGGTTTGTGGTCCGTTTCGCCCCGCCGGAACCCGGCCGCTGGACTTGGCAGAGCACCTGCCCGGACGATCCGGCCCTGGACGGGCGCACGGGGGCGCTCCGCTGCCGGAAATACGACGGCCCGCTGGACATCTACCGGCATGGTTTCATCAAGGCCGAAAAAGGGACGAAATACTTGATGTATGCCGATGGAACGCCGTTTTTCTATCTGGGCGACACCCATTGGGGCATGTACACGGAGGCCCTGTCCGACGACCATTTCAAGCGCATTGTCCGGCGCCGGGTGGAACAGGGCTTCACCGTCATCCAGAGCGAACCGATCGGCGCCTCCTTCCACCTGCAGGACGGCCGGGTGGACGCCGATGACATCGAAGGGTTCCGGACCGCCGACGCCTATTACCGTTTCATCGCCGATGCCGGTTTGGTCCATGCGAATGCGGAGTTCTTTTTCGCTTCGAACCTGTCCCGGGAACTCGCTTCCGACGAGGAGGCCCTGCAGGCCCTCTCCCGCTACTGGGTGGCCCGTTTCGGCGCCTTTCCGGTGCTGTGGACCCTGGCGCAGGAGATTGACAATGACTTTTATGCGGATCGCGGCGGAAGCTTCTATGATTACCGGAACAACCCTTGGGTGAAGATCGCGGAGTATGTCCATGCGGCGGATCCCTATGCCCATCCGCTTTCCGCCCACCAGGAGAATGCCGTGAACACCAGCGTCACGGGCGCCGGGACGGAGCTGGAGGAATCCCATGCAGACGGGAACGGAGTATCGGCTTTCCTGCCTGAGCCGGTATCCGAGCGGACTGGCCATAGCTGGTGGGCCGCCCAGTGGTCCCCGCCGCTGCATGAGTCGCCCGGTCCGGAGGCCGTCCGGGATTATTGGCTTTCCGACCGGCCCGCCGTGAACTATGAAGGACGGTACTGCGGCCTGTGGACCATGAACTTCGGCTCCCGGGCCCAGGGGTGGATTTCCTTCCTGTCCGGTTTCTGCGGCTATGGGTACGGGGCGGCCGATATTTGGCTATACCAAGGGAACTACGATATGGACACCACATCCTTCGATGGCGTGGACTCCATCACGCCCTCGCAGAAGGCCATTCCCTGGCAGGAAGCGCTGGAGTATCCCAGTGCCTGGCAGATGAGGCATTTAAGGACCCTTTTGGAATCCTTCGACTGGTGGAACCTGACGCCCGTCATTCCCGGTGATCCGGTTTTCCAGGATGCTTCCGGAGCCGCCGTCTATGCCCATACGTCCCGCGTCCATCTGCTCTATTTCTATGCCAAGAACATCCGGACGGGGCGGATATCCACCCTGATGTCCGAGGACGGTTTGGAGGTTCGCTGGTACGACCCCCGAAACGGTGGGTATCGGGAAGCCTCCCTTCCCGTCCGGGATGCCGACGGCTACTGGACCCTTCCGCCCAAGCCGGACGACGAAGACTGGGTCCTGGAAATCAGGACAGGGAACTGAAAAGAGTAACAAGTTATCAGAATAATCCGTATATTTGAGAACTACAAATCCATAATAACCATGGCTGATTCCAGACGATCATTTCTCAAGAAAGCGGGGGCGGGCATTGTGGCAGCGACCATCCTGCCCCGCAGTGTTTTCGGCGCGATGGGCGGCAACAAGAAGTATGTGGCCCCGAGCGACCGGCTTACACGCGGCATCATCGGCGTAGGCGGTATCGGTATGTCGTCTCTGCATTTTGCGAGTGACGAAAAGTGCCGTCTCGTCGCCGTCTGCGACGTGGACAAGAATCATCTCAATCATGCGCTCGAAGCCGGAAAGAGCCGTTTCGGCACCACCCTTGCCGCTTATTCCGACTGGCGGGACCTGGTCCATGACCCGAATGTGGATATCGTCCATATCGCGACCCCGTCCCACTGGCATGGGATCCAGGCCGTCGAGGCCGCCCGCGCCGGCAAGGACATTTTCTGCGAGAAACCCATGACCCGCACCATCGGCGAGGGACAGAAGGTGGTGGAGGCGGTCGCCCGCTACGGCCGGATTTTCCGGCTGGACACCTGGTTCCGGTTCAAGGATACCTTCTACGGACTCGGGACGACGGTGGAACCGCTCAAGAAACTCGTGGACAGCGGCCTGCTGGGCTGGCCCCTGAAGGTTCGCATCTCGGGCGCCACGGGCTTCACCTGGAAGTTCTTCTGGACGGGGAAGGAGAATCTGGTCCCGCAGCCTGTCCCGGCCGAACTGGACTACGACATGTGGCTGGGACCTGCCCCCTACAAGCCGTACCATCCGCACCGGGTGCACCAGACCTTCCGGGGTTACTGGGACTATGAATCCGGCGGTCTCGGCGACATGGGCCAGCACTATATCGACCCGGTCCAGTATATTCTCGGGAAGGACGACACCTTCCCGGTGAAGGTGGAGGTGGACGCCCCCCAGCAGCATCCCGACGCCGTGGGCATCTGGCGGAGCATCACCTACACGTACGAGGACGGCTGCCAGATCATCCTCGAAGGCGAAGGCTTTGAAAGCCAGGGGAAAGTGCCGTATATCGAAGGTCCGAACGGAAAGGTGTACAAGGGCTTCGAGTGCACGATCCCGAACGTGTGGGACATCATCAACGCCCTGCCGGACCCGGCTCCCCGGCATACGGATTTCCTGGAGTGCGTGCGGAATCGGCAGCATTTCGCCCTGGACGAGATCATCGGCCACCACAGCGCCACGGTCGTGAACATGGGCGCCTGTGCCCTCCGGCTCGGCCGTACCCTGCATTTCGATCCTGCGACCCAGCGTTTCATCGGCGACGAAGCCGCCAACCTTCTTGTCAACCAGCCCATGCGTGCGCCCTGGGCATCCATGATCTAGCCCTATGAAAAAGATAGTATCCCTGATAGTCCTGGCGCTTGTCGGCGCCACCTTGTCCTTCGGTCAGGATGCCCGTGGCCGGGTGCCTGAAACCGTCGTCGGCGATGTCCTGGCCGTGATGCCCTGCAATGATGCCGCCACGCTTGCGCAGAACGTGCAGGACCTGGCTGCTTCCGCCCCTGCCACGGTGGAACTGCTCGCGGCACGGCTCGGCGAACAGGGCACGAACGCCCTCGTGGAGTATGCCCTGTCCTCCCTCGCGACCTATATCTCCGGAAATGTGAAGTACCGGGACACGGTCCGGGAAGGATTCGTGAAAGGAATCGCCGCCCAGACCGATCCGGTGAACCGCCAGTTCCTGCTGGCCCAGCTCCGGATGTTTGCCGGGGCGAAGGATATCGACCTGTTCCGGCAGTATGTGAACGATCCGCTCGCCGGTCCTGCCGCCGTGGCGACGATCGCGGACCTGGGCGGGAAGGATGTCATCCTGGAGCTTGTCCACAATGATGCCGCCCCGAAAGCCGTCCTGGCCGATGTCATCGCGGACCGGGGATGGCGGGAAGCCGAGCCTGACCTCTTGCGTTGGGCCGTTGCCGTTACCGACCCGGTGGAGAAAAAGGCCATCGCCCAGGCCCTCGGCCGCGTGGGAGGCGAGCCTTCCCTCGGCTGGTTGAAAGCCAATTCCCCGGCCGATTATCTGGTCGCTTTGGGGAACATCCCGGCGAAGAAGGCTGTCCGGGCCGCCAAGGCGGTTCTCAAGGACGGCGATTCCGGCCTGCAGTGTGCGGCTGCGAAGGTGATTATGGACAAAGCGACGGCCAAGGAAGGTCTCAAGGTGCTCGGGAACCTGCTGGGTTCCGAGGACCGGCCGCTGCGGAATGCCGCCATCTCCGCTGCCGCCGACGCTTATGGCGTGTCCGCCGTAGCGCCGGTGCTCACGAAGCGGTTCGCCAAACTGGGCGAAGGAGCGAAGACGGATATCGTGAACTGGCTGGGTGCCCATCAGGAAGCGGAGAGTATTGTCTTATCCTCCGTGGACGCACCCGGTGAACTGGGCGAGGCTGCCATCCGCGCCGCCGGCCTTTTCGGCCCTAGCCAGGCGGCAAGCGCCAGCCTGATCCGGCTTCTGTCCGGAGACCGTGCCCCGCTGGCCCTGGCCGCGCTGAAATCCTTTGAATACGAGCCTCTTCCCGGTCTTCCCGGCATCGTTGTCGGAGCTCTCAAGACACCTGTCAATGACGTCCAACTGTCGAATCTGATGGCCCTTGCCTCTGCCAAGGAGATCAAGGCTGCCGCTCCGGTCATCCTGGCCGAGACTGCCAAGGGGTCCGCCGAAGCGGCTGCAGCGCTTGCGGGCGTCGTATCTCCCGCGGATGCCGGCAGCGTCGCCAAGCTCCTGGCGCAGGCTCCCCAGGCGCAGGTCCCTGCGCTTCAGAATGCCCTGACATCTGCCATCCATACACTCACGCCCGACGATCAGGTGTCCTGTGTCAAGACACTCATGGCCGGGGCTCCCGCCCGCTTCTATCCGGTGCTCGGCGGTATCGGCACGGACGGGGCGGCGGAGATCCTGCGCGGCCTTTCTGCCGGTGATGCCGCCGCGAAGGAGGCCCTGCTTGCGATGGACAACGCGACCGTGATTCCGGATCTTCTCGCATCGGCGGAAGAGGGAAATACCGCTTCCCTGAAACGGTATATCAACATGCTTTCCGCCTATGAGAAGAATGCCGACAAGAAGCGCCTGGGCCTGGCCGAGGCGATCGGTCTCGCCAAGGATCCCGCGCTCCGCGTTCTCGCCCTCAACAAACTGGGAGACATGCCGGTCATGAAGGCTTTCCTCCTGGCGGCCCGTTCGCTGGACGACACGGATGCCGGTGTGCGTTATGCCGCCGCGAATGCCGTGAAGAAGATCGCCTCCAAGTGCCCCGAAGAAATCAATTATGACGACCTGCAGTCGGCCCTGGGCAAGGCCCGCGCCCTGTTTGCCTCTACCGGCAATGCCGACGACGGTTATGCCGTGGACGAGATCGACAAGATGCTCCAGGATGCGAAACCTTCGCCGCGCAGTGAACTCACGGCGGAAGAGAAGGCCCGGGGATTCGAGATGCTCTTCGACGGCAGCGACCTCTCCAAATGGCACGGTGACCTGGAAGGCTATACCGTCGTGAACGGAGCCATCCTGGTCTCGGCCAATTACGGTGCGACCGGCAACCTGTACACGAACAAGCAGTACCGGAACTTCGTCTATCGGTTCGAGTTCTGCTTCCTGCAGGAAGGCGTGAACAACGGCGTCGGCATCCGTACGCCGGAGAACGTGGATGCCGCCTATGAAGGCATGTGTGAGATCCAGATCCTGGACCACGACGCCCCGGCCTATGCCGGCTGGCTCCGGGACTACCAGGTCCATGGCTCCATTTACGGCGTTGTTCCCGCCAAGCGGATCAAGCACAAGCCGCTGGGCGAGTGGAGCACCGAGGAAATCATCGTGGAAGGCGACCGCATCAAGGTTACCGTCAACGGCGAAGTGATTGTCGATGCGAATGTCAGGAAAGTGACCAAAGGCCATAACGTCGCTCCGGACGGATCGGGCAAGAATCCTTACACGATCGACGGACACAACCATCCCGGCATGTTCAACCGGAAGGGATACATTTCCTTCTGCGGGCATGGCGCCGGCCTGAAGATCCGGAATGTCCGGATCCTGGACCTGGGAGAAAAATAATAGGCCCAAGCCGTTTCCTTTTCGCAAATTGCCATCTTTCGTGCGCAAATTCCCATGATTTGCGCACGAAAATGTTTATTTTTGTCTATCCACTGATAACCAATGCAATTGCCATGAAAAGGATTTCGATCGCCGCTTTCCTGATTCTGTTTTCCCTTTCCGCCGCGGCACAGCAATACGATGTGGCGGCTTACCTGTATCCGGCCTATGCGGCCGGGGATGTCCGCCTGAGGCCCTTCTGGCCCATGGGCATGGGAGAGTGGGAGACCGTGCTCACGATGCAGCAGCGTTATCCCCGCCATGACTGGAACCGTCATCCGCTCTGGGGCTATGTCAACGAGGCCGATCCGGCCGTGATGGAAATGGAGATCGACCAGGCCGTTTCGCATGGCGTGAACGTGTTCATCTTCGACTGGTACTGGTTCGACGGCCGTCCCTGGATGGAGACCACCCTCACCGACGGCTTCCTGAAAGCCCGGAACCGCGACAAGATGCAGTTCTACCTGATGTGGGCCAACCACAATGTCGGAAACGACTGGGACACCCGCATCTCCTACGTCGGGGATCAGAATATCATCTACCGGGGCGGCGTGGACCGGGCGGAGTTCGAGAAGATCTGCAAGCGCAACATCGAACTCTTCTTCAAGCAGCCCAACTATTACAAGATCGACGGAAAGCCCGTATTCATGATCTACGAGGTGAGCACCTTCATCGAGGGCATCGGCGGCGTGGAGGCGGCGAAGGACGCCCTGGCCTGGTTCCGGGAGGAGGTGAAGAAGGCCGGTTTCCCGGACCTGGAACTTCAGTTCACGATGTGGGACAGCCAGTTCAATTACAGCGGTGTGGATGAGGCCAAGATGAAGAACGGCCGTCCGCGGGATTCTTTCATCCGGAATCTGGGTTTCAACAGCATGTCCCATTACCAGTTCTGCCACTTCATCCCGATGGATGACGACTATCAGCACATCCTGGACCAGGCCTATGCGGAATGGGACCGGCTGGAAGGCGAGTTCACCATCCCTTACTACCCGCATGTCTCCATCGGCTGGGACAACAGCCCCCGTTTCGGGGAGAGTGCTGTGGTTCGGGGGAATACGCCGGAGCGTTTCGAGGGGGCCCTGCGCAAGGCCAAGGACTGGCTGGACGCCCGTCCGGACATGCACAGGCTGATTACCATCAATTCCTGGAACGAATGGACGGAAACCAGTTACCTGCAGCCGGACGATGTTTATGGCTACGGCTATCTCGATGCCGTGAAGCATGTCTTCGGGCCCAAGTCCCGCAGATAGCGCAAACCTGGCTGGACAATGAAAAACTGATAGAATGGACAGAAGAGATTTCATCAAAGTATCCGGGGCGGCCGCGGCAGGCTTCGCCTTGACGGGATGTGCCCCCAAGGGCGCTTCCAGGGCAGCGGACGAGGGACCGCTCGTAAAGGCATGGGCCCGGTTCCCGGAGCGGATCACCCGGGATGTCCCGCCCTTCGACCCGCTGAATATCAAGGAAGTGACGGTCGAGATCGGCCTGGAACAGCCGTTCGACGTGATGCATGTTTCCGACACCCATATCGCCCGGGCCGACGCCCGCGACAACGAGCGGAAGATCATGCTTGCGGCCCAGCGTGGCCAGCACATGAATGCCGGCGAGCACTATCTGGACGAAGCCGTCGGGATCGCCCGGGAAAAGGGCATGTACCTCATGCATACCGGTGACCTGCACGACTTTGTCTCCGAGGCCAATCTGGACATGGACGCCAAGCACATGATCGAAGGCGACTGGTTCGTCTGCGCCGGCAACCACGAGTATTCGCAGTACGTGGGGGAGGCGAAGGAGGACGAGGCCTACAAGCGCGTGTCCTACGACGCGGTCCAGGAAGCGTTCCCGAATGACCTCACCTTTGCTAGCCGCGTGATCAACGGAGTCAATTTCGTTGCCGTGGACGATGTCTATTACAATTTCACGGAAGCCCAGCTGGAAAAGATGAAAGCCGAGATGGCCAAGGGCCTCCCGGTCGTGATGCTGGTCCATGTTCCCCTTTATACGCCTGCGTTCTACGAGGACGAAATGAAAGGAACGGACAACAAGTGCGCTTATCTGGTGGGCGTTCCGGAGGAATTGACGGAAACCTACGAGCCCGGCGTGACCTATCCGCCCGGCGAGGAATGGCGCTACCGGAAAGTGCAGCAGCATTCGGATGAACCCACCCTGAAGTTTGTCGCCTGGCTCAAGGAGCAGCCGCTGCTCAAAGCCATCCTCTGCGGCCACATGCACCGCTTCTTCGAGGAACGTTTCTCCCCGACAGCCATGCAGTATGTGGTGGGCGCCACCTACCTGGGTGACGCGCAAGTCGTTCATTTTAAGTAGGTTACTCAAACCGCTTTGCGTAAAAATACATAAGGCATCTTTTATAAACCGTTGACAATGAGACGTTTCTGTTTTACGCTTCTGGCAGGCTTCCTGGCCGTGCTTCCTTCCCGGGGGCAGTCTTTCGACCCGGACAAGAGTTACACATTGGCTACGGCCGATGGCCTGGTGCTGGATGCGCAAAGAAGCGTCCAGCCGGAGACCTCCATTATCCTGGCGAAACCTGAAGCCGGAAATACCAGCCAGGTGTGGCAGATCCGTCCGCTGGGCCAGGGAATTTACCAACTCGTGAACGGTTATTCCTACATGGGACTGGACAATGCCAGCGGGAACGATGAACATACGGTCCTCCAGTGGCCGGAAGAAAGATTGAACCCCAACCAGCAATGGTGGATCAAGCCCGTGGGGGACGGCTCGTACACACTGACCTGTGTTGCTTCCTGCCTGTCCCTGGGGCTTCGCCGCCCGGGCCGCTGGGGCGATCCCGCCTGGCAGCTTCATGCCGATCCCGAAAGTCCGCTCCAGCGCTGGCTAATTACCGAATCCGCGACGAAGGTGGATTTCATCGTCCCGAAAACCGCTTCCAGGAACGACTGGGAGAACGAGCGCGTCTTCGCCGTGAACAAGGAACCGGGCCATGTGACGATGATTCCCTATGCCTCCGAGGAGGAAATGGTGGCCGATGCCGCCTATGCCCGCCCTTGGGAAAGGACGGCATCGACCCGGTACATGCTCCTCAGCGGGAAATGGAAATTCCACTGGGTCAAGGATCCTGCAGACAGACCGTTGAACTTTTACAAACCGTCCTACAGCGTGGCGGACTGGGCGGAAATCGACGTCCCTTCCAACTGGGAAATGAAGGGATACGGCACCCCGCTCTATTCGAACAGCACCTATCCCTTCCTGAACAATCCGCCCTTCATCCAGGCCCAGCGCGGCTATACGATGGAGCGCGAACCCAATCCCGTGGGCTCCTACCGCCGGGAATTCACCCTTCCGGCAGATTGGTCCGGGATGGATGTTTTCCTGCATTTCGACGGTGTCTATTCCGCCTTCTACGTGTGGGTGAACGGCAAGAAGGTCGGTTACAGCCAGGGAGCCAACAATGATTCCGAGTTCAATGTGACGAAGTACGTCCGGAAGGGCGTTAATACCGTTGCCGTAGAGGTTTACAAATACAGTGACGGCTCTTACCTCGAAGACCAGGACATGTTCCGCCTTGCCGGTATCCACCGCGACGTGTACCTGATGGCCCGGCCGAGAGCCCATTTTGCCGATTTCCGGACGGAAACGACGTTCGATGACCAACTGACGAAAGCGCATCTGGGTGTCTTCGTGTCCGTGACCGGGAAGGGCGGAACGGTAAAGGCTTCCCTGTACGATGAAGAAGGGAATCAGATTGCGTTTGCCCCTGCTTCCGGCACGGAAGTCTCCCTGGGGCTTCCCGTTACGGAGCCGGAACTCTGGTCTGAGGAAAAACCGTACCTCTACACCGTCCGTCTGGAACTTCTGGATGCGGCGGGCCGTACCCTGGAAACGACTTTCTTCAAGCACGGCTTCCGTAAAGTCGAATTCCGGAAGAACAAGCTCTATGTCAATAACGTATTGACTTATCTCAAGGGGGCGAACCGGCACGACATCCATCCGGTACACGGCAAGGCCGTCCCGGTGGAATCGATGATCGAGGACATCCTGCTCATGAAGCGGCACAACCTGAATACGGTGCGTACCAGCCACTATCCCAACGATCCCAAGATGTACGCCCTGTATGATTACTACGGCCTGTATATCTTGGACGAGGCGGACCAGGAGTGCCATGGGAACAACGCCATCAGCCGGATGCCCTCCTGGGAGGCGGCCTATGTGGACCGCGCCGTCCGGATGGTCCGCCGCGACCGGCTGCACCCCTCCGTCATTTTCTGGTCCCTGGGCAACGAGTCCGGTCCCGGCCCCAACATCGTCGCCATGCGCGACGCCGTCCGGGCCCTGGACAGCCGTCCCATCCATTATGAAGGCCAGAATGAGGTGGCGGACATGGATTCCCGGATGTATCCTTCCCTGGAACAGATGGAGGAGAAGGACCACAACGGCGCCGACAAGCCGTTTATCCTGTGCGAGTATGCCCATGCGATGGGCAACGCCATCGGCAACCTGGCCGAATACTGGGACTATATTGAGAACGACAGCGAGCGCATGATCGGCGGCTGCATCTGGGACTGGGTGGACCAGGCCATCGTGAAGCCGGGCGCGAATGACGGCAAGCTCTACTTCGGCGGCTCCTTCGGCGACATGCCCAACGACAACGACTTCTGCTGCAACGGCATCGTCACGGCCGACCGCCGCATCACCCCGAAGCTCCAGCAGGTGAAGGCGGTGTATCAGTATGTCAAGATGAAGATGGCCGATCAGGTCGGCCATGACGAAACCACTGATTTCCGGCTTGACGACAACCGTCATTCCCGGCTTGACCGGGAATCTCTTGGCACCATCGTGCTGGAGAACCGCTACACCGCGTACAACCTCAATGAGATGGACCTCCGCTACAAGGTCCTGCACGACGGGAAGCCGGTGGCCGAAGGCCGGATGCCTCTTCCGGATACGGCACCTTGGAACAAATGTACGGTGGTGCTTCCGGTCGCGGACGACCTTCTGCAGGCTGATGACCGTGATGTTACGGTCCAGGTGGAGGTCGCTTTGAAGGATGCCACCCGCTGGGCGGAGGCCGGTCATGTCGTTGCGGCGGAGGAGTTCGTATTGCATGAAGCGGCCGGAGGATTAGATTTCTCGACTTCGCCTTCGGCTCCGCTCGAAATGACAAACACCCCGGAGCCGCTGCAGGTGTATTACGAAGAGAGCCGGATCCTGTGCATTCGCAATGAGGCCGTCAGCGTGCGATTCGACAAGACCGACGGCCGGATGCTGAGTCTGTGCCTGAACGGGAACGAAATCCTGCACGGCCTGGGCGGACCGGTTTTCAATTACTACCGGTATCTGAGCAACGACGGCGCCCGTTTCGTCCTGAACCAGGCGGAGGAGCATCTGGAGGCGCAGACGCGCCTGACCGCTTTCCGCTGCAAGGTCAAGGACGGATTCGTCCGGGTGGAAACGGCCCTGGAGGCCACTGTGGCCGGGACCGTCGTCCCTTACACCATCGCCTATGACGTGTATGCCGGCGGTTATGTCGATGTGGATGCCTGCTTCACGGCCGGTGCCGGTTTTAACCTCCGTCGCCTGGGACTGCAGATGCTGTTGGATCCCGCTTACGAACAGGTGACCTGGTATGGCCGCGGCCCCATGGAGAATTACCAGGACCGCAAGGACTGCGCCTTCCTGGGCATTTATGAAAACACCGTGGCCGGCATGGCCGAGCATTACGTCCGTACCCAGACCATGGGCGGCCGCACGGATACCCGTTGGCTCCGGTTCACGGCCGGAGACGGCCGGACCGTCACCTTCACGGCCGACGGAACGTTCGACTTCTCCGCCCAGCACTTCACGGACACGGACCTGTACCGCGTGAAGTACGGCAATGACCTGGACCACATCCGCCGCGCCGAAGTGGTCCTGAACCTGGACTGCCGCATGGCCGGCGTGGGCAACGCCTCCTGCGGCCCCGACCTCCTTCCGCAGTACAGCATCGCTCCGGGACAGGAGTACAGCTACCGCTTCAGGATATGGTAGCCGTCGAATGGAAATGTTTGATATATAATGTTTTAACGAAAAACACCCGGTAAAAAGAATCAGGGTACTTTGATGTAATATAATGAATAAGAGCGACTTACATTCGACGCGGATGAGCGCGTATTTCCTCGGCCTGGGCCTTCTCTGCATCGTTTCCGCCTGCAGTGCCCCCGTGGAACCCGCCGGCGTGCTGGATTCCGGCTTTGTGACGGAATATGTGACCCCGACGCGGGTGATGCTTACGCAAGGGACGGTGGAGGGGGCCGATGTGCTCCTGCAACCTTACTGCGGGCAGGTGTCCACCAGCGAGGACGAGGTGGTCCGGATGGAGAAAGGCGGGATGCTCCTGCTGGATTTCGGAACGGAACTCCAGGGCGGTATCCAGATCGTCCGGTCCATCCACGGCTCCAACAAGGCGGCACGGTTCCGCCTGGTCCTGGGCGAATCCGTGAGCGAGGCCCTCAGTGACATCAACGATCCTCAGACGACGGCAACGAACGACCATTCCGTCCGGGACATGGAAATCAGCGTTCCCTGGCTGGGCGTTGCCGAGTATGGCAACAGCGGTTTCCGTTTCGCCCGCCTGGAACTGCTCGATGCCGGCGGCGGGGAAATCGCCCTCCGCTCCGTCCGGGCGATTTCCAAGAAGCGGGACCTTCCGTATCTGGGTTCGTTCAAAAGCAGTGACGAGCGCCTGAACGAAATCTGGCAGACGGGCGCCTATACGGTGCACCTGTGCATGCAGGACTACCTCTGGGACGGTGTGAAGCGCGACCGTCTGGTCTGGATCGGCGACATGCATCCGGAGGTGATTGCCGTGAATACGGTGTTCGGCAACCAGCAGGTCGTCCGCAAGAGCCTGGACTATGTGCGGGACAAGACTGCGCCCACGGACTGGATGAACGGCATCTGTTCTTACTCGCTCTGGTGGATTATCCTGCAACACCATCTGTATCAGTGGTATGGAGACAAGGCCTACCTGGAGGAGCAGCAGGAATACATGACGGACCTCCTGCATACGGTGATGCAGAATGTGAAGGATAACAGGGAGGCCTATACGGACGGCCGCTTCATCGACTGGCCTTCCAACGACCAGCCGGACGTGATCCACGCCGGCCTGCAGGCCCTTACGGTCCGGGCCCTGGAAGCCGGTTCCGAAATGGCTGAGTACCTGAAAGACAACGCCTTGCAGGCTGAATGCGCCGAGGTGGCCAAACAGCTGAGAACCTATGTCCCGGACCATGTCGGGAACAGCCAGGCGGCCGCCCTCCTGTCCATCCAGGGAATGTTGGATGCGGAGGAAGCATCGGCCATCATCCTGGGCAACGGTCCGGAGAAGTTCACCTCCTTCATGGGCTATTACCTGCTGGAAGCCCTCGCCAAAGGCGGCCATTATGCCGAGGCGATGGACCTCATCAAGACCTACTGGGGCCGGATGCTGGACCTCGGCGCCACGACCTTCTGGGAGGATTTCAACTTCAACGATGCCAAGAATGCCGCCCGGATCGACGAAATCGTGCCGGAAGAGGACTTCGACATCCATGCCGACGGCGGCGCCTGGTGCTATGTGGGCCTCCGCCACAGTTTCTGCCACGGCTGGGCTTCCGGCCCGACCAGCTGGCTCAGCGAGCATGTGCTGGGCATCGAGCCCGTCGGTGTAGGCTTCAAGGAAGTCCGTATAGAGCCGCACCTGGGCAATCTGGAATGGGCCGAGGGTACCTTCCCGACCCCGTACGGGGTCATTTCCGTCCGGCATACGAAGGGTGCGGACGGCAGCGTCCGGTCTGATGTGAAACTGCCCAGGGGCGTAAAGCGCGTGAAATGAGAAAGCTGCTCCTCCCGTTCCTGCTGCTGGCCTCGTCCTGCGTCAGTTTCCCGTCGCGGAATTCGCCCCTGGACTGTGTCGATCCTTTCATCGGCACAGGCGGGGACGGCCATACCTATCCCGGGGCGACGGCCCCCTTCGGCATGGTCCAGCTGAGCCCCGACACCCATAACAGGGGCTGGGAAGCGGCCTCGGGCTACCGGGACCGGGATACGACCCTCATCGGCTTCTCCCACACGCATCTGAGCGGAACGGGCGGCGTGGACCTCGGGGATTTCCTTTTTACGCCTTTCCCGGAAGCGGTCCCTTTCTCCAAAGCGGACGAAGTCGCTTATCCGGGGTATTATAGCGTTCAAACCCAGGGAGTTAAAGCGGAATTGACCGCTCTTCCCCGGACGGGGTGCCAACGCTATACTTTCCAGGGGGAAGGGGAGCGGAAGCTATGGGTGGACCTTCGGTATAACATCGGCGGTACTCATCCGGACCGGATCGGCCTGGACGTCGTCTCCGACCGGGTCATCGAAGGCGGCCGGCACGTGGTTGGATGGGCCCGGGACCGCCGGATGTTCTTCTCGGCGGCATTCTCCGTGCCCTTCACTTCCTGTGAGGCCGATGGAGAGGACCGGTATGTGCTTACCTTCCCGGCCGGAACGAAGGAGCTGACCGTGACGGTGGGGCTTTCTCCGACGGGTGCCCTTTCTGCCCGGAAGAACCGCATGGCGGAGGCTCCGGAAGGAAACTTCGACCGCATCCGCAAAGAATCCGAAGCCCTTTGGGAAGGGCAGCTTTCGAAAATAACGGTCGAGGGCGGGACGCCCGCCCAGCGGACCAACTTCTATACGGCCCTGTATCATACCCTGATTGCCCCGAATCTTCTCAGCGATGCCGGGGAGCGTCCCTTCTATTCCACCCTTTCGCTCTGGGATACCTTCCGGAGCTGGAACCCGCTGATGGTCCTTCTGAATCCGGAAATGATCGGCGACCAGGCGGAGAGTCTCCTCCGGATGTACGGACGCGACGGCAAACTGCCCCTCTGGGCCCTTGGTGGGGTGGACGTGGACTGCATGATCGGCTACCACAGCGTGTCCGTCATCGCCGATGCCTGGCTGCGGGGGATCCGTACCTTCGACGGGGAAAAAGCCCTCGCCGCGATGGTGGCATCCTCCAACCTGGATCCGGCCTCCGGCTGGTACAGCACCTATGGCTATGTCCCTTCGGACTATACGCCGGAATCCGTGTCCAAGACGCTGGAATTCTGCTATGATGACTGGTGCATCGCCCGGATGGCCGAGTCCCTGGGACACAAGGAGATTGCAGCGGAATACGATGCCCGCGCCCTCCGTTACCGGAACCTTTTCGACCCTTCCACCGGCTTTTTCCGGGGAAAGGAGTCCGACGGCAACTGGCGGGTGCCCTTCGACCCGGTGAGCGGCTCCCGGGATTACACGGAAGCCATCGCCTGGCAGTACCGTCATTTCGTCCCGCACGACATGCGCGGCTATACGGACTTGATGGGCGGTCCGGAGGCGGTCCGTTCTTCCCTGGACTCCCTCTTCGAGACCTCCTCGGGGCAGCTTCATGACGGGAATATAACGGGCCTCGTGGGCCTGTATGCCCATGGAAACGAACCCGGCCACGGAACGGCCTGGCTGTACGCGTATGTGGGAAGACCGTCCGAAACCCAGCGTCGGGTCCGGCAGATGCTGGACGAAATGTACCGGCCGGCTCCGGACGGAATCTGCGGCAACGAGGACTGCGGGCAGATGAGCGCCTGGTACGTGCTTTCCGCCCTGGGCCTGTATCCCGTGTGTCCGGGCACGGGCGAGTTTGTCCTGGGAGCCCCGCTGTTCAGAAAGGCGACGATCCGGCTGAGCAACGGAAAACAGTTCCTCATCACGGCCGACCGCCCGGAGCATCCGTATGTGAAGGAAGTCTGTCTGAATGGAAAACCTGTTGACAGGCAATATATTACCTACGATGAAATCATGCAGGGCGGGGAACTGTCCTTCCGGCTTTCCGGAAAGCCCTGCCCTGACCGGGATGGTTTGCCGGTGCCCTATTCCCTTTCGGAAGAGCCGCTGGTATCCACGCCGTACCTGACAGGGAACCCCCGGTTCTTTGACGGGGTCTTTACGGCGGAACTGCTGTGCCGGACGCCGGATGCCCGGATCCACTATACCCTGGACGGGACCGAGCCCACGGAAGCGTCGGCCCTTTATGAGGGACCGTTCCCCGTCACGGAGGATTGTGTCCTGAAGGCCCGCGCCTTCAAGCCGGGCTGCACGCCCAGTCCGCTGCTCCGGTCCCACATGTTCCCGGTCGAATACGTTCCGGCCGTGACGGCGACCGGCCTGCAACCGGGATGCCGTTATACCTACCATCGCGGTATGTTCCTGAAAGTCGCCCAGGTGGCCGCTTCGCCGGTGGTCCGTCAGGGCATCCTTCCGGCCCCTTCCATCGAGGGTGCTACCGATGAAGACCATTTCGGCTTCATCTTCGAAGGCTATCTGGACGTTCCGGAGGAGGGCCTTTGGGAGTTCGCGGTCACAAGTGACGATGGGGCCGTCCTGGAAATCGACGGGCACCTGGCCGTGAACGGCGACGGCTCGCACGCCAATTACACGGCAACGGGCCACATCGCCCTTCGGAAAGGCCTCCATGCCTTCCGCCTCCTGTACCTGGAGGATTACGAAGGGCAGAACCTCGAATGGGCCTGGAAATCCCCGGGCTCGGACACCTTTGTCCCGATTCCCCCGGACCGAGTCCGTTTCTCGGAAGCGGTTGATTGAACGCTGATTATAGAAAGCGCCTTATGTATATTTACGCAAAGCGGTTTAATTAATAGATTTATTATGAGATTGTTACGAATTACGCTCGGGCTGTCGCTGTCGGCCCTGACCCTGCTCTCCTGTTCCGGTACGGAAGAGCCGGCGAACGGAAAACTGATTACCCCGGTGAGCTTTGCCGATGTCAAGATTGACGACGGCTTCTGGACGCCCCGCCTGCTCATTCACAAGGATGTCACCCTGCCCGTATGCATCGACCAGATCGAGAACCAGACCGGCCGCATCCGGAATTTCGAGAACGCCGCGAAAGGCGAGGGGGAGCATTCCGGGATCTATTTTGACGATTCCGACGTGTACAAGGCCCTGGAAGGCATGGCCTATTCCCTGCAGATCGAGCCGGATCCGGAACTGGAGGCCAAGTGCGACGAGTGGATCGACAAGTTCGCGGCCGCCCAGCAGCCGGACGGTTACCTGAACACCTTCTTCACGCTCACGGGGCTGGAAAACCGCTGGGACAACATGGACAAGCACGAAATGTACTGTGCCGGTCACATGACCGAGGCGGCGGTGGCGTATTACAAGGCGACCGGGAAGCGCAAACTGCTGGATGTGGCCATCCGTTTTGCGGACCACATGATGTCCATCTTCGGCCCGGAGGGGCGCCACTGGGTACCCGGGCACGAGGAAATCGAATTGGCCATGGTGAAACTGTATGAAGTGACCGGCGAGAAGAAGTACCTGGACTTCGCGGGCTGGCTGCTGGACCAGCGGGGCCATGGATATGGTTCCTACGGAGAGAATGATACCCGGGACTGGCCCGAAGTCTATTATCAGGACGAGGTTCCGGTCCGCGAGCTTTCCCGGATCACCGGTCACGCCGTACGTTCCATGTACCTGTACTGCGGCATGGCCGATGTGGCCGCTTACACCGGTGACAAGGGGCTTACGGATGCCCTGGACCGCCTCTGGGACCATGTGGTGAACAAGAACATGTACATCACCGGCGGGATCGGCCAGTCCTCCCGCAACGAGGGCATCACGGAGGATTACGACCTCCCGAACCTCACGGCCTACTGCGAGACCTGCGCTTCCGTGGGCATGGTCCTGTGGAACTGGCGCATGCTGCAGTTCACCGGCGACGGCAAGTATGCCGACGTGATGGAGCGTTCCCTGTACAACGGGGCCCTGGCGGGCATTTCCCTGAAGGGAGACCGCTTCTTCTACGTGAATCCGCTGGAATCGGAGGGAAACCATCATCGGCAGGCCTGGTATGGCTGCGCCTGCTGCCCGAGCCAGATCGCCCGCTTCCTTCCGTCCGTGGGCAACTATGTCTATGGAACGTCGGAGGACGCCCTTTGGGTGAACCTGTACATGGGCAGTGAAACGACCGTCAAACTCCGGAACAGGGACATCCGCGTGAAGCAGGAAACCTCCTATCCCTGGGACGGTTACATGAAATTGACCCTGGGCATGGACAAGCCCGTGAAGGCGGCGGTCCGTCTCCGGATCCCGGCCTGGTGCAAGGATTTCACCGTCTCTGTGAACGGAACTGCGATGACCGCTCCCGTGCAAAACGGCTATGCCGTCCTGGATCGGAAATGGGCCGATGGAGATGCGGTGGAACTGGTCCTGGCGATGCCGGTCGAAGAAGTGGCCGCCGATCCCCGGGTGAAGGAAGATGTCGGGAAACGTGCCGTCCAGCGCGGTCCGCTCGTTTATTGCCTGGAAGAGGTGGACAATCCCGACGGCTTTGACGAACTCCGCCTGACGGAAGAAGCCGAATTCGAGGTGAATCCGCTGGACAAGCGCCAGTGGTGGGGACATCCCCTGATGCAGATCAAGGCCAAGGCGGGCGGAAAGACGCTGACCTTCCTTCCGTATTTCGCCTGGGACAACCGCGATGCCGGAAAGATGAAGGTCTGGATCCCCCTCGCGGACTGAGCATGGGAAAGAAAGGGTTCATCCTGGGACTTGTGCTGCTGCTCCCCCTGTGTCTCCGGGCGCAGGAGGCGGAGGACAATACCTTCGGCGGCTGGGAATTCATCGAGGTCAATCATGACTTCGGGGAGAGCCCCTTCTTCGGATCCTTCTATTTCGAGCATGACAATTACCAGTACCGGCGCCTCGAGTGCTGGTACACCCGGACGACGCTGGGCGTGAAAATCCTTCCCTGGCTCAAGGCCGATGCCGCCTACGACTTCCTGCAGGAACCGGCTTTCCATACGCACAAGCTCAACCTGGACCTGACCGGAAGCCTGAAACAGGGGAACCTGAAGGTTTCCATCCGGGAGCGCTATGTCCACAGCTGGACCCCGGCCACGGGGGAGCAGGGGAACGTCCTCCGCTCCCGCCTGAAACTCCAGTACGCCTTCCCGGAATCCCGCTGGAGCCCGTATCTGGCGGTGGAGGTGTTCACCTGGGGCGATACCTGGAAGAAGACCCGTCATTACGTGGCCTGCAATTACGACTTCTCGGACAAAGTCCAGTTCGAAGCCTACTACCTGTACTATGCCTTTAACGGAATGCCGGCCGAACACGTGATCGGCCTGGGCCTGAACTTTTACCTATGATGTGGAATCCCGATGCCGACGTGGAGGCCCTGACCCGGGATTTTACGGATGGTTTATGCCTGGAAAGCCGTGGGCGCGGACAGCGAACTTGTGTACCGGCTCGACCTTCGCCTCCGGACGCCCGGCGGTTATGACGGTCCGCTTCCGGATTCATGGATTTATTTACCTTAAAGCAATGGTTATGAGACGATCAAGCATCCTTGCCCTGCTCCCTTTCCTCCTGTGGGGCTGTTCGGAAGAACCGCGTTACACGGACCCGCAGCTTCCCGTGGAGAAGCGCGTGGAGGACCTTCTGTCCCGGATGAGCCTTGAGGAAAAAGTGGCTCAGGTGAGCGCCCAGCTCCTGTTCATGGATGAATTCTATGAAAGACGGGATTATACGAAAGGCCATGTACGGAATGTCGGCCATTTCCTCCCGGACGGCGGACTTCCCAACGATCCGAAAACCGTGGCCGAGCGGATCAATGAAGATACGCGGAAGTCCATCGAGGCGAGCCGGTGGGGCATTCCGGTGCTCCAGCACGGCGAGGCCTTGCACGGTGCCCAGTGGGGGAACGCGACCTGTTTCCCGCAGAGCATCGGCATGGCGGCCACTTTCGACGACGACCTGTATTACCGGGAAGGCCAGGTGGTTGCGGAGGAGCTCCGTGCCGTCGGCGTCCGTCAGGTTTATGCCCCGGTCATCAACATCACCCGCGACCAGCGCTGGGGACGGGGACAGGAAAGCTATGGGGAGGACGTCCTGATGAACTCCCGTTTCGGCGTCGCCTACGTGAAAGCCCTGGAAGATGGTGGTGTCGTCGCGACGCCCAAGCATTTCGTGGACAATTACGGCGAGGGTGGCCATGATTCCTTCGCTTCCATCACCTCCTGGCGCGAACTCCGGGAAGTGTATCTGGAACCTTTCCGCGCCTGCGTGGAGGAGGGAGGCGCCCGGGGCATCATGAGCGCTTACAATGCCGTGGACGGCGTTCCGGCCAGCAGCAATCCCAGGCTCTTGCAGGATATCCTGAAGCAGGAGTGGGGTTTCAAAGGGGTCGTGGTTTCCGATTATGGGGCCACGGAGATGGTCGGGAGCCGCCATCTGCTGGCAGAGACGGAAGACGAGGCGCTTGCGCTGTGCATGAACGCCGGATTGGACCTGCAGCTGGCCAACACCAGCGACGGTCTGCTGGACCAGGTCCGGTCGGGAAAGATTCCCGAAAAGGTGCTGGATGAAAGCGTCCGCCGGGTGCTCCGGTTGAAATTCGAGTTGGGGCTTTTCGATGAGCCGCTGGTGGATCCGGAGAAGGCGGCCGCCGTCGTCCGCAGTCCCGAACACCGGGAGCTGGCCTACGAAGCGGCCTGCAAAGCCATGACGCTTCTCAAGAACGACGGCATCCTTCCGCTGCGCGGAGCAAAACGCATCGGCGTGTACGGCCCTTCGGCCAATATCCTGAACGTCGGTGACTACAGCGGTGGCCGAGGCGGCTGGAAAGGGGATGGTGTCACGCCGTACGAAGGCCTGAAAAAGGCCCTGGAGGGTACTGCCGAGGTGGTTTTGGCCCCGGTGGGCCAGAACGTGAATCCGCTGGCTTCCCGTTGCGACGTCCTTGTTTTCTTCCCGTCCATCACGGAAGAGGAGGGAAGTGACCGAAGCAGTTTCCACCTGCCCTCCAGCCATGTCCGTCCCCACCGGACCACGGACGGCGGCCTGATCGTGGCCGATGCCCAGGCCCCCGCCATCGAGGTGGATCAGGAGAAGATGGTCCGTGACCTGATCGCGACCGGCAAGCCCGTGATCGTGGTCCTCCACAACGGGGCGGTCATCGACATTTCCGGCTGGGCCGACGGGGCTGCGGCCATCCTGGAAGCCTGGTATCCCGGCGAGCAGGGCGGACGCGCCATTGCCGATGTCCTGACGGGGACTGTCAACCCCGGCGGCCGCCTGCCCATCACCTGGGCCCGTAGTATCGGCCAGAATCCCATGTATTACAGCATCAAGCCCAGCGGCCGCGGTTACGGCTATGTGGAAAACGACGGCTCGCCGCTGTATCCCTTCGGCTACGGCCTGAGTTATACCACTTTCGATTACAAGGATTTCCAGACTGTGGGAACCTTGGAGAAAGGCCAGCCTCTGAAGATCCGGGTGACCGTGACGAATACCGGCGCCGTGAAGGGTGATGAGGTTGTCCAGGCCTATATCCACGATGAGCTTTCCTCCGTTGTCCGGCCGCTGAAGCAGCTCGCCGCTTTCAGGCGCATCACGCTGGAGCCTGGCGAAAGCCGGGAAGTGGAGCTGGAAATCCCGAACCGCCAGTTCGCCCTCTGGGACCGGAACATGAACTTCCGCGTGGAGGAAGGCTGGTTCGAAGTCTGGCTGGGCCGCAACGCGGAAGAAAAGATCACCGGAACGAGAGTGTATGTCAAATAACCTATTGAATATGAAAAAATTATCTATTATTTCGGCGATCCTTTTCGCCGTCGCCTGCGCACAGCCGCAGCCCCAGAAGGCGGACCTCGCTTCCCATGTCATCCTCATCGGCCTGGACGGCTGGGGGACCTGGTGCATGGAAAAAGGGGAGGCCCCTTTCATCAAAGAAATGATGAAGGAGGGATCCTGGACCCTGGACAAGCGGACGGTGATTCCGTCCTCGAGCGGCCCCAACTGGGGTGCGATGATGAACGGAACCCCCGTTGAGGCGACGGGGATTGCGAGCAACAATGCCTCTCCGGATTTCAAGCCGCTCGTCCTGACGGAGCACAATGCCCAGCCGACCATCTTCCACCAGCTCAAGAAGGCCCGGCCCGAGGCCGAAACCGGCGTTATCTGTGAATGGGGCGACTTCCTCAATTATACGGATTCCCTGTGCCTGGACCACAAAGTGCGGATCGCCGATCCCGGCACGAACACGGAATCCATCGTGGAGGAGAGCGTGAAATACATCATGGACAGGAAACCGGCCCTGTGCTTCATCCATATCGACGCCCTGGACCACATGGGCCATGCCTATGGACAGGGTTCCGAGGAATATTATGCCGAGCTTCCGCTCGTGGACGGCCGCGTGAAGCGCATCGTGGACGGCATCAAGGCCGCGGGCATCTATGACGACAGCATCATCATCCTGACCTCCGACCATGGACACTACCAGACGGGCCATGGCGGCACCACCATGCTGGAAATGGAGACCCCGCTGGTCATCTGGGGCAAAAACGTGAAGAAGAACCATGAGATCAGGGAAACCGTCATCCAGTACGACATCGCCGCCACCGTGGCGGAAATCTTCAACCTGGAAGTCCCCCAGAGCTGGCGCGGAAAACCGATTGACGTGTTTGAAGAATAGCGTTTTCTTTAAACCATTGACCTATTGGTGATTACTTAAACCGCTTTATGCGTTTTTGCAGAAGGCGCTTTGAGGAAGTCATTGACAGATAGCTATATATGAAAAACGCTCATCGTTTGTTGTTTTTACTGGCCTTTGCCGCAGCCTCCTGCTCGGTGCCGGAGATGGAAAAACTGGCCGGACAGTTCGGAGAGCCTCCCATGGAGTACCGTCCCTATGTCTGGTGGCATTGGATGGGCCCCAACTTTTCCAAGGAAGGCATCCGGAAGGATCTGGAGGCGATGAAGGAGGCCGGTATCGGCGGAGCGACGGTTTTCAACATCGCCTCGGCGGTGCAGGAGACGCTCCATCCGATGGAGAACAATCCCTGGCCGGAGCGGACCTATAGGAGCGATGCCTATTGGGAAGCCCTGGCTTATGCGGCCGAGGTTGCGGAGGAACTGGGACTGAAGATCGGCCTGCACAATTCGCCGGGATACAGTACGACCGGCGGACCCTGGATCGACGAGGAGAAAGGGATGCAGAAGGTGGTGTGCAGCCGGACGGCCGTCCAAGGCGGCACGACCGTCAGGACCGTCCTTCCCAAGCCGGAAGCCACAGTGTATGGGGGCTGGGGCGGTTCCGGCCGTAAGTCCACCTTCTACCGCGACATCGCCGTCATGGCCGTTCCCGCCAAGGCCGATGCTTCCCCGGACGAGGTGATCGACCTCACGGACAGGATGGATGCCGACGGGAATCTGGTCTGGGATGCACCGAAGGGGCGTTGGACCATTTTCCGGATCGGGCATGCGCCCACGCTGTCCAACCCG
>Ga0247611_10003173_pt1 | contig 24869 bp, 24 predicted proteins | sample 177DNAGHGhighgp2_FD_192422 | JGI IMG/M metagenome (GOLD analysis project Ga0247611, IMG submission 192422) | Sheep rumen microbial communities from Palmerston North, Manawatu-Wanganui, New Zealand - 1770 DNA GHGhigh gp2 | ecosystem: Host-associated > Mammals > Digestive system > Stomach > Rumen... | reverse complement strand
AAGCTGATAATGGCCGGCATAAAGGTATTGTTTGCTGATGGTATTCCTTCAAGATATGCTGTTATTGATAAGGAGATTCTTTGGTACGGCAGCATGAGTCTTGTGTCAAACATCAAAGAAGACGACGATGAAATGAGAATAGTTAACAGAAGTGTTGCCAAAGCACTGATAGAAGATCAAACAATTGATGTCCGAGATTAATTTATTATATTGCTTAGTTACGGAAATGCTGTATCGGGCTTGTTTTTGGTTTTCGCCAATCCGGTATATGGAACATGCCAGTCGGTATAAAGTCGGTATAAAATGTGCTAACTTTACTCCGCAAACGCAATGAATTAAGTGATTTTCAGGTTTTCGGCAGTGCCGTGCCGTGGCAGACAAATATTATTTTTATCATTTTTTCCTCCTCATATACGAGGAAGAAAAATAGCCGTTTAGCTTTATATTTCTAGGCTTTACATCCATTCTTATCATTTTTCTGTTTTTTCTCCTCATAAACCAGCATTTATTTTTGTTTCCATTTTTCGTGTTATGATTTGTGTTAGGATAATAATGATCATAACATTGAATTATTATTTGAGGTGTATATGAATAAGATTAAAATTGCTTTTTTCGATGCTAAGGAATATGACAGGCATTCTTTTGAAGAATCTAATAAGAGTGAGGAATTTGACATTACATTTCTTGATACGAGGCTTTCAAGAGATACTTGTAAACTCGCGGAAGATGCTGATGTTGTCTGTGTGTTCGTTAACGATGATATCGATGCCTCAGTCATCGATCAATTATCTGAAATGGGTGTAAAACTGATTGCGCTTAGGTGTGCAGGTTATAACAATGTTGATATCGAATATGCATTTGGGAAGATCCACATAGTAAGAGTTCCGGCTTACTCGCCGTATGCTGTAGCAGAACACGCCATGGCGCTTTTACTTACATCAATAAGACGAATACACAAAGCTTATATCCGCACTAAGGATTTCAACTTCAGTTTAAATGGATTGACCGGCTTTGATCTGCATGGTAAGACAGTCGGAATTGTCGGAACCGGTAAGATAGGCCGTATATTCATTGATATCTGTCGGGGATTTGGAATGAATGTTATAGCTTATGATAAGTTCCCCGCTGCTGATTCCGGGATAACGTATGTGTCATTGGATGAATTGTGGGAAAGAAGTGACATCATTTCATTCCACTGTCCGTTGACCGATGAGAACCGTCATATGGTTAATTCAGACAGCATAGCTAAAATGAAGAAAGGTGTAGTGCTAATCAACACTTCGCGCGGGGCTTTGATCGATTCAGAGGCATTGGTTGAGGGAATCAAACAACGTCAGATCGGTGCAGCATGTTTGGATGTATATGAAGAGGAATCCGATGTATTCTTTCATGATTATTCTAATCACATCATTAACGATGATACGTTGGCAAGACTTATATCAATGCCTAATGTCATTGTAACTTCTCATCAGGCATTCCTGACAAATGAGGCATTGCAGAATATTGCAGATACCACTCTCTCGAACATCAGGGAGTTCATTTCTAATGATACATGTGTTAATGAGGTTTGTTATAAGTGCTCTAATCTCGCTAACTGCAAGCAGACTCATGAAAAGAAATGCTTTTAATATATTCATGAGCCTTTGATATGATTAGTACATAAGATTATCAGTTTTACGGAGCATGAGGATATGAGCAAAAGAATACATATAATCGGCATAATCGCCGTAATACTATACTTTCTGTCGGTTGGAGCTTTTTTGATCAGCAAGACGGATATAGCCCTAACTATTTGGGAATTGATGACTGTAATAAGTGGACCAATCGTGCTTTTAGTGTTGCTGGAACTAAGTTGCACAATTCCAAGTCACGACCTTAATCGAAAGGCAATGTTGGCATTTATGGCATGTACATGCGCATTAACAGGGTCAGCACATATTGTAAACATTACGGTTACCAGAAGGCTTATTAGAGAAGGAGTGGAGGTTCCGCTCTATTTTCAGATTGGACAATGGCCATCGGTAGAAATGGCTGTGGATTATCTTGCATGGGGCTTTTTTATGGGATTGGCGTTTATTTGTTTGGCCCTTCCCATTGCATCAACTGATAAAACTGCACGGAGTTTGAAAGTAATTTCACTGATAAATGGTATTCTTTGCCTAATTGGCTTTGCTGGGGCGTTGTTTATCAATGAAAACATTTGGTATTTGGCCCCGATGGGCTACGGATTCGGCCTGCTGATCCTATGTATTATTAGATTACGCAGGGAGTGAAGTTGATTGAATTGGAAGAGACATTGCATTCCAGTTTGTTGGGCTGACGTATTAGCATGTTATATCCCGAATATAGCGAACTAAGCCCGAGAGCAATCTCGGGCTTATATATGCCTTAATATCCGGATTGTCTTTTCTTCCACTGAATGTATTTAACTCGTAGGTGTTCCAGATCACTATCGATAGATGAATTGAAGTATATGTGGGCTTATTCCTTAAGCCTATTTAACGCATCCTGCATCTTCTTGTTCTCAGCATTTTCTTCAAGTCTCATAAGGAATGCGCTGATCGAAGCACAAACTGTAAATGAGACGATAAAGCCGATCCATGCGCCAAGATTATTGAGCGGGAACCATCCGAAACCTGCTGCAAAAGCAATTATCGCTGCAAGTATCACAGCAAAGAAAAGTATATTCCTCGCGATAAGTGCCATATCCTTGATAACAACATCCGTGAGGAAGATGATCTGTGCAGCGGAAACTATTAAAGTAAGCAGAAGCAGTTCAAGCAATGTGGCAGTCGATAATCCTGCTGAGCCGAGCGAGAATAAAGTTGATACGCTTCCGGCTTCATTTCCGATAATGAGATTTATGACTACGAATATGACTGTCATCACACCGTAGATCGAAAACACCTGTTCTATATAGTTAAATATTGTCTTTTTCTCTTCCATTACTTTAACCCCAGCTTTCTTCTAAGCTCATCCGAGTACATACGGGATACGACGATCTGCTCACCATTCTGGAGAGTGATCCTTATCTTGCGGTTAACGTCAGTCTTAAGACTCTTGATCTTACGAAGGTTAACGATGCTCTGCTTACTTATGCGGAGGAAATCGCGCTCAATCAGCTGCTGCTCGAGTTCATAGAGCTTCAGCTCAGACTCGTATGTCTCGCTGTTCGTATATACAAAAGTCTTCCTGTCAACGGATTCAACATAGAGCACTTTATCTGTATCCAGAAGCACTGTCTCATTGTCGCGACGGACGGCAATCTGCATGTCGATCATACGCATCATTGCGACCATTCTCTCGATGTCGTTGTTAAGATGCGGAGCGCGTATGATGACTTCTATATCATCGTATTTGCCGTCTATATCAAGTTTGATTTTCATCACTCAAGTCCTTTTCTTTTGAAGGCGGCGAAAAAGATACAGAGCGCGATCAAAGCGTTTAAAACTATGACCAAAACTGTCTCAGTCTTTATGCCGTCAAAAGTCATTTGTCCTAAGAGAACACGAAGCTGCTGTGTGTAAAACACACGCGCTGCCTTTTCTATTTTATCATTGAACATCGCGAGCATGGGAGCAAATGAGAATACCATCATGACAGGCATGAAAAGTGATGTCGCTACCATCTGGTTCGGTGCGAATACGCCGACTGCAGCACCCATGGCGATGGAGATGATAAAACCTGTAGCCATGATGCAGAGATAGAACGGAATGTCTGAAGAAGGAAGACCCGTTGCCATTACTCCGGCTCCTGCCATGCAGAGCGTCCACACATATATGCCGACTCCTGCTAAGTATTCCCATGACTTAACGTTAGCCATTGTCAGAACACGTAAAGTATTCTTTTCCTTCTCCTCTGCGATTATAGAAGCGACCGATGTAAGAGGTGCCATTCCGATATACATGACGGAGAACAGCTTGGTGAAAAAGAACTCCGGCATATTAGGAATGGATACGGCATGCTCCATGATGAGTGTCATCACAGGGAACATTATGAACTGTATAAGCACAGTCTTGTTCTTCAATGTATCCCTTAGCTGCTTCTTGATGATTATTCCGATATTACGCATACATTTCCTCCTCTTCCTGATCAAGTTTTCTTCCGGTAAGTTCGAGGAACACACTCTCCAGAGTCGGTTCTGAAGAGTGTATTGTCTCGAGCATCCCATGTTCCAGCAATCTTGTGATCATCTCAGCCGAACCCGCCTTGTGGTCAAGTTCGATGTCTTCTCCTGATGTCAGATGAATATCTATCTTTTTCTGATGGTTATATCTTCTGCATATTTCATCAGGAGCGCCTCTCTCGACGATCTTTCCTTCATTAAGAAGTGCGACTTCATCACAGAGAGTCGCTGCTTCCTCCATATTGTGTGTGGTAAGGAAAACCGTTGCTCCAGATGCTCTTTTATCCCTGATAAGTTTATGGATATATTTCATCGTCATGGGATCTAATCCGCTCGTTGGCTCATCAAGGAATATGATCTTCGGATCGACCATGAACACGCGTGCAAGTTTAAGCCTTGCGAGCATACCTTTTGAAAGTTTCATGGCGGGCTTTTTCGCGCTGTCAGCAAGACCTACTTCTTTAAGCACCCTGCTGACCGCTGAATACGGGACACCATAGATGTCACAGAATATCTTAAGATTATCGGTAACTGTCAGTCTGTCGTAAACGCCGTGATCGTCCATCATGATCCCTATCCGCTTTTTATCTTCGCCCGTCAGATCTTTTACAGCCTTTCCGAAAACATTTACCTCGCCTGAATCAAATCCCATCTGACCGGTAATTATCTTAATAAGCGTCGTCTTGCCGGCGCCGGAAGGACCAAGCAGCCCGAAGATCATACCCGGCCTGATATCAAGATCTATCCCGGAAAGGACCTGTTTCTCCGAAAAGCTTTTGCACAGTCTTTTTGCAGTGATCATAATCTGTCTCCTTTTCCTTTGATGGCACGATAATAACAAAGCCCTGATGAACGTTCAATAATTAACAACGCAAGTTGCCATATGCACGACATGAGTTGCCATTTTTCCGCACGGCAAAACAGAATCCGGATGTTTGTCCAGTATGCGGATCATCAGAAAAATATGTGTATTTTCATAAGTTTGACGATGATGACAATGATGGTGCTGTATGGATTTGGCGTAGTAAATGTCATATGTTCTGTTTATAAAATAAAAATACCGCAGGATCCATATCTTGCGGTATTTATCGTATCGGGATTGGCATAGTAGATATTTATATGTGCGGTCAACACAATTATTGAAAACTCTGAAGGTACAGAACAGGTACAGTTATGAACCTTATTCCCCTCAAAACGCGTGAAAACAAGGGCTTGCGGTCTTGTCTCTCAGGCTCGATCAATACTGCCGTGACAGACGTATAGTACTTTTATCATTTATTTAAGCATCTCCATTTCTTCGGTTTATAAGCAAAAAGCCATGTACGCCGGTATACACACTATATTATCCTTTATGATCAAGTTCCTCGGATGAATGATATAACTTTCCCCGATTCTTGTTTTGTATTTTTCTATGAATCTGTTCAATGATGTTGTAGAGTATTTTTTTCCTGACTTAACTTCGATAGGATACATCTTATATTTCAACTTGCTGTTATTGGAGATAATGAAATCGATTTCTATATCATTTCGATGTTTTTCGGTTGAGTAATGAGTGTAAAAATACAGTTTGTGCCCATTTGCCACAAGCATTTGCGCTATTACATTCTCATATAGCATTCCTTCATTAACAGAGAGATTATCATTAAGTATCTGGGAGTATACCTCATTCTCAAGCAGTTCATTCTCATCAAAGGCATGGCTGAGCAGAAGACCGGTATCACCAAGATAACATTTTACATAAGTGCGTTCTTCGTTTATTGAAAGACCGACATTGGGATCAGTACACAGAAAGCATTCGTTTGAAATCATAGAATCAGACAACCAAAAGAATGTATCGCTATATTGATCCGCATAACTTCCTTCTTGAATATCCTTAAAAATAACGCGCTTTTCATGTTGAGACAACAAGCCGGGAATCTGATCAAAGATAGTCAGAACCTTACTTCGATACTGTGCTTTGATCTTCATGATATCATTGCGATATAGCTTCAGAATATCACGTTTTTCAGCATCTGCTAAACTGAAGTTTTTCCCGTTCTCGATGTAAAGAATAATCGGTTTTGGCATCCCTCCCACCAGCATGTACTGCTTAAAAAGCATCATTGCCTTATTATGCATTCCTCTTTCCAAAGGTCCTCTTTTTTCAAAACAATTTCTTATATAATTCACTAACTGTTCTTCTCCGAGAGCCCATGCGAACTCCTCAAAATCAAGCGGATACATCATTATACTTCTCTCTTCAGAGGGAATTACGATATCTTTTATATTTTCTTTTATTGATATCAACGATCCGGTCTCTATATAATCGTATCTGCCATCTGCAACAAGGTATTTTATTGCGGCTCTGGCTTGTGGAAACATCTGTACTTCGTCAAAGATCAGTACAGATTTTCTGGGAACAAGATTAACCCCGAAATATGTGCTAAGTAGCATGAATAGATCATCCGGCTTGTTCAGGTGCTGATTAAAGTATTCTTCTACAACTTTATCCTTTTTTGCAAAATCTATAAGAATATATGATTCATATTCCTTTTTTGCAAATTCCTCTACGATTGTGGACTTGCCGATACGTCTGGCTCCTTCAACCATTATCGCCTTTGTCCCTTGACATTCTTCTTTCCAATTAAGCAATTTTCTATAGATTTTTCTTTTTAAAATCATGAGAGTTCTCCTCGGCAGATACAAAAGTGTCTATATCTTTTTGATTATGCGCAGCTTGTGAATTTCATTTTTCTTGATTATACGCATATTATAGCGGGTTTTTTGATAATACGCAATATAGAACGCGCGTTGTTTTATGATTATGCGCAGTTTTCTAGACTGTCAATTAGTGGGAGGTATATTAATACTGTCCGATATTTAGCAATTGTAGATGAATCAAATTATTAATTTGTCATAGCTATTGCGGGTATAATTAATGTAATACTTTGGAATCATAAGGACTTGGTGCGGATCATGGGTAAACTCAAAAAAATAAAAGGCGGCATGTCTCTGTACGTAACGGAGGACGAGAAGCTTCTGGCAAATTCCAACACCAGAAACGGCGTTTATGTTCACGACTTGGATACGCTGAAAACGGTTTTCCAGACAAGGACTGTCAGTAATGTTGATAAAAAGGCGATCTCACCTGACAAAAAGTATCTTGCTGCCAAAAACACCAGCGGCCAGATGGCTCTGATCTCCATGGAGTCGGGAGAAGAGATATTAAGAAATGACATGGCAAAGTGCGAAGGCTATCAGATGACCTTTGCCACTGACGGCAGGACCATTCTTGATTTCGACTGGGACGGACGCACCATGAGCCTGAATGACAGCGACGGATTCAAGATCCTTGACGGCCCGGAAGCCGGCGTCAAAGACAGGATCAAGCCTATGGAATATCTCCATTACGACCGCTTCAGCAGGCAGATCTACAAGCTCGCACAGGGAAAGGACTCCGGAAGCGGAGAATATGCTTTTGTGTCGCCCGCGGATGCAATCGGATTGGAATACAGACCTGTCCATAAGTTTGCGGGCAGGATGCCTTCCCACACTACGGGAATATCTATTTGCAAGGATCACATTTATTATCTTTCGAATGACCGCACTGAACTTATAGAGACTGACAAGAATTTTGACAATGCCCGCCGGATCCCGTTGCCTAAGATGTTTCGTGAATCAAGGGTCATGGTCAACCACATGTACGTTTCACCTTATGAGAAGTACGCACTATTCTATATGGGATTCTGGAATGCATTTATATTTGATCTTGCCTCGATGGAGCTTGTCATGGAGTTTGGCGAGGATGTTGTTTCCGATTTCACCATGATCCATGAGGACAAAACTGCCATCATTGCTACCTGGGGCGGAACTTATGTGGGAAGTTTGTGAAAGGGCTTGAATTCATCCCAAGTTGCTCTCGAGGGAGTATTTGGGATGATTTTTATTATATTTGAATAATCCTGCATCATCCCGACCGGGTTTTCATCAAGGATTTGAGATGAGTTCATTTTGAAAACGTCCGGCAGAGACTTAAGCGTTCAATGATATAATGAATACGACAAAAATGGCAGGAAATCCGGCCGGACAATTTTGTCCGATTCAGTAAATCCGCTGTTTGTGTCGTGTAAAGACGGATGTGTTACTGCTAAGTTATTGGCGAAGGAGGTCTTCATGGATCAGAAAAAGACAGGAAGTTTTCTAAAGGAACTTCGCAAAGAAAAAGGTCTGACACAGGAACAGGCAGCAGAAAAATTTAACACATCCGCGCGTACGATCTCAAGGTGGGAAACAGGCGCATATATGCCTGATATATCTCTACTTATAGATATTGCCGAGTTCTACTCCGTGGATGTCCGCGAGATAATCGACGGAGAAAGGAAGAACGACAATATGGATAATGAAGCAAAAGAAGTTGCCGAGAAGATGGCAGATTACTCTATGACAGAGAAGAAGAACACATTTAAGACATTAAAGCTGATGAGCATCGTCGTAACGGTATTATCACTCCTTCTGATAGTTGCCAACTCCGCTGCTCTCTTCATGGCAAGGCAGGCTGAAGCACAGCAGTCAGTCAGCCAGCCGATGGCAGGAATGGAGTCAGGACTTGTACTCGTACTGATCCTTTTTGTAGCACTCATCATCATGAATCTTTACATTAACGGCAAGGCATCCAACAACTGGGAGAAGCTCCAGCCAATAGTAATCGCCCTGCTGGTCGTCATGGGAATTATTGCACTCGTTGGCGTTATCCGCGTTGTACCGCCCCTCTTCATTCCCGGGCTGCACGGATAAGGATAAACAGTAAAAACTGACCAAAATAAAAAGCTGTCTCAAACGGGACAGCTTTTATTTTACAGCGGTTCCAGATCAGTATAATTGATCGGTCTGCCGTTGGAATCAAAGAGCGGGATCCGTTTTAAGAACCTGATATCGTCTCTCAGGTGCGCTTCACCTTCGGCGAGGACTGCCACTTTCCCGGTGACGGTTCCGCCTGCGATCTCAACAAGCGCCTCCATGGCGCGGAGCGATCCGCCCGTGGAGATAACGTCATCAACGACGAGTATCCTTTTGCCTTTTATCAGGTCGGCGTCATCCCTGCCGAGATAGAGCTTCTGCAAGCCCTCTGTCGTTATCGAACGGTCATCCACACAGATGGGGTCGGGCATATAATTTTTGGGGCCTTTGCGCGCCACGAAATATTTTTCCGCGCCGCTCTGCCTTGCCATCTCGTGTGCCAGGGGAATGCCCTTGGCCTCGGCAGTGAGGATGTAATCATAATCCTCACGGGGAAAGAGCTTAAGCATTTCTCTTGCACACGCCACAGTGATCTCGGCATCTCCGAAGCAGATGAAAGCCGCTATATATGTATCTTCAGCAATCCTGCAGAGAGGGAGACTGCGGGTAAGTCCTGCTATCTCAACGTTTACAGTTTTGCGATCGTCCATAACTGACCTCCCCTGATCATCTTTTATACTCTGGATTATAGCAGAAGATGCTATAATTATTGGTGTTTAATGCTAATTCTTGGGAGTATCTGTTATGCGTAAGGTTTTATCTGTTGTGATGGTAATCGTTGCTTTGTTCGGCCTTTGTTTCTCTTTTGCGGGATGCGGGGAAGAGGCGGATTATGAATCCCCCCAGAAGATGTACGAGGCATATGCTGCCGGTGAGAATATAATCGGCAAGACAGTTGAAGTCTATGCTTCCAAGGACTACACAATGGGTATGATCTTCTCAGGCCCTGCACCCGACATGGGCCCCACGATATATGTCAATTGCTCAGGTGACGGAGCAGATAAGATCAAGTCCAGGGATACCGTAATATGCAAGATCACAGGGATCAATTATGCAGACAAATTCGGTTTTTCAGTCAACACCGAAATTGCTGACTAAGTATGACCGTTAAATAAAAAGTCTTAAATATGTATTTATTTCTCTCCGCATCCCAATTATAATAAGCGTTGCGGAGGATTGTTATGAGTATATTTGATGTTTTATCACTTCTGGGCGGACTTGCCATGTTCCTTTATGGCATGCGTCTTATGGGTGACTCATTGAAAGAAAATTCCTCCGGCACATTGAAGCATGCAATGGAGAAGGTCACCAATAACCCGGTCAAGGCTTTCTTCCTCGGCTTGATGGTAACGGCTCTCATTCAGTCATCTACCGCGACTATCGTTATAACTTCAGGTCTCGTTGCCGCCGGAATCATTACGCTGAGGCAGTCACTGGGCATTATTGCCGGCGCCAACGTCGGTACAACCGTTACAGGACAGATCATAAGACTCCTTGACCTCGATGCAGAATCAGGCATATCTGACTGGCTCAGGTTCCTTCAGCCTTCGACACTTGCACCGATCGCCCTTATCATAGGCGTCGGTTTTATCATGTTCGGTTCATTCAGAAAGGCCAAATCAGTCGGAAACATCGCCATAGGATTCGGCGTATTGTTCTCGGGACTTCTTAACATGACCGCTGCCGTCAGCCATCTCAAGGAATCAGGCATAGTCGAGAAACTCTTCACGGGACTTGGTGCAAATCCTGTCCTCGGCTATCTGACTGGTGCGGCTATTGCCTTTGTTCTCCAGAGTTCATCGGCCGCGATAGGTATCCTGCAGGCATTCTCGGCAACGGGAGTACTTACTTTCAAGAGTATCTATGCGGTGATCATCGGTATCTATCTCGGTGACTGCGTTACTACGGCAATCGTCTGCTATATTGGTGCCAAGACCGATGCAAAGAGAGTAGGTATCGTCAACATCATCTACAATCTCGGCAAGACCGTATTATGTCTTGCAGCAATCTTTGTAGTTCACGAAATGGGCTGGATTGATTCCCTCTGGGACAAGACGGTCAATTCAGGTGTGATCGCCAATACTAACTCCATATTCAATCTTGCTTCGGCTTTCCTTTTGCTTCCCATGCTCACCCTGTTTGAGAAGCTCAGCAGGATCATCGTAAAGGATGAGACAGTCGAAAGAGGCAAATATGCAGACAAGCTCGATGCATTGAACCCCGTATTCTTCAGTACTCCCGCGCTTGCTCTGCGAAGCAGCTACGATGTCCTTATGGCAATGTTTGAAGCATCACGCAGCAACATCGAGAAAGCATATATGCAGCTGACAAAATACGACGAGGACGCTCAGGAAGAACTCCTTGATGAAGAAGATGAGATCGATAACATGACCGACAAGGTCAGCCGTTATATGGTCGAGCTCCTGCCTCATCTTACCAGCCAGGATCACGTAACGATCCTTAATCAGTATTACAAGGTAACAGGTGAATTCGAGCGTCTCGGCGACCATGCCGTAAACATCATGGAACTTGCCGACACGATGCACGAGAGCAAGACGACTTTCTCGGAGACTGCATGCAAGGAAATGGAAGTTCTCTACGAACTGATGGATACTATCCTTAACCAGACTGAGATTGCCTTTGCAAAGAGAGATGAGGAGGCTACCGAGCAGATCGAGCCCCTTGTCCGCGTTGCCGCAGAATTCATCGCACAGATGAAGAAAAACCATTTCTCACGAATGAGCAGCGGCGAGTGCAATATCATGGCAGATGCCATCTATACCAACATGCTGATGGAATGTAAGCGCATAACAGACGCCTGCTCCAATGTCGGCGTTGCGATCATGGTCAGAATGAGACCCGAACTTGCCGATCACGAGCACATGTATTTCGAAGGCCTCCAGAAGGGCGGCAACAAGAGATACAACAAGGCTTTCAACAAGGCGCATAAGTACTATTTCGATAAGATGAACGGTCAGAACTGATACGTTGACACACCTGCAGCGCTTATTATGATTGTTATAGCGCCGGTATTCTGTAAAATGCTCTGACTTAACTGCTCAGGATAGACACTTTTCGAGAATCCCGAGCAAAAACAGCCCCACATCCATCAAAAAACACAAAAGGCTGCCTCCCAAAAGAGACAGCCTTCAAAATCATCAGTTAATAATGTCGATTATGTCATCGGCAATGTCCAGTCAACCCTTGGCAGGGATGTAAGGGATGATGCTCTGAGCGAGGTTGCTGATAGGCATTGTCTGGATCCAGATACGTCCGGGGCCGGTAACCTTTGTATTGAAGAGGCCTTCACCGCCGAAGAGGATGTTCTTGGCGCCCTTGACCATCTCGATATCCATCGTTACTGTGGAATCCATCATTGCCAGATAACCTGTATCAAGGTACATTGTCTGACCGGCTGCGAGCTCATACTGAACAGCGTCACCGTCGATCTCGACGAATGCTGTGCCCTGTCCTGAGAGTTTCTGCATGATGAAGCCTTCACCGCCGAATACGGAAGCACCGAGCTTCTTCTTGTATGCGATGGAAAGCTCAACACCCTGTGTGGATGCGAGGAATCCGGATTTCTGAACTATGAAAGAAGAACCGGGTGTGATCTCGATCGGGAGAACCTTGCCGGGGAAGCTTGAACCGAATGCGATCTCAGCATTATCCTGCTGAGCTGTGTAAACATTCTGGAAAAGTGCTTCACCTGAGAACATTCTGCCGATAGCTTTGCCGAGTGATCCGCCGACTGTCTTCATCTCGAGGCCGGGGGTCATCCATGTCATTGATCCACGCTCTGTGATCATTGCTTCGCCTCTGTTAAGCTTGCATACGATTACGGGGAATGGTGTGCCTTTAATCTCGTACTGCATAAAATACCTCCCAAACTTACTCTTCTTAAGAGCTGTATAAAGAGATTTTATCACAATATATATGATAAAATGTAAATATGGTTCGTATATTTGTAAAAAAAGTCTTAACTGATTCATCAGAACTTATTCTTGATCCTGAAGACGCCAGATATGTTCTTCAGGTTCTCCGCATGCGCCGCGGCGAACAGATGAATATCGTTGACGCAAAAGGCACGGTATTTATTGCGGAAGTCGATTCCTGCGATAAGAACGAATGCAGGGTCAGACTTCTCGATACACAGAAGGGATCTCACGAAATGAACACGAAGGTAACACTTTATCAGTCCGTGTCCAAGGGGGAGAGAATGGATCTTACGATCCAGAAAGCGGTGGAACTCGGCGTGCATAAGATCGTTCCCGTGATATCCGCAAGATGTGTTGTCAGGCTCGACGGCAAGCAGGGAAAGTCTGACAGGTGGCAGAAGATCGCACTTGAGGCTGCAAGACAGTCGGGCAGGGATATAGTTCCCGTGGTGACCGAACCTGTAAGATTTGAAGATGCCTTACGCGATGCGGAAGAGAGCCTTAAGATCATCCCATGGGAAGAGGCGGAAGGACTTACGCTCAAAGGTGTGATAAGCGGCCGTAAGGCCAGCAGTATTGCCGTGTTCATCGGACCTGAAGGCGGGTTTACCGCATCAGAAGCCGACATGGCCAGAGGAAGAGACATCATACCCGTGACGCTCGGTCCGAGGATACTCAGAACGGAGACGGCCGGACCTGCCGTAATTGCCATGATCATGTATGAGCTGGAGTTGTGAAGATGGCAGGATTCAAGGCTTTTGTATTTGATATGGATGGGGTCATTTTCGACTCCGAGAGAGCTGTTATAGAGTGCTGGAAGATCATTGCACCACAGTACGGGATAACTGATATAGAGACGCACTGCGTTGCGGCAACGGGTCTTAATGAAGCTGCGACGCGGAAGCTGTTCAAGGAGCAATACGGCGAAGAACTTCCTTATGATGAGATGAGGGCAAGACGCAAGGCGATTTTCATTGAACGCTTTGATCAGGGCCTCGTTCCGGTAAAGCCCGGAGTCTATGAACTGCTGGCTTTTCTTAAGGAGAACGGATATAAGATCGCACTGGCATCATCCACTTCAGAAGGTACCGTAAGACGCGAACTGGGTATTGCAAACCTGGTGGACTATTTTGATATAATTATCGGAGGAGACCATGTAATCAACAGCAAACCCGCACCTGAGATCTTCATCAAGGCGATGGACGGACTTGGCGTAAGTCCGGAGGAGACGGTGATAATCGAGGATTCGCATAACGGCGTGCGCGCTTCACATGCGTCAGGGGCATTTACTGTGATGGTTCCGGATCTTCTTCCCGTAACGGATGAGATGAGGGAGAAGTCAGATAAGATATTTGTCAGTTTGAACGACGTTTTGGAATGGGTAAGGGAGAGTTGAGTTAATGAGCGAATTGATTGCAGATACGCTGAAATGTCCGCATTGTTCAGCGAATCTTGTTTTCGACAGCACCAGTGGAAGATCTGTCTGCAATTTCTGTGGAAGCAGTTTTGATCCTAATGTTTTGAAGCTCAGTTTCTCGTTCGAGAACAAATCGGATGAGAGCGAGATCGATGATGCCAAAAGGCAGGAATTCACATGCAATTCATGTGGCGCGACGGTCATCACGGATGACACCACGGCTGCATCATTCTGCTGCTATTGCGGTTCGCCTGCACTGGCAGGACACAGACTGAGAAGGGAATTCAAGCCCGACTACATCATTCCGTTCAAGCTTACAAGAGAATACGCCGAAGCGAAATTCATGGAGTGGGGTCAGACAAATAAGTATGTCCCTTCGGACTTTATGGACAGCGAGAACATCAAGAAGCTCACGCCTCTGTATGTTCCTTTCTGGCTCGTCGATTCCAAATGTGACGCCGAGTTTTACGGTACGGGAACGATATACAATTCAAGGAAGAGAACGGTATTCAGTCTTCAGCGCAACATTAAATTCTTCATGAAGCGCGTTCCTTTCGTGGGGGCAAAAAAGATGAACAGACTTCTGATGGAGGCTGTTGAACCCTTTGATTACAGTGAGATGGTGGAATATAACGATGCATATCTCCCCGGATATTATGCCCAGAGATACGATCTTAAGCCTGCCGACATGGCGCAGAATGTCATCTGGAGAATGGAGAGTTATGCAAGACAGAGCTGCAATACCGTGTCCTTTGAATATCAGGAGACATCTCTGTCTGACGGATACATTGACGTGTCGGACATCAAGTACAGTTATGCGCTGATGCCGATATGGTTTCTTAATTACCAGAAGGACGGTGTATACCACGGTTTTGCGATAAACGGTCAGACCGGTGAGGCGTGCGGTAAACTGCCCTACAGCAAGAGAAAGAGAATTTCAGCGCTGATACTGACAACGGTACTGTGGCTTGTAATACCTGCAGTTTTGCTTATTGCTCTGTTCTCTGCATTGATGTATGCGTCGATAGCAGACCGTTCCGGCATCCTCTTAAGAATTGTGTCATACTCCGGATACCTCTTCTTCATTGCCGGTGCGGGGGTCTTCTATATCTTCATGAAGAAGATCCGAAGCAAGCTTAAGGAGACGAAGAATCCCATTGATCCGGCACCCGATCTGTCGCAGTATTACGATACTACGCAGAAGGCCAAGATTACGCGCAAAGATGACCTTATGGGAATCTTCGAAGTCTCAAAGGAGGAGAACCGCGACATCATGCTCAAGAAGATTTACAAGTGGGTCGATAAACATTTCTGAATATGAATATGAGTGAGAATATAGCTGATACAATTAAATGCCCGCATTGCGCAGCCAATCTGATATTCGACAGTCAGAGCGGCAAGTCTGTCTGCAAGTTCTGCGGAAGCGAGTTTGATCCCAATGTGCTGAAGCTGAGTTTTGCTTTCGAGAAGCAGGATGATGAGGCTGACCTTGATGAGGACACGGGAAAGCAGGAGATAATCTGCAATTCCTGCGGTGCGACGGTCATTACCGATGAGAATACTTCGGCCACGTTCTGCTGCTATTGCGGCTCGCCTGCACTGGCAGGAAGAAGGCTTCGCAAAGAGTTCAAACCGGATTACATCATTCCGTTCAAACTCACAAGGGAAGATGCCGAGGCGAAATTCATGGAGTGGGGCAAGACCAATAAGTACATTCCGTCTGATTTCATGGATAGTGAGAACATCAAGAAACTCACGCCGCTGTATGTTCCGTTCTGGCTCGTGGATTCAAAATGCGAGGCGAACTTCTACGGTAATGGTTTTGTCTACGACAAGACATCCAAGTGTGTCTTCAATATCGACCGCAATCTGCAGTTCTTCCTTAAGCGTGTTCCTTTCGTCGGCTCGAAAAGGATGAACAGGCTTCTCATGGAGGCGGTGGAGCCCTTCGACTACAGCGAGATGGTACCGTATAACGATGCTTATCTGCCCGGTTATTATGCCGAGAGATACAATCTCACGCCTGATGAGATGGCTCAGAACGTTATCTGGCGTATGGAGACTTATGCAAGGCAGAGCGCTGATGCGATGAATTTTTCCTATGATAAAGTGAACATCAATGACGGATATATCGATGTCGACGACTGCAAATACAGTTATGTGCTGCTGCCGATATGGTTTCTCAACTACAAGAAGGACGGCACATATCACGGCTTCGCGATCAACGGTCAGACGGGCGAAGCCTGCGGAAAGCTTCCGTACAGCAAACGCAAGCGCGCGGTGGCATTGACTCTGTGCGTGCTTAAGTGGCTCGTATTGCCGGCTGCAGTTATCACTGGCATCCTGCTGGCTCTCTTCAACGGAATGATGTTCCCAAAGACAATGGCTGATTACAACATATTCTACAATCTCCTGATGGTAACAGGCGTACTGACCATGATGCTCGCTCCGGGGATCTTGTATCTGTTCCTCAAGAAATTCCGCCGAATCCTTAAGGAAACGACCAATCCGATCGATAAGGTGCCTGATCTGTCACAGTATTATGACCTCTCGCGAAAGCCTGTCATCAACCATAGCGATGATCTTGCCATGCTATACAACATGACAAGTGATGATAAAAGTGACATCAGACGACAGAAAATGTATAAATGGATCGATAAACACTTCTGACGTGTAACGAGTCCGTAACTTGTAGTAATGCTCCTTTTGTATTACAATATCTTGTTAGCAAAATAATAAATATAATATAAGGGAGTTACTGCATGAGATACGCAGCACAGAAGGGAACAAGAGACATACTTCCCGCTGAGATCTACAAATGGCATAAGGCTGAGAAAGTATTTGCCGAAGTATGCCACGATTTCGGATATGAAGAGATAAGGATCCCGACATTTGAACAGACAGATCTGTTCCAGCGCGGTGTAGGTGATACGACCGACGTCGTTACAAAGGAGATGTACACCTTTAACGACAAGGGCGGAAGAAGCATCACATTAAGACCTGAGGGTACTGCAGGCGTAGTAAGAAGCTACATCGAGAACGGTATGGCTTCATTGCCGAGCCCTGTCAGGATGTTCTACAGCATCACCGCTTTCAGATATGAGAAGATGCAGAAGGGCAGAATGCGTGAGTTCCACCAGTTCGGTCTTGAGGCTTTCGGAAGCGAAGGCCCTGCTATCGATGCGGAGATAATCAGCGTAGTTGACGTCTTCTTCAAGAAGATCGGTCTTAAGAACATCAAGCTCTGCATCAATTCCATCGGATGCCCCACTTGCCGCAACAAGTACAATGAGATGCTCAAGGATTATTTCAGACCGCATGTAAGCACAATGTGCGAGGACTGTCAGGCAAGAATTGAGAAGAACCCCTTGAGAATGATCGACTGCAAGATCGACGGCGGCAAGGAAGTCGTTCAGAATGCGCCCAGACTCATCGATTATCTGTGCGAAGACTGCAAGGCTCATTTTGAAGACCTTAAGAGCAGACTTGACGCGATCGGCATCAAATATGAGATCGATCCCAACATCGTAAGAGGTCTTGATTACTATACGAGAACCGTTTTCGAGTTCGTATCCGAGAATGTCGGTACGCAGGGAACTATCTGCGGCGGCGGAAGATACGACGGACTTGTTGAGAACTGCGGCGGCGCTCCCACGCCGGGTATCGGTTTCGCGATGGGTGTAGAGAGACTCCTTCTGGAGGCCGAGGCACAGGGAATAGAATTCGAGAAGAATGACAGCGTGAAGATTTACTTCGCAGGCATGAGCGAAGCAGCTAATGAGAAGATCGCGAAGATCTGCTATGAGCTGAGATCAAACGGCATCGGCTGCGAGACAGATCTCATGAACAGATCGTTCAAGGCTCAGATGAAATATGCAGGCAAGTCGGGAATACCGTTCCTTGCAGTCATCGGCGACGATGAACTCGCGTCAGGCAAGGTAAACATCAAGAAGATGGATGACGGATCTCAGACAGAGATCGAAATCGATAAGATAAAAGAATTTTTGAAGGGGTAATACAAAATGGCTGAAACTATCAATGGAATGAAGCGTACATGCATGTGCGCAGAGCTCGGAGAGCAGGATGTCGGCAAGAGTGTAACTCTCATGGGATGGGTACATAAGTGCCGTGACCTCGGAGGACTTACTTTCATCACATTAAGAGACAGGTCCGGTGAGATCCAGCTCGTCGTAACTCCCGAGAATGCGGAAGAAATAAGAACAAAGGCTGCAAAGGTAAGGTCAGAGGATGTCCTTGCAGTCAACGGTTCAGTACAGCTCAGATCTGCTCCCAACGAGAAGATGAAGACAGGTAAGATCGAGATCGCAATTACAGAACTCCGCATCCTGTCAGAATCAGATACGCCTCCGTTCTATATCGAGGAAGATGACAATGCAAATGAGCAGCTCAGGCTTAAGTACAGATACCTGGATCTTAGAAGACCCAACATGCAGAGAAATCTTATGACACGTCACAAGATCGCAAAGAGCGCACGTGACTATTTCGATGAGAAGGGATTCATCGAGATCGAGACTCCTATGCTCGGCAAGAGCACACCTGAAGGTGCAAGAGACTACCTCGTTCCTTCACGTGTAAAGCAGGGTTCATTCTTTGCTCTTCCCCAGTCACCTCAGATCTACAAGCAGCTCCTTATGCTCGCAGGCTACGACCGCTACATGCAGATAGCGAAATGCTTCAGAGACGAGGACCTCCGAGCCGACAGACAGCCCGAGTTCACACAGATCGACCTTGAGATGAGCTTTGTCGACTGCGATGACGTAATGAACGTTACTGAGGGTTTTGTTGCAAAGGTTTTCAAGGACGTTCTCAACATTGAGATCGAGCAGCCCATCCGCCGCATTGCATGGCAGGAGGCAATGGACAATTACGGTTCCGACAAGCCTGACCTCAGATTTGACATGAAGCTTAAGGACATCACTGATGCCGTTAAGGATATCGACTTCGTAGTATTCAAGAGTGCGATCGAAGCAGGCGGAACAGTAAGATGCGTTACGGTACCCGGCGGTTCATCTTTCTCACGTAAGGAAATCGATGCGCTCGGTGAAGTATGCAAGACATACAAGGCAAAGGGAATGGCATGGCTCGTTCCTTCAGCAGAACCCCGCGGATCTTTCCTCAAGTTCTTAAAGCCTGAGGATATAGCAAACATAAAGGCTGCTGCAGGTGCATCAGATGATGATCTCATCTGTATCGTAGCAGACAAGAATAATGTTGTTTGGGCAGCACTTGGTGCGCTCAGAATTGCAGCAGCAGACAAGCTCGGACTCATTAAGAAAGATGATTTCAAGCTCTGCTGGGTAACGGAATTCCCTATGTTCGAATACTCGGAGGAAGAGGGAAGGTTCATGGCAATGCACCATCCTTTCACGATGCCCATGGATGAGGATCTCGACATCCTTGAATCAGATCAGGGCAAGGTAAGATCCAAGGCATACGATATAGTTCTGAACGGCTGTGAATTGGGCGGCGGTTCCATAAGGATCCATGACCACGATCTGCAGATGAGGATATTCAAACTCTTAGGCTTCACTGAGGAATCAGCTGAGGAACAGTTCGGATTCCTTCTCAATGCTTTCAGATACGGCGTACCTCCTCACGGCGGACTTGCGATCGGACTTGACCGTATGGTAATGCTTATGGGCGGATGCCAGTCGATCAGGGAAGTAATCGCTTTCCCGAAGGTCCAGAATTCTTCCGACCTTATGACAGAGGCTCCGTCGCCTGTCGACATCAAGCAGCTTGATGAACTTGGAATCAATGTCTGCATAGAGGATAAGGAGGGCTGATAACCCATATGAGTGATGATTACGGTGTAGATAAGATAAACAATCCCGAAGATCTTCCCGAGGAAGTAGTTACCAACGATGAGTTGAGTGAGAACTTCAATCTCGAAGAGATCAGTTACAGCGAGGAAGTTGCGCAGGAAGTCCAGGACAGAGCTGCTGAAGCTGCTAAGGAAGCCGAGAAGGCAGAAGCTGAAGCCGATGAACTGAGAAAAGAATATCTTGAGGCAAGACGCAGGAAGATCAAGAAGGTCGCCGTAAAGAGGACGGTTGCCGAGGAGATCTTAGACTGGCTCAAGACGATCTGTATCGGAATAATCGCCGGCGTGTTCCTCGTACTGTTCGTCATCCAGCGTGATGATGTTTACGGCAGATCCATGATGCCCACATTGAATTCAGGAGATATCGTATTCACCCAGAAGATCGCAACTTATTTCAAGAGTTACGACAGGGGTGACATCGTTGTCCTTGACGGCAAGGGAATGGAAGGTTACGACAAAGATGAATATCTCATCAAGAGAGTAATCGCTCTTCCCGGTGAGACGATCAGGATCGCTGACGGCAATGTTTATATCAAGCCCAAGGATTCGGATGCTTTCTATCTTCTCGAAGAAAACTATCTTGTTCCCGGAACACAGACGACAGTAAGGAGTCTCGGGATCCAGCTCGGCTACGACGAAGTAACTTTAGGAGAAGACGAATATTATTGCATGGGTGACAACCGTCCCGAGAGCAATGACAGCAGAACGCTCGGAATTTTCCCTGCCAAGAGGATCAAGGGTGTTGCCGTCATCAGACTGTACCCGTTCAATGCGATAAAACTCTTGTGAGCACATAATGGAAAGACACGAACTTATACGCAACTTTTGCATAATTGCGCATATCGATCACGGCAAGTCCACACTGGCTGACCGCCTGATCGAGCATACAGGCGTTCTTGAGAAGCGCGAAATGACATCCCAGGTCCTCGACAACATGGACATCGAGAGGGAGAGAGGCATCACGATCAAGTCACAGGCCGTCAGAATGAGCTACAAAGCTTCAGACGGCAATACATACACGATGAACCTCATCGACACTCCCGGCCATGTCGACTTCAATTATGAGGTATCAAGATCTCTTGCCGCATGTGACGGTGCAATCCTGGTAGTAGATGCTGCCCAGGGCGTTGAGGCACAGACTCTGGCAAATGTTTATCTTGCTGTCGACGCTGACCTGGAAGTGCTTCCGGTCATCAACAAGATCGACCTTCCTTCGGCAAGACCCGAGGAAGTCCGTCAGGAGATAGAGGATGACATCGGAATAGATGCCTCATATGCTCCGTGCATATCAGCCAAGAATGACATCAATATTGATGAGGTTCTGGAAAGTATTGTTAAGTACCTCCCCGCGCCTTCAGGCGATACGGACAAGCCGCTTAGAGCTCTCGTATTCGATTCCAAATACGATCCTTACAAAGGCGTTATCGTGTCCTGCCGTGTGGCAGAAGGCAAGGTTAAGATGGGTGACCGCATCAAGATGATGCACACGGGTGCCGAATTCACGATCACCGAACTCGGTGCATTCTTCCCCGGCGGATATACTCCGCTCAATGAACTTCTTGCAGGCGAAGTAGGCTATATCTGCGCATCGATCAAGAACGTAAGAGATACTGCTCCCGGTGATACGATCACTCTTGCAGACGATCCCGCAACAGATCCTCTCATCGGATATAAGGGAATACAGCAGATGGTATTCTGCGGCATGTATCCCGTTGACGGAGCACGCTACGGCGACCTCCGTGATGCACTTGAGAAGTTAAGGCTCAACGACGCGGCACTTTCTTTCGAGGCGGAGACTTCCGCAGCATTGGGATTCGGATTCAGATGCGGGTTCTTGGGACTCCTTCACTATGAGGTTATCCAGGAGAGACTCGAAAGGGAGTTCAATCTCGACCTTATATCAACGGCACCTTCCGTTGTCTATAAAGTCCACAAGACTGACGGAACATGCATCGACTGCGACAACCCTACGAACATGCCAGATGTGGCAGAGATAGATTACATGGAAGAGCCCATGGTCAAGGCAACGATAATGCTGCCCAAGGATTACGTCGGCAACATCATGGAACTGTGCCAGGATAGAAGAGGCGAATATGTTGACATGAAATATCTCGATGAGAAGAGAGTAATGCTTCATTACCGCATGCCTCTTAACGAGATAATCTATGACTTTTACGATGCGCTCAAGTCCCGCACAAAGGGTTACGCATCACTCGACTACGAGCCTGCCGGATACGACAGATCCAAGCTCGTAAAACTCGATATCCTTCTCAACGGCGACGTCGTTGATGCACTGTCATTTATCGTGCATACTGACAAGGCATATGCACGCGGAAGAAGGATGTGCGAAAAGCTCAAGGAAAACATACCGAGACAGCAGTTCGAAGTTCCCGTTCAGGCTGCGATCGGCGGCAAGATAATCGCCCGCGAGACCATAAGAGCATACCGCAAGGACGTAACTGCGAAGTGCTACGGCGGTGATATCTCACGTAAGAAGAAACTCCTCGAGAAGCAGAAAGAGGGTAAGAAGAGAATGCGTCAGGTAGGTTCCGTTCAGGTTCCCCAGGAGGCATTCATGAGCGTCTTGAAGCTCGACGAGGATTGATCTGATGGAGATAGCTTTTAATCTTATACTGCTCATATTCTGTTTTGCCGTACTCATAAAAGGCGCTGATTTCCTTGTCGATGCAGCATCTTATATCGCTGCATTTCTCGGCGTACCGTCACTGATAATAGGTCTTACGATCGTGGCATTCGGAACATCTTGTCCCGAGGCCGGAGTATCGATCGTCTCATCTATTGCCGGCAACAATTCGTTATCGATCTCCAACGTTGTGGGATCAAACGTTTTCAACCTTCTGGTCGTTGTGGGACTGTCCGCCGTAATCGGTTCGATAGCAGCACCCAAAGACCTGCTCAAGTTTGACTTTCCCATCTGTCTTTTCTTCAGCGCCCTGCTTGTCGTAAGCTGCTGGGATCTGAAGTTCACAAGGATTGAAGGGATCATATATGTTGCATGCATAGTCGCGTACTGCGTTTTTCTTATTATCCGCTCCCGAAAGGGGAGATCCGCAGACAATGATGATGAGATCTCCGAACCCTCGAAGCCCCGTACCGGCAAGGGAGCACTGCTGCGCATTCTTGTGATCGTCGCAGCTGTTGCAGCGATCTACTTAAGCTCACGCGGCATCGTCAGTTCATGCACTTTCTTTGCCAAGCTCTTCGGAATATCAGACACGGTAATAGGTCTTACGATCGTGGCACTGGGCACATCTCTTCCCGAACTTGTTACGTCTCTCGTAGCTTACAAAAAAGGTGAGAATTCCATCGCTCTCGGAAACATAATCGGATCGAATATTTTTAACATTCTGTTTGTTCTCGGTCTTGCCGGAACGATCTCGCCCCTCGATCTCGTAAGAGAGAACGTAACCGACGCGATCATATGTCTCGGCATTACGGTAATGAGCTTTGTCTTTGCTCTTACGGGCAAGAAAGTCAACCGTCCGGAAGGTGCCGTGATGCTCATTGTTTATGCAGCATATATGGCCTTTGTCTTCCTGAGAGAGTTTAATATTATCGCCATTTGATGTATAATCTCTTTTGCTATTTGCGGATGTGGTGAAATTGGCAGACACGCCAGATTTAGGTTCTGGTGCCGTAAGGTGTGCAGGTTCAAGTCCTGTCATCCGCACCAAACGCTCATAAGGTCTTCTCGGAAACCAGTCCTCGACGCGCGCCTTCTACTGGGTGCGAACCATAAGAGAGTACAACGCGCACGTCTGCGGTAAGGTTTCCGGGAAGTCCTTATTCGCTTAACGGGAGTGATCGCTCCTTATCATGAATTAAGGATTACAGAAAGATAAGTGCCTTTAATATTTTTTATTACTGGGCTGTCGAAAAGCATGAAATGAAATCGTCGAAAAACAGGAAATTCATAGTCAATTTGTGGCCTTAGCACATGTTATGTGAAGTTACACCATCCATAATCTGGACAGTAACGTCGAGTTTTATAGGGGTATACTTACCGCGAAAGTCTGATAAATAAACCCGAATTCTAACTACAAACAAATGTTCTAATATGCTATAATTTAATTGGCGCAGGCTGCTAATGGGCGGTTGCCTTTCTTTTTATTTGCCCCTGTTTGCAGGGAGTAACAGAAAGGAGGGCTGCGGAGATGACAGACATTGAGATTATTTCGATCGTAATAGGCATTATTACCCTTGTTATAGCTTCAATGACACTGTTGTTGAAGCTATTGGCGTTCCTGATCGGGCTCTTTGATGCCCGGTATAGGCGCAAATAAAAAACTCACCCATTTGGACTGGAACTCCTTTTGGGTGAGTTATTTTTACTAACCTGAAAGGCAACCGTCCTTGCGGTCTGCGCTTTCTTTACGCATATTCTATCATTTGGAATGCGTTTATTCAACATTACCTGATACAGAAGATATTGCTTTGTATGCACGCTTGAACGGCGGGTCATTATCTTGTGTGTGCTGTCAGTCAACGAAATATAGTATTCGATAATATCCAGTTCATCTAATAAAGACTGCATTGTGTAGTTCTTGAACAGACCATTGTCATCCATTTTCTTTTTTATATACGACATAATATTCAGATCATTTTAACTAATATGAGGTGAACAGTCAGGGTGAATACGGCGCTTCTTTAGCGCCAGCTCGTCGCTAATTCTTGCGCCACCAAAATCGGTAATTGCTGCGCCACTTCCGTCGGAATCACAGTGCCATACCTCCGGCAGATATAATA
>Ga0247611_10003172_pt1 | contig 24876 bp, 21 predicted proteins | sample 177DNAGHGhighgp2_FD_192422 | JGI IMG/M metagenome (GOLD analysis project Ga0247611, IMG submission 192422) | Sheep rumen microbial communities from Palmerston North, Manawatu-Wanganui, New Zealand - 1770 DNA GHGhigh gp2 | ecosystem: Host-associated > Mammals > Digestive system > Stomach > Rumen... | reverse complement strand
CTCCTGGGCGTCGTCGGCATGGAACACGATCTGACCGCAGGCAGCACCGGGGCTTGCGGGCAGTCCCTGGGCGATAACCTTAGCCTGGGTGAGCGCCTTCTTGTCGAAGACGGGGTGCAGCAGCTCGTCGAGCTTCTGGGGCTCGCAACGCATGATGGCGGTCTTCTCGTCGATCTTACCCTCGTGGAGCAGGTCGATGGCAATCTTCACCATGGCAGCACCGGTGCGCTTACCGTTACGGGTCTGCAGGAACCACAGCTTGCCCTCCTGGACGGTGAACTCCATATCCTGCATGTCGCGATAGTGCTCCTCGAGCTTCTCCTGGATGCCGTTCAGCTGCTGGTAGATTTCGGGCATAGCCTCCTCCATAGAAGGATACTTGGCTACACGCTCCTCCTCAGAGATACCGGCGCGCTCAGCCCAGCGCTGAGAACCAATCTTCGTGATCTGCTGCGGCGTGCGGATACCAGCCACCACATCTTCGCCCTGAGCATTCACCAGATATTCTCCGTTGAACACGTTTTCGCCGTTGGCGGCATCGCGGCTGAAGCAAACACCCGTAGCCGAGGTGTCGCCCATGTTACCGAACACCATAGCCATCACTGATACGGCCGTTCCCCATTCGTCGGGAATGCCTTCCATCTTGCGATACAGGATAGCACGTTCGTTCATCCAAGAGCGGAACACAGCGCAGATGGCGCCCCAGAGCTGTTCGATGGGATCGTTGGGGAAGTCTTTGCCGGTGCGTTGTTTAATGGCCTCTTTGAAGAGTTTTACCAGTTTCTTGAGTTCCTCTACCGAGAGATCTTTGTCGAGTTTCACACCGCGCTCTGCTTTCACTGACTCGATGATTTCTTCAAACGGGTCGATGTCTTCCTTGTTCACGGGTTTCATTTCGAGCACCACATCGCCATACATCTGCACGAAGCGGCGGTAGCTGTCGTAAACGAAGTGTGGGTTGTTGGTTTTCTTCACCATTCCTTCGGCCACCTCGTCGTTCAGTCCCAGGTTCAGGATGGTGTCCATCATGCCGGGCATTGAAGCGCGTGCACCCGAACGAACGCTCACGAGCAGCGGGTTCTCTTTGTCGCCGAATTTCGAATTCATCAGCGTCTCGATGTGTTTAACGGCAGCCATCACATCGTCGTTCAGGAGTTCCATAATTTTCTCCTGTCCCACTTCGTAATATTCGTTACAGCAGTCGGTAGTGATTGTGAAACCAGGAGGAACGGGAACACCAATAAGGTTCATTTCGGCAAGGTTTGCACCCTTACCTCCGAGTTCCTCACGCATTTTTGCATTTCCTTCAGCCTTTCCGTTACCAAAGGTATAAACTCTTTTTTGACTCATTTTTGTTTAGACTTAATATAATAAAATTGATTTTTGCGCAAAAGTACTATATTTTGTGCAATTCTCCAAAAAAAATAGAGACTATCTCAACATGATTTAATGATTATTTGCAATACAGACTTTACAAATAGCTCTTACCTTTACCTTCTTGTAATTGTATAATCTTGGCATTATGCTTTATTATATCTTTGCCGAACAGCTTCAAAGAGTAAGATGGATGCGGAAACAGATACATTTAGGGAATCCATTCGTCCCAGCATTGGTATTCGGATGTGTGCTGTTGCAGCATCACGCCAAACCTGCGTAAGTCCTGTTGATTCGGTACCCATGACTATAGCTGTTGAGCATTTCATGTCAGTATCGAAATAAGTTTTAGAATCCTGTAGTTGTGCGGTCAGAATCTGTATGTTTCTTGATTTCAAAAACTCAATGCATTCCAAACTTGAACATGAAACAGTGGGAACCGTGAAAACAGCTCCGATGCTTGAGCGTATCAGATTTGGATTATAGATGTCTGTCAGAGGATCACACACAATGACCGCATCGGCATGTGCTGCATCAGCAGAGCGAAGAACAGCCCCAAGGTTACCAGGCTTTTCTACCTTTTCTAAGACTAAGATCAAAGCATTGTCAGGTAAAATCAGATTTGATAACTGCCTATTTTTTTCGATAACAAGAGCCATCATGCCTTCTGTGCTACCACGATATGCCATACGTTCATAAACATTTCTGCTAACCTGAAAGACTTTTTCGTTGCTTACATGTAGTGATGAATAGTTGAAAGAACAAATTTCGGGACACCAAAACAGGCTATGAATTTCAAATTCACTTTCTACGCAATGAGTCAATTCGCGTACACCTTCCACGACGAAAAGCCCTTGTTTTCGTCTTTCAGAATTCTTTTGCTGAAGAGTCAGCACATGTTTTATACGGCCGTTTTGTACACTTGAAATATAATTATCCATAGTGAATTCATGTTGTTTTTTATGTTATAATCCTGATCTACAAAGTTTTTAATTAAAAAATGCTTCGCTCTTCACAGAGAGAAGCATTTTTCTCAATAGGTATTAGCCTTTTCTTAGGTAAAAAGATTGTATTCAGGATAACGAGTGCAAAGATAATTGATTTAAATCAAATAAGCAAATAAAAACGAATAAAAAACGATGTTTTGGAAGAAAGTATTTAAAATTTAAGTTTCGGGACACTTTGAACAGGTTGTCCGGACAGATTGAACGGAGCATCCGGACTGTATTTCCGGGGCATCGGGACAATGTGTCCGGAGGCCCTTCGGACACATCAGGGTCCACAAATAGCTGCCGATGGTCTGTAGAAGCCGACGACACTCAGGTAGTGGTCAATCCTGATGGGGTCGTTGTATCCGAATCTGCGGGTGAGGCTTCTGATCCTTCAGCATATTTTTGCACTAACAAAGATACTAATTTTCCGGCCAAAAATCAAGATTTTTGAGCCTTAAAATTGCGGTTTAAGAAATATTAACTCATTTCCTCACAATTTCCTCACACCCCACAAAGCCTTTATTCATCGGCTTTTCAGCTCATGGAATGAGGAAATGAGGAAAAAATTCAAAATAAAAATTCCTAGTGCGCACGCGCGCGCGTAAACTACCTTTTTGCCTGGTGCACAGATACGCTTTCATAGCGAAGCAGAGAAAGAACTTCCGAAACTGATATCTTAAAAGTATATTTTTTGCGTAATAGAATCTGTTTTCTATGTCAACATAAAGGCTATGCTTCAATACTACTGTAGCTTGCAAATGCTGCAAATGCAAAAGAAAGACAATTTTCTTTTGCATTATTATCGTTTTTATGTATCTTTGCAGTCTGAAATAAATATGTACGCACGAATATGAACACAACAGACACTAACATTCAGGAAGAAAAAAAGAGTTTGAGCTTCGTTGAGCAATTGGTTGAGCAGGATATTGCCGAAGGAAAGAACAGTAGTAGAATTCAGACTCGTTTTCCACCAGAACCCAACGGATATCTTCATATCGGTCATGCCAAAGCCATCTGTATGGATTTTGGCATCGCAGAAAAATACAATGGTGTATGTAATCTCCGTTTTGATGACACCAACCCATCCAAAGAAAACAACGAATATGTTGAGAACATCCTCAATGACATCAAATGGCTTGGTTTTAAATGGGGAAACATCTACTATGCAAGCGATTATTTTGAGAAGTTGTGGGACTTTGCCCTATGGATGATCCGCAAGGGCAACGCTTATGTTGACGAGCAGACTTCCGAAGAAATCGCTCAACAGAAAGGAACGCCAACGACTCCCGGCACACCCTCACCTTTTCGTGATCGTCCAATTGAGGAAAATCTGCGTCTATTTGAGAAGATGAATACCGAAGAAGCCATTGAAGGTTCCATGGTGCTTCGCGCTAAGCTCGACATGTCCAACCCAAATATGCACTTCCGTGATCCCATCATGTATCGCATAATCCACACGCCACACCATCGAACAGGTTGCAAGTGGCATGCCTACCCCATGTACGATTTTGCACATGGGCAAAGCGACTATTTTGAAGGTGTAACCCACTCTATCTGCACGTTAGAGTTTGTTCCCCATCGTCCTCTTTACGACAAATTCGTGGATTATTTAATGGAGAAACAAGCCGAGAATCCTTCAGCAACAAAGTTCGATCCAAGCTACCGTCCCCGTCAGATAGAATTCAATCGTCTGAACCTCACATATACCGTAATGTCCAAGCGCAAGCTCCTGGCATTGGTAACAGAAAAACTTGTTGAAGGTTGGGATGACCCCCGCATGCCAACTTTATGCGGAATGCGACGTCGTGGCTATTCCCCTGAAAGCATACGCAACTTTATCGACTCCATTGGCTACACCAAGTTTGACGCCCTAAACGATGTAGCACTTTTGGAAGCCGCCGTCCGTGAAGATCTCAATAAGCGAGCCTGTCGAGTATCAGCCGTACTTGATCCCGTAAAATTGGTCATCACCAATTACCCTGCAGATCAGAGAGAAGAGATGATTGCCCAAAATAATCCCGAAAATGAAGCCGACGGGTTCCACAACATTACGTTTACCCGTAACCTTTGGATTGAACGTGAAGACTTTATGGAGGATGCACCAAAGAAATTTTTCCGTCTCTCACCTGGTAAGGAAGTCCGCCTGAAGAATGCATATATAATAATGTGTACTGGTTGCACAAAAGACGCTGATGGAAATATTATAGAAATTCAAGCAGAATACGACCCGCAAAGCAAGAGTGGATTAGAAGGCTCAAATCGAAAAGTCAAAGGTACTCTGCATTGGGTTAGTGCCGATGATTGCCTGCCCGCACAAATTCGTGTCTATGATCGTTTGTTCTCCGTCGAGAATCCGAGTGCCGATGACCGAGATTTCCGTGAGTTACTGAATCCAGATTCACTGAAGGTTATTAACAACTGCTATGTAGAGAAATATCTCGGTGAAAAGAAACCTGGTGACTATTTGCAATTCCAACGCATAGGTTATTTCATGCTCGATCCCGACACTACGGACAAGTGTCTGGTCTTCAACAAGACTGTAGGTCTGAAAGACACTTGGGCAAAAATGAACAAATAACAGATGTCAGAAAACTATTTTGACAGTAAGGAGTTCAAAGAACTTCTACAATCTTTTGAAAAATCGGAACGTGAGTGTAGTTGCGAATACTTTGACTCCGATCAACTCATGGACATTGCCGAGTATTACGACATGCTCGGCAATGTCAACCGTACCCGACAGATTGTAGAAAAGGCCATCCACACCTTTCCCGATTCTGCTTATCCAAAAATTTTCAAAGCTCGGATGGCACTTATCTGTGATAATGATTCCGAATTAGCTCGCGACATTGCAAGTCAGATATCTGACACAACTGATATGGAGTATATCTATCTGATAGCAGAGATATTGCTTTACGATAAACAGGTTGAAAAAGCTGACAGTTATCTGGAAAAGAATTACGCAGACATGGATGAAGATATTTCATCAGATTTTGTCATAGACGTGGCGACACTTTTTGCAGATTATGAAATAGCAGAACAGGCAGAAAAATGGTTGCTACGCTCAACAGAGATACAAGCAGAGGACTATCAAGATACCTTAGGAAGAATAGAGTTGTTGAAAGGTAACTATGAGAAGTGTATTGAAATCTTCAACCAACTCATCGACCGCGATCCCTATTCAATCGACTACTGGAACCACTTATCAACGGCGCAATACAAATTGGGCAACATTCCTGCATCTTTGCAAAGTTGCGGATTTGCTTTGGCTATCAATCCAAGCAATCCGGATGCCACCCTTATGCAAGCCAATATCTATCTTCAAGCAGGTGATTTTGAACAAGCTGCCAATATTTATCATAAATATTCGCAATTGCGACCACAAGAAGAAACGGGCTTTCTCTACGAAGCTGTTTCCATGAGCAATCTCAATCAACATGCAAAAGCATTGGAACTATATCGTCAGGCAGAACTTCGTTGCAAGAAATCAGGCGAAACACTTCGTGACATCTATCACAATATGGCCTTCACGCTGTCCAACTTGAAGCGGCAGGACGAAGCCATCAGCTATGCAAATAAAATTCTTGAGGTATCGCCCAATGACCGATATGAGACAGCCATTCTAAGAGGACACATCTATTTAGAATGTGGTTCCACAGACATGGCTCGCGACGCATTTATTGAGGCCATAAACCTCTCAGACGGGACACCGACCGTATTTCTCCACATAGCTATTTCAGCATCAGATAACGGATATATAGAATATGCCTACCAATGCCTACAGGTAATGTTCGCCCTTGCCCCGCCCACTTGGAAAGATGGTTATGCCTATCTTGCCATGTGCTGCAAGGAAATGGGGAAAGAGAAAGAATACCTGCAAGCACTTCAAACAGCTTGTCAACTCAATCCTGACGAAGCACGAAATGTATTTGAATATTATTTCCCGGAGAACGTCAATCCAGAGGATTATTACAAGTATGCCATTCGTCAGAATCACGCACAATAAAGGAAATTAACATGAACTGGATATCAACATTTTTAGGAAACCTCAATTACGGCACCATCTTCTTTCTGATGATGTTAGAGAGTACGGTTATTCCCGTTCCTTCAGAACTTGTTGTCTCTCCCGCCGCCTATCATGCAGCTGGAGGCAATCTTGACATTTTTCTGGTGATACTCTTTTCAACCCTTGGGGCCGACTGTGGAGCCACCATCAACTATCTGGCTGGCTACTATCTCGGGCGTCCGCTCATATATAAATTTGCCAATAGCCGCTGGGGGCATTTGTGTCTTTTAAACCAACAGAAGGTTGAGAATAGCGAGCGGTACTTCAACAACCACGGAATGGTAGCTACCATCACTGGACGGCTTATTCCCGGCATTCGACACCTCATTTCAATTCCTGCCGGATTGTCAAAGATGAACTTCTGGATGTTTCTACTCTACACAACCTTAGGAGCAGGTGTATGGAACTGTATTTTGGCGGCATTAGGATGGTATCTACATTCATTTGTAACCGAGGATCAGCTTATAGGTAAGATTGAAGAATATGGAGATTATATCAAGTACGCTATCATTGGCATTGCTGTCATGATGGTTGCCTTTTTCTTTTTCAGGCACATTTTGAAAAATAAAGATTCAGCCTGTTAATGACTTTTAATGACTAAAAAAAGAAGTAAAAGCTCCAACTTTCAAAAGAATGTGAAAAGTTGGAGCTTACTTTTTAAGAGCCGTTAATAAGTGCAGTATCTGTGTTAAAATGGGATAAAGAAAACGGACAATTTGTCAGTTTAAGAAGAATTGCACCTATATTTGCAACAATGAAATTATCATCCAACAAAGATGTTTTTAGATTATTAACAAAAGAAAAGGTAGAATCAACAAAGTAATAAAAAAAATGAAAAAGTACACTAAGTATCTGCTTGCCGCCATGTGTCTCGTATCATTGGCATTCTCAGCAGGCTCTTTTATGAAAGTGAATGCAGCTGGTAGTGCGTCAGCACCTGTTGGACAACCCGTAGATCTAACCTATGCAGCGGACAAAGCCCTTCCGGCCGTCGTTCATATTAAATATGTGCAGAACTCCAAGGTGCAGATGGTTGAAGTCGAATCAAACCCCTTTGGAGATTTCTTCTATGATCCCTTCGGATTCTTCGGGAACCCTGGCAATGGCGGAACACAGAAAGTGCCCCGCCGCACCCAAAAGAAGACCGCAACAGGATCAGGTGTCATCATTTCGTCTGACGGATATATCGTTACCAACAACCATGTTGTAGAAGGTGCCGACGAGCTGACTGTCACCTTGAACGATAACCGTGAGTTCTCAGCGCGTATAATAGGTACTGACAAGACGACAGACCTTGCTCTCATCAAAGTGGATGGCAGCAACCTCCCCACCCTTCCCATTGGCGACAGCGACAAGCTGAAAGTTGGCGAATGGGTCATAGCAGTAGGAAACCCCTTTGGTTTAAACAATACGGTTACAGCAGGAATTGTCAGTGCTAAGGCTCGCTCTTTGGGAGCCAATGGTGTGGAGTCGTTCATTCAGACAGATGCCGCCATCAATGCCGGAAACTCTGGTGGAGCTCTTGTAAACACTCAGGGGCAGCTCGTCGGTATCAATGCAATGCTTTATTCGCAGACAGGTTCATATACAGGTTACGGCTTTGCTATCCCAACTACCATTATGAATAAAATTGTTGCCGACCTGAAGGAATTCGGAACTGTTCAACGTGCACTATTAGGAATTCAGGGCCAAGATGTCCACAACTATATAGACATAGAAAAGGAGAAAGGCAACGAAATAGACCTTGGAACCAACGATGGTGTGTATGTAGCTAAAGTTGAGGCCGATGGTGCAGCCGCACAAGCTGGAATTGAAACCGGAGACGTCATTATATCGGTCGATGGTAAAAAGGTTTCCAAGATGGCCGAGCTTCAAGAAATAATGGCCAACAAGCGTCCTGGCGACAAAGTGACGGTGACCTATCTACACAACAAGAAACAGAAGAGCGAGACCGTCACCTTGAAGAATGCTCAGGGCAATACGAAGGTGATGAAACAAGCCGATCTCGACGTGCTGGGAGGAAACTTTAAAGAGATTACGGAACAACAGAAGAAGCAACTCAATATCGCCTATGGTCTTGAAGTTATCAAAGTGAACGACGGAGCCTTGAAAGACAAGGGCATCTCCAAGGGATTCATCATCCTCGATGTCAATGACGAACCTATGAAGAAAATCGAAGATCTTCAGAATGCTGTCAAGGTTGCATCCACCAGCAAGAATCCGGTACTCTTTATCAAGGGTATATGGCCGACAGGCAAGCCTGGATATTTCGCCATTGAAGTGAGCGAATAACACGAAGAAAGACGAGAAGGCACTAATCTTCAAAAAAAGCGGCAAAATATTTGGTTCTGCCGCTTTTTTTATTTACTTTTGCAAAAATCTAACCCTATAGTATCAAGGTATGAGACAACTGAAAGTCACCAAGTCGATTACGAATCGAGACAGCGCCTCCTTAGAAAAATATCTTCAGGAGATAGGTCATGAGGAGCTGATAAGCCCTGAAGAAGAGGTTGAATTGGCACAGCGTATCAAGAAAGGTGACAGACAGGCTTTGGAGAAGCTTACGAAAGGAAATCTTCGCTTCGTTGTTTCCGTGGCAAAGCAATACCAGAACCAGGGTCTCAGTCTTTCAGACTTGATCAACGAGGGCAATTTGGGCCTTATCAAGGCTGCCGAGCGCTTTGATGAAACACGAGGATTTAAATTTATCTCATTCGCGGTGTGGTGGATCCGACAAAGTATATTGCAGGCATTGGCAGAACAAAGTCGCATCGTCAGGGTTCCACTTAACCAGGTTGGTACAGCCGGTAAGATTAAGCGCATGCAGAACAAGTTCGAACAAATGAACGAACGTCGGCCCAACGTCAATGAAATAGCCGAAGAAACAAAGATTCCCGAAGATAAGATTGAGGAAGCCATCATTTCGTCTGGAAGACAAGTTTCCGTTGACGCCCCTTTTTCTGACAGTGATGCCAATACACTTCTTGACGTCATGCCCGACCTGAATTCGCCGATGGCCGATGACGAGTTGCTGATGGAGTCACTTCAGAGAGAGCTTGAGCAGATGCTCATGTCTCTGAATGAACGTGAGCGAAACGTGGTTCGCGCTTTTTACGGCATTGACCAACCAGAGATGACATTGGCAGAAATAGCAGAGAAATATGGTATGAGTCGTGAACGAGCTCGCCAGATTAAGGAAAAAGCCATCAGACACCTACGGAAGGCCACCACGAACAAAGCTTTGAAAAGCTATTTAGGTGGCTAATATAAATCGTGTATATAGTATTATTAGCAAATAAAGAATATTATTCAACAATATGAAAAGACTTGGAATTGTCATAATGATAGCAGCCATGCTTACAAGTGGTGCGGAATTATGTCATGCCGATAAGAAAAAAAACTCGGTATATCTCTTTGGCATTTCCCGTTCCTTTAATGATTCCATTGTATATTTTACAGATATACAACGCATTGATGCCTATATTGACAATAAGACGAACTTCTTATCCAATCGAAACGAATATTCCAACCAATTGAGAGAATATCTCGAGACACAAGGACAGGGTACCCCCACCTGTGTGACCGAATTCTCAAAAAACAGGGCTAAGATTGAAAAGAAATATCTCAAGCTGAAACATAGATTTTCGTCAAAGCCAGGGTATGAAATTAAGTATATTACGACAGAATCATTCAAATACAACGCCATTGAGGAATAATGTCACCCACTTATCACTTTATTTTGGCCGATCATCATGTATGTGTTGACTTCATGCAAGAGAGCATCAACAACATGGATTTGCTGCCTTCCTTTGTTCCTTTTGCAGTTGATGACTGTTTCGACGAACCCCTATTCAGCATGACGGTGGATGACCAGCTCAAACCTGTTTCCAAAGAGCTGAGAGAACGTATTCGTGTCTTTGATACAGGCAATGGAGAAACTGTGGTCGATGAGATTAAAAATGGCGGTTACCAGTATATCATTCGTGACATCAAGGGCAATGATTGTGCTTTGCTTCAAACTAACAAAGACTTTTCCCTATGTCAATGTGCCTTGAATGGTGACCATTCCATGCGCAGGTTTGGATTGAACAATGCGCTGATGCTTGCCTTTGCCTTTGCCGGATGCCGGAAAGACACGCTCCTAATCCATGCTTCACTGGTACGGAAAGACGGTGTGGGATATCCTTTTATAGCACAAAGTGGAACCGGCAAGAGCACACATGTTGGTTTATGGTTGCAGCATATTCCTGGTTGCGACATGATGAACGATGACAATCCTTTTGTGAGGATTATTGACGGGAAGCCCTATATCTATGGAGGACCATGGAGCGGGAAAACACCTTGCTACCGCAATGTGAAAGCTCCTTTAGGTGCAGTAACAAGGATTGACCGTGCCAAGCAGAACTCCATTGAGCGCCTCCATGCCGCCGAAGCCTTTACATCGCTATTGCCGGCTTGCTCCTCTATGAAATGGGACAAAGAAATCTACGATAATATCTGCAACACAGTGGCCAAAATCGTAGAAACAACTCCTATCTATACGCTCCATTGTCTGCCCGACAAAGAGGCAGCCCTGCTTTGCTGTCAAACAATAACAAAAAGAAATGCATGAAAACAGTAGAGAAAGAGAGTACGCTCATCGGGCACCACGAGATACAATTTCCCAACGCGAAACTCATTCCTGAGATAGCAAGACTTCTTGAAGATGGTCATACCGTTACCTTGCGTCTCCGCGGGAATAGCATGCGTCCTTTTCTTGAAGACAACCGAGACGAGGCTCTTCTCGCCTATACAAGTCACCCTAAGGTCGGCGATGCAGTCTTGGCAGAGATATACCCTCATATATATGCATTGCATCGCATTATCAGACTTGATGGCGACGAAATCACCATGCGGGGTGATGGAAACCTTCAGGTAGAACGATGCCTTCTATCTGACGTGAAGGGAAAAGCCATAGGTTTCTATCGTAAAGGTCGTACGAAACTTGACAGCACCGACGGCTTCAAATGGCGTATCTACTCGTTTATCTGGACACGGCTCTTCCCATTGCGACGCTATTTGCTCTTCATGTTGTATCCGCATGTACCAAGAAGAATAAAGAAGAGCTTCAAATCGTAAATAAAAAAACACCCAACCCAAAAGGATTATCAGTGAAATTATATAAACATCATAAACATAACAAAAATATCATAGAATCATGAAAGCCAAAGAAGGATTTAATCTAAAAAAAATATGTGATGAGTATGTTATACTTGCAGAAGGTAAAACGAACATAGACTTTTGTAACATTATCAACATGAATGAGTCTTCGGCCTATTTGTGGAAAAAAATCAGTGACAGTCACAAAGAATTTACGGTTGAAGATATGGCCAACTTACTCGTCGAGGAATACGAGGTAGATAAAAAAACGGCCCTTACCGATGCCGCCAAATTGGCTGAACAATGGGTAAAGGCCGGTATTGTCACACAATAAACAAAAACCTTCACAGAGTTTTATTCTACACTGATTTTCAGCGGATTACGCAATGCTTCCATAAAATCCTCTATACGCACTCTCCATTCACGTTGAGTGCGTACGTCATGTTTTGACCAAGCAGAACCAAAATAATAGGTGAGCTTCTGACCGCCCGAAAGATTTTTTACAATACCCAAGGCGTGCCCTTCAATACCCTGTTGCGTTTTTTCCAAGGGTAGGAATCGAGTGTCAGCCCCTTCAGGGAACAGGGTCGCCACATAGATTTGGAAGTTGTGCTTGTCAGGATTATCAGTGGGATCAGCGTATTGCACATAATCATTGCCCAGTTCGTAGGACTCTTTGTCGGCAGAGTGAATTACCATGCCTGATGCGAAGTCGCAAGGTTTTGTCAATCCGTCATACCACACCACTACCTTGTTGAAATTCGAACCTTTGTCGAGGCTGATAAGGCGATGCTCTACCACGGCCGAGTCTTTCTTGACCACGGAAGGATGATAGGTCAACTCCACCGTGAATCGTAAAGGGCCGTTGTCCAGGATATCGTAATCTCTGTAACAATAAGGCATGATGAGTTTTTGCCCATCAAGGAGAGCCGGCGTTCCGCATCCTAAAGTTGGTCCCACGGAATAGCAATCCAAGCCATTTCCGTGATCCAGATGGAAGCTCGTCCTCAGGTCTTCTTCTCTCCATTTGTCACCCTGTTTCCGGCGACTATATATATTCTTCAAGATATTTCCGTCATAGTCGGCCGTATAACGATCTTCAACAACAATCTCGGGTGTATTTTTTGTCCACACATCGACTCCGAAAGATCGTTCCCCCGTACGTTGCAAGGCAGGTCCATAGACGCGATAGGCACCACGGTCGTTTTCCCATGCCACATCGTCCTTGCGTGTAGGATACATCTTTCCAAACACCCATTGCTTCATCTGTCCGGGGACACCCTTCTTTATTTGGAATTGTGCCTTTCCAAGCGGACGAACGGCAGCGTCGATGAGTAGATGGTTGTCATGTGTCAACTGATAATCCACCTGCTGGCCAAAGGCATTAAGCACTACGAAACCGTCATCCTTCTGTAACTCAAGTTTTAAGGCGATAGGGGCGAAATCTACTTCAACGAGTTCTTGGCGCTGCACGTCACACTCGTTGACAACAGTGATGGTAACACTTCCGCCCGCCAGTGCCTGATGAGTGGTCAAGAACAATACTAAGAAACATAAATAAAAATTCTTCATAATCAAAGGTTGTTAATAAAAAACTGAGCAATCTGTCGCAGAAGGTGGTGACGAGTGTTGCCGCCATAGATACTATGATTGCGGTTGGTATAGATATTCATCTTGAAATCTTTGTCTGCCTGCACAAGAGCCTCTGTATATTCGAAAGTGTTCTGCGGGTGCACATTGTCATCGGCCAGACCGTGGCAGAGCAGCAGTGAGCCATGCAGCAGTTGAGCACGAGAGATAGGGTTGTCGTTATACCCTGACGGATTCTCCTTGGGAGTACGCATGTAGCGTTCAGTATAGACAGAATCATAGAATCGGTAGCTGGTCGGCGGAGCTACGGCAACACCGGCCTTGAAGACGTCTCGCCCCTCGCTCATGCTCATCAGTGTACAGAAACCACCATAGCTCCAGCCCCAGATGCCTATACGTTCTTTGTCAACATAGCTTTGTCTTCCGAGCCAAAGCGCGGTTTCCACCTGGTCTTTAGCCTCCAGATTGCCGAGCTTCTGGTAGGTGCACTTCTCGAAGTCGGCACCTCTTCCACCTGTCCCGCGGCCATCGACACATACAACGATAAAGCCCTGCTCCGCCAGGTAGTAGTCGAACATTCCCCCCTGCCCCATCGAGCCTATGTTCCATGAGTTAACAACCTGCTGACTTCCAGGACCGCTGTATTGGAACATGATGACGGGATATTTTTTCAACTCGCTGAAGTCGGCAGGCACCACCATCCAGCCGTCCAGCTCGACGCCTTCTGAGGTTTTGAAGCTAAAGGTTCGCTTCTCAGTCAAGTTGTAGTGTGCGAGTTTCTCCTTCAACTCCTGATTATCCAGCAGCGTCGATACCATTTTTCCCTTGTTGTCGCGCACGGTATATACAAAAGGTGTATTGCTGTCGCTCCAGGTGTTGATAAAGTATTTGTAGTCACCGGAAAACTTGGCAACATTCCATCCTTCCTGATTGGTCAGACGTTCCGTCTTGCCATTCTTATGGTTCACATACACCTGACGGTCGTGAGGGTTTAGAGCTGCTGCCTGATAATAGACGTCGCCAGTTTGTTCGTCATATCCATAGACGGCGGTTACCACCGTGTTTCCTTCGCCAATCTTTCGTTCCAGACTACCATTCATAGTGTAGAGGTACAGATGCATGTATCCGTCACGCTCACTGGGAATCAGCAAGTGGGAGTTTCCTACCACGATGTTGGCCAGCACCTCCTCGTTGACATACTTGGTGTCATAGTCTTTTACAAGCAGCTGAGCAATCGTAGAACGCGGGTTCACGGTATATATATTTAGCACATCCTGATGGCGGTTCATGGTATAGACAAGTATCTTTTCCGGATCTGCGGTCGGAATGATACGCGGTATATAGCCCTCAGCCTCCAGTGGCACATGCAGTTGCTGCGCCTTGTGGCTCTTGATGTCGTATGCCCATACCGACACCAGAGAATTGTCTTCGCCGGCCTTTGGATATTTGTAGGTATAGGAACCTGGATACAGGGCGTATTCCTCGTGTTCGGGTTTCATGCCCCTGAATAGTTGCAAAGAGTATTGCCTAACATGATTTTCCTCAAAACGCACCCAGCATATCTGCGTGCCGTCAGCGTTGAAGCAGAGCGCGCTGTTGTACTCAAACTCCTCTTCATAGACCCAGTCGGGCACACCATTGATGACCTCGTTGAACTTACCGTCCTTAGTAACCTGACTCTCAGCATTGTCGTAAAGCAATTTTACCAGATAGATATTCCCGTCGCGAACAAAGGCAACCTGAGTACCGTCAGGGCTCCATGTAGGCACTTGTTGAGGTCCACCATCGGAAAGGCGTTCCAACTTTCGCGATTGGATGGTATAAATATAACACACGGCCCTAAACGACCTTCTGTATATATATTCAGTTTTAGTTTGGATGAGCAACCGCTTCCCGTCGGGTGACATCAAATAGCCGTCGAAACGGTCAATCTTTGCACCCTGCGTGTTGTCAACATCAAAGATGACAGCAGTCTCCTGACCTGTTTTGAAGGAATACTTTACGATGCGTTTGCCGTCATCACTGATACGAGCATACTGGTCGGTACCACTGATAGGGTTGATACCTGTGATGTGGCGTGCCGAGAAGGTGCCATTGGTGACATCCTTCAACGAAATGCTTCCTTCGGCCATTGCCAAAGCCAAAGACATCCATGTCATGAGTAAAGAGGATAGAAACTTTTTCATACACATTTTTTTATTCATTTTGATGCTACAAAGATATAAAAAAAATTTCGAGACCACCGCAAGTGTGTATAAGATTTTACACATTGTTAGTAGTAGTGACCGACATAGCCACATAGAAATGACACTTTGCGACATGTCACAATGTCACAAAACGCCCCAAAAAACTTATGCTTACCTCCGAAAACGGAAAGAGATACTATACGACATAAAAAAATAAACTTTAAGACAAATAAAGCATACTTTTGTTTACAACACAAGTAAAACGGCCTTTTTGCGAATGAAATATTTTGCCACGTCAAAAAAACATCGTAACTTTGCATGTCTTTAATAAAACTAAGGAAAAAGAATAAAATAAAGCACATCGATATGCTTACACTAAAATTCATTACAGAACACAAAGAGCAGGTCATCAAAGGCCTGCAGAAGAAGCACTTCCCCAATGCCGAGGAAGCTATCGAGAACGTACTGGCCGTTGACCGCCGCCGCCGTGAAGCCCAGCAGAAGCTTGATGCCACTAAGCAACAGGCCAAACAAATGGCGGCACAGATTGGCACCTTGATGAAACAAGGCAAAAAAGATGAGGCCGAAAAATCCAAGCAGCAAGTTGCCACCTTGAAGCATCAAGACAAGGAACTACAGGATGTCATGGATGCAGCCGAGACGGAGCTCACCCAACAGCTCTGCCAGATTCCCAATACTCCATACGATGAAGTACCTGAGGGTAAGACTGCAGAAGACAACCGTGTGGTGAAAAGCAACCTTAGGGAATGTACGCCGGAAGACACCGTGGGCAACTGGAATACCAACCCCGAGTTGGGTGTTGAGAATGCCCTGCCCCACTGGGAACTGGCAAAGAAATACAATCTTATCGACTTCGACCTGGGCGTGAAAATCACAGGTGCCGGTTTCCCCGTATATATAGGCAAGGGGGCTCGTCTGCAAAGAGCCCTCATCAATTTCTTCCTCGATGAAGCACGCAAGAGTGGATACACCGAGATTATGCCGCCCACCGTGGTAAACGCAGCATCAGGATATGGCACCGGTCAATTACCCGACAAAGAGGGACAGATGTACCATTGTGAGGTTGACGACTTCTATCTAATTCCCACCGCCGAAGTGCCCGTTACCAACATCTATCGCGATGTAATACTCGAAGAGAAAGACCTGCCCATCAAGAATTGCGCTTACACGGAATGCTTCCGTCGCGAGGCTGGCTCCTATGGCAAAGATGTACGCGGGCTAAACCGCCTGCATGAGTTCTCGAAAATTGAAATCGTGCGGATCGACAAGCCCGAACACTCCAAGGAGAGCCATAAAGAGATGCTGAACCATGTGGAAGGCTTGCTGAAGAAACTGGAACTGCCCTACCGCATACTGCTGCTCTGCGGCGGAGACCAGTCGTTCACTTCTGCTATCTGCTACGACTTCGAGGTCTATTCTGAAGCTCAGAAACGCTGGTTGGAAGTTTCCTCGGTATCAAACTTCGACACCTATCAGGCCAACCGACTTAAATGTCGCTATCGCCGCGAAGACACCAAGAAGACAGAACTTTGTCACACACTGAACGGTTCTGCCTTGGCCCTGCCCCGCATCGTGGCAGCCATTCTCGAAAACAACCAAACACCCGAAGGCATTCGCATCCCCAAGGCCCTGATACCCTATACAGGTTTTGAGATGATTGACTAACACAATACAAACACAAAATAAGACTTAAAAATGAACAAAATCGTCAGAAAAGAACAGTTCTCGGAGAAAGTCTTCCTGCTTGAAGTAGAGGCTCCCCTGATTGCCAAGAGCCGTAAGGCCGGCAACTTTGTCATCGTCAGAGTTGACCAGAAGGGCGAACGCATGCCGTTGACCATTGCAGAAGCAGACATACAACGCGGCACCATCACCCTTGTCGTTCAGAAGGTGGGGCTCTCATCCACCAAACTCTGCAACCTTGAGGTTGGTGACCATGTGGCCGATGTGGTTGGCCCCCTTGGCAACCCCACACATATTGAAAACTACGGAACCGTTGTCTGCGCTGGAGGTGGAGTGGGTGTAGCCCCCATGCTACCCATCATCCAGGCACTCAAGGCAGCCGGCAACCGCGTTCTTTCTGTTCTGGCAGGCCGCTCTAAAGACCTTATCATTATGGAAGACAAGGTGCGCCAGTCATCTGACGAAGTCATCATCATGACCGATGACGGAAGCTACGGTGAGAAAGGCGTCGTCACCGTAGGCATCGAAAAGTTCATCCAACAGGAAGAACATGTGGACAAGATCTTTGCCATTGGCCCTCCCATCATGATGAAATTCTCTAACCTCACAGCTCAGAAGTATAACATCCCTTGCGAAGTGTCGCTGAACACCATCATGGTTGACGGAACTGGCATGTGCGGTGCCTGCCGACTGAGCATCGGCGGCAAAACAAAGTTTGTCTGCATAGACGGCCCCGAGTTCGACGGTGCACTTGTTGACTGGGACGAGATGTTTAAGCGTATGGGAACCTTCAAAAAAGCCGAGCAGGAAGAGATGGAGCACTATGATGAGCACAAAGCTCAAAACTCGCTCACAGACCGCAACGCTCCATGGCGCGAAGAACTCCGCAAGAGCATGAAGCCCAAAGAACGCACACAAATCGAGCGCGTCATCATGCCTGAACTCGATCCCGCCTATCGCGCCACGACAAGAACAGAGGAGGTGAACATAGGTCTCACCAAGGAAATGGCCATGAACGAAGCCAAGCGCTGTCTGGATTGTGCCAAGCCAACCTGTGTAGAGGGATGTCCCGTTAACATCAACATCCCATCATTCATCAAAAACATCGAACGGGGAGACTTCCTCTCTGCCGCCAAGGTACTGAAACAAACCTCTGCCCTGCCAGCCGTCTGCGGCCGCGTTTGCCCACAAGAGAAGCAGTGCGAAAGCCGATGCATACATCTCAAGATGAACGAGCCGGCCGTAGCCATCGGCTATCTTGAGCGTTTCGCAGCCGACTATGAGCGTGAGAGCGGCAACATTGCCTTGCCAGACATCGAACCCTCCAACGGCATCAAAGTGGCCGTGGTAGGCTCCGGTCCCGCCGGATTATCCTTCGCCGGAGACATGGTGAAGAAGGGCTACGACGTCTATGTCTTTGAGGCACTCCACGAGATTGGAGGCGTGCTGAAATACGGTATTCCTGAGTTCCGCTTGCCCAACAAGATTGTTGACGTGGAGATTGACAACCTTCGCAAGATGGGTGTCCACTTCGAGACGGATGTCATTGTCGGCAAAACCATTTCCGTACAAGAACTGGAAGAACAAGGCTTCAAAGGCATCTTCGTCGGTAGTGGTGCAGGTCTGCCCAACTTCATGAACATTCCGGGAGAAAACTATCTGAACGTGATGTCATCTAACGAATATCTCACACGTGTCAACTTGATGGATGCTGCCAACCCCGACACCGACACCCCCATCAACCTGGGCAAACGCGTACTCGTTGTAGGCGGCGGAAACACGGCCATGGACTCCTGCCGCACAGCCAAGCGTCTTGGTGCAGAGGTAACGATTGTGTATCGTCGCTCGGAGGCAGAAATGCCCGCACGCCTGGAAGAGGTTAAACATGCAAAGGAGGAAGGCATTAACTTCCTGACCCTGCACAACCCCATCGAGTATCTTGCCGACGAAAACGGAGCCGTGAAGGCCGCCGTGCTACAAGTGATGGAACTGGGTGAACCTGATGCCAGCGGCCGTCGGTCACCAGTACCCGTGGAGGGAAAGACTGTCACCATAGACGTTGACCAAGTCATTGTGGCAATCGGTGTCTCACCTAACCCACTTGTGCCGAAGAGCATCGAAGGCTTGGAGCTGGGTCGCAAAAACACCATTGTCGTGAACGAAGGCATGCAGTCTTCGCGCCCCACTATCTTTGCTGGTGGTGACATCGTCAGAGGTGGCGCCACCGTCATTTTGGCAATGGGTGACGGACGACGTGCCGCACAAAACATGGATGAATTTCTGAAATCATGAACGGACTTTATACCATCATCTTGCTCATACTAAGCAACGTCTTCATGACACTTGCCTGGTATGGGCATCTTCGTTTACAGCAGTCGGGCATTTCCAACAACTGGCCACTCATAGGTGTCATCGTCTTCTCATGGGGCATCGCGTTCCTGGAATATTGCTGCCAGGTTCCGGCCAACAGGCTGGGCTTTGTTGACAACGGAGGGCCCTTCAACCTGGTACAGCTGAAAGTCATTCAAGAATGCATCTCACTGGCCGTCTTCGCCGTTATTGCCAATATCATGTTTCAGGGACAGACACTACACTGGAACCACCTGCTGGCTTTCTTGCTGATTATCTGCGCCGTATATCTTGTATTCATGAAATAAAAATGAGTAGAGACCTTGCTGACAGAACAGGAACTCATAAGAAAACATATCATGGAACGCATGACGAAAGCCATGCGCGAATTCCAACTGATAAACGATGATGACAAGATTCTCATAGCCATCTCGGGCGGCAAAGACTCTCTCTGCCTGACAGAGATGCTCGGCAGAAGAAGCCTGATATTGAAACCACGCTTTCAACTCCATGCCGTACACGTCAGAATGAAAGATGTGAATTACGAGACAGACACATCCTACCTGAAAGACTTCTGCCAAAAATGGAATATACCCCTCCATTTGATGACAACACACATATCTACAAACCATGAGGGAAAAACCAAGCCCCCCTGTTTTCTTTGCTCATGGAACAGAAGAAAACAGATCTTTAACCTTGCCCAGGAACTGGGATGCAATAAGATTGCCCTTGGACACCACATGGATGACATTGTACAAACAGCACTCATGAACATTTGTTTCCAAGGACGCTTTGACTCTATGCCTCCACTGCTAAAGATGGAGAAAATGCCAATTACACTCATCCGGCCGCTTTGTCTGTGCATGGAACAAGACATCAAAAAATACGCGGAGCTGGCACTCTATTACCCACAACGAAAACTATGCCCTCACGAAAATACGACCAACCGGAACAACATGAAATTGATCATACGACAACTGGAGAAGTTGAACCCAGAACTACGCTATTCGGTTTGGAGCGCGCTAAAAAATTATAATAAATAGTCAAAACATCCTCTACTCTCGACTTTTATTCGTAACTTTGCGCAACAAAGAATAAAAGGAACCAATATAATCCTATAAAATATAATTTTTATGAAAATCAACGATTTCAACTTTGCCGGTAAAAAGGCTATTGTGCGCGTAGATTTCAACGTGCCCCTGGATGAAAATGGTAAGATTACTGATGACACACGCATCCGCGGTGCCCTACCCACCTTGAAGAAGGTGCTCAACGACGGAGGTGCACTCATCATCATGAGCCACATGGGAAAGCCAAAAGGAAAAGTGAACCCCAAGTTCTCGCTCGGACAAATCAAGGATGCTGTTGCCGACGCTCTCGGTGTTCCTGTAACCTTCGCTCCCGACTGTGCAAAAGCCCAAGAGGCTGCCTCCGCACTGAAAATGGGCGAAGCACTGCTGCTGGAAAACCTTCGTTTCTACCCCGAAGAAGAAGGCAAACCCGTAGGTATTGAGAAGACCGACCCCGCATACGACGAGGCTAAAAAAGCCATGAAAGCCAGTCAGAAAGAATTCGCCAAGACCCTGGCCAGCTATGCCGACTGCTATGTCATGGATGCCTTCGGTACCGCTCACCGCAAGCACGCCTCAACAGCCGTCATCGCCGACTACTTCGATGCTGACAATAAGATGCTGGGTCTGCTGATGGAGAAAGAAGTTACTGCCGTTGACAACATCCTGAGCAACATCAAGCGTCCCTTCACAGCCATCATGGGTGGTTCAAAGGTTTCTACTAAGATTGGCATCATTGAAAACTTGCTGGGTAAAGTTGACAACCTCATCCTCTGCGGTGGTATGACCTACACCTTCGCCAAGGCACAAGGAGGCGAGATTGGTAACTCTATCGTTGAGCTCGACAAACTTGACGTGGCCCTCGACGTCATCAAGAAAGCTAAAGAAAATGGTGTAAACCTCGTCTTAGGTACTGACTGTATCGCCGCCGACAAGTTTGCCAACGATGCCAACACAAAGGTATGCCCTGCTAACGCAATCCCCGAAGGATGGGAAGGACTCGATGCAGGTCCTGAAACACGTAAGGCCTTTGCCGCCGCCATCGAAAATGCTAAGACCATTCTCTGGAACGGTCCTGCCGGCGTATTCGAGTTCGACAACTTCATTGGAGGTTCCAAAGCTATCGCTGATGCCATTGCCAAAGCTACTGCCAACGGTGCCTTCTCACTGATCGGAGGTGGTGACTCGGTTGCTTGTATCAACAAGTTCGGCATGGCTGACCAAGTGAGCTACATCTCTACTGGCGGTGGTGCTCTGCTTGAGGCTATCGAAGGCAAGGTGCTCCCCGGAGTTGCTGCAATCAAGGGTGAATAGAAAGACTCATCCTACATAACAAGAGAAAGCCGAGGAAAAGAATTCCTATGGCTTTCTCTTTTTTTATATGTACCGAGAAAATCTTCTTTTAATAGAACAAATACTATCAGGACTATCCAACCGTATAGGTCAAAACATAATCATCTGTCAACAGATAGTGAACATTGACTTTTTGCCCACGTTTCATGTTCTCCACCTGTATAAGCCCCTGTTCAGCAACGACAAAGGGTAAAATTCTCATTTCAAAAAACTGAAGTCTATCGGTTGAGAAATACTTGAATACAGCTTCCTTGGCACTCCAATGAATGAGTTGTGACTCAACACTGGGCGACACCTCATCTGGACGAATGAAACGGGAAACAATACGGGCAACTCTGCATGAACGATATTCAATGTCAATGCCCACTTCATGGCTCCTGGAAAGCAATATTGTCGCATAACCACGCGTGTGACTGATACTGATGTTATATCCTTCAACATAAGGCTTACCATCAACTTGATGGCCTATGACAAGCGAGTCGTTACCTGTCATCTGATGAAGCAACTGAAGAACACCCGCCCTTTCTTGCTGACGCACATTACCCTTCTGCATCGTCTCCAAACGCCATAGGCCAAGCTGAGTATCTCCATTTACTTGTATTACGGAAATGAGCGCCATAATATTGCAATAAAATAGTGTCAAGAAGAGTTACGAATGTCTCGCATCATGAACAACGACCTTGATGCGACTGATTCGACGACCTTCTATCTCCATGATCTCAAAAGTATAGTTCTTATAGTCGAATTTCTCGTGAATACTCGGGAAATCGCCTTTCAATTCAAGCAGAAGGCCAGCCAAAGAGTCAGCATCGCCAATAACATCGTCAAACTCTTCTTCATCGACCTCCATAATCTTGAAGAAATCACTCAACAAGGTCTTACCTTCAAAGATGAAAGTATTATAGTTGAGCTTGGAGTAGTTTTTCTCTTCTTCATCAAATTCATCATGAATCTCACCAACAATCTCTTCTAATATATCCTCAAGGGTTATCAATCCACTCGTGCCTCCAAACTCATCTACAACAATGGCAATATGAACCTTATTCTCCTGAAATTCACGAAGCAAATCATCAATTTTCTTGGTTTCTGGAACAAAATACGGAGGACGGATTAAGCTCTGCCATCTAAAGTTTGAAGGTTTGTTAAGATGAGGCAGCAAATCCTTGATGTAAAGTACTCCGCGTATATTGTCGGTATTATCCTGATAGACAGGAATACGACTATAGTTGTTCTCAACAATACATTGAAGAACATCGCTGAAGGAACATTTCATGTCAAGGTCAACAATGTCCTGACGACTGGTCATCACCTCTTTAGCCGTTTCATCACCAAAACGAATGATACCTTGCAAAATCTTTTCTTCATCCTTTATATCGTCTTTATCAGTCAGTTCCAAAGCCTGTTCTAAGTCATCAACACTCAAGACATGATTCTCCGGCTGAATAACCTTTTCCGCCAGAATACTACTTCTCAAAAGAACCCAAGAAAAAGGCCAAAAAAAACTTCTTAGCACCTTAATACAAGGCGCTACCTTACGACAAAAATTCAGAGGATTCTGCCGACTATACACCTTGGGCATTATCTCGCCAAAAAGCAACAGGAGGAATGTGAGCAAGACCGTGATGCACAAGAATTCAAGCCACTGGGCTTTAAACTGTACCAATGAACTGAAGACATAATTGCACAACATGATGATGGTCACATTTACAAGGTTGTTGGTTATCAAGATAGTAGCAAGGGTTCGTTCACTATCTTCTCGCAACCGTTTAATGAGCACATCTATGGGAGTACGCTCTTCGTCAAGCTCTGCAAGAGCATTGGGGGAAAGGCTAAAAAAAGCTATCTCTGCCCCACTTGCAAAGCCTGATACTACAAGTAACATAGCTGCCAGTAAGAGCGCTACAAGAGCACCTGCGGTAAATGGTTGAAATACCACCAAGTCACCGATCTGTTGTATTGCTTGTAAGTCCAACGTCCTGTTTGTTGTTTGCGTTATCCTTCGGTGTCAGCATCTCCATATTCTCTACGAGAATCTCCGTGACATATCTTCTCTGACCACGTTGGTCATCATACGAACGATATCTGATACGCCCTTCTACATATAACTTGTCACCCTTATGAACATAGCTTTCTACAATCTTTGCTAACTTGCGATAGAAAAGCAAGTTGTGCCAATCTGTATGTTCAGGAACCTGAGTACCATTAGGGAGTGTATATCCACGCTCAGTTGTGGCAAGAGCAACCTGTGCTACAGCTTGATCAACATCATAGTAGCGCACATCCGGTTCCTTACCTACATTGCCTATCAGCAACACCTTGTTCATACTTACCCTGTCTCGCTAATCAAATTATTTCCACATGCCGAGATATTGGAAACTAAAATTTTTTCCTTTGGCAGAGGGAAATTGAGAACGGCTGTCAACGCGTGTACGAAGATACTCTACAATACGATTATAGCAGTCTTCGCCCGACTGGGCCTTACAACGTGCAACAAAACGAGTGTCCCTATACTCATGTTTTCCTGTTGCAGGAATCATGACAACACGTTTAAAATCAAGTTGTCCTTCATACCATCCGGCATGAATAGATGTTAAACGGTTACTTGCTACAGGCATCTCGCTACGCTCACCAAAATTATTACTACTGACAGGTCGTAGTGCCTTCTTCTGCTTAAAGTCAAGCATGGTTTCTGCGGTGGTCTTAATAATAATAAAGTAAACGCGAGGACGAACTTTATACCTTTTGGGATAATATACGTCACTGGCAGCATAATCGCGGATATCAGCCTCAAGATCTGCGTCCATACCAATCTCTTGGATAGATGCAAGAAAAGCGATAGCATCATCGACATTGTGCACTAACGTCTCATTCTCGAAGTACCTTAAATATAAATTCATTGGAAAAATAGTATGTTTCTCTTCAAAAAAGGAGAGCGGAAAACGGGACTCGGACCCGCGACCCCAACCTTGGCAAGGTTGTGCTCTACCAACTGAGCTATTTCCGCAAGAGTGGTGAAGAGGAGGAGACTCGAACTCCCACGTCGCAATTGACACTAC
>Ga0247611_10003169_pt1 | contig 24893 bp, 37 predicted proteins | sample 177DNAGHGhighgp2_FD_192422 | JGI IMG/M metagenome (GOLD analysis project Ga0247611, IMG submission 192422) | Sheep rumen microbial communities from Palmerston North, Manawatu-Wanganui, New Zealand - 1770 DNA GHGhigh gp2 | ecosystem: Host-associated > Mammals > Digestive system > Stomach > Rumen... | reverse complement strand
GCTTTTTATAGTAAACCCTAGTCTCACGTTGCCGGAACGGCCCGGCAGTCCGCTCCTCACTCACTACGGACCCGTGAGACTAGGGCAAGTCGTCAACGCCGGCGTCAATCGACGCGAGCGCGTCGCCAAGTACGGCGGCGGGGCGTTCGCCCTCTTTCGGATACTCCGTAAAGGAACAGTTCCCGGTCGGGTGTAAATACGTTTCCGCAAGGTCTTCCGCCTGCGCGTCAAGTTCCGCGACCGCCTTATCGAGCTTCGCGTTCCCGAACGTAAGCGCGGCGTCGGCGATTTTATCAAAAGCGTCGTTCCACGCGCCCTCTTTTATCGCTTCCGGGCGCGTTTTGCGGCGCGCTTCTACCCAATCGAGATATTTCCCTGCGGTAATTCCAAGCCGGTATCCGACAATAAACGCCTGTTTTTTAACTTCGTCCGAAAGTTCCATTGTCGCCCCTTTTATTTCGTTTCGCTCTTTTTAGAGCTTTTTGCCGCGCTGGTCCGATTCTCTTTCCATTCCCGGTATTCTTCCAACATCTGCGCGCGCTGCTGAACAAATTTCAGGACCGTTGAAACGACATACCAGACAAGCTGCAATAAGAGAATCGTTAGAATTGCGACGACGCAGAAGTCGGTCCAGCGGCTCTGCCGTATCGCTTTAATATTAGCGGTCGTCTTTTCGACCGATTCGACCGACGCGCGCAAGTCGGTTATCATCTGCGGAACGTCCGCCAGCTTATCGAGCTTCGCGGCAATTTCGCTTTGCTCTTTCGCGCCGCGCTCCAAGAGCGGGAGCAAGTCTTTGTTTTCGCCAAGCTGCAATTTCCCGATAATCTCGGCGAGCGTGTTCTGGCTCTCTTTAATTGATTCCTGTCCGGAGGCCAGCGCGTTGAGCGTCGTAATGATTCCGTTAATTTGTCCGATAGGCGTAACGGGATCATACTCTGTATCTTCCCGAACGGGCGGCGTAATTCTCTTTGCCGGAGTTGAATTGTCCAGTTCCGTCTGCGCCGCCGCAGTCGGATAGACTAACATCGTCGGTTCGTCGCCCGCAAACGCGGGCGCCGCCGCAAACGCCGTCAAAACACAAAGGCAAAACATCTTGTTTTTCATCGTATCGCTCCTACCGTTTGCCGGTCTTGCCCGCTCTCGACATAACTTGTCCAGGCGGATTGCAGTTCTGAAAGGTTCTTATAGCCGTAAAACCGCTCTAACGTTTTATTTACGTCGTCGGTCTTTACAAGTTCGTCCATAAAAGCGGCTATCCACAGCGAGCCGCCGCGCGCAATTAGAAAATCAACGACGGAAAATCCTTCGTGATAAATGAGAAGTCCGCCGTCATACCGATTCCGACCATACAGTTTGTCCAAGTCCCAGAAGTCGCCGTTAGAATAGCGGCGATAGACCGTCTGCCGGAGCGTTTCGCGCCGTCTGTATTCAGAATTTTGCGCGAGTCCTTCGTTGAGAAACAAGTCAAAATTGCTATTGAGAAGGTAGAAAAAGAACGCGTGAGTCAATTCGTGGTCGAGAGTTCCGCCAATCGCATTGTCGAGCGATTCAAAAACGACGACTTCATTCACGCGCCCGCCCCCATATTGCGTATAACCGGCAATTCCGTCCCCTCTGTACCGCTTAAAATAGACCGGGAACGGCTCCCATACGCGCGGTTTGCCGTATCGCGCTTCCAGCCGGTCTAAAATCTTATCGCAAGCGTCGGCTATCTCCAAAGAAGACGCCATAAAACGGGAGCGGCTAACAGAAAGAACGATTTTTTCTTCTTCCTCTTTTTGCGTTTCCTCCGTCTCTTTTTTTGGCTCTTCTTTCGGCGGCTCTTCTTTTGGCTCGGTTTTCGGCTTCGGGTCGTCCGGCAGATGATTCTGACCGCAGCGCGGGCAGATTTTCCCAAACGACGGCGCCGCCGCGAACATAGCCGCAATTAAAATCGGAATTAAATAAAGTCTCTTCATATCCGGTCTCCGTAAAGGAAAAAGCCGCGCCGGAGTCGAACCGGCGTCTGCGCTGTCAGGCGCTGGGTGGTATCGCGCAGACTATCCAGTAGCGGCTTTCGGGCGGCAAAAGGGTTAAAGTCCGCCCGTTTCCGATTCCGCGTCGTCGAACGCGCGCTGACGCCAGTAGGCGACGGCGATTCCAAGTTGACTGTCGGTAATCTGCTTGTGCCGATATGCGTTCGCAAGGCAAGCGAAGTCGTATGCGTTTCGTTTAATCGCGTCGGCGACGTAGCGCGTAAAATCGGGAATAATTTCTTTTTTTCCGATTTTAATTACAAGTTTTCCACCATTCTTGTGTGAAAGTACAAATTCGTCGCCGACGTCGCCCGGAATCTCAATCTCTTGCGTTTTCGATTCAGGCGCAATTTCGGTCGTATTCGTTTGCGGTTGATTCTTCTTTGTCATTATGGTCTCCCTGTATTCGGTCTGCCCCTGTTAGGCGTTCCGCGATTCGGTCGATATGCGTTCCATAGCGGTTTGCCGTCCAGTCCCATAGGCGGAGCCGGTCTATCCGGAAGCGACGACGATACCGCCCGTCCGCCCGCGCTCGTCATATAGCGGCGAATAAACCATTCGCGCCCGTCGTTGCATAACGTCGCTTTACGCGGAACGTAACTCTGACTGATTGCGACAAGCCGGTAGGGCTTTTTATGCGCGCCCCACGTTCCGCGAACGCGAACGTTGTCCCATAGCCAGTCGCTAACGTTCCCGGCGTTATACAGCGCCGCCGCTTCCGCTATTGTTACGCCTTTATATTCGTAAATAGGTCCGGGGCCGCTCTCCGTCCCGAACTCCATACCGGGTTCCCAATGCTTGTACTGAACTAAAAGCGTTAGCCGGTTCGCGTCGTATGCTATTGCGTAAACGTTATCGGAGCCGTGTATCGTCTTGAACTGACCCGATAAAATCCAGCGCGCCGCGTCGCCGGTAGTAGCGGACGAACCGTACTCGTCTCTTGTCGGCAAGGGAGAGAGACGACCCGACAAGTCGGAGCGTTCTTCCGGCGCGCGGGCGCTTCTCTTTCGCTTTTTGGCGTCTTCGTCTTCAAGCGCAATTTTGCCTTCCTGCTCTTCCAGCGTCAGCTCGCGCTCTCGAACGTTCTGCCAATGCCGCGTTCGCTTCCACGCGTCTTCCGCCTGCGTTCGCAGCCACGCGTTCTCCGCTTCCCGCCTTAGTCCGGCCCAGTCGGCTTCCGTCCGCGTCCGAAAATCCGAAACGTGAGACGCGCCGTCTGTTTCCGTTCCGCGCCTTGTCGCTTCGATTTCGCGCCGCCATATCTGACGAAACGCGTTTAAAAGTCCGGCCCAACCTCGCATTTTCAGTAGTCCCGTGATTCAAACTGGTCTCGCGGGGGCGCGTTCCCAAAACGACCGCCGCCGCCCCATACCGCCGACTGCCAGCTCTGCTGGTCCCTTCTGCGCTCGATTTCGCCCGGAGCCGCATACGCCGAACGGCAGTTGTAGGAATATATCAGGTAGCGCAGCGCGTCTACCGTATCGTCGTCCCGCTTTAACGGAGCCGGAGCCGCAACCGTCGGATTGAGAAGGTTCGCCGATTCCGCCTTTTTACTCCGGCGCCACCGGTACGTTCTCATCTCATCGATTAGATGAACGCAATTCTTATGGATTCTCAGGCCCGCGCGCTCTTTCGCCTTGTTGTACTTCAACGCGACCCGAACGGCCTCGATTCCCTTAAATACGTCGTTGTTCGCAGGCTCTATCCATACGCCCGACGCCGAAAACGCCGCAATATTGTCCGGTCTCGACGGGTCCGCAAATAACGCCCCATACATCGGATTGCGCGCGTAATTCTCCGGATAGCCCCATTCCCGCGAACGCTGCTCTATCTCATGGATATGGTCTACAAGGAGCTTCGTCTGGTCGGTATTCCAGTATTCGTCATAAATGGTCCAGACGCCCTCGCCGTCAACGTAGCCCCATAGGCACACAAACGGATGTTCCTCAGACGCGCCCCAATCGATTGCCCGATAATGAAAAACGCCTTCCGGAAAATCGACCTTATCGACGACGTGCAGCGACGGATTAAACGACGGATATATAACCCCCTCGAACGTCGCAAGCGCGCCCGTCATACGCGTCTGTATCATCTCGTCCGAGACCGACGCAAAGAACTGGTCAAACCAGCCGTCTGCAAGGTTGTCGCGGTTCTTCTGCGTATTGCATCGGTAAAACTTCCAGCCCTTTGGGGGCTTCTCCATTACCTTCTCGACCCATACGCACAAAACCGGGTCAATCGGCGTGAACTCGCAAAATTGACCGCCGGGGAACATATACTCACGGCAGCCGCGCAATACTTCCAGAAAGACGTCCGCCGGAAACTGCTCCGAAAACCAAAAACCGCCTATCGAACGCGCCTGCAACGCCTGTCGCCCCTGTCCGTAGCTCTTGAACTCCAAGCACCAGTTATTCTTCGCGCCGCGCCGCCAAGGCTTCAAAGGAACTCGCTCAGGCCACCCCTTGCCCCTGCTTATCCAGCTGATACGCTCAAAGTCAATCTCGCTCTCAGGGATATGCCCGTGCCCCAGCAGCTTCTCTTGCCAGCACGTTGCGCACGTCTGTTGATATGTGTTCGATAGTATCCAAAACGGCGTGTCCGGTCTCGGCGCCTCCTGCTGCTTCAAAACAAACAACGCCGTTTTAAACGCCGCCGCTTCCGTCGTTCCCGCCGCGTTGCCGCCGATAAGGAACGAAACCGCGTCCCGGTTGTAGCAAAAGCTCGACTGCTGGTCAAAATTAGCCGGGTCGTCTGGGCGCGGCACAAAATTGAAATAGGCCACGTTCTCCAAGTCTTCAAGGAACTTGACGACCTCTTGCCGGTCCAAAAAGCGTTTAATCGCCTGCTCACGCTCACCCCGCAGCTTATACTTCTTCTTCGCCGCGCGCATGGCAAGCTCTATAAACCGCTCGCGCTCCTGATTGACTTTTGGCGCCTGCTTCTTTTGCGGGCCGTCTCCGAAAAAATCCGGGTCAAAGTACGTCTCCCGCGCCTGCTCTTCGCTCTTCTCTTGCTCTTCGCTCACGTCGCCACCCCCAACGCGCCGCTCTCACATCTTCGCCAGTATCGCCGCAAATACCTCGTCTCGGTCTAACCCTGCCACACGGATCGTTTGCTCTTGCGGATTCACCGCGCCAAACCCTAAAACCTTCGCACGGTACTCCAAGACGCGCAAAACAAGCGTTCCCCACTTCGGGCCGTTGTAGTCGTCGCTGTCTAACGTCGCTTTTAAGGCGTGTTTTAACACAATCTCAGCGCGCAAACAGTCAAACGCCACGCTCTGCTGCCAGTCTCTCATATATTCCAGCCCGAACCGCGCTTTCATCTTCTCGGCAAGCGGGCCGGGAGCTACCCCAAGCCGCTCTGCCACGACTGCCACGCGCTCCCCCATGACGACTTCGTTCATGGCTTCGTCTATCTGATTGTCGCTCAGACGACTCACCTGACGACGATAGGAGCCTTTTGGCACGGGCGGCAACGGCTCGCCGGCGGGCGTTCGCGCTTTCAAATCGGTTAAAATCTCCGATTTTTTCGGCCTGCCACGCTTGCGCTTTACGGGCTGCCCGTCCTCGCCTAATAGCGGCGGTTTTTTGGGCTTCCGTTTTTGCGGCGTCGCCTTTATAAACTCAGTCTCACGCGCCCCAGCCTGCCGTATTGGAACAAGGGGCGCCTTCTCTTCCCCACGTCGTATTCCCACGCTACACCTCGCCGCGCCCGGTCAGTACGCGCTCCACCTCTGACGCCGTTACAACGCGCTCTGCGCTGCTCACAGCGTCGGCTATCTCTCGATAGGTCCGCCCGGCGGCAAGTTCGCCGCGCCGTTCTCGGATTAGCTCTACAAGCCTAGGCGGCAACTGCGTCGCGCTTCGTGTCGGCTCGATTCCGTTCGCCTTTGCTATTACCCTCACGTCTTCCAGCGTTACCCCGTTTCGGGCCGCTATCTGCCGTGCAGGAACGCCTTCTCGCAGCTCCCGCTCGATTTTATCGCGGGTCGATTCCGGCGCGCGCTCAGGCTCGTCTCCGGTCGATTCTGGCGATTCTGCGCCCACGTCGGCAAGCGCGCGCAACGTTTCAACGGTCGCCGAATCTGCGCGTCTCTCATCGTCTCCGGTCTTCTCAATCTCCGTTAAGGCGTCAAGAGCAAGGCGCGCTATTTCGCGCTCGTCTGCGGTCTTCTCAGGCTCTTCGGGCCGGCTCTTCGGTCGCCACGCTTCGCGACGCTCGACGGCTGCGACGTCCGGGTCTCCGCTCGGCGTGAAAAAACCGTAAATCCGCGCTATCTGCTGCCGACTGACGCCAAGCGCGACAAGCTCGTCAATCGAACGCGCGGGCGGCTCTTGCTCTTTACGCCGTCTCCGGTCGTATCTCTCGACCGCCGCGACTCCGTTTTCAAACGCTCGCCACGCTCCGGGCGCGTCTTCGTCCGCTTCGACGTCGGCAATTTTGTCGAAAAACGCCGCGAACGCTGGCAAACCCTCAGAAAATCGCGCCGACTGCGCGACGGTCGCCGCCGCATAAAAGCGACGAAACGCAATTAGAACGACGGCAAGCGGCGTTTCGTCCGCTTGATACCGCGCGCGGGTCTGCAAGAGCTCCGAAAAAAGCGCGCCGACGTTCGTGCGGTTCCGGTCCGGTCGCGTAGATCGGACGCTCTTGTCTGCCGATTCCGCCGCGATTCCGCCGCGATTCCGCGCCGATTCGACGGGCAAAGGCTCTTCGGGCCGGTCGCTCGACGTTTCCGCGCTGCCTGCGCTCGATTTTTCGCCGCTCGCCTGCGCTCCGCTGCGCTCGTCTGCCGCGCTCGATTCCGCTGGCGATTCAATACCAGGTCGTGCGCCTTTGGTCGCGTCTCCGTGCGTCTCCGGGCCTTTTTCGGGCGTCTCTGCGAACGTCTCGACCGGCTCCGCCGATTCTGCGAACGATTCCGACGATTCCGCGCGAACGTCTTCGGGCGTCTTCTGCGATTCCGGTTCCGGCTGCGCGTCGATTCTTTTGACGGTTCCGACGTCTTCTGCGGTTCGTTCGTTCGTTCCTGCGATTCCGGCTCCGGCTCGACTCCGCCGATTCGATAAATTTTTATTTTTTTCTGGCATTTCAAAAAATTCCTCCCTCGTCTAGAAAAATACGTTTTATTTTCAACTTTTCAACGTCAAAAAGCGCGGTTTTTCTCGTCTTAACTCGTTGATTTTGTTGGTTTTATCGCGGTTTTTTCGGTTTTTCTGAAAGATTCTCAGAAATAAATAAATTTTTATCGAATAGAAGTTATTTACAATTTTTCAACGCTCTGAGTCTGAGAGAATCCTAGCGTCTAGAAGTACGTGAGCGGATTCGTGCTTCTGAGCGATTTCAGAAACGGCAATCAATAAAGGAAAGGTTTTTTGGTCCTTTTACCGTAGTATAAAACGGCAAAGTTTACCGGCTGTTCTTGTAAACCCTAAAAAAGAGAAAGCAAAGAAGAAAAGAGAAAGACAAGAAAAGAAAATATATAAAAGAAAAGAAGCGAAAGAGAAAAGAAGAAACGAAAGAGAAAAGGCTACAGGCTTCTTTCCGTTTTCGCTCTTTGATTCCTTTTGTCGTTTTTGGGCCGTTTTGGGGTCTTCTGAGCGTTCCCGACGTTCGGCTCGGGTATTTTCTCGTTTTCAATCCGCGAACGCCGTGTAGGGCCGTTTTTGGGCGTTTCCTGCTCTTTGTCTTCTCTCGACCGTGCAAAGGCCCGTAGGGCTGGGCGCGCTCTTCTGCCAGGCCAACGGCGTTTCGACGATACTGCCAGGGCGAACGGACGCGCCGCCGATATGCCAGGCCGGCGGGCTGCGCTTCTTTCCGCCGCCGACAAACAGATCGCGAACGACGTTCTTTTTTTCTTTCCTCTTTTTTGGAATTCCGCTATTCTTTTTTACCGCGCGCGTCGATTATCTTTATAGGCGCGGGGCGTTCCGCGCTTGATTTTACGATAACAAACGGCGATTTTAGATTTTTTCCTAGTTTTTTTAAAAAAACGCTTGCAATCTGCCGGGAGTGTGGTATCCTTTGGTCATCAGCGGCGGGAACGCCGGAAACAACACAAAACCCCAACTTGAAAAGGTGAAACAATGCTCTTTGAAGAATTTGAACCCTTGTTTGTTGACGCCGTAAAACGGCAAGAACGCAAGACGAAACGCGCCGGCCGCGCCGTTATCGGCTCGCTCAAGCTTAACCGCGAACAGCTTCACAAGGTTTTTGGCGCCGCGACCGCCTACTATACGGGCGAAGAATACGCGACGAAAGAAGGCGCGGCTCGCTGGGCTGCCGCCGCTCTTGACGACCTCGCTGAAAAGGCTCTTTACGACGAATTTCTTTCTCTTTGTCCGGACGCGACGGAAGACGACTGGAACGAACACAAGGCCGACATCTACTTCAGCGCCGTTCTCGACCGCTTGACGGAATACCGGCACGAACTCGACGCGCAGATTAAACGCCTGCAGCAGATTATCAACGGCCTTGACGCCGCACGAAGCTGGGCCGATACCGTTCTCGACTGAACTTGAAACAACACAAACGCCCCGCGCAAGCGGGGCAAGGAGCTTGAAACAATGCAATTCGATTTTAATTTTGACCCCGAACGCGATAATATCACCCTTGCCGAAATCAAGAAACGCCTCGCGGAAATTGCGCGCGGCTACAAAGACGCGCGCGGCGCCCACGCGCTTGACCTGCTCGTCGTTATCGACCAAGAGACCGCCGATTATATAAACGCGTTTGCCGCCGCTCGCTCGCTCGCTGACGTCGGCAACGAAACCCTGTCGAACCTCGGCGCAATGGGCGCCTACCGTGCGGCTGAAGTCGTTTCTGAGCGGTACAACGTCGCCTCTGGCACGGAAGACCTGACGCCCGGCGCGGCCTACGCTATCCTCCGCCTGGTTGTTACCCCAGAAAGCTACCGTTATTAAACCCCGAACACCACCACGAACCCGCGCCCGGCTCCGGCCGGGCCACAAAGGAGAAAACACAATGGAATACACAAAGCTCACGAAAGACCAGAAGGAATATCTGCGCCAACTGAACGGAATCCGCGCGACGCTCTCGAACGTCGCCTACAATCTGCAACAGCAGGTCGCGAACCTGACCAGCGACCTAATCGAATACGAAACGCCGCGCGAAGCCGTCTGGAACGCTCGCGAAGACGCAAGGCCGGACCAGTCTCTCCAAGGACGTCTAAAGGACGCGCACAGCAGGCTGGAACAAGACGCCGAACGCCTTGAAGTTATCCGGCAGATAGCTGTAGAGAACTATCAAGACCTCCGTTATCGGTTCCGCGAACTTGACCCGACAATCTGGAAGAGCCGCCTGAACGGCTCCGAAGAGAATCCCGAACCCGCGCGCGACGCCGCAGAAGAAATCTATTGCGAACGCAACGAAGACTGACCCCGAACCCGGCGCGCGCTCAATATGGGCGCGCGCTCTTGACCCCCAAACGATAGGAGACAACACAATGACGAACACGAACACGACCACGAACGCAACGCCCACGCCCATCACGCTGGAAGACCTCCGCGCCCGCCTTGAAGAGACCGCGCAGAAGCACGTCGGAATAGACGAAGCCTACACCGCGCAACGGCTCGCGGATAATCTCAAAGGAACGCCCGACGAGACCCGGCTCACGCTCAGATTCTGGCACAACGCACAGAAGGCGATCCGACGCAAACGCGCGATATGGGAGAACGCCGGCAAAGTAAAGGCAGACATTGAACTGGACTCGATTATCTCTCAGGCGCTTATTTACAACGCTATAACGCTCGCGAACGATTGCAACCGCGACAAAGGCGCGCGCCCGGTTATGTGGTTTGACGTCCACTCGATTTTTTTCAACGTCTTCTAACGCGCCCGAAGACGGCGCCGCGATAGCTCCGGCGCCGTCGTTATCGCTCCGGAATTTTTCCAGTATTTTTTAAAAAAGGCTATTGTAAAAAGAGAAAGCGCCGATATAATTAGTATCAGAAGCGGCGAACGAACGCCGCGAAACACTAACCCCGAACGACACACAGGAGAAAAGAAAATGGCTGGATACAACTGGGAGCGCGGAATTTCTAACAACGCAGTCTGGGCCTACGAAGAAGGCCTGAGACCGTACAGCAAGCTGACGGCCTGGCAGAAGCGCGCGGTCGACGCCGGCGCCGTTCGTCCTCGCGAATGGCATCACACCAGCGCGCGCTTTAACAGAACGAACTTCTACGCTCCGGAAGATTTTGACGAACTGAACCCCGCCGATTATCCAGCGCAGAAGAAAAGCGCGCCGACGGTCGACCGCTTTGTCGTACTCGTTAGCGCCGTCTGGGGCGGAACCCGGCGCCGCCCGCGCATAATCGGCAAGACCGCCGACCTTGTCGTCAATCCGTCGGAAAAGAAGCTCGCCTGCCGGAAGTATAACGACTGGGGCGGTTACTCAAAAGAGTTCCCGACGGAAGACGCAGCGCGCGCTTTCATCGCCGCCCGCGAATATTGAACCTCACTAACCCCCGCGCGCGCTCCGGCGCGCGCTACTTGAAACACTCACGAACACAGGAGAACAACACATGTCTACCCGCTCTAATATCGCTCTTGAATCTCTCGACGGCACGGTCCGCGCAATCTATTGCCACCACGACGGATATCCCGAAGGCGTCGGCGCCCTGCTCGCGACCTACTACCGGACCGACGAAGCGATCGAAGACCTTCTTGCGCTCGGCGACCTCTCGACGCTCGACCAGACGCCGACGGAATCGCGCGCCTATTCGACCGACTCCGACAAATACCCGGCGACCGTTTACAAGAGCCGCGCGGACTACGCTGAAAGCGCAGAACACAGCGACGTCGAATTCCTCTATTTAAACGTTTGCGGCGTCTGGCTCGTCTACGACGTAGACAGGACGAAGACGTGGCGACGGCTCGACCACGTCATCACGGTCGAAGAACCGGAAGACGACGGCGTAGTCGTTACCGCTGAACAGGTACACCGCGCGCGCGAACAAGAAGCTTGTTCTCTTTCGCTCCGGTACACGCTTTGCGAACTCAAACGCCGCGCGGACGTAATGGACGCCGCGATACGAGAATTTGAACCGGCCCGGCGCGTGCGGGACCTTGCCCCGAACGTTGACAAGGAGCTGGATGACAAGGGCGCGAAGCTCGATTATATGCGCGCGCTGCTGCGCGGCGTTAAGGACCTTGTAGACAAGGGACTCGCGGAAGCTGAAAGCAAAGCTATCTAAACTAGACCGAAGACGCGCGCGCAATATCGCGCGCGCGTCGATACCCCCACGAACACACACAGGAGAAGAGACAATGCACAGAACCGAACTGACCGCCGAAACCTTGACGCAGTACCTTGAAGACCTCGCGACCGGAAGCGACGGAAACCTCGCAGAAACCGCGCGCGACCTACTCCCGAACGCGCGCAATTTTACAGGGGAATACCGACGCGCAATCGACGCCGCGCGCGTTTTACGTATTGCCGACCTCGCCGTGAACGACGTTCTGCACGACGTCGCAGAAACCGCTTTTGAATTTTGCGCGCTCCGGCTCGCGAACAACGTACACGGCGCGACAGATATTTGTGATGTTAAGCGCCTTTTGTGCAGAATCGCGCAGCGCGCGCGGGAAGACGCCGCGAACGACTGACGAACCGATCTAGGAGCGACGCGCGCCGACCGTGCAGAAGCGCAGCGCGCGCCGCTCGATACCTTTTCAAGATTTTTCTTGTTTTTTTTAAAAAACACTATTGCAAAATCGGAGACGGACGATATAATACCGTGCAGACGTGAGCGGAAAAACGCCGCTCGCAATAACCCCGAAACGATAGGAGAACACACCATGACCCGCAACGAACTCACGAACACGGACCTTTACACCGAACTCGACAAAATCAACGACGAACTCGAAAGAATCGCCGGCAACGTCGGAATCGTCGGACAAGGCGACGACCTCGACAAAGCGCGCGCGGACCTGCAAACGGTCTACAACGAAATCACCGCCGACGCGAAGAACGCCTACCTTGAGCCGATTGTTGACGCGCTCGGCGACGCGCTCGACCTGCTCGACGAACTCAACGAAAGAGAACACCCTTGCGGCGGGACCGGCTACTTGACCGACGAAGAGCGCGCAACGCTCAGCGAACGCGAACAGGACGCGCTCTTTGAAACGCGCTCCGAAGAACTCAACACGAAAGCGAACGCCGCGCGCGCTATTGTCGATCAGCTCTTGCTCGACCTTGACGACCGCGACCGGCTCGAAACGTACACGGGCGGCTTCACCGTTTTGAAGGTTGACTACGAAAACAATTCTGAGGACTTTTGGAGCACCAGCGAATGGTTCGCCGCGCGCTGCCGTGCTATCTGGCAAGAGGACGACGGGAGCAGGCTTGTCTTGACCGACGAAGACGGCGACGAAATCGTCGACCGGCTCGAAAGCGCGCCGGGCTGGAACGACCCCGACGCGCCGACCTACGCGCCCCACCCCGTACTGATTGAACTCGACGCGACCCGCGAACGACTCAGCGAAATTTTCGCCGAACTTTGACCCCGAACACCAGCGCGCGCTCGGCTCCGACGCCGGGCGCGCCGATACCCCGAACGCAGGAGAACACACGATGACGAACGTTGAACTGGCCCGGAAAATTCTTTACAAGAATCACGACCTCGCGCGGCTGCTTTACTCGCTCCAATACGAACGCGACGCCGAACGCGCGCGCAATATGCTCGCAGACGCTCAAAAGCTCGCAGACGCGAACGCCGCGCAGATTGTGCAGCTGCACGACTGGATTCTGGACGACGAACACAAAGCGCAGCGCGCAGCCGCTCGCAACTGAACAGACACAAAGACCAGGCGCGCGCGATACCGTGCGCGCCGTTGAACAGGAGAACAACACAATGAACGCGACAACGAACACGAACAAACTTCTTGACGCCGTGCGGACCTATCAAGAGCGGCTCGACGACCTACAACACGACGCGACGCGCGCAGGCTACACCTACGCCGACCTCGACAAGCTCCGGGACGACTGGAAAGAGACGCGCGAAGAGCTCAACAGGCGCGCTGGGAAAGACGAACGGCTGGCGACGCTCGCCGACGCCCTGAACGGCTACGAAGACACGGTCGGCGGTTTCCTCGACTGGATTGAGGACGGCAACGTGCCGACGGAAGACTTCGACCCGAACGCAGACCTCGACCCGGCAAGCGAAGACTGCGCGATAGCGTACAGCGAACTCGACGAAATTCTGAACGCGCTCGAAGAGGGGCCGACGCTCGACGACGCTCGCGACGAAATGAGCGCCGCGCAGCGCGCTCGATTAGACGCCGCGCGCGCCCAACTCTTTGTCAAAGACTCCGAACTCAAAGACGGCGACGCGCTCGCGCTCCGGCTTAGTCTGCTCTACTTATCCGCGACCGACGGCGCGCCGGACTTTGTGAACGGCGAGACGCTTTTCGACGTCGGTCAGGGAATCCTGCTCGAACTCGACGACCCTGACGCCGAACACGTTATCAGCGGCGACGGCTGGACCGTTTTTGTATTCTGACACACACACGCAGCGCGCCCGGCTCCGGCCGGCGCGCGCGATCCCATACTCACACAAACACAGAAGGAGACGCACAGATGACAAAGAGTATCACGTTTGAAGACGTTAAAAGAATAGCGCAAGAGCGCGCGCAGGAATTAAGCTCGCACATTGACCCGCGCGGATATAACTATTTTTTAGCCGCTTGCAACGCAATCAAAAAGAACCCGCACAAGGACGACCTTGACCGGCATTATTTTAAAAGCGATATCGGCGAATTTTTCGCGGATATATTAAACGCCGTTGAACTCTCCGAACGTGAGAACGACGGACTGGCGCGCGCGGTTGCACATTACGCGATAAAAGCGGCGACGGAAGAATTGACAAACGCCTTGTTGATACGGTTTCCCGAACTCGACGCGCCGCCCAGTTACAAAGTGAGAGATTTTGCAACGGACGTCTGTTATATATACCTTGCAGAACAGGAAGGAGACGACATAAATGGCTGAATTAACTATCTATAAGGGACGACTGGCGACGCCCGACAAGGTTAGAGACGCGTGGCGCGTCTTTTGGCACGAAAACACGGACGGCGACGTCGCTCTCGACGCGCTTGAACTGCTCGAAGAAGGAGACGACGCGCGCGCCGCCGCTCTTGTCAACTTGACGACACGGGAAGAAGTTTTGTTATTTTGCGCGCTCGCAACTGACGAAACGATCGAACTAGACGAAGACGCGACCGACGTATGGGAACGACTCTCCGCGCTCGGACTGGAACGGGAGGAAGACGAGCCGACGTTCTGGGAGGAAAGCGACGCGCAGGAGAACACGGGCGCGTTCTGGCAAGGCTTGACGCAGGAAGGAGACGACAATGGCCGACGGTAAAAGAGGACGGAAGAAGACAAGGTTTGACGGCAAGGACGTCTGCGTCTGGCTGACGACGGAAACGATTGAACGGCTCGACCGACTAGCCGAAGCGACGCAGAAGACGCGCGCGGAAATAATTGGCGCCGGCTTGGAACTTCTCGAAGCTCCGCAGGAAGCGCGCGAAGAGCAAGCGCGCGCGGCGTCAAAGCTGGCGCTTGTCAAAGTTGTTTTTGACACAAAGACGCCTCCGGAACTGAGCGCGGCGAAGCTGGCGCTATTGCGAAAGGCTCTTGATGATTGACGCAGGACGGGACGCGCATAATGCAGCCCCTTTTACCATTAAAAATTGAAGTTGCGAAAATAATTTTTTTGCTCGTTTCGTCCTTATTTTAACGACATATCGTCGAAAAACAACACTCAATTTTATAAAAATTTAATGAATTTTTATAAAAACAGTTGACTTTTGACGATATAGCGTTAAAATAACAAACGTCCGAAGCATAAAGCGACGGGCAAAACAACACAAATTCCCACTAACCCTTTTAACAACACAGGTGAAACAATGAATCAGGCAATCGCTGAAAAGGCCGTTAATCGTATCCTCGAATCCCTCTCCAACGGGACCGTTCCGTGGGAAAACCCCTGGCTCATCACGGGCGGAGCCAAGTCTCACGTCACGGGCCGTTCTTATTCTCTTCTCAATCAGATGAGTCTCGGCTCGTGCGGCGAATGGCTCACGTTCGCGCAGGCGAAAAAAGAGGGCGGAAAAGTTAAGAAGGGCGCGAAGGGCCGGTCAATCGTCTTCTGGAAGGTTTTCGCGGAAACGATTGAAGGCGACGACGGCGAAGCCGTTTCGACCGGGCGCACAATACCCTACTTGAAGTACTACACCGTTTTCAACGTTGACGACGTGGAAGGCGTCGAAGCGAAACACCAAGACGAACCGCTCCCGGACGGCGCGCAAAGAGTAGAAGAAGCCGACGCGGCGATTGAGGACTATATCGCGCGCTCCGGAATCAAGACGCGCCGCGACGAGTTAAGCCCGGAAGCTTATTATATGCCGGCGCTTGACCTTGTGAGACTCCCGAAGCGCGAACAATTCTACAACACGCAAGGTTATTACAATACCGTTTTTCACGAACTGGCGCACAGCACCGGCTCTGACAATCGACTGAAGCGTCCGCAGGGCAAGCAAGGGACGAAACAATACGCGGCGGAGGAACTTGTCGCGGAGATTACCGCAAGCGCGCTCCTTGCCCACTTTGGTCTTCTGACTGAACGACAAGCCGAACAGAACGCAGCCTATTGCGATAGCTGGCACAAACGGATTCAAGACGACCCCGGCGCCTTTGTCGTAGCCGCAGGACGCGCTCAAAAGGCGATTGACCTTATTCTCAATATCGAACGCGAGACGGAAACGACGACCGCCTGACGATACCCCGACGGACGCCGCGACGCAAGGAAGCGGAGCGGCGCCCGATTTTAGCACACACAGACAAGAGGAGATAAGAGTATGAACTGGGAAGAAACGCGCGCATATATGAACGAACTTAAAGAGCAATACGGCGCGGAGATTGACAACGAGACGGTCGGCAGGACCGTTGAATATATCGCGGAAGCTGGTAGACACGCGGACGAAATAAAGGCGTTTGCCGCGTCTTTTCGCGAGGAAGCGAACCGGGCGTTCCACCCGGACGGGATTGAGTTTTATGCAATCGCGCGCTCGATTGTCGCGACGATTGAAGCGGCGGTCGCGACGATTGAAGAGACGGCTAAAAACGACCTTGAAGAAACGCTCGCGAGCAAAGACGACCCGACCGACGGCGCCGCGCTTGTCGCGTTTGCACAATCGACTGCGGCGGCGGTCGAAGGTTATCGCGCTATCATCAAGCGGACGACCGAAGCGGCGGCGGACGTCTTTCAAACGTTTGCGCGCAGTATGAGATTTGTTGCGGAGAAGCAACAGGGAGAACAGGATGACGACGCAAGAGATTGAACTCTTGAAGTTGTACGACGGACTGCCGACCGCGTTACAGGACGCGGTCCTTTTCGTCGTCAGAATTGCGGCGGCAACGCTTAACACGAAAGAGGTGAAACAATGAGATTTTTGGAAGGTTTTCAAGAGCCGGTCGCGCTTGATTTTAATTGGAACGTCAATCGCGAGGACTATTTCAACGACAAAACGCGCTTGAACTTTCACACGCTTGCAGACTTCAAACGGGACCCGAAAGCGTACAGGGACGGATTCTTTGAAGTCAAAGAGGAAACGGACGCTATGAGATTCGGGACCGCGCTCCACGCGCTTGTACTGCAAGGCGCGAAGGAATACCGTGAGACGGTCGCCGCATATCAGCCGCCCGTTAATCCGAAGACGGGCGAACCCTACGGACCGACGACGAACGCCGCGAAGGAAGCGCGCGCAGCCTTTGAGAGCGCCAACAAAGGCAAGACGATTATCACGAAGACGGAGTCCGACTTGATTGAACGCCTGGCCGAAGAATTTAATTTTCACCCTATCGCGCCGGACGTGCTTGGACGCGCGGATTGGGCGCGCTCGGAGATTCCCGTGTGCGGCTCGATTCCGCTCAAAGGCGGCCGCGAGGTTGCCGTAAAAGGAATGATTGACCGATACAGCGAAGCGGGACTCGTGGACCTTAAAACGACCGCGCAGATTGACGACGGGAGCGGGCGCGATAAATTCCGCTATACTGTTTACGATTACAAATACCTTGTCCAGCTTGGTTTTTATCACTTGATTTTAACGGAATGTTATGGCGCGCCGTTCGTGCCGTGCTGGCTTGTAGCGATTGAGAAGAACGCGCCGAACCGCGTAGCCGTTTATGCTATCGCCGCCGACGTCGTACAAAAGGCGCGCGACGTTGCGCGCAGCTGGCTCGAAGATTACGACTACTCGCAGACAAACGACGTCTTTGAGAGCCGTTACGACTCCCTGCAAATTATCAATAGTTACGGCGCCGACCGCGATCTGTAAGTCAAAAGAAAGGACCCGAAACAATGTCTACAAATAACGTTATTCAGTACCAACCCGCGCAGAACTATCAACCCGCGCCGACGAATCAGTACGTCAGCGTCTTTGACGACCCGACCCGTTTCGAGTACTCGCTCAAAATGGCGGAAATTTTATCGCAGTCGCTCTTTGTGCCGGGAAGCGACAAGGGCGAAAGTTTTCGGAACAATCCGGCCAACTGCCTTATCGCGCTCGACCTTGCCGGCCGTCTCAATCTGGCGCCGACCGCGCTCTTTCCGCACTTGTACGTTATCAGCGGACGCCCCGCTTTGTCGGCTCAGTTTGTGATTGCGCTTGTCAATCGCTCCGGACGGTTTAGCCGTATTCAATGGGAGGAAGGTGAAGACGGCGTTGTCTACTTTGACAATTACGGCAAGCAGACGCAGGTCCCAAATTATTGGGCGCGCGCGTATTTCACGGACCTAACGACGAACGAACGACTCGAAAGCACCCGCGTCGACGTCGAACTTGCTCGCCGCTCCGGCTGGCTCACGAAAAATGAGAGCAAGTGGAAGACAATGCCGCGCGAAATGTGCCGCTGGCGAAGCGCGGCGTGGCTCTGTAAAAATTACGCGCCGGAACTTATTTTCGGGCTGGACTTTGAAGACGAAGTGCGCGACGCAGAAGCGGCGACAATAGCCGCGCCGACATACCAGCCGACTCAGACGCGACGCCCAGCAGCGTTGACGATTGACGCGACGCCGGAAGAAGAGGAAGCCGAATCGGATTCTCTGTTTGACTTGATTTTCAACGCGAAGACGCACGAAGAGCTGAGCCGCGCGGCGGTAAAAATCGGCGCGACGAACGTTCCTGCCGACGTGAAAGCGCGGTTGCGTATTGCGTACAAGGAACGCGCCCAGGCTCTTGCCAACGAGCCGAAAGCGACGCAGACGGAACCGGAGCCGCAGACCGTTGAAAAGCCGAAGACGACGCGCAAGCCGCGCGCGCTTAAAAAGGCGGAACCGGAACCGCAGCCGACGCCGAAGCGCGAGGAAGTAACGGCGGACGCGTTGAGACACGCGGCGACAATCGAAGAACTCAAACGGCTCTTTGACGTCGTTATGGATGCGCGCGAAGAATACACCGAGGAAGCCCTTTCGGAACTTGTTATGGCGGCGGGAGCGCGCGAACACGAACTCGAAGACGAGGCGGTTGAAGCCGCGAAAGAGCAGAAGCCGACGCCGCGACAGGAAGCGAACTATTCGCAACTGTTTGACGGACTGCAAAAAGCAGAAGACGCCGGCGCTTTTCAAAAGGCGCGCGAAGCCGTAGTGGACGCGAGCGAACGCAAGCTCGTTACCCCGACGCAGGCGTCGTCGCTCTTTGAAGCCGCGCAGGAAATTGGAGAAGCGTTTAATTGAGCGATTTTTTCTTTCAAGTCAAATTGCCGTACCCCCCTAGCGCCAACCGGAATTGGGGGTACGGCGCCCGGAATGTGTATCTGCAAAAGGGAGTCCGACAATTCCGGGAAGCGGTTGCGTGGCGCTTGGTCGAAGCGCGCGCGAAGGACGTTCCTAAATGTAATTTTTACGGCGTGGAAGTGATTTTATTCCCCGCCGACAATCGACGCCGAGACGACGACAACGGTATAAAACCGTTATGGGACGCAATCACAAAGAGCGGCCAACTTTGGAAAGACGACTCGCAAGTGATTGAACACCGCGTCCGGCGCGGACTCCCCGCAGAGGAGCCGTTTATCGTGCTGAGCGTATGGAGCGCGGACGAGATTATTCTCCCCGACCCGGATTATTACGGCGGCAAACGGCGAACGTACAAGAGAAAACCCAAAACAAGGTGAAACAATGAACACGCCCCAACAATACAACGGAGCTTTAAGAGTGAGACGCAAGTACGGAATGCGCGGTTATGGTATCTATGCGCGAATTGTCGAACTGATTCAATCGGCGCCAGACAAGCGGATTCAATACGACGTTGACGACCTGGTATTCGATATGCGCGAAGACGCGGAAACGATTAAAGGCGTCGTTGAGAACTTTGGTCTGTTTGTTATCAAAGACGGTTTTTTGGAAGACCCGTACTTGCAGACGCGAGAAACGCCCGCAGAAGCCCGCAGAGAGCCGCAACAGGCGCGGGAGACTAAGCACACGCAGGAACGCCCGCGCGTTGAACTGGCGACGTTTGACGCGATTCCTGAGCAATCTGGAAGACCGGAGCCGGAAGAGGAAGACGGACGGGCTGAAATATCCCAACTGTTTGACAAAGTGAAAGCCGCTTGGAATGAGACTTTCGCGCGAACCTATCGCGTCAATCGCGATATTATCCCGGACGCAATAACGTGGAATAACTTTGTTGAGTCGTCGAAGGTTTACGCGCTGCCGGATTTCAAAGACGCTTTTGCGCGCGCCAAAACGGACAAGTTTAACTGGCAATTCAAAGACGTTTTGAAGCCCGCAAATATGCAGCGGCTCTTGTCGCTTGTCGAAACGGAACGGCAAGCGGAAGCGGCGAAGAGAGCGGCGGAAGACGACAAGCTGACGGACGAACAGAAAGAGGTGATTCAATATGCGGACAGTATGGGCTGGAACTGGTAACGGCGGGAAACTTGGGAGCGTGATTGATATGATACGCGAACGGGCCGAGAGACAAGAAAACGGATATTACGCGCCTGAGTGCGAGCTGTGCGGCGGCGACGGCGTTTATATCCAACGCGACGCGAACGGACGCAGCTACGCGACCCCTTGTTCGTGCGGACTTCTCAAAAAGACGCAGGAACGGAGATTGTTTGAAGCGGCGAAAATTCCGCGACTGCCCCAGCCGTTCACACCGTGCGACGCCGCGCGCGCTTATATCGACCGACTGCCGAACGCGCCGAAAGAAAACAACTGGATTATTTTCACGGGCAAGCCCGGAAGCGGAAAGACGGCGAACGCGTCATGGCTCACGGTCGAATACATCACGCGCAACCGCAAAGGCGCGCGATTCTATAACGCCTTTGAGATTATCCGGCGCGGCGCTATGGCGAAGGGCGACGCCCGCGACGACTTAATCGACTCCGTTATCGGCGCGCCGTTCGTTGTATTCGACGACTTCTTGAAGACCTACCCGCATAGGGACAGTTTTCAGTTTGACAGTTTTTTCGAGACGACGCTCGAAATGCTTTGGGGACGCTACGACCGGAAGCTCCCGACCGTGATAACGACTCAGCGCAATTTTAAAGACTTGGCGACGTTCGACGCTGCTCTTGCCGGACGTATTGCGGAAAGCTGCCGGGGCTCCGTCGTCGTATTCGACCGGAACGCGCGGAACTGGCGACTGGAACCGCAAGCGCAGACACAAGAAATTTTATTCTAGCAGGAAGGAAGCAACACAATGGAACCGAGAGAACTTGCAAAACAAATCGACCTCATTAACGAACGGTTTATGGACGTGCAACGCGAGATTGCAAGCGCGTTAGAACTGGCGAAGTCGTTCAAAACGACGCTTGACGGATTGAAGGCCGCTCTTGCAGAAGAAAAGCCAGAAAAGGCCGTCTACGAATGGGTCCAGATAGCGGACGTGCTGCCGCAAGAGGGTGAAACGGTTTTCGCCCGCTGGCCGAACGGGACCGTAAATTGGACCTATTACCGCAAATCGGCGGAATACCCCGGCGCCTTTTGTTTCTATGACCAACTTGGACAAGCGATTACTGCGCCAAAAGAATGGCGCTCCCTTAAACAAGACGAAGCGGTCTAGGCCGCTCCGTTTTGCCTGACGCCGCGAAGGAGGCGGAAAGAAGCGGGCCGGTTTTAGCGTTCTCCGACCCGCAGACCCCAGGCGACCGCAGCAGGACACAACGGTCGTTAAAGCGCGACTCATAGCGCGCAGAGCGCTTTCACCCGCTCGATATGGCCTGCCGCATACTTACCTCTTGACGAACCCGCCGGCGCAGATTGTTGTCAGCTTTCGACGTCGGCGGGGAGTCAACGGGTTGAGGAACATCGGGAACGCCGCTTAACTCCGGCGGCGTTCCTCTTAAATCGAAAGACTAAAAATGAATTATGTATATGCAATAACAAAACGCGGCGAGACGCAAGGCTCCCTAATGGCAATTATGGAACGGGCCGGAGTCGACAGAGCGCTCGTATTTATGGACGTTTTGTCAAGCGATACGCGGCGCCCACAATGGAAGCTACTCAAAGAGAGGATAGCTTCCGGAGACGTGATATATATAAAATCGCTCGATTCTCTTGGTTTGACTTATCGAGAGATGCTGCGCTCTTGGCGGTTTATCACACAGAAAAGCGGCGCGAACGTCGTCGTTTTAGATATGCCGGCGCTCGATACGCGCGGGCTGCCAATCGTCTCGGAACTTGTAGCGCAGTTGTTAGATTTTGCGGCGGAGAGAGTTGAGTTAAAGATCGCGCGTAAATGCGGACGCCCCCGTTGTGAAATGCCGGAAGGTTTTGAAGCTCTTGCACGTCAATTCCTGAACGGCGAGATTCGCGGGAAGGACGGCGCCGCGCAGCTTGGAGTTGCAGAAGGAACGTTTACAAAACGCGCAAAGAAACTCGGAGAGAAGAAAAAGAATTACCGCAAAAAGCGCGTTTTGCCCCCGAACTTTGAAGACGTCGCAAGAAGGTTTATGGCGGGAGAAATAACAGCCAAAGAAGGTTCCGCCCTTGTTGGTATGCATAGAACGACGTTTCAAGACCACGCGAAAAAGGTTTGTGAGCGTACTGGATACCCGCGTCTGGGAAGACCTTACTTAAAACCTCCGTTTGCGACGGATTCGGAATTTATAGAACAGGCAAAAAAATACTGCAACGGCGAAATAACAGGAGCGGAAGGAGCGGCGGCGACCGGACTTACGCCTGCCCGTTTTAGAGCAAAGGCTAACGCCTGGTTTATAAGATACGGGGAAGGATAAAACGCCAATGCGCCCGGAGACAATACAGCTTTGGAAAGAGCGTTGCGTTACTTTGCGCGAAACTTTCGGGCGGCGGCTCTTTACCGCCGAAGACGCGGCGGAAATTTTAAAAATAAACAGTAGTACTATCGTTAAAGTTTTTCGCATTTTGGCGCGTCGCCGCGTGGTTTTTTGTATTGTCCATGCGTTAGTCCTCCGGGAATACGGCAAAAAGACAACGAGGAATTATTATTCCTTTGATAGGAGCTGGACGGAGGAAGACGCTATCGACGAGATTATCGGAGACGACGACCCAATACCGGAAGAGGAACGAACGCTTGAGATTCAGTTGTTTGGAGACGAGCGAAAACGGTACGAAGAGATACGAGCGCGCCGTATGCGTTTCGGGACAATGAGAATGACAGAAGACGACGGTTCTCAAATCGACGATTTTAACCCCTGACAGGAGAAACAACAATGCAGAAATTTATTCACTATCTTGGAATTGCGGCGATTGGATTTATTGCCGTATCGCTTATCGGCGCGACGCTTGGCGCGTCAACTATGACGGCGGTATGGCTGACGACGCGCGTTATTGAACACGCGGAGCGGGCCGCGATACACGAAGCGGAAGAGATTAAACAAGAGAACACGCAGCCGACGCCGCAAGCGCAGCGTCCGGAAGACCGCAGGACCTGGGCGTATGACGACGAGAGCGAACAGACGCGCGTTATGATTCGACCGGCGGTCTATACGGAACCGACGCTGAGAGAAAAGCCCGACGCGGTTGCCAACTATGACGACGGGAGCAATTATGGCTATTAAGTTTCCACCTAAAAGTGTGCCGGCGCCCTGGATGGTAGCGCCGCCAAAAGAATGTTTTTCGTTGCGAGAAGTGGCGCTCTTGCTTGGTATATCGGAACCGACGATTCTAAAAAATCTCGACCAGATACCGCACCGGCGACTCGGAAAAGGAAGAGGACGGCTGCTATTCGGGAAACAAGCGCTCTTGAAGTGGCTCAATCTGGAAGACGAAAACAAAGCGCAAGACGCGGAAGAACAAAAAGAGGAACAGACTGATGTATGAACATTACAAGCCGTATTTTACGCCGATTGAAAGTCTGTATTTGACGCTGGAATATTACGAAGGGCTGTCGGTCGAAGAGATTGCCGCCGCGCTTGGCGTCTCTCTCAACGAAACTCTCACGATACAAAAGACGGCGCGGGAAAAGGCGCTCGAACTCCGGTCGGCGCGTCGCGACGAAGACGACGATTGGGACGACGAAGACGACGGCTGGGAAGAAAGGGACGACGACAATGCGAAAGAGGAACGTTAAGGACTTTTTGCTCGGTTACATCGCGACCGCCGGGCGGAACGGACGAAACGCCGGAGACGCCGCCGAAGCGCTAGGAATGAGCGTTCAGTACGTTCATTATATTTTCCGGCGGCTCGAAGACGAACACAAGGTCGAAAAGATTCGGGAAGCGCGTCTCGACCGTTACGGAATTGAAAGAACACGAACCTATTATCGAATTGCAACGGAGTGAAACAATGGGCGTTAGTACCAAAACGGTAGATACCGTTTATCAGTATTTGAAGGTTTGCGGCAATATGGGCGCGACGTCGGGAGACGTGCAGCAGCGTTATCAGTATTCAAAGACGACAATATACGATGCTCTTAAAAGGCTGGAAAAGGCCGGATTGGTTGAAAAGATTCACGGACTCAGACGGACGACGAGCGGACAATTCACGTTGAGCGACGTCTACCGCGTTTCGGAGCCGAAGCAATAAGCGGCGAGACAGGCTTGCCGTATAACTCCCCTTTACTTGAAAGGAACTTTGTCAATGACTGGAAAATTTAACTCGATTCAAACGGGAATTGTCAGTGTGTTTGCGCTGACTCTCGCGCTGACTTCCCCTTCTTTCGCACAATGCGTTGGAAACTCTTGCGCGATTCAGCAGAGCGCGCCCTGCGCCCCTTGCGCGCGGTCTTATGCCTATGCCCAGACCGCCCCGCGCTATGCTTATCAGACTCAGACTTGCGGAACGTTCGCCCCGTTTGGCGGATTCTTCCGCAATCTCTTCGGCGGCTGCGGTTGCCAGTACGCAGCTCAAAACGGCGGCGCCTGTTTTTCAAGATTGTCAGGCGCCGCCGAGCCGAAGGGACAGTTTGCTCGCGAATGTTCCGCGTGCGGGCCGACCGTCAAATGTTCCGGCGCGACGTGCCTTGCCGACCCCGTAGGGCGTGAGAGCGCGCCGGACGCAACGACCGACGAGGAGTTTGCGACCGGCGAGAAGTACGAACTTGTTCCCGGCGACGAGAGCGTTCCGCCGCACTATAAAAAAGTAGAGAGCGCCCCGTGTGAAGCGGTTGAGAAGAGCGAAGAGGAACCGTGCGAGCCGTGCGGCGCCGTTCGGGCGACGTGGCTGGAAAAGAAACTGTTCGACTGCGCGAACGCGCAACGCCGCGCGAACGGCCTGCGTCCGTTTCTTTTCGACGGGCGGCTGATTCAATGGGCGCGTTTTAATAGCAGCTTGCAGGCGCGCTATTGTCGGCTCGGGCATTTCAGCGGCTACGCCGCGGAGATTGCCGGCGAGGGCTATACGAAGCCGGAAGCGGCGGTCGAAG
>Ga0247611_10003168_pt1 | contig 24894 bp, 35 predicted proteins | sample 177DNAGHGhighgp2_FD_192422 | JGI IMG/M metagenome (GOLD analysis project Ga0247611, IMG submission 192422) | Sheep rumen microbial communities from Palmerston North, Manawatu-Wanganui, New Zealand - 1770 DNA GHGhigh gp2 | ecosystem: Host-associated > Mammals > Digestive system > Stomach > Rumen... | reverse complement strand
AAAGGAAAAAGGAAACCTCTCGGTTTCCTTCATCTTCTTTTTGGTTTTAGTCGTTCAGGGCTTCCACCTTCTTGTTTTCTCTCTGGATTTCTTCGATATATCTCAACACATCGTTGTATGCCGACACCCTGAACGCTGATGCTCTTGCCGAATCAAGTTCGGATTCGAACAGGTCTGGATCTACACCCATAATTTCCAGAACGGTCAGATCCTTTTCCTTTTCGGCCTCTACCAATTTCTTCAATTTTTCTAACATTCGTCTTATATTTCTTTTGTTTTTAAAGTTTTATCGTATTAAAAATAGTTTCTCACAACGACAACAGGTGTGGCCCTGTTTCCAGAACCGCTAATAAGATCCATCAATGACGCGAGCAAATCCCTTCTCAACCTTGGGGTTGTACCCATTGTTTTCATATTATCATACTTATTCTCCGTTCCCTTTCTCATTGCGTTATCAACCTCGCAATCATCCGTCGTTTGATCGATCAAAGCTTTCATTTTCAGTTCATTTGGTGAAGTAACAAGAAGATGATCGTCTTCAGAGAACCCTGGCATAGTGACTGGATCCGCAAACTCCCAGATACCAGCCACTGGATCCTTGAAGCAACCGTCCCCATATACACAAGCAATCACATTGACATCATACTTTTCCTTGATTTGTTTCCTAATTTCACTGCACACTCTTATGCAATCCTCACTAGAAGGGAACAGTTTCAATCTTTCTTCCGTGGATTTGTTTGAACCAAGAAGCCCCCATTCTGAATATTCCTTGCAAATGTCATTTAAAGTGATGTAAGGCGTATCCATGCCGTATTGTTGGAATCTTTGATCCTGTGATTTATTTAGATGCATCCTGCAGTCAATAACCAAATCTGGATCCATGTTATCATCATGGAAATATCCTATTCCATATTCTGATTCCGTCTTGTATATTGTTGGATAAATTTCACAATCCTCAGACGCACAGATCTCTGCATAATATTTTTCATAGTCTACTCCAGTGAACGGATGTTTCTTTGAAACATTACCAACCTCGTCGATCGATGGCATGACGAAAACTATTCTATGTGCGGATCTGGCAATACCCTTCAATATCATAGCGAACCTGTTCCTTGAATAGATCGGCATATACACAACAACTGTAGGTTGAATCTTTGCGCCATTCTCACAAAGGATCTTGTTCACACTTTCCGTAATCTGATCGATCGTAACATAGTTGCCTAAACTTCTGGCAACGACTGATTCCGTCACACCGATAACGTCCATGTTGGAAGGAATATATCCAGATTGCTGCAATGAATCGACAACAACGGAAACGATATCATCCCCTTCCCTGATGATAGGACATTCAACTCCGAAAGCGGTAACGGCCCTGTTATATTTTTTCTGTGCAGTTGAATCCTTCTCCTCGAAGAACACTTTACTTTTTTGATGAATTTGTGCTAATAATTGTTCCTTCATTTTATATTTTTATTGTTATTCTGGATTCTCGATGGGTGATTGATCGATCCTGACGGACCATCCCATCTGGGTTGCTGCTACGCCCTTATTATCTTTTCGATCAATCACCCATCCAGTTTATTTTACCATGAAATTGTGATTTTCTTTTTTCCTTTCATGATTCCTTCATCTTCTTCGCTCAAAATAACTTGGAACCCAGAGGACTTGAATCTTTCTATATATGTATTAATGTTTTCTTCTCTTGCGTTGATATCACCATACGGATACGATACATCTGACCAAAATTCAGGATAAACTATCCATTTTTTTCCGCGTTTGTTTCTTGATGTTGCAAGGATACCTTTCCAACTAAGATAGATCTCCCATTCAATTCCATCTTCTCTGTATATTTCATCTGGCATCGATTCGTTGATAGAGCGAACAAGATTTACGTCAATTTTAGTTTTTCCTTTCATGTATGAAATCTATTTAAAATCTATTACAATAGGCGCAATCTTCGTTGTGTTCGATGCCACCATACTTGCTGAAGATATATTCGTGGTTCCCGATTTTCTTCAAGATATAAATCATAGTGTCTTGATTATTCAGACTTACGGAATCATTTTTTACAGGATCGTCTGTTGGCCTGACGCAATGGATCGTATCACCAAGACTGTACATGTTAAAAGTTTTTTCAGAAACGTCCACATTATTATGTTCTCTCCCGTTTATCAAAACAAAACTGTATATATCGGTTTTATTTACAACATCGTGCATTGTTCCAACAATCACATATCCGTCATATTTTTCCAGCTCATATGGATCATATTCTATACCCTTATCTTTACAAGAAGGTAAACCGATTAGAATCGTCAACAATAGGGTAAATAAAATTTTTTTCATTTTTGTATTTTTTAGTTAGACTTATTTACTTTCGATGAACGTTACTTTGCCCTCAAGCATACCAGAATTGGAATTTTCTTTGAAAATTTTAGTCTTTGGAATGTAATTATCTTCCATAGGCTCTGTAAGATACCAAAGACTAGAGCCTTTCCATGTTACCTCTACAAGTCGTTCTCCTTTTTCTAGATTTATAGTACTTGCTCCGCCAAAGTTTCTTGTACAATAATTGCATGAACATAATCCAAGCAATAATACCAGCACACTGATTAAAAGAATTTTCTTCATTGTTTCTATTTTTTAATTAATAATTTTCTATCTTGATCTCCCATCCAGGGAATCTTGCCTCAACGATTTTCTTTGCTATCTCCAAAGCATCATGTGCAGAATCAAACCTGTTTGTTGGATCTCCAGCATCATATCCTTCCCATATAGATGGTTCATCGTAGATCATTTGTGCCGTAACTTCTCTACAAACTTCTATTTTATAACAAGATCCGTATTTTGCTTTTTCTTTGTACGAGAAACCATCTGGTATTTTAGGACTTTTCCATGTTGTCATTTCATGTCCGTCTTCTCTTTTCCATTTTTTACATAATTCTACACCATCAGCTTCAATATCAGCATAATAATGCTGTGCCCAAGCACATGAACCAATGAAACTTGTTATAGATATTGTAACACGTCTCTGATTATGATATGGCATAACATCATATTCTGGGTCGTCTTTGTTGTCAAAGTCCATTCCGTAATCTATTGGAAATACATCTGGATACGATCCTTGATCGAGACTATGTCTTAATGCAAACTGCAAATCAGGGGAAAGATTTGATATGTCTTTATTTCTCCACATTTTGTTGATTTTGATGATGCAAAGGTACGAAAAAAATCTTTATCATGCAAGAAAAATATCAATTATTTTGTAATTCATTTATAGTCAGATATAACCACATCTGGACTCACATTAACATAAAGAGCTTCATAATTGAATCTGACAAATGGTATATTTCTGTGGCACCCTTCTTGAAGCAATTCAACCCATCTGCAAACTGGAGCCTCTGTTTGAATCATTGCATTGATCTCTTCTGAAAACCTTTCATTCTCTTTTGAAATATCTTCCTCGTGCAAGTTCTTATACATGTTGAACATCAAAGCTTCTTGTATATTTGATATAAACATAGATGTGAAGAAACCTCTAAGATTATGAATATCGGCAAACTCTGACGCGAAACACCAGATACCGATCACAATTCTACCAGACAGAAGATTTGCGTTATCCTTGTCGATCGCCATCGTATTTGATTCATAACCGAACAGCCCATCTCTAGATCCATGACCTATCAGCATGACGGTATCAATAGGATGTTCCTTTAATGTGAAATCAATCACATCCCTCGTTGGGTTATAGAGAAAATATCCTTTGATCCCATAATAACAATTTCGGAAAGCAGTTGTGTCTTCTTCCTTGTCTATGTGAATAATAATCATCTCCAAGATATCTTTATAATCTTCTTCTCATTGAACCACATTGTCTTATATCCGAACAGATGGTAATACCACGACAGCGATCCTCCTTTCAATCCATCTTCTCCGATAATATCCTTGCCAACACAAGCCCATGTCTTTCCTTGTGCAGCCATATCCTTAATCAGATTGTTGATTGTCTTGATTTCTTCTTGGTATTTTTCCTTAATTGATCTCTCAGTCTCTTTTCTTGCATTATCCGCCAGATATGGGGATTCAAACAAATTGTCTTTTTCTTCTAACATGATTTTCTATTTTTAATTTATTAGTGATCGATCCTTTTTCAATCAAAAAAGGATCAATCGCAATGTTTGACAAAAATTATTCGTGTTTTGGCTTGATTTTGATTTTTCCGTCAACAACTTTGTTGATGAATTCGATGTTATTCGTAGCATATCTTTTGAAATTCTCGATCGGAGTCTCAAGGCATCTGCTGAACTCATCCATCTGTTGTTTGATGACTTTTAACATCCTTTTTGCTACATTATAAGCCTCGATTTCTGCCTTGGCTGATGCGATAGCAATACCTTTATCCAGATTAAACTTATCGTCTTCTGAACAAATTGCAATACCTTTCACATCAAATTCTGTCCATTCCGTAAGAGTGTTTTCCCAATATTGTGGGATATTGAATTTGATTCTACAAGACAGTTTACACACAACGATATTTGAATCTTCAGAAAAATGAAAACTCTTTTCCATGAAATCCAATTTTATGAATTTATGATCTCCAATGGTTTCACCATCCTTTTTGACAAACTTTCCATAGTTTTTGTTAGGTCTCACTGTCTTTGTGTAGAGAAAATTTCCTCCAAAATTGGTTGTCTTTTTTGATTTCTTCATGATTATATTCCTTTCTTATTTTTAAATGATAATTTAAGCTCCGATCAGATATACGAACTGTTTGTTCTCTCTTAACTTTTTCTCGACGGAGAACCTGATTTGATTAACTCTTGTCTCTGAAATGCCGTAGATGTTTGCAATCTCACTTACGCTATATTCCCTATCACAATCGATCCCATAGATCATCTTCACGATCGTTTTCTCTCTTTCCTTTCCACGGCATACACGGTCCAATGCTGCCAAGACTATAGCCCTAATGTCATTCTTTCTGGATTCCTCTTCATAATCATTAACTGATGCAGTGTATGAGTTGAAGAAACGGGCATCACCCATTAATCTTCCTTCATTCTCTTCCTCACAAGATGAGAATTCATCTATGTAACTATACTCAATGTCATTTACTATGGAATCATCAAGAATATCTTTCCCATACTTCTTTGAAATGATCTCTTTCAATTCCTCGTTTGTCGGATAAAACCCATGATCATTGAAATATAGACTTCTTTCTGTAGCAATCTTTGTACCAAGTTTCTCGTCACTCCATCTCTTTATAATTTTGTTATAAATGAAATAGTAGTTCATGAATTTACGGATATAAGCCTGGGCAAAAGTCAACAATCTCATACCTTTGTCAACATCATATCGGTCTAATGCTTGTGTAAAGCCAAGGCTACCCTCGTTAACGAGATCCATCACTGTATCTGGATTATTGCTATATCTCTTTGCTGCGGAGAATATAAATCTCTGGTTACAATTTACAAGCTTATTCCTTGCAGACATATCCTTATTCTTCTGATATCTTTCGATAAGATCCTTTTCTTCATCAGCTGTTAGAATAGGATAACGATTGATAGTTCTGAGATAAGACGATATCGTGTCTGTTCTGTTTACATAATAGGTGTTCGGGTTATTACTGTTGATAATCATGTGTGTATTTCCTTTCTTTGTTGATTGACGGTGCAAAGATACGAAAAATATCGATACACGCAAACATTTTCTATCAAAAAATCACAGATATTTTACATTTATATGATTATCAATAAGATAAATTAATCTTGTTGCGGTAAAGGAGGGAACGGCATCCAATGTGTTATTGATTCGGAAAATGATATGATGTTCACATCTGTTGGCATGTTGATAACAGACCAGATTTTTAAACGGTGATCATAGATTCCAGTATATATGTTCTTTCCGTCTGTACAATGAACAGTTAAAGTTCCGTTGCCTGAATTAAGTTTCTTTGGTAGCATTGTTTCTACTGGAATCCACCTATCACAAAGATCCACGGATTTGTCCCTGTCATGTAAAGCCAACATTGGATTGTTCATGTATACATTGAATGTATTACACCATGTCTGTGCATCAGAAACATATTTGAAGACATTACCGTCTTCAAGTTTCTCGTTGTCGACTTTGTCGTTTTCCCATATACAATCATGTGTGTAAAAACCAAGGTGTGCGCTCCACATAATTGTCTTGTAATGATCACCTACATTAGGGATCCATCGATCATTTTTATTTTCCATAACGTTCCTTTTTGTATTGTTCTACTGTATCGTACTTACCTTCATTCTCCCAAAAACTCAAAACATTGTCATAAATCTCCCCGTCAGCATCAAGTCTGGCCCCCTGAAAACCGTTCTGTATGTTCAATGAAAACCATCCTCCATCCTTTGTCCTGACAAACCATAAATTGTGATCGTCATAGTTAGGGCAAGACGCTTCCACAAAAGCATCAGTATCTTCGGAAAACAGCCAATCACGATGCTTACAAGCTTCCTTCCAATGTTCATACAAATATATTTGTTCCGTCCATTCGTTGTTTGAATTGTGATCGTAGCGAGGGATTTCCAATATTTCCTTCATTGCTTCCTTTGGAGTAAGGATTCTTTCGACCCTACATATATAGTGTCTGGAAGGAGATGTTTTTCCATCATCCCACATGTGATATTCTTTGCCAACCTCTGGCAACACTTTAAGTTTGATTTTCTTTTCCATTTTAACACAAGATTGGTCCAAATATTGGTCTTTCGCCTATGAGCATAGTGACAAGAGTTTCCTTTGGAAGTTCCATAAGCCTTTTATACTCATTATCGTACATTTCCGTATAAGAACTTATATTACTTGTATACGAAGTTGTTTCTCCGTCAAAGTGGGTGTACGGACGATTGAACGGAATTTGTTTTGACATAGTTTACTTCTGGTTTTTCAAATTTAATTTTTTCACAATATTCATTAAAGGTTATCGGAGAAAGTTTCGGATCGTCGATCAGGTTTCCTTTTACAACCAAATCAGAAACATCATCGAGATTGAACAATGCACTTGTTTCTGCTATTAAATTTCCGTCATCGAAGATTTCCTTTAGAACTGCTCTACAATCCTTAAACATAACAACGAATTTCCTGATAAATGGTTCTAATGTAACACCATCTTTACAGAAAAACTCGTTCCATGAACAACTCTCCACAACATCTCCTTCATAAACTGGATCTCCATTCTTAGCATAACCGACTTTGACACATACTGTGTCTGAATCAACTTTAATTGCTTTAGCGGCCTCAATAGCTATAGGACTTAGTCCTATATCTCTTAGCACAAAAGCCTCTTTTCTTGATTCCTGATAAATCAATTGTCCGTAGACCCATTCGCTACTGTTAAATCGTTTAGCTCTATATTCAAAAACATTCATTTTATCTTTCGTATAATAATTCTTCAATTTCATCTATATCGGATTCTGTCAAACCGACATAACCGTCAATATGAATAAACTTATCAAACTGATAATCAAGCATGTCATCTTCGTCATCGACTATACAGAATCTATCAACGTCTAAAGATTTGATGGCAGACTTTTCTATCTCTGGTCTTTCTAAAGAATCCAAAAACCAATCAATCTCATCACCCCTAACACCATTATATAATCTTGGAGTAATTCCTACAATGTATTTCGTCAAAGGAGCGACAAGTTCATGTTCTTTAAAAAATTGAATAGTTTCGTTCAATGTATTCTTTCTCCATGACGATGATATGACAATTCCAACATCACTATCATGTTTCTCTAACAATGAAAGCAGCAACTCAACACGTGAAGGATCGACGAAATCATACATGAATAGACACTTTCCAGTTTCTTCGTAATGCTTCTTTGCATAACTTGAAGAATTTAGGACACCATCAATGTCAAGGAAAATCAGATTCATCGATCAAATGAGTTTAGACTTGACAATGTTCGCCACAACAGATCCATCAGCCCCAACAAACATGGTCTTGATTTCCTTTATCACCAATCCCATAGATTTTTTCTCTATTCCATCTGGATAGTGTTCATTGACATATGATATAATATCCTCTTCCTTAGGAGCAACTGGCAATAACGAACTTATAATATCAAGCTCGGAAATCTCTTTCTCAGCAAGATCTTTCCTGTTGTTTTCCGTGTAGATTTTAATCGATTCCTCACGTTCCTTAGCCATCTTCTTGAGAAGGCCAATCTCTGCGGCATCGTCATAAATCGGAGCATTCTTTTGGGTCTTGAACTCCAGAACCTTCGCTTTAATCAGACGATATGTTTCACACGCAGATCGATCGCCTCTTTTCAAAGCTTCCTTTATCTTTTCGTCAAAGTTAATCATTTTTATTATGGATTTAATGTTATTATTTTGTATTTGTATGAGTTATCTGGATCATAAACAAAGTCATCAATCTTAAAAGAATCATCCCCAATGTGAATGTCATCGTTATATAGGAAAGCATTCTCTACGCTTTGAATAGCTTCTCCAGAGCATCTGACAAACTTTAGCCCGTTACCTCCACCGCCATCAACAAGAATAGGTCTTACCCCAGCCTTATATAGTTTCAAAAGAAGCCTATCGATTTCATCTGCTATCCCCATCTGACTTTTGGTGAGTTCCTTAATTTCTCGCTTTTGTGTCATACCCATTCCTCCTTTCCACACTTGCTACATCTCTCCAAATCCCGATGTGACGTGTTTCCAACAACTTCCCATTTATGTTGACAATGGTTTTGACGACGCTCTATCAACTCGTTAACATGTTCCAGATAATTACTGTATTGATCTATAGAAACATCAAGCTCTATCTTAGACTCCTTGACATCTTCCTCATCAAAACCTATTTCCATCAAAGAGAAGGTTTCGACTGCAAAATCGATCGACTTAATTTGATTTCTAAGCTTTTCGATCATGCTGCCAATGTAGGATCTATAATTGAAGACAATATTGATATCCTCAAGGAACACGAATTCGGTAAGTTCTGTTTCGCTTTCCCGTTCTAATATCCCTATAAATCTATTAAGTTGATCTGGTGAAATATTTACCTTTTCCATTTTTATAAAATTTACAAGGCAAATATACGGAAAAACATCGAGAAAGAAAAATTATCTGGAAGATATTTCAGTGCAAGTCCTATGACCACCTTCTATGAAAGCGGAAGCCAAATCACCACGACAATGATAGACATCAAGGCATCTGTTTATAAGAAGCAATATTTCCCATCCTTCCATGTCACCCCTGTATTCCTCTATTATCTTGTACAACGGGCTAAGGCCATAATCACTCCAAGCCTGACTACCATCTGGCAGGACACACCAGTCATAAAATCCGATCCTATACAAAAATTCTGCACCATCCTCGTATCCAGAAAAATCCTTGTCAAAATAATCATTCACCTCGTCCAATGGAAACCATCCAGAATGCCCAGCAAATGCAGTTATGTATTCTATTGTGATCGTATTGTGTACTATGATATCATTGAACCATCTATCTACAATATTCTTCGGTATCCTAGCCGCCTCTGGTGTTGGCGCATCCATATATCTTTGCAAAAGATTCTTATACTGATCCTTAGGAATGACATCCCATTGTTTTTCTGTGACACCATTCTTCTTGTCCATCATAAACTCACTAAGCAAATCCCCTTCTGGGTAATCTTCATACACAGAAACAAGAAATTCACCAAAATTGAATTCCTCGTTCAAAGACTCCCATATCAATTTCGCTCTCTTACCCCCATAATATGTCTTTGCTACATCGTCATTGAATCCAGCGTCGACGATCACCAGATTTCTTTCTCCATTATCGTTAACAACACCCCAGTTAGCTATTCGCTTCAGATCACCAACATTCTCTATGACAAAATTTGACAGATAAATGTTCAGTTTCTCGTATATAGATCCATAATAATCATCACTAAGAGAAATCTCGTTGAATTTCTGCTCATAATCCAACGTCTTCCATCCTTTCCAATCATCCGTGTATTCCGTGTACAAACTTCTTAGATAATCTATATATGCACAGATAAAATCAAATCTTACCCCAAGAATATCATCGAAGTCTTGTAACTTTGCCTTGTCAGCAAGTTGCACAATCAACCAGTTACCGTCATTGTCTGCGTCGTATATCTCTGGAAATAGTCCAATCTTCTGTAGTTCGCCATCGTTCTCTACATCATTCTGTGCAACACCCTTCTCGTTCTTGGCAACTTTTATTGCCGTAGACGGATCGATCATGTACACAGCCCTTGATGAACCAGCACCAAGTTTATAAAGCTTCAAATTGCAATAACTTATACGCTTCTTGAAAGACTTCAATGACTTAAAAGTTTCGAAACTGAACTCTTTAGGGAAGTTGAACATTCTGTGACTGTTATGATTTTTGTATTTATTTTTAACGGAAAAAGGGATCGATCGAATCCGCTAAGATTGATCAATCCCTCTTGACGCATTTTAGCAGCGGTCACGCTTTGCAAAGGCAACCCATCTCAGGCCGCGATCGCGTAGAAAGTATCGTTGTCCTTTCTCTTGATTCAAGTCTCACGATGAACCGTTGTCCACAGTCAAATTCCTGTCTACCCCGTTTGCTGGCGCCCAGCCAGCTGGCTCCTCACCTTCTTTATCCTACAGAGATATGCGTCTCAGGTGCGCGAGGAACGGACCTACACCTGTGGAGTAGGGCGGATTCGAACCGCCGTCCCAATGGATCGATTGATCGTTCAACGACTTAAACCTGACTCCAAGGGCGGACTCGAACCGCCGATCGGGGTTTTGCAGACCCCTGCCTTACCGACTTGGCTACTCGGAATTATATTTTTGGTGACTGACAAGGATCGAACTTGCACTCTCCGCATCCACAGTGCGGCGCTTCGCCAATTAAGCTACAGTCACCATCTGTATTTATTTCTTGTACCTATGTTCTAGTTTTGGATCAAACAGATACAAATCATCATGTTCATAATCATATCTAATCTCGTCTTCCGTTGTATGATGAAGGATATGTTGCAAATCATGTAAATACCTCAAAACAAATTCTCCATTCAATGTGTAATATAAATCAGTTAAACTGTTTTGTCTTATACACAACGGATTGGTATACCAAGGATGCTTGAACTGTTTCCCTAAACCAAGTTTATTCTGATAACTCGAATGACCGTTTTTAATCTCCTCCCATCCAAGTTTGAGTATAATTTCCTCTGTCAACGGAATTGGATGAATTTCGTCTTTCCTGTAAGTGGATTCACCATAATGTTGAGCGATAACTGTAATCGTATCTTTGTCTATTCCTACAACTGGACAAATCCAATTACGATGGTTATAAACCAAATCACCTTGCATGAGAATTGTTTTAGGATCGATCATAATTCATTTTTTAAACTGTTAGACGTTGTTGGGGTTACATGAATTGAACATGTACTTTCTGGTCCAAAGCCAGACGTGCGTCCGCCACACCGAACCCCACTATGTTGCCTCCGAAGGATTCGAACCTTCACCTACTGATCCAGAGTCAGCCATGCTGCCGTTACACCAGGAGGCATAAACAAAGTCCAGCCAGCGTCTTGACCGATCCTTACCTCACCCCGTCACCGTTGTTGAGGTTCCGCATCCTTTCACGACGCGCTTGATCGAGCGTTCTCGTCGTTTATGGAGTTCAAGCGCCGAGTGTCACGGAAGTTTTGCGCAGTTTTTCACATGACTCTTACGACAGGATCATCGCGTGGATCGCGATTCCACTCAGGCAGCAATCACTGGATTGGACTTTATCTTGTACTCCTGACAGGATTCGAACCTGCGACCCGAATTTTAGGAGAATTCCGCTCTATCCAACTGAGCTACAGGAGCATGTTTTATATGTGATCGATCAAGGATTCGAACCTTGTCCCCTGACAGTCCTTTTGCGCTCATTGGACAAATGTCAGTGTCCACCATCAGAACTTATCGACCACCAGACTCGGTGTTGTGTCTATCACTTTATCAACACTGCAAACTCACGGTAATTACTCCGCAAGTCCAACCGAAGCTTCACGGAATTTCGTGCCAAATTTATGGCCATCCTACCGAATCTGAATCCATGGAATTTTTGTATTATATAAATTCATTGAATACGATGAAATTTGTGTAAATTTTATTGAATATTTTCGTTGATAAATACATTGTATATTATGGTTAATAATTATCGCTGCAAATATACGGATTAATATTTATATACGAAAAAATAATCACATAAAAAATGAAATACAAAGTCAGCCAATACGCAAAAAGGTACAATGTAACTACAAGGACCGTCTGGAACTGGATCATGGCAGGAAGACTGAACATCGAAAGGACAAACACTGGACGTGTCCTTATCATAGAGGACGATGATAAGAAAATCAACGATGCCGTTGCCGTGTACGCAAGGGTTTCATCTTCAGAGAACAAGGATAACTTGCAGAGACAAAGGGAAAGGCTTGAGGAGTATTGTACAGCAAGAGGATACAAGATCATAAGAAGTGTAATGGAGGTCGGTTCTGGCTTAAACGACAAAAGGCCAAAGTTGGAATCTTTGCTGCTTGACGAATCGGTAAAGAAAATCGTAGTAGAGCATTCGGACAGGTTTTCAAGGTTTGGGATGAATTATATAGAGAAGTTGATGAAACTGCAAGGCAGGGAGATTGAGGTGGTCAACATGCAAGACAACGACAGGGATGATCTCATGCAGGATTTCGTGTCAATCATAACATCGTTCTGCGCAAGACTGTACGGACAAAGGAGAACAAGGAGAAGGACTGAAAGGATTATAGAGGAGCTGTCAAAGGAAGAATGATGAAAAAACGTCGAATTTTTTCAAAAATCAGGAAGATAAATATATAAAATAAAAAAAAATAATTCCAGAGACATGGGTTCTGTGTACAAGGCGATAGAGGTGCAGATTTATCCGAGCAGAGATCAGGAGATCCTGATCTCCAAGACACTCGGATGCTGCCGCTTTGTGTATAACAAGTGTCTTGAGTATAGGCAAATCTCGTACCAGAACGGAGTGTCTGTAAGTCCGACGGATACGGTAAATCGTATAACAGAGTTGAAAGGTGAGTTCATGTTCCTGAAGGAAGTCAACTCAAAGGTTTTACAACAGTCCGTGAGGGATCTGAACACCGCGTTCTCGAACTTCTTCAAGAAGAAATCCAATTATCCGAAGTTCAAATCAAGGAAAGACTACAGGTGTTCGTGCAGGTTTTCGAATCAGGCATTTATTGGTGTAAACGGTAACAGGATAAGTCTGATAACAGGTTTGAAGGATATGCTGTTCAGGTGTTCAAGGAGAGATGAAAAGTTCTTGAACAGACACCAGAATGAAGTTGTCAGTTTAACTCTTACAAGAACATGTTCTGGAAAATATCTTCTTTCAATCAGGTTCAATGTTGAACCTTGCTATCTTCCAGAGACGGATAATGTTATAGGTTTGGATCTTGGCATAAAGGATTTCGCTGTTGATTCCAACGGAAACCGCTATCCTAACATGCACTTCAAGAGGGATGAAGAGAAAGTCCTGAAAAGACTCCATAGGAGACTTGACAGGAAAGTGATGGTTCCCACTGGGAAAACTGTGTTCAGAAAGAAGTGGAACAAGGAAATTCCAGAAACCAGACCATCAAAGAACAGGAACAAGGCAAGAATCAGGTTAGCCAAGAAAGAAGAACAGATAGCGAACAGGAGAAAGAATCAACTGCAACAGCTAAGCTCCATGATTGTGCGCGATAACCAAGTCATAGTCGTGGAGGATCTCAACACAAAAGGCATGATACGCAACCATAAACTGTCAAAACACATACAAGATTGTGGGTGGGGGATGTTCGTAAACATGCTTGAGTACAAGTGCGCAAAGTATGGAAGAACTTTAGTTAAAATTAACAGGTTCTACCCGTCCAGCAAGAGATGCAACTGTTGCGGTAACATATACAGGAACCTCAAGCTCTCCGAAAGGGAATGGGTCTGCACAAGCTGCGGATCCATAATAGACAGGGATTACAACGCTGCACTGAACATACTGGAGGAAGGAATGAGGATCCTTAAAGAACAACAAATAGGGCTGAGTTCACCCGAATCCAAGCCTGCGGAGAACCCAACTGTGGACGACCGACGCCTTCGCGTCCTAAGAAGCAGTGGCTCGTTGAAACAGGAAAACAATGTGAACCGATTATAATGATTTCATCGGTTTACGGAACTATCTCTGTTTCAAAGAACTTCTTTTTGAAAATGCAAATATACGGAAAATGTTTCAATCAAGAAAGGCAAAATGTTCGATCAACAATATAATATTTGTTTCCATTCGCTGAATTACCCTTCAATGCGTTCAGATTTATACACAACTCTGCAGCTTCTTCCTCGTTCTCACATCGACTTACAAAGAATTTTGAACCATCAATCTTCTCGCCATAAACGCATATCCACCCTATAATACTATCAACGAAGTCGGAGAAATTTAGAAATCTAACAAGATCCTTACATCCGCTTTTCCTTTTCAAATCTACAAGATCCACATCTATATTGTATGGTGCTGAAATCAACGCGCCGTATTCAGCGTTACATCCTATAAAGTTGTCTGGATTATCATCGACAAGCCAGTCGCATTTCAACATAGACTTATCCTTTGTGAAATACAAGCCGTCATACCCAATCAAGTTTTTCTCAAGGAACTCCATCGTATCAATCTTATTAACGAAACTTTTCTGATAAGTAATGATTACAACATCAGATACGTTCCTCAACAATTCTATTCCGCTACTGGCCCTGTCATAAGCTGGGGCATCCCTGAAAATTTCATGGGAATGATCCTGAAATAACCATTGTGATGCGGAAACACCAGTCTGCTTTTCAATCTCAGGGAAAGTGACAGAAACGTCATAGTTTTTCAGATCATCGACAGTGAGATTCTGACTAAAGTTCTTGTTGTAAAGATCGACGATCGTCTCAAGATTCATCCTAAGAACGCCATCGACATCTATCGCTATTGTCAATTTCTTCATTTTTCCTTTACAATTCTATCAACAGTTTCAACAACCTTATCAACATATCCATCGGTCAATTCTATGAAATTCACACAACCTTTCTTTGCCAAAGAATATATGATAAGCGGATTGTGTATTACAACGATCAACTGCGTCTGCGGTTTGTTGTAACTCAATATGCTTTCTATCTGATCAATGTTTCCTATCGACAGATTCCTGTCAGGTTCATCCATAAGTATTGTCCAAGAATCTGGACAATCTACCCTGTGTTCCTTTATATAATCGGCATAGTCCTGATAAAACTTGGAGCCATCAAACTGATCGTAGTCGAATGTGAGTTTAGCTCCTCTACTGAACATTTTCTTGAATAGAGAATTAATTGATACAAGAACAGATTCTCCTGTAGATGATGATTTCTGTGTCATCACTGTTCCTATTGTTTCAAAATTCTCTAAAGCTTCCTCTCCTTGGATTTCACCAGCATGGCAAAGCCTGAACGTGTTCTTTGTGTAGTCTCCATAAAGATCAACACCATCAATATTTTTCTTGCTTTCAACGTTATGAATGTTATTGTTATACTTTCCTCTGGAGCATTCAGTATATTCAATAAGAAGATAACGCTTTATCATCTCCATAAGACTGGTTTTACCAGATCCATTTTCACCGACAATAACGTTGACTCCATCCTTGAACTCATATTCCTTTCCGTTTCCAAGACTAGGAACCTTATAAGCCCAACCAACTGGGCATCTGCTGTTGTCTCTTATAACAAGTTTTGTAATCATGTTGCAAATATACGGAAAAATATAAAAAGAAAAAAGAAACCGATCGATCTTTTTTCGATGGATCGATCGGTTTCAAGAGACAACTATATCAACTATCACTCAACGTTTGTCGTATCAAACCATACGTTTGTCGTATCATTTTGATCTTCGATACACACGATTGTATCTGCAGTATCATAAAGCATGTGTGTGGAGACATGATCCATGATTTCAGACAATTGCGCATCGACTTCCCCAGTATAGACATTTGCTGTGTGCAAAGCTTGGATTGATCCGATAAAGTATCTCGGTTCTGGTTCCTTGTAATAGAGCTGATGCCTCAAAACGGCGATCGTGCCAGCACCGTATACGGTTCCAGTTTCGTTCTGGATAAGTTCAAGGGCAAGTCCAAGATCCATCGGAACATAAGGTGTTGTGAACTGGTCTTCCATCCAAAGATCTTCAATCACTTCACATTGGACAATCCAATTCGTGTCCAATGTTGCCATCACGGTTCTTGGTAACTCGGTGTCACCATAGACGACAACCATCGTAAACGGATCGATCACGCCATAGTTTGTGCTGTCATATTCAGCAAGGTTCGCGAAAGCCTCGTAGAATCCAACAGTTGGATAGTCTTCCATGACTTTCTCGTTAATTTTCCAGACAAGTTCGTTGAAGTTGTCTGTAGGATTGATTGATTCTTTCTCCACAGTCTCTTCTTTTGTAAAGAGATTACATGCAGAGAGGAACATTGTGGCGATAACCGCCAATGTCAGAAAAATTCTCTTCATCTTGTTTTAGTTTTTAATTTGACTTTCTTTTTAAAACAGACCATTATGGTCAAATGTAGTTATCTGTTTGTTTTCTTCAGTGTTTTTTACATAGCATTGTTTTCCGAATTCCTTGCAAAGATCGATGTCATGTTTTGTTCCATGACTATACCCGTCCCAGAACGCGACACAAACGTCACATCTCATGATTATGTCCCTGTTTCTAATGAAACCAGCGGATTTTCCGAAAGCATTCCAGTCTGGCCTGATTATTTCGATAGGAATACATTTTTCCTTCGCATATATTTCCGCGAGAGAATCCGCACCTTTCGCTCCACCAGATATGATTTCGTCTATTGTGAGATGTTCATTTTCTGTAAGATCCTTCATAAAGTCTGAAAAGATCTTATAATCACTAAAACTTCTGCTACCCACTATCGCAACTTTCATTGTTCTGATTGTGATTCAGGTTGTTCAGAACAAATATCATCGACAATCCCTGTCACGAAATCAAAGAACTCCTTTTCGTCTTTTGAACCAGTTCTTCCTTCTTCTATTTCCTTGCGGGATTGCTGCTCGTTATCATGAACAATTCCTCGGAAAAGTATTCTTCTTGCGGATTGCTCTACAAAAACATTAAACGACTCACCGAAACTTGAATCATTTGGCATTACATTCTCTGCATCCATCATTATTTTCGAAACAAGTGGCCAGAACATGATCGAAATCATTTCATTTTCACAGGACCAATCGATATCCGCATTCAATTCAAGAAGCGACGAGAGTGTCATTACCCTAATATGAAGTTGCTCCACGAAATTAACAAAACCTTCCTGAACAACCTTGACATCGTCAGAATTCGACATGAAACTATCGATCATTTTGTGAAGATTATCGATAAAATACAAGGAATCGACAATGGCTGACCATTTTACGTTGTCACAAATTGTATTAGGGATGTCACTCATAACGGAAACAAGAGCATCTTGCTGTAATTTAACTGGGAACATAATCTTTCCGTCGGAAAGAGAAAGGTTTACCTCGCATACAACCTCATTGTTGTTTTGTTTTCTTTTTAATGTGAATCTCATATTTTTAAAAATTAAATGTGCTGCAAATATACGGAGTTTGAATTAGACAGAAAAGGAATAAAAGAAATATTTTTGAAAAACAAACACAATCTTACGAGCAAGATCGATCCCACTGGGATCTTTTTTTCACGAAATTATGCGAACAGTAAAACAAAAACGATCGATTCCTGTTTAGAAGATCGATCGTTTACAAAAACAAAAAGCACGACTTTCGCCGTGCTTTCGCGGTAGCAGAAGGATTCGAACCTTCGACCCACTGGTTAACAGCCAGTTGCTCTACCAGCTGAGCTATGCCACCATCGTGGTCAGGGATGGACTCGAACCACCAATACACAACAAACCCAGAATGCGCTGCGCCGTCTACCTGTTGCGGCACCTGACCTTTTGTTGCGGAGGAGCTCGGACTCGAACCGAGAAATCAAGATATTGATATTAGAACTTAATTCTAACGTGTCTACCAATTCCACCACTCCCCCAACCATAATCAACGTTATTCCTTGTTGTTATGGCTGATTGACAATTACCGTTCGTGCGTTTCAATGTTGATGCTGTTATATGTAAACTCTAGTGTTAAGCCGCTTCACCAAGCCCCCTTATGTGATTTATATTTTTTATAGAGGGGGCTGCAGGATTCGAACCTGCGGATGAGAGTCTAAATCAATATTCTTGACTTTTTAGCGCACGGGATTGTCTGATGATTGTTGACCTGTTAAAGCTCTTGACCCGAAGCTGAACTTGAAATCTGGGATTGTGATCAAGCTGATGCTAAGGCTGAAGCTTTGGTCAATATTTCATTTTGTCAATGTACTTTTTCAGTTCCCCTTGAAGATATATGACAGCATTCCATCAACATCAAGATTCGTGTCTGTGGAATCCATCGCATTAACTTCCTTCAGGGCAGCAATCACGGCTCCAAGCAAAGCACTCTTACGGGCAAGCAACTGGGCCTTCTGGGTTTGTGTCCATTCGCCGCTGAATCTCTGTGAAGTATAGTCTCCAGTCTCCACTGTAACGTTTTTAACAGAGACTTGTGCGCGATATGCTGACGGGATATGTTCTGGATCGATATTCGGATCCTTCAAGATTTCCTCGTGCTTTTCTGTCGTGCGGGTCACACCCTTCAACATAGGAGTCTCATAGACCTCTCTTTGAGCATACTCTGGGCAATTGGACTTTGTCCAAACTTCCGAGTCTGAACGGACAGGAATGTTTTTCAACATTTCATCCAACATTCCGTCAGTGAGAAGCGACTTCAGGCGCATAAGCTCAAGTGCGGTAAGATTACCGAAACTATGACCTTCCACAACAAGTTCCACAGTGTCTGCTCCCTTGGAGTTTGTTGCTTCGATCGCGAATTGCTGGGTGAGATATTTTTTGGCAATCTTGTCGATCAGCCAATCGAATTGCTCGTCTACTGTCGATTGTACCATAGTAGTACCCTGTTTGCTGGGATCTTCTGGGAATCCGTCACGAGGCACAAATGTGCTCTTGACACCCTTGAAGAAATTCTGCTTGTTCTTGAAGATGCCGACATAGTCGGACAACTCCTTCCTGAATGCTGATGCTGAATGCTCGGCCATAGCGAGCAACGTGTTCATTTTCTGTTGCATTTCTTCTATTTTTTTTAGTTAAACGATTTATTGTGTCCTCCCTGATGGACTTGAACCACCGACCTTGAAGGTATAAGCTTCCTGCGCTAACCAACTGCGCCAAGAGAGGATGTGTCTTATAGAATACTAATTACTCTAACCAACATATTTTTAAATTTGTGGACCCGAAGAGAATCGAACTCTCCCACAAACCTTGCAAGGGTTCATCGCCAGCCTTGGAACATGCGGGCCCATATAGTCCATCGAGTTTTTCAGGCATCTCATCTATAGGTAAACCACTCTTAAAAACCACGGATACCGTGGACTAACGGTATGACACATACGATTGTCCCGAAATTTTAAATATTTCGGCCTTACGTCCTGCCTGTATGCTAGCCTTACAGACAGATACAACAGTTGGCCTTGCTGGATTCGAACCAGCGACCCATCCGCCTCAACGCAGATGCGCTCTTCCTGACTGAGTCGTAAAGACCAAAAAATCGATCCAATCCTTCAACCGATCGTCACACTGATTTTCATATGGACAATCCGTCTCATCGGCATGTTCTCTTTCTTTGCCAAAGTTATCTAACGATGCTTCCCGACATGCGGTTTAATGATGATCGGAGAAGTCAAGGAACGACCAGAATTTTTACCCACTCGTATCTGGATTGAGTGCCGTGTCGCCTATAATGGATATTATGCGTATTGCTTTCGCTCAACCGTCGGAATGTAAGCAGACTTTCACGGGATCGATCTCACATTCCCAAGTCCTCGGTGGTAATATAAGGGTCATCACTTTCAGGACGAGGAACTTTCCTTGAAGCTACATTAGGAGGATATATCGTTTCACCCCCAGATTGACAAATCCCTTCTATATGGGAACCTGAGCGGAAAACGAGGCTCGAACTCGCGACCCTCAGCTTGGGAAGCTGATGCTCTGCCAACTGAGCTACTTCCGCTTTTAGTTTTAGATCGTACTAGGTGGCGGGCTCGAACCGCCATTACAGCCGTGAGAGGGCTGCGACCTTGCCGATTAGTCGAACCTAGCAAAACACGAGCCACTTGAGAGAATCGAACTTCCAACCTGCGGTTTACAAAGCCGCTGCTCTACCAATTGAGCTAAAGTGGCGTTTGAAGGCTATCCCAATCTTCTTCACTACTGAGAACATGTGTTTAAGAGCTCGTGCCTTCGGTGAGCTTCTTCGGTATCGTTTCCCTCACAGTCGCGTTGGGTCCCCTTGTCAAACCAGGAGAAACAGCTGCTGCTTTTTACGGATAAGAACACATGAAACCGATCCAACTTGAAGTGAAGTCCAAGTTCTTGTACTGGATGGGGGATTCGAACCCACCGAATGCCAGATCGAAAATCTGGTGACTTAGGCCGCTTGTCTAATCCAGCATGTTGGTGGTTATCGCCACTCTTCACATGACGATCGATTGTTTAAGAGCCTGTTCCACCATTGGGCTTCTTCTGTCTTGTTACTCTCACAGAAGCTTGAGTGCAGTCCTAAGTGTCTGCAAGACCGTTGTTCCGTTATTTTACGTCTTAGATCACTTGTAGACGATCGCCCTGTGTGAAGAACAGTATGGCAATGTAGCGGATCCGTGACTCGAACACGGGAGGCTTACGCAACGGCTTATGAGACCGTCCAGATGACCAACTTCTGACAATCCGCTATGATTAATAGTCGTTACCGAACATTCGGGAATGGTTCAGAAACTCTGTTTAGTAGGCTGGACTATTCGAGACGCCTCCGCACTGTTTGATTCTGTTTTGCGAAAAGAATTGGCCTTTTATGTCATGGTGATCAATTCCACAACAGCCTGTACCAAAGACAGCAACTGTTAACTCAAATTGCCCGAACGATTGATGATGACAACACCAATAAACGTAATGCTTTATCGTGACATTAATACGCAACGTGGTGTCGTGGCGTTGACTTACGTCTGTTCGTATTATGGAGAAGAACAGAATATTCACCCGATCACATCCTCCCGATGGATCGATCGTTGTAGCGGGACCTTGAATTGCACAAGGGATCTTCAGCTAATGAGGCTGACGAGATGCTACTTCTCTACCCCGCTATTTTTTAAAATCACCCAGCATGTCAAAGAACCTTTTGTCTCTGTTTGACAATGCAAATATACGGACTTCTTTTCAAACGAAAAAGAAAAATCAGAAATTTTTTCAAAAACCTTTATCTTCGGTGACTGAATATTTATCGTCGATGAAATTGATCAGTCTTTCAGTGAGTCTTTCAGAGATGATCGATCTCTCTTTATCATCAGTCAGATTATAAGACTTTCTCATGCAGCACAAGAGTTCATCGTCGACCAACTTATTGATTTCCGATACGAAACCGTTTCTTATATAATTACTTATCATTTTTTAAAACTCTCCATAATTTTCGTAAAGACTTGCCATGAATTTTCCACAATCAACTGGATTCCTAACAAAATCTTCAATCATATTAAAGATATGTTTAGCTACATGTTTAAACAGTTCGTTTTTTCTGAAATTCCAAGATCTTTCCAAAAAAGAACAAATCTGATCATATGTCATTATCTTATCTTGATATATGTTGTTAAAAGCATTCACGACCCTAATCTTTTCTTCGTTGTTTTCCAAATCCTCTATCTCTTTCAGATACCCCTTGATTCTCATCATGTTTTTGTAAAACAATGTGTTTGAAACATATGGTGTCAGGTTTCTAGGATCCGTATAGATTCTCATCTTTGTCAGACGCATAACATCTGAAAGAAACTCTGTTTGCTCAGCTTCCCTTTCTGACTTCAATATGAAAGAAATAACTTCTGCTATTTTACCTTCGATTGTATTCGTTTTTTCAAGATAAAAAGCCAAAGCAAGTCTGTTTATGATCGATTCCATCTCATATTTTGCATAAGATTTTCCGTATTTTGAGTTCTTTGTCTCGATGTAGTCATCATATGCATGTGTAAGCTCATGTATAATTGTATTACGCAACTTATCGATAAAGGTATTGTCTTGGGCATGGGAAGATATGTTAATGACGACATCCGCATTATCCTTTGTTATATTTGATCTATCTTGATCATATGATCCAAAAAGATCAGCAATAGGGACACGTTCTTCCAAATATGCAAAGTTTATCGTAAGAGAATCAAAGAATGGATCTTTCATGTTGGACTTATCTATCTTGATTGTTCCTGAATAGAAATGATTTTTTTCTACAATTGGTTTAATTGTTTCTAAAATCTGTCTAAGAACATCTTCCGAAATAGGGACAAGAGAGTCATTCATCCCTTGTGATTCATTCAAAAGAAAACTTGCTGAAGACACAGACAAAGGAACGGATATATATCTCTCGAAAAGAGCAAGATCGTTGCTGGTTTCCATTATAAAATAGTTTTTTGTATTTATGGGTTATCTCCATTAGAATCTACCAGATATGATCGACTGGACTTCCCTGAAACTGACAGGTTTAAATCCATTGAGATCAACGCCAACATCGTATTGTGTTGGAAAGAAATGACGAAGACGTTCGTCATCTTTGCCAAGGATTCTCTTCACCTCTGGGTTATCTATATGTTCAAACCCATATTTTGTTGGAGTTGAATGAACATGACCGAACAAATTCCAGACAGAATGATTTGGCAGATATGATCCTCCAAAACACAAGAAAGGATAATGGTTCAGATATATTGTGATTCCATCGATCAATATGACTTGCTGCATGGATACTGATGTGAACAGTTCCTCGTAGTTTGTCCTGAAATTCTTCAGATCATGGTTTCCCAAGATCAAATGATGCTCCATGCAATTAAGCTTAACCACATTGTCAACCCATGCACTGGATCCACCTAAGGCGAAATCACCTAGATCGAAAACAATACCGTCCTTCGGAACAACATCGTTCCAATTCTCCACAAGTTTACTGTTCATTTCATTCACGTCCTTGAACGGCCTTCCGCAATATTTGATGATCGCTTCGTGCCCGAAATGAAGATCGGATGTGAAGAAAACTTTGTCTGGATCGTATTCCCTTATCTTGAAATTAGCCATTTTCCACCATGATTTCTGTTAAACGAAACTTACTGACAAGACTCTCAAAATATTTCTCGGCTTCCTGCTCTGTATCGAAATATCTGTCATCTCCCCAGTCTAATCCATATATGACGCGAACTCTAGGTTTGACGAACAATTCGTCTCCGACTCTCTTGTAAGCTGGATCGTCGTCAAAACGCATATCGTTTCCAAAATCATGAACGCGCCAAATATCATGTTCATAGAATAGTTTCTTTCCGAACCATCCGTATTTCCTGCGCATGAAATCACCTTTGTTTGCAACAAGTATACAGTTCGGAACTTTATACCCGTGAATGAGACGGATTTTCTTCGGTGTGTCGATTGCAAGTCTGTTTTCCATTTTTAGTCATCTTTTATTGTATAAGCGGTCGAAGTATATTTCTTTACCAATTCATTATAATATCTCGTTGCCTCTGTTACTCTCGTATTGGCGTACTCAAGTTCTTTGTATCGAAGCTCTCTTTGTTTTTTGATGGCCTCATCTTTGTCCGAATAAACCATAGAACCAACAAGTTGACAATTGTTTGTCTTGTCAACATTTTCAGTGTGTCTCGTGTTCCACGGATCACGATATGTGACCTCAAGCTCCATGTCATTCTTCAATGTCATGGAGATGATTTTGCATTTATAAATCAACTCAGTTGTGACATAATATGCACAGTCCCCTACATGTAAATCTTTGAAATCCATATTTTTAATATTGATTGTCTTCATAAACGCACATATACATGACCTTATCTGGAACATTTGGTAAGGTTTTTTGGTAAGATACTATTTGCGCTACAGAAATTGATAAGATTTTTACTTCTCCGAGCCTTTGCCAAAAATTCCAAACAATGTAGTTGTCAGCCGCCATGTCACCATAACGTTCTCTAAGTAGGTCTTTGTCTGGAATCCAGTCCATAAGACAAAAATCAGTTTTAACTTTTAAGATATTAGAATCCATAATTAAACAGTTTTTCGAATTTCTTCTTTCTGATCGAATGCTAATCCCATAGGGATTAACCCACTGTAGTCAAAATCGTGTTCATTGAGCCATTTTAATACATTAGGCAAAGCGCAATATGTCCAATCGTTTCTCCAATTTGGGGTTTCTTCATAATAATGCTCCTTGAAAAGTGTTACCGAAGTTTCAAGATTAGGAGATGTAGTTGTCATTTTTCTTAATTCCACGTACTCTTCCTTGCTCATGCTTGACATCTCGCGAAGGTAAGGTTTTACCTCATATTTTACATCAGCGTATTGTGTAAAATTCGCCATTGTCAACACATCATCATAAGTCTGATTCAAATACGTGTTCGTCACTCTGATTTTTGGATGATACATCACTCTGGCAGACATATCTGTCCACACTTTCATTGTTTCTTCTTGTGTCATTTCGTTTTATTTTAAGACGCTGCAAAGATACGAAAAATTCCAACACGACGCAAGAAAAAACAGAAAAATTATATAATTCATTCAAAAAACAAAAAGATCGATCCATCGTGGATCGATCTTTTTTCAAAAACTAAGTATAAATTAGTGTCTAATTGGTGACTGTGCTACTCTTGCACCTGCAGTGCTTGACTTCGGCGTCAAAGGTTTAGCGTAATATGTTCTCTGTGCTGGACATACTTTTTC
>Ga0247611_10003166_pt1 | contig 24903 bp, 18 predicted proteins | sample 177DNAGHGhighgp2_FD_192422 | JGI IMG/M metagenome (GOLD analysis project Ga0247611, IMG submission 192422) | Sheep rumen microbial communities from Palmerston North, Manawatu-Wanganui, New Zealand - 1770 DNA GHGhigh gp2 | ecosystem: Host-associated > Mammals > Digestive system > Stomach > Rumen... | reverse complement strand
GATGAAATAGTTGTAGTTAATCCTATATTTATTCAACCATTAGTAGACCTTGGAATTGATAAGAATCATATTACTTATATTCCTAACTATGTTAATAAAGCTGATTTTCATAAATTAAGTGATGAAGAAATAGATAAAGTTAAAGATGAATACAAATTAAAAAAGAATAAATTTACAGTTTTAGGTGTAGGACAGGTACAACATAGAAAAGGTGTACTTGATTTCGTTGATGTTGCGAAGAAGAACCCTGATATTGAATTTGTTTGGGCTGGTGGATTCTCTTTTGGTAAGATTACAGATGGATATAAAGAATTAAAACAAGTAGTAGAAAATCATCCTGATAATGTTACATTCTTAGGAATAGTTCCAAGAACTGAAATGAATAAGCTATATAATGCTTGTGATTGCTTATTTATGCCAAGTTATAACGAACTTTTCCCAATGTCTATACTAGAAGCTATAAACAGCGCAAAACCCGTTTTATTGCGTGATTTAGACCTTTATAAAGACATTCTATTTAATAAGTATGTAGTTGGTACTAATAATGATGAATTTGCGGAGGCAATTCAAAAACTTGCAACAGATAAAGAATTTTACAATGAACAAAGTGAAAACTCTACATATCTAGCTACATATTACTCAAAAGAACATGTCTTAGAATTATGGAAAGAATATTATGTTAGAATATATGATGATTTCTATAATAAAGGAATTAATAAGAGAAAAAAGAAAAAATTCAAAGTAAAAAAAGAAAAGAAGACTAAAGATAAGCAAAAATAATGCTTATCTTTTATTATCTGTAATAATATGATAAAATATTAAAGGTGATATATATGAAAACTATTTTAGTAACTGGTGGTATGGGCTATATTGGAAGCCATACAGTAGTTGAATTAATAAATAAAAATTATAATGTAATTATTGTTGATAATTTAAGTAATTCTAGTATTAAAGTATTAGATAGAATAAACACAATAACAAACGTAACTCCTAAATTTTATGAAATAGATTGTTGTAACATAGATGATTTTAGAAAAGTATTTATAGAAAATAAAATTGATGGAGTAATACATTTTGCTGGCTATAAGGCGGTAGGTGAAGGTGAAAAAGTACCTCTAAAATATTATGATAATAACTTAATTTCTTTTATTACATTACTAAAATTAATGGAAGAATTTAAGGTTAATAATTTAGTATTTTCATCAAGTGCAACAGTATACGGACAACCGGATACTAATCCTATAAAAGAGGATTTCCCATTTAGAGTAGCTAATACTTATGGTAGAACTAAACTAATGATAGAAGATATGATTAGAGATTATTGTAAGGCTAATAAATCTTTTAATAGTGCGATTTTAAGATACTTTAATCCTATTGGAGCACATAAAAGTGGACTTATTGGAGAAGATCCTAATGGTATACCTAATAACCTTGCACCATACATTAGTCAAGTGGCTGTTGGTAAGTTAGAAAAATTAGGAATTTTTGGCAATGACTATGACACTATTGATGGTACTGGAGTTAGAGATTATATCCATGTAGTTGATTTAGCTTATGGGCATGTTTTAGTATTAGATAAATTATTTACAAACTCTGGTTTAGTAACATATAACTTAGGTACAGGTTGTGGTAGTAGTGTATTTGATGTATTACATGCCTTTGAAAAAGCATGTGGCTTTAAAATACCTTATGAAATTAAACCTAGACGTGCTGGAGATGTAGCAATTTATTATGCTTCTCCTGAAAAAGCATATAAGGAATTAGGCTTTAAAACAAAGTATGATATCTTTGATATGGCACGTGATTCTTGGAATTGGCAAAAGAGAAATCCTAATGGCTATAAAGATTAATTATTGATTATATCAATAAAACTTGATTTTTATTTTAAATATGTTATTATTATAATGTAGCAAAGAAAAAGAGGAGTAAATAATATATAATTATTTAGAGAAAAACTGGTTGGTGAAAAGTTTTAATTATTATTATTGAAGGTAGCTTTGGAGCTTCTATATTGAAATTAATAGTAGATATAGACGTAATTCTGCGTTAAGGATATATGCGCTTATTTAAGGTGGTAGTACGTATTAACGTCCTTAATTGGACGTTTTTATTTTTTAGAGGTGATAATTATGCTTCTTGAAACTAAAAGATTATTTATTAGACCAATAGATATAAAAGATGCTTTTGATGTCTATGAATATGCGAAAAACCCCAATGTTGGTTTATGGGCTGGTTTTAGTGCGCATAAATCTATTGAAGAAACTAAAAGCATTATAAATACAATTCTAAAGATTGATAGTTATGCGATAGTCTTAAAAGAAATAAATAAAGTTATAGGTACTATTTCCTTACAAAAAAAGTTAGAAGATATATATGAGATAGGTTATTCCTTATCGGAAGATTATTGGAATAATGGATATATGAGTGAAGCGGTCAAAGAATTAGTCAAATATGCATTTATGAAATTAAATGCTTATGAAATAGATTCTGGATGCTTTATAAATAATATAGCAAGTGAAAAAGTCCTTTTAAATAATAGCTTTAGATATCTCGGAATACAAGAAAAAGGATTTTTAGATTACAACAATGAATATCATGATTGTAAAAGATTTAGAATACTAAGAGATGATTATATGGAGGTATTATTATGGAAATAAAATATGATCACAAAAAAGTAGAAGAAAACAAATATGATTTTTGGCTAAAAGGTGGTTTCTTTACAGCAGGAGATAAAGCCAAAGAACATTTCTGTATAGTTATTCCACCACCAAATGTAACTGGTAAATTACATTTAGGACATGCTTGGGATACAACTTTACAAGATATCATAATTAGACGTAAAAGAATGCAAGGCTATGATACTTTATGGCTTCCTGGTATGGACCATGCAGCTATAGCTACTGAAGTTAAGGTTGTTAATAAGTTAAAAGCTGAAGGTATAAATAAATATGAGTTAGGTAGAGAAGGCTTCTTAAAGAAAGCTTGGGAATGGAAAGATGAATATGCCCTAAATATTAGAGAACAATGGGCAAAGCTTGGGCTATCTTTGGATTATACAAAAGAAAGATTTACCCTAGATGAAGGACTTAAAAAAGCCGTAGAAAAAGTATTTATTGATTTCTATAACAAGGGCTTTATTTATAGAGGAGAAAAAATTATTAACTGGGATCCAGTTAGTCAAACTGCCCTATCTAATGAAGAAGTTATTTATAAAGATATTCAAGGAGCTTTCTATCATTTAAAGTATTATATTGAAGGAACAAATGATTACTTAGAAGTAGCAACTACTCGTCCTGAAACTCTATTTGGTGATACAGCTGTAGCCGTTAATCCAAATGATGAAAGATATAATAAATTAATTGGTAAAAATGTAATTTTACCAGTAGTAAATAAATTAATTCCAATTGTTGGAGATGAACATGCTGATCCTGAATTTGGTACAGGTGTTGTTAAAATTACTCCAGCACATGACCCTAATGACTATGAAGTAGGAAATCGTCATAACTTACCTAGAGTTAAAGTAATGAATCCAAATGGAACAATGAATGAAAATGCTGGTAAGTATAATGGAATGGATAGATTTGAATGTAGAGAACAATTAGTTGATGATTTAACAGAATCTGGTATTCTTATTAGCGTTGAACCAATTGTTCATAGCGTAGGACATTCAGAGCGTACAGGCGTAATGGTTGAACCATATTTATCAAAACAATGGTTTGTTAAGATGGATGAACTAGCAAATAACGTGTTAGAAAATCAAAAAGATGAAAATAAGAAAGTTAATTTTTATCCTCAAAGATTTGAAAAGATTTTAAGCCACTGGATGGAAGACTGCCATGATTGGTGTATTTCTAGGCAACTTTGGTGGGGGCACAGAATTCCTGCTTGGTATAAAGGTGAAGAAATAAAGGTACAAGTAGAATGCCCTGGTGAAGGATGGGTACAAGATGAAGATGTATTAGATACTTGGTTCTCATCAGCACTTTGGCCATTTGCTACCCTTGGTTGGCCAGATAATACAGAACTATTAAAGAGATTTTATCCAACTGACTGCCTAGTTACTGGTTATGATATTATATTCTTCTGGGTATGTAGAATGGTATTCCAAGGACTAGAATTTATGAAAGAACGTCCATTTAAGGATTGCCTAATTCATGGTTTAATTAGAGATAAGAATGGTAAAAAGATGAGTAAGTCTTTAGGTAATGGAGTAGATCCAATGGATGTTATTGATAAATATGGATGTGATTCCTTACGTTTCTTCTTAACAAGCAATTCAGCTCCTGGTATGGATTTAAGATTTGATACTGAGAAGGTAGAAGCTGGATGGAACTATATCAATAAGATTTGGAATATTAGTAGATATATTCTAATGAATACAGAAGATATTAAAGAAATTAATGTTGATTTTAACAATTTAAACGAAAGTGCTAAATGGATTTTAACTAAGTTAAATAACTTAATCAAAGAAGTAGATAAAAACTATGATAAATATGAATTTGGCTTAGTTTCAAAAGATATTTATAACTTTGTATGGGATGATTTTGCAAGTAAATATATTGAAATTACTAAGGTAGATTTAGCTAATAACAATACAAATACAAAACATGTATTATTATATGTACTTGATGCAATTTTAAAATTATTACATCCATTTATGCCATTTGTTACTGAAGAAATTTACCAACAAATTCCACATAAATGTGCATCTATTTCAATTGATTTTTGGCCAAAAGATAATGGAATAAATGAAGATTTAAGTAATATAGATAGATTATTTGAACTTATTACATTAATTAGAACAATTAGAAACGATAATAATAAACCAATGAGTAAAGAATTACAATTTATTACTGTATGTAATAGTAATGAAATTAAAGATTCTATATTATCATTATCTGATTACATTAAGAGATTTACTAATTGCGGTAATGTAAGTGTTAGCTTAAATGAACCTGAAGGAAGCTATCAAGTATTCCATACATTAGATTTCACAGTCTTTATTAAAACAACTGATCTAATCAATTTAGAAGAAGAAAAAATCAAAATTGAAAAAGAATTAGAACATTTAGATAGTGAAATTAAACGTGCTAGTTCAATGTTGTCTAATCCTAATTTCGTAAATAAAGCCCCAGAAGCTAAAGTAAATGCTGAAAAAGATAAATTAGAGGCATATACTAATCAATATAATTCTTTAAAGGAAAGATTAGAAAATCTTGGAAAATAATAAAGATTGGTTAAAATCTTTAGATCATAAAGAAACAAACAATATTAATAAATTTCTTAGTATTTTAGAAATAGACTTTTCTAATATAATAAAAGTGAGTGTTAGTGGTAATTCTTTTAGGGTTACCACTATTACTGCATTAAAAGAAGTGCTTAATACAAAGAAATTTTATTCTGGAGCTCTTATTTTTAGTAATGATTTAGATGAAATAATATCTTATAAAAATAGATATATTGATTTAGAATCTTTTGAATTTCATTTAGGATGTATAAGAACAATTAGTGAAGAATCTAATTTAGAAATAGGATACTTTGAAGCAATATATCTAGCTGGTCTAAACTTCTTTAGAGAACAAAAAGCACCTATTATTTTAGTAGAAAATGCTTTTAGTTTTATTAAGGATATAGACTTTAAATATGAACTTTTAACTGATTATAGTAATAATGAATTAATTTATTCATATTCAAAAATTAATAAAAAAGATTATTATTTATATAGCAGTGAATTATGTAGCTTTAGCTATAATAATTTGGATTATGATGTATTAAATTATGGCTCATTTTGCGCTTTTCCTTATATTTTAGCAATATACTTTATAAATCAAGTTTTCCCTGAAATAAAGGATAAAAAAATTAAAAAAATAATAGAAGATATTAAACCTAATTTAATATTTGAAAGAGTAAATCGTAATCCTAGAGTAATTATAAATTATGTAGTTAATGATATTGAAATAACTGATTCAATTAACTATTTAAAATCTATAACTAATAGAAACATTATTACCGTATCAAATATAGATAGTGATGTAACTTATGTTATAAAGGAAGTTTATGAATTAGATAGAATAATTAAAGAAGCTGATATTAATGATATTATTTTCATTATTGTTAATAAAGTTTTAGTTAAAGATATCAAATTATTTTTCATAAATTAATATGAATTAATTTAATAGTATGATACAATAGAAATTAGAGGTGATTCTTAATGTATTATTTTTGTAATAATTTTCATAACAAATTTTCCGAAATAGCTTATAAGTTTATGGGCTGTCACTTTAATAGATATACAGGTGAAGCTACATTTAGAGTTTATGCACCACATGCAAATAAAGTATTTGTTGTTGGTGATTTTTGCGATTGGGAAAACGGAATTGAAATGAAGAGGATCACTAATGAAGGTATCTTTGAAGCTGTAATAAATAATGTAAAAAGATACGACAAATATAAATTTAAAATTATAAACAAAAATAAAGTTTTATTTAAACAAGATCCATATGCTTTCCATAATGAAACTGGTGAAGAAACTTGCTCAAAGGTTTATGACTTTGAATTTGAGTGGACTGACCAAAAGTGGATGGATTATAGAAAAAATAATAGTGTTTTTAATAAACCACTAAATATTTATGAAGTACATCTAGGTAGTTGGAAACAAAATAAGGATGGTACATATTATTCATATAGAATGACTGCGGATAAATTAATCCCATATGTAAAAAAGATGGGCTATACTCATATTGAATTAATGCCACTTAATGAACATCCATTTGATGGATCATGGGGTTATCAAGTTACAGGTTATTTTAGTGTAACATCACGTTATGGTACACCAGATGATTTTATGTATTTAGTGAATAAAGCACATGAAGCAAATATAGGTATTATTATGGACTGGGTTCCAGCTCATTTCCCTAAGGATGCTTTTGGTTTATATGAATTTGATGGTGATAAAGTATATGAAGATCCTGAACCTACTAGAATGGAATTTGCTGGTTGGGGTACACGTATATTTAATTACGCAAAACCAGAAGTAAAATCTTTCTTAATTTCAAGTGCACATATGTTACTTGATATCTATCATATTGATGGTATTAGATGTGATGCAGTAGCCGCAATGTTATACCTAGATTATGATAGAAAGAAATGGATTCCTAATAAATTTGGTGGAAATTATAAGCTTGAAGCTATTGATTTTTTTCATGATTTAAACACAACACTTTATAGAGATTATCCAAATATTATGATGGTCGCAGAAGAATCTACAGCTTTCCCTAATGTAACTAAACCAGTTTACGCTGGAGGACTAGGTTTTTCTCATAAATGGAATATGGGCTGGATGAATGATTCACTAGCTTATGCCTCTATTAACCCATTTTTTAGACATGACCATCATCATAAGATGACTTTCTCATTATGTTATGCATATAGTGAAAACTATATTTTACCTATTAGCCATGATGAGGTAGTTCATGGAAAATATTCTTTAATTGATAAGATGGGCCGTGACTGTGGTGGTACCCTTACTTATGATGAAAAGTTTGCTAATGATAGAACATATCTAGGTTATATGATGACTCATCCAGGTGGTAAGTTATTATTTATGGGCTGTGAATTTGGACAGTTCATTGAATGGAATTATAAGAAAGAACTTGATTGGTTCTTAGTTAATAAATATCCTAGACATAAAGAAATGCAAAGATATGTAGAACATTTAAATAAATTCTACTTAAAGCATTCTGAGCTTTGGGATAATGACCAAACTATGGAAGGATTCACATGGATTAATGCTGATGATGCAGGTGGAAATGTTTATTCATTCATAAGAACTAATAAAAAAGGTCAAAGATTAGTTGTATTAATTAATTTCTCAGGTAATAACTATGACTATTATAGAATAGGAGTACCTAGAGGTAGTTATAAAGAAGTATTTAACAGTGATTTATATGAGTTTGGTGGCAATAATTACCAAAATACTGATATCCTTAGAACTGAAAAATACATGAGTAATAATAGTAAATATTCTATTACAGTAAAGATTCCAAGATATTCAATTGTCATTTTAAAGAAGAGGTAATAATTTATGAGGGACATATTTTTCAATCCGTTTTTTGAATATAATAAAAGCCCACAAGGTGCTGTCATAAAAAATGGAAAAATTACACTAAGAATTAGCTTTCAACAAACATATAACATTTGGAATTTATGTGTTGTTTTAAAAAGCGATTCTAAAGGTATTGAAAAAACTTTCCCTCTTTTTTATGAAAAAAAAGACTTCTTTAATGTATATAAAGCAGAATTTGCATTAGAAGAAGCTGATATTTATTGGTATTATTTTAAATTTGATGATTGTTATGGAACACATTTTGTATGTTGCGATATAAATATGGATGCTATTTTAACTGATGAAGTTACTTATTCCTTCCAATTATCAATACATAACGGATTTAAAAAGAATTTAAATTGGTTTAAAGGTGGCGTAATGTATCAAATTATGCCTGATAGATTTTATTCATTTGAGAAAGATGATTACTGCCATAAAAATGGTTATATGCATAAAAACTGGGATGAACATCCAGCATATTTACCTGTGCACGGAAGGATCTTAAATAACGATTATTTTGGCGGTAATATTAAGGGTATAATTGCTAAACTGGATTACATTAAAGAACTTGGTGTAAAAGCAATTTATTTAAATCCTATTTCCCTTGCTTTTTCAAATCATAGATATGATACTGCCGATTATTTAACACTTGATCCTATGCTAGGAACTGAAGAAGATTTTTCTAATCTATGTATAGAAGCTAAAAAAAGAAAAATAGGTATTATTATTGATGGTGTATTTAATCATACAGGAAGCAATAGTAGATATTTTAATAGAGATGGATATTTTGATGAAGTAGGTGCTTATCAATCAAAAGATTCTAAATATTATGATTGGTATCGTTTTATAGAATATCCTAATAAATATCATTCATGGTGGGGTTTTGATACACTACCATCAATAAATCAAAATTCAAACTTTGTTGATTTTATTTGTGATAAAGTAATTCCAAAATGGATAAAATTAGGTGCATCTGGTTATAGACTTGATGTAGTAGATGAGCTTAATTCAAAGTTTGTAGAACGTATTAGTAAAGCGGTGAAAAAGGCTAATCCTAGGGCTATTTTAATAGGAGAGGTTTGGGAAGATGCTTCAAATAAGGAAGCTTATGGCTATAGAAGACATTATTTTGATGGTAATGAATTAGATTCGGTAATGAATTATCCATTTCGTCGTGCCATAATAGATTATGTATGTTTTGGTGATTTATATAATTTACGTAATACTATTAGAAGTATTATCAATAATTATCCAAAAGAAGTATTAGATTGTTTAATGAATATACTTGGTACTCATGATACTGAGCGTATACTAAGTGTTTGTGGTAATATTAATTATCATAGAATGGATAGAGTTGAAACCGCAAACTTTAAGATGGATAATCAAAGATATTTAGATGCGATTAAACGTTTGAAGATGGCTGCGGTTTTACAGTTTACATTACCTGGTGTTCCTTGTATTTATTATGGTGATGAAGCTGGTATGGAAGGATATAAAGATCCTTTCTGTAGAAAGACTTTCCCATGGAATAATATAAATTTAGATTTACATGATTTCTATGTAAAACTAGGTAAGATTAGAAATGAGAATAAGGATTTCGCTGATGGAAAATACAAAGAAATTTATTCAGATAATGGTCAATTAGCATTTAGAAGAGGAGATTCTATTTATGTTTTAGTGAATAACTCTAATGAAATAGCTTATTATGATATAGATGCGATTGATTTAATGAGTGGGGAAACTAATACATATTTTAGTATTTATCCACATACAGCAAGAATTTTGAAGAGGTGTTTATAATGAAGAAATATGCTGGAATTTTGTTACATATTTCAAGCTTAAATAATAGTTCTATAGGAACAATTGGTCCTGAGGCTTATAGATTTGTTGATTTTTTGGAAAAAGCTCATCAAAAGCTATGGCAAGTCTTACCACTTAATCCTACAAGCTATGGGGATTCTCCATATCAATCTCCATGTACATTTGCTTATAATCCATACTTTATATCACTAGATGATTTAGTAAAAGATGGACTTTTAGATTCATATGATAAATCTTTACTTGGAGAAGGTATAGATTATTATAAACTATTTAAAAATAAAGTTAAAATTTTAAAGACATGTTATAAGAACATGTATAAAGTAAAAAAAGAATATGAAAAGTTCATTGACAATAATAGAGGCTGGCTTACAGATTATGCCGTTTTTAGCCTTTTAAAAGAAAAGAACGATTATAAACCTTGGTATGAGTGGAAAGAGTTTAAAAAGTACAATAAAGCGGAAATAACACACTTTGTGAACCATAACTATTCTAAGGTTGATGAAATAAGATTTATCCAGTTCCTATTTTATTATCAATGGAATAAGCTAAAAAAATATGCGAATAAAAAAGGAATAAAAATTATTGGTGATATTCCTATTTATGTTGCTTATGATAGTGTCGATTGTTGGAAGAATCCTCAAATATTTGAACTTGATAAAGATTTAAAGCCTATAAATGTTGCGGGTTGTCCACCTGATTATTTTTCAAGCTATGGACAGCTTTGGGGTAATCCTTTATATAGATGGGATTATTTAAAGAAAACAGATTACGCTTGGTGGGTAGAACGTATAAAAGAAGTATCTAAAACTTATGATATTATACGTATAGACCACTTTAGAGCATTCGCTGGATATTTTAAAATCCCATATGGCAAAGACCCTAAAGATGGTAAATGGGTAAAAGGTCCAGGAGTTGATTTATTTAATGAAATTAATAAACATGTTAAATGCGAAATAATCGCTGAAAATCTAGGTTTCCTAGATGATTCAGTACATGAATTATTACATGATACAGGTTATGCTGGAATGAATGTAATGCAGTTTGAATTTGGACCTAAAGAAGAATTTAAGGCAGGTTATGATTATAATAATGTCTTATATTCAGGTACACATGATAATGAGAATTTACTATCATGGTATAAATCTCTTGATAAAGATACTTTAGCTAGGGTTAATAAGACTTGTGGCTTAAGAACTAATAGTAAAGATCCACACTTAAAGCTAATTGATTGTTGTATGAAGCAAAAGTGTAAATATGTAATTATTCCTATTCAAGATTATTTAGGATTAACTAATGCAAGAATGAATGTTCCTTCAGAACTTGGTGGTAACTGGTTATACCAAATGAAGTATGATGATTTAAGTAAAAAGCTAATTAATACAGTTAAAAAGATTACAATTGAAAATAAAAGAGGATAAGAATTATTTATCCTTTTTTGTCTTTATATTAAATATATTATTTAGAAGTACTTGACTAATTAAAAATATTTTGTTAAAATACTTATGTTGCAGTATGCAACCGCACAAAAGAGGTTATAAATGCTACTTGCTACCTTAATGGCGTGTCTTAAAAATTTTGAAGGAGGTGTGCATATATGTATGCAATAATTGAAACTGGTGGAAAGCAAGAATCAGTAAGTGTTAACCAAGAAATCTATGTTGAAAAGCTAGATGCTGAAGAAGGAGCTACTTACGAATTCGATAAAGTACTTATGATTGGTGGAGAAGAAACTAAAATTGGTGCTCCATATATCGAAGGTGCTAAAGTTGTTGCTAAAGTCATTAAACACGGAAGAGGAAAGAAAATTATCGTTTATCATTTCCGTAGAAAAAAGAATGAACATAAGAAACAAGGCCACAGACAATCATATACTAAATTAGTTATTGAAAAGATTTGTTATTAATATATGATTAGTGTAGAAATCAAGAAAATTGATTCTAAAGTTAGTGAAGTGATTGTTAAAGGGCATGCGAATTATTCCGATAAAGGAAAAGATATAGTTTGTGCTTCCGCAACAACCATTATAATTTATTCACTAAATTTAATTGAAAAGTTAGGATTTAAGATCACTTACAAATTAGAAGAAGGTTATTCTAAATTAGTAAATGATGCAAATTCTGATATCGTAGATAAAGTATTTGAAACATTAGAGTTCTCATTTAATAGTTTATATGAGGAACATCCAAGAAATATATATTTAAAGCATTAGGAGGTGCTATTATGATTAAGATGAATATCCAATTATTCGCTTCTAAAAAGGGAGTTGGTTCTACTAAGAACGGTAGAGATTCTCATTCAAAAAGATTAGGAGCTAAATTAGCAGATGGTCAATATGCTACTGCGGGATCTATTATATATCGTCAAAGAGGAACAAAAATTTTACCAGGTAAAAATGTAGGAATCGGTGGAGATGATACATTATTTGCTAAAATTAGCGGAATCGTAAAATTCGAACGCGTTGGTAAAGATAAGAAGCAAGCTTCTGTATATCCTGTTGAAGAACAATAATAAAAATGCCCCAAATGGGGTATTTTTTTAGCGCTAGGAGGTGTCATATGTTTGTAGATGAAGTTAAAATAAAAGTCACTAGTGGTGCTGGTGGTAATGGAATAATTAGTTATCGTAGAGAAAAGTACATCGAGTTTGGTGGTCCATGGGGTGGATCTGGTGGAAATGGTGGATCTATTATTTTTGTTGGTGATGAAGGTATGTCTACATTGCTTGATTTTAGATATAATAGACACATTAAAGGTAACCCTGGAGAAAAAGGTATGAGTAAGGGTATGAATGGTAGAAATGCTGAAAATACTTATGTTAAAGTACCTTTAGGCTCAACTATATATGATGATGATTTAAATAAAGTCATTGGTGATATAACTGAAAACAAACAAGAAGTAGTTGTTGCACAAGGTGGTAGAGGTGGTAGAGGAAATATTGCTTTTGCTACTCATAATAATCCTGCACCTGCTATTTGTGAAAAAGGTGAACCAGGAATAGAAAAAAATATAAGAATCGAACTTAAGGTTTTAGCTGATTGTGGGCTTGTTGGTTATCCTTCTGTAGGTAAATCTACTTTAATTAGTGCAATAAGCAATTCTAGACCAAAAATAGCTGCATATCATTTTACTACACTAAACCCTAATTTAGGAGTTGTTGGAGTACCTGATGGAAGAAGCTTTGTAGTAGCAGATCTTCCTGGTTTAATAGAAGGAGCAAGTCAAGGCTTAGGCTTAGGATTAGAATTTTTAAGACATATCGAACGTTGTAGAGTAATAGTACATGTAGTAGATATGGCTGGTGTTGATGGAAGAGATCCTTATGATGATTATGTTAAAATAAGAAAAGAATTAGAAAGCTATAAGTTTGATTTACTTAAACGTCCTGAAATAATAGTTGCTAATAAGATGGACTTAGATGCCGCAAAAAAGAATTTAGAAGAGTTTAAGAAAAAGGTAAATGGTGAGATTTTCCCTATTTCTGCATATACAAAAGAGGGACTTACTCCATTACTATATAGAATAAGAGATTTATTAGATGTTACTCCTAATTTCTTAATGTATGAAGATAGTGATTATGTTGCTGAATATAACTTTACACCTGGTGAAATCAAGTTTAAAATTGAGAAGGTTGACGGAGTTTATAATATAACAGGTGATGGTTTAAAAAGATTGTTTATTATGACAGATTTTACTAGTTATGAAGCAACACGTAGATTTGCTAGACAATTAAAAAGTATGGGAATAGATGATGAGCTTAGAAAACTAGGTGTTAAAAATGGTGATATAGTAAAAATCTTTGATTATGAATTTGAATTTATAGATTAAAAAAATAGTGCTTATTGAGCACTATTTTTTGCTTCTATTTCTGTTTTATATTTTTTGATATCATGCTTTAATTTTTTGTTTATTTCATCTTTAGCCTTTTTAATATCATGTTGCTTAGCAATATCTAAGGCTTTAATAAAATCATTCAACTGTACATTAGATTCAATAATTGAACTATTACATTCATTACTACTCTTTTTTAAGGCATCATCAAGTTGTTTTAACTGTAAATCGTATTCCTTACCCTTTTGGTCATATTGTTTAATGACATTATTAATTCTATTTCTAGCTTGATTGATTGTTTTTTCTTTATCAATAGAGAAGTTAGAATTTAGTTTAGATATATTATTTTCATGTGTAAGTTTATTTTTCTTTCTTTCTGCATATAGATTATTTAATTCATTTGAACGCCTTTTATTTTCGTTTGAAATTGCTTGATCATAATATACTTTCATACTATCAGTATTAGAGTTTAGTGCCGCAACATTTAAACCATATAATCTATCATAATTGTCAAGCTCTAAATCTAAGTTTCTAATTTTATCATCTAAATCTTGTTTCAACTTTATTACATCCATATTAGCTTTTGTTTCATAATCTCTAGCATTCTTTTTAGCAATAGATATTTTTGATTCTTCATCTTCAATAGCATTAGCCTTTTCTCTATTTATGATTTCAAGATTAATATCGAATGCTTTCTTTTCCTTTTCTATGCTATTATCGCATGCTTTAGAGATTTTTTTGAACTCATTACGATATTCATTATATGTTTCATTATAAAATGTTTTAGCGTTACTAATAGCCTTATTAATGATTTTAATAGAATAAGTAGTAAACTTATATAATGATTTTAAATCGCCTTCTTCAAGACATTTATCTGCTTCAGCATCCAAATTTTTAAATGCTTGGTCAACAATCTCTTGAATATCTGCATATTTATTATAATAAGTATTAACGAAATCAAGTTCATATAATTTCTTATTTTCTTTTTTAGAAAGAATTTCTTTACCTTCATCAATTTTAGCCATTTCACTTTCTAGGTTTGCTAGATCTTTAGCTTGTGATTTTTGACGCAAGCGTAGAATATGTAATCTAAAATTCTTTTCATCGATTTGTTCATCAAAATCCTTTAATTCAAACTTATCGTCATAAGTCTTTTTTGATTTTTCAAGGAAGGCTTTTTTGTTAGTTTCAAGAATATAGATATCACTTTCTATTTCTTTGATTTCATTATCAATTAAATCCATCTTTTTATTTAATTCTTTAAATTCATCTTCAAATGATTTTCTCTTTTTGATAGAAGAATCAATATAATCATTAATGATTTCATCTACATCAGGAGTAAAACGAAGTGATTTATCAGCAAAGTATGTTTCTACTCTTTCTTTAACAAATCCTACTTCAGTATGTATCATCTTGCAGAAAGCTTGTATTTTTTCTTTATTTTCTTTTTCTTTTTTTGTTTCCTCAATAACTTTAGTAGTAGTTCTAAGTAATTCATCTTTAATTTTTGTTGAAATTGCGATTATAAAATCAATATCGTTTTCAAGTGTTTTAATTTCAGTATTATATTTAGCATCAAACATCTTATAAATGTGCTCAATACGAGTTTTTTCAGTATTGTATGATGATCTAGTCTTAAATACTCTATCATCAAAAACAGTATTTATTTTTTTCATTTCTAAATCAATTGTATCAAGCTCATATTTTAGATTATTATTAGATATTTCTTTATCTGCTTCATATTGACTTATATTATTTAAATAGATATTTTCTTCTTGCTTTTTCTTTAAAATTATTTCTTGGTGTTTTAATACACTTTCACGCTCTAATTGGTTTAAGTCTAAATAAAGAGTAGTAGTAATATCATATTGATGAGAATATAAATCAATAGTCTTTATTTTTGATTCTTTTAATAATTCGAATCTCTTTATAAAGAAATCTTGATCATTTTTCTTATCATTTAATTTTTCATGTAATAAGTTAATTTTAGCGTTAGTATCAAGTGACATACCACTAATTTTATTCTCTTTAATCGCATCACTTAATTGTGAATCCTTTTCAAATTCAGAAATACGCATTAATGAGTACACATTTTCTCTATTTATTCTTGTTGTATTTTTGTTATCTAAATCAAGCTTTAAAATCTTTAAATTCCTGATTCTTGTTTCTTGCTTTTCTTTTTCTAAACGAACCTTATAATCCTTTTCAATTTCAAGAATTCGCTTATCTAACCTATTATTTGCTTGTCCAAGAAGAAGCTTTATTTGATCGTTTGAGTTTTCTAATAGTATTTGGTCACCTTCATTAGATAATTTCATTAAATCTTGGCTGAATGTGTTTATTATATTTTTTTGTGTTATAGAAATTTCTTTTGTTAAATCTTCAATTTGTTTATGGTGAGAAGAAGTTTCTTCTCTAGATATACCACGTAAATCTTTTTCTTTTTCAATAAATTCATTTCTAGTTCTACGCATATCTTCATTAAATCCAGATGATTTAATTAGATAATTATGTCTTAGTGCATCTACATCTTTATCTAGATTTTTTTGTAATTCATCTATTTCTCTATACAGTGAATAAATAGCACTTTCTAATTCTTTTTTTTGGGCATATTCTTCTACATCAATACCTTGTAAGTATTGTTGAAGCTCTTTTCTATTTAAGTATTGTAGGTTATCAAGTTTATCATTTTCTTCATTAACTACTTGATCATATTGTTTATTTATTTCAATGATATTTTCTTTATATTCATTTTCAAAATTTTCCATTGCTTTATTATTTGAAGAAATTCTAGCATCGTTTTTTTCTAATATTTTTTCGTTTTCTTTATTGTATTTTGGAGATAATTCTTTAACCATTTCATCTAATTCTTGTACAGCTTTTTTACTACGTCTAGATGAATTAGTTATACTTTTTTTATTGCTTTCAATACAGTTTAAAAGGTTATCTCTTGTTTTAGAAGTGTTTTCGTTATGGTTATTTAATAATTCAACAAGATTATTTAGGTATTCTTCAACTATTTCTGCAGTTGATTTGCTTTGAACATCAATTAAATTTGCCATAATAACACCTCCAATCATATTTATTATACTATTTTTTTTTACTAATTTCTATTATGTTTTAACATTTAATGTTAAAAATATTCATTATTTTCATATATAATTTTATTGTTTTTTAAAAAATAAGTAAAAATACGTTAAAATAAGTGATAAAAATATTATGAAAATGGCTTGTTTTAGCGTTTTATTAGCTGACTAATAATTATAGGCAAAAAAAATATTTTTTCAAAAAAATATATATGAAAAAAATTAATTATATGATATAATCATATACGTATTGAATAAAAGGAGGTATAGTTATGTATGCATATATTAAAGGTAAAGTTACTTTAATACATCCAAGCGATGTAGTTGTTGAATGTAATAATATTGGATATTTAATTTTTATGCCTAATCCTTATTCACTTAAACTAGATGAAGAAGTAATGATTCATTTATATCAAAAGGTAAGTGAAGATTCAATAGATTTGTATGGCTTTAAGACTTATGAAGAAAAAGCACTTTTTGTTAAATTAATTAGTGTTAGTGGTATAGGACCTAAAAGTGCATTATCAATATTAGCTACAGGTGATGTTAGTGGTATAGTAAATGCAATTGAACTTGGTAATGATAAATATTTAACTAGGTTCCCAGGAATCGGTCCTAAAGCAAGTCAACAAATTATTTTAGATTTAAGAGGTAAGCTTGATTTTAATTCAAGTGTTAATAATACAACTAATGAACTTAATGATGCTTTAATATCTTTAGGCTATAAGCAAAAGGATATTGATAAAGCATGTAAGAAGTTAGATATGAGTATGCCAATTGAAAGTTTAATTAAAGAAGCTTTAAAACTTCTTACAAGGATGTGAGATTATGGATAGAATAGTTTCACCTGAACTTAGTAAGGATGATGATAATACTCTAAGACCTAAGTATTTGAAAGATTATATCGGCCAAACTAAGGTTAAAGAGATGGTAGATATCTATATTAAAGCTGCGAAAAAAAGAGATGAACCAATTGATCATACTCTTTTATATGGTCCTCCAGGACTTGGTAAGACAACTTTAGCACAAATTATTGCAAATGAGATGGGCTCTAAAATAGTTATTACATCTGGACCAGCCATTGAAAAGACAGGAGATTTAGCTGGGCTTTTAACTACGCTTGAAGCTGGAGATGTACTTTTCATTGATGAAATACATAGACTTCCAAGATATGTTGAAGAAATGTTATATTCTGCAATGGAAGATTATGAACTTGATATACCTGTTGGAAAAGATCAAACTAGTAGAACTATTAGAGTTGATTTAGTTCCTTTTACTTTAATTGGTGCAACAACACGTTATGGAGATTTATCTAGTCCACTTAGAGATAGATTTGGTGTTGTTGAACGCTTAGAGTATTATACAGTTGATGATTTAAAAAAAATCGTCATTAGAACAGCAAAAATATATGAATGTGCAATTGATGATTTAGCTGCATATGAACTTGCTAGACGTTCTAGGGGTACACCTAGAATTGCAAATAGATTGTTCCGCCGTATTAGAGATTTTGCATCTGTTAAAGGCGATGGAACAATTACTTTAGATATAACAAAAGAAGCTTTAAATAAGCTTGGAATAAATCCTGATGGTCTAGACTTTAGAGACATGAAATATCTAAAAGGTATTGTTGAAAACTTTAAAGGCGGTCCTGTTGGGCTTGATGCATTAGCTCAAACTATAGGTGAAGAAGCATCTACAATTGAGGATGTATATGAACCATACCTATTACAAGAAGGTTATATTCAAAGAACACCAAGAGGTAGAATAGCAACAGAAAAGACTTATAAACTTCTAAATGTTAGTTATGGAGGCTTATTATGAGAACAGAAGATTTTGATTTTGAGTTAGATCCTAGTTTGATAGCACAAACACCTATTAAAAATAGAAGTGATTCAAAACTCTTGATTCTTGACAAAAAAAATGGCACAATTATACATGAGAGTTTTAAAAACATCATTAATTATTTAGATAATAATGATTGTTTGGTATTAAATGATACAAAAGTTATACCAGCAAGACTCCATGGAACTAAAATGCTTACTAATGCTTTTATTGAAGTATTATTACTAAAAGATTTAGGTGATGATACTTGGGAAGCATTAACAAAGCCAGCTAGAAGAGTAAATGTTGATGATGTTATCGTATTTTCCGATAAGCTAAAGGCTAAATGTATTAGTGTTAAAGAAGAAGGTATTAGAATATTTAAACTAATTTATGATGGAATACTTATGAATATTTTGGATGAATTAGGTGAAATGCCTCTACCACCATACATTAAAGAAAAGCTTAAAGATAAAGATAGATATCAAACAGTTTACGCTAAATATGAAGGTAGTGCTGCGGCTCCTACTGCAGGATTACATTTCACAAAAGAATTATTAAAACAAATAGAGGATAAAGGCGTAGAAATAGTTTATGTTACACTACATGTTGGACTTGGAACATTCCGTCCTGTAGTAGCTGATGATATTAAAGATCATAAAATGCATGAAGAATTCTACATTATATCTGAAGATGCAGCAAACAAATTAAATGAGGCAATAAAAAATGGTAAAAGAATTATTAGTGTAGGAACAACATCAACTAGAACACTAGAAAGTGCATATGATAATGGTTTTAAGCCATGTGCTAAAACTACTAACATATTCATTTATCCAGGCTATAAATTTAAATGTGTTGATGCGCTTATTACTAATTTCCATTTGCCTAAATCAACACTTGTTATGTTAGTATCTGCGCTTGCAGGAAGAGAAAATATAATGAATGCATACAAAGTAGCTATTGAAAACAAATATAGATTCTTTAGCTTTGGTGATGCAATGTTCATTAAATAAATTGGAGGAATTACAATGAAAAAGATATTATTTTTCGCACTTACACTCTTACTTTGCTTAACATTAGTAGGATGTGGTAAAAATGAAGACAAAACAACAGATTTAGTAAAAGATAAAGACTGGAAGACTGCAGGGAAAATGATTGAAGATTATCTCAAAGATGATAGTAAAAAAGTATCAGAAGTAAAGATGACTTTCGAATTTCCTGATGAAGATGGAATATATTACCTTGGTTATATGAGATTTGTCTTATTTAGAGACTTAGCTCCTGTTACAGTAGATAATTTTGTAAAACTATCTAATAAGCATTTCTATGATAACTTAACAATAACAAGAGTTAATAAAAACACTTTATGTCAAGGTGGAGACCCTGAGAAAAAGACAACTAAAGAAGAAAAAGAAACTATTAATACAATTAAGGGCGAATTTGAAGTAAATGAAGTATACAACAATTTAATGCATACTCGTGGCGTAATTTCTATGGCTAGAGCTAATGAGTATGATAGTGCTTCATCACAATTTTTCGTTGTTAATAATGACTTCTCATCTGGTGATGGTAGCTACGCTGCTTTTGGTGTATTACTTGAAGAAAAAGACCCTACAACTGGTAGCTCACTTACAAAAGAACAAAGGAATTATACAATTATCGATGGTAAAAAAGTATTATATGATTATGATTGCCTAGATAAATTATGTAATTTAGTTTTAGAGAATGACACTATTGATGGTGCCCCTGTAGATACAATTTCTATAGTGAAAATCAAAGTTTTACAAGAAAATGTAAAAATGAGTGATATAAAATAATTGTAATTAAAGAATTGGTTTCATTTGAAATCAATTTTTTTAAAGGAGAATATTTATGGGAATATGGGATTTGAAGTGTAGTGATGGTTATGCTAGATGTGGCTTGCTGCATACAAAGCATGGTGACTTTGAAACACCAATCTTTATGCCAGTAGGAACAAAAGCAACTGTTAAATCACTTATGCCAAATGAAATTAAAGAAGTATCTGATGGATTAATACTTGGTAATACTTATCATTTATGGTTAAGCCCTGGTGCTGATATAGTTAGTGAACATGGTGGAATTAGAGGAATGATGCACTGGGATGGAGCTCTTTTAACTGATTGTGGTGGTTTTCAAGTATTTAGCTTATCTGAACTAAGAAAGATTACTGAAGAAGGTGTATATTTTAGGCATCATAAAAATGGTTCAAAATTATTTATGTCACCTGAAATATCAATAGATGTTCAAAATAAACTGGGCGCAGATATTATAATGAGCTTTGATGAATGTCCACCATTTAATGAATCATATAAATATATGAAAGATTCGGTAGATAGAACTATTAGATGGGCTAAGCGTGGTAAGGATGCGCATAAAAGGCCAGATGATCAAATATTATTTGGTATTGTTCAAGGTGGACCATTCTTAGATTTAAGAAAGCATTGCCTAGAAGAATTAGAAAAAATAGGTTTTGAAGGTTTTTCTATTGGAGGATTATCTGTTGGTGAATCAAAAGAAGAAATGCATAAGGTATTAGATTTCTTAAAAGATGAAATGCCAAAAGATAAACCAAGATATTTAATGGGTGTTGGTGAACCAATTGATATATTAAATGGAGTAGAACGTGGAATAGATATGTTTGACTGCGTTAATCCTACACGTATTGCTCGCCATGGAGTAGCTATTACTAGTCATGGTAGAGTGTTAATTAAAAATGCACGTTTTGAACGTGATATGGCTGGACTTGATAAAGAATGTGATTGTATGGTTTGTAAGACATTCACAAGAAGCTATATAAGACATTTATTTAGAGAAGAAGAAATATTATCTATGAGACTATTAAGTTACCATAATTTATACTTTCTAAAGAATTTAATGCATAATATTAGAAAAGCTATTAAAGAAAAAAAGTTTATGGAATTTAAGGAAGATTTTATTAAAAAGTATAATTCTAATGAAGTGTGAAAACATTTACATAGTTTTTGCTAATTGAAATATACTTTTTCAAGTGCTATTATGAATGTAGTATTATATATTAAATGCCGTGATAAAGACGCTAGAATGACAAATTTATAGAGAGTTAATGGTTGGTGTAAATTAACAAGGAGTCGTTCAAATTAGCCATCGCTTTTGAGTAGGGCCTCTGAAACAATAGTAAGAAGCTCCGTATAGCTGCGTTAAAGCAAAGGGATTGTTTGATCCTAAAGAGATGTATATAATAAATACATAAATTGAGTGGTACCGCGGGTAATCTCGTCTCAAATGATATTTTGAGACGGTTTTTTTATATATAATTACTAATATATAAAAAGGAGAAAAGAATATGATTATTAACAAACTAACAAAAGAAATTGAAGAGATTGCTTGTCGTATTAAGTCTGTTAGAGAAGATTGTGGTTTAACTGATAAAGAAGTTGCTGCAATGACTGATATGGACTTAGAAGATTATCAAGCTTTAGAGGAAGGTAGAAGTGATATTACATTCTCTTTCATCTATAAGTTTGCAAGAATTTGTAATATCGAAATTACAGCAATCATTGATGGTAGAACTCCAAAACTTGCGGACTATACCTTAACTAGAAAAGATGATGGAATGAATATTTATGGAAAACATGGTGTAGTTTATGAACACTTAGCTCCATTATTCAAAAATCGTTTTGTAGAGCCTTTCTTGGTAACTATTCCATATAATGAAGAAGCATTAATGGGACCTAAAAAATTAGTTACTCATAGAGGCCAAGAATTAAATATCGTTGTTAAAGGTACTATGAAGAAAATTATAGGTGATGATGTAGAAATTCTTCATGAAGGTGATACAATTTACCATGATTCATCTATTCCTCATGATGAAACAGCTTTAGGAGGAGAAGATTTAGTATTTTATGCATTTGTTGTAGATCCTGATAAGTCAGGTTTAGCAACTATGAAGCGTATAACTCAAACTTCATCTCTAACTAATACTGATGCAGCTCACTTAAAGAATCCTGTATATGAAAAATGGATTAGTACTACTTTAGATGAAAAAGGAATTATTAATGGAATTGAATTCCATAATGAGGATAAATTTAACTTTGCTTTTGATATTGTTGATGAGCTTGGTAGAACAAAGCCAAATAAAAGAGCAATGTTATATGTAGATAAAAACTTTAATGAAAGAACATTTACTTTTAATGATATTTCTAGATATTCAAGTATGACAGCTAATTACTTTGAATCTTTAGGTATCAAAAAAGGTGATACAGTAATGTTAGTATTAAAGAGACATTATCATTTCTGGTATGCAATGATGGCACTTCATAAGATTGGTGCTATAGCAATTCCTGCAACAAATCTATTAATGGTACATGATTATGTATATAGATTTAAAGCAGCAAGCGTAAAAGCAATTGTTGCTACTGATGATGATGATGTAACAGATAGAATTGATGAAGCAGAGCGTGAAGTAGGATGCAAATTAATTAAGGTTGCAGCAACTACTGTAAACGATCCAATTCCATCTGGATGGCATGATTACAATAATGAGTTTATTAAGTTCTCTGATGTATATGAAAGAAAGGCTGACTCAGCTTGTGGAAATGACTTAATGGTAATGTTTTTCACAAGTGGAACAACAGGTAATCCTAAACTTACAGCACACTGTCATAAATATCCACTAGGACATTTTATTACAGCTAAATACTGGCAAAATGTAGTACCTGATGGCTTACATTTTACAATGAGTGAAACTGGTTGGGGTAAATCACTTTGGGGTAAACTATATGGACAATGGTTATGTGAAGCTGGAGTATTCACATATGACTTTGATAAATTTGAAAGTAGCAATGTCTTACCTATGTTTGCCAAATACAATATCACAACATTCTGTGCACCTCCAACAATTTATAGATTCTTCATCAAAGAAGACTTATCTAAATATGATTTATCATCAGTTAGATATGCTGCTATAGCTGGAGAAGCATTAAACCCTGAAGTTTATTCACAATGGATTAAAGCTACAGGTGTTAATCTAGTAGAAGCATTTGGACAAACAGAAACAACAGCAGTTGTTGGTAACTTTGTAGGTGCAACAATTGTTAGAGGATCAATGGGTAAACCAAGTCCACTTTATGATGTAGATATCGTAGATCCTGATGGAAATCCTTGTAAGGATGGTGAAACTGGTGAAATCATCATCAGAACTGATAAAAAAGTTCCTTGCGGATTATTTAAAGAATATTATAGAAATGAAGAAAAAACAAAAGAAGCATGGCATGATGGAATGTATCATACAGGTGATACTGCATGGCATGATGAACAAGGTTATTATTGGTATGTAGGTAGAATTGATGATGTAATTAAATCAAGTGGATATCGTATTGGGCCATTTGAAATTGAAAGTGTCATCATGGAATTACCTTATGTCTTAGAATGTGCTGTAACTGGTGCACCTGATCCTATTCGTGGTCAAGTAGTAAAAGCAAACATTGTATTAGTTCCTGGAAAAGAAAAGTCAGAAGACTTAAAGAAAGAAATCCAACAATATGTTAAAACTAATACAGCACCATATAAATATCCAAGAATCATTGAATTCTTTGATGAATTACCTAAGACAATAAGTGGTAAGATTAAGCGTACAGAACTTAGAAAAATGAGTAATAATAAGTAGGTGAAAATATGGAAATAATTGATGCTCATGCTCACATTTATCCAGAAAAAATTGCAGAAAAAGCTAGTCAAGCAGTAGGTGATTTCTACGGCATTCCTATGGGATATGTTGGAACAGTTGAAGGACTACTTGAAGAAGGTAAAAGGGCTGGAGTATCACGTTTCTTAGTGCATTCAGTTGCAACAACACCTCATCAAGTACATTCAATAAATAAATTCATATTAGAAGAAAAAACAAAGCACCCTGAATTTATTGGTTTTATTACATTACACCCTGATATGGAAGTTAGTGAGATAAAAGATGAAATTGATTTTGCCCTTAAAAATGAGTTTAAGGGTATCAAGCTTCATCCTGATTTTCAAAAATTTTATATTGATGAAGAAAGAGCTATTAAAATATATAAATTAGCTAAAGGAAAATTACCAATATTATTCCATATGGGTGATAAAAGATATGATTATTCTAGTCAAGAAAGATTAGTAAGAATTGCTAATATGTTTAAAGATTTAACTTGCATTGCTGCTCATTTTGGAGGATATTCAACTTGGGGTAATGCAAAAGAATATGAAAATTTGAAAT
>Ga0247611_10003165_pt1 | contig 24913 bp, 15 predicted proteins | sample 177DNAGHGhighgp2_FD_192422 | JGI IMG/M metagenome (GOLD analysis project Ga0247611, IMG submission 192422) | Sheep rumen microbial communities from Palmerston North, Manawatu-Wanganui, New Zealand - 1770 DNA GHGhigh gp2 | ecosystem: Host-associated > Mammals > Digestive system > Stomach > Rumen... | reverse complement strand
TGTTCTCGAGTGCTTCTGAGGGGCGGCCCTCCTCGTTGGCCCGCGTCTGCACCGCCACGTCGATGAGGTCGTTGGGGTTGAGGCTGGGGAAATACTTGATGGCCTGCATGGCCTGCATCTGGGTGCTGATGGCCATGGGCTTGAGGGTATTCATCTGGCTGAGTTTGACACCCATGCTGCCAAAGTACTTATTGAATACATCCTCGATGATGGCATATTCCTCGGGCGTGTAGAGCTTGTCGAGTGTGCTGTCGGCAGGTGCCATCATGGCTTGGGCGACGAGGGCCTGGGCCTCGGGGGCCACCATGCTCTCCTTCTCGAGCTCACCGATGACGATGTCACACCCCCGGAATGCCTCGTCCATGCCTGGAATCTTGTCAATCATCGATGCTGGGGCAAAGTGATAGGTGCCCATGACGTAACTGGGCCGCCCCAACTTGTTACCGCTCACTTTCCACAATAGTTGTGCATTGGCAGCCAGGGCAAGAGCCACAATAGCGAGAATAAGGGATAATCTTTTCATAGTGCTCTATTGTATTATGATAGTTTTATAACATGTACAAAATTAGTCATTTTCCACGAATTCTTGCCACCAAAGTAGTTAAAATCCCCTTTATTGATGATGAATTGCAAGAAATATGACAACATTTAGTGATTGCACACCCTGTAGCGTGGCAGTAATTTTGCAGTGTGAGAAAGTGAATTAGTTATTAGTTGATAACTTAAGATAAAAGAGAATAAGTAAACAGAGAAAAAAATGCCGCACCGATGTGATATCGATGCGGTTTTTTGCAGTCTTGGGGTTTCCCGTGACGGGCTTACCACTGGGGCTCAACGACCTTGAGGCGATCACCGCCGTTGGGGCCCTTGATGAGCATGTCATAATACTCCTGGGTGTAGCCGCTGAAGGTGGGCGATGCCGGCGTGCCATACTCGTTGCGCAGGAACTTGCCGTCCTTCTCCTTCTTGGTGTTACCGTCGAGATACTTGACAAACAGGTACTCACCCAGCTTCTTGTAACGTGCCGTGGCGTCCTGCCCCGCATTGACCGAGTAGTTGGTCAACAGGCGGATGGCAGCATCACGGTCGGTGGTGAGCAGCGATGTGGCCTGGGCCTCGATGACAGACTGCTGCTTGGCAAAGTTGTCCTCGATGGCACCCTGCACCTTGCGGATGTCGCCAATCATCTGTGAGTAGCGGGCATAGGCCTGATTGGCCACCCAGTTGTTGACCCAGAAAGCGCAATCCCAGTCCAGGGTGTACATGTCGGCCTTGCCCTGGCGATAGCTCTCGGGAACCTGAGTGATGCAGCAATACATGGGCACAAAGACGGCAGTGTTGGCATCGTCAACGCCAAACCAGAAGCAGCCGCCCACCTCGTTGGGCATCCATGAGCGCATCTGTGCCGCAAACACCCAACCAGTCTGCTGGGTGGCGATGGCACGCTCCTGGCTGTACTTCACGCCATCGACCTCAAAGTCCATGGGACGCCAGCGATAAGGTACGCCATAAGCGGTGGTTGCACCGGGATCGACAGTCATGTCGAAGGGTGTGCCCTCAAAGTGGTCGCGCATCATCTCCTGCATCTCACGCACGCTGATCTTGCGGTCGGGCTTGATGTAGAGGGGCATGACATCGGCATCGGCCCTGGTCTTGCCGTAGATGAAGGGCAGGTAGGCGTCCATGCCCTTGTGGTAGCGGTTGAAGTAGCTCCACACGCGGGCATCGCAGCCACGCAGCGCACCAGCATCAAACTTCTGGTAGACCGGTGCAAAGGCAAAGTCCTCGTCCTTGCCACTGTAGAGACCTTTCTTCTTGGCAAAGGAGATGACATCCTTGCTGTACATGACATTCTTCTTGTCCTTCCTGTCAAACTTCCAGATGCGGGGATTGTTGGCATGGCCGGCGATACAGTCATCGGGGATGCGGATGGCCACCCACACGGCACCAATCTCGCCCGGGCCCTTACCAATCATGTCCATGATCCACACCTCGTTGGGGTCGCCAATCGAGAAGGACTCGCCCTCGCTGGCATAGCCATACTTGGCCACCAGGTCGGTCATACACTTAATGGCCTCGCGGGCGGTCTTGGAGCGCTGCAAGGCAATGTACATGAGGCTGCCATAGTCGATGATGGAGTTGCCGGTGGTGTCCCACAATTGCTCGTGTCCACCCCAGGTGCTCTCGGCAATGGTGACCTGGTGCTCATTCATGTTGCCCACGACGGCATAGGTGTGTGCCACCTCGGGGATAGCACCCAGGGGCTTGCCGCTGTCCCAGTCAACGATTTGTCGCATCGATCCAGGAGCGTGATCGGCAGCGGGCAGATACTGCAAGTCGCCAAAGAGGGTGTGGCTGTCGGCAGCATAGGTGATGATGGTCGATCCATCGACACTGGCATTCTTACCCACAATCAGATTGGTGCAGGCATCGGCGGCTGTCCAGCTGGCAAGTGCCAGCAGTGCAGCCGATAACAAGTTGATTGACAAGTGTTTCATTTTCTCTCTCTTTTGTTTTGGTGTGATTATATTGTTAAATGTATTTCTCGATCAGTTGCCCACCGGGATATCATATCCCGTGAGGCGGAACGCCACCTGGAAGGGTGTAGCCTGCTTGCGAGGCTGCGGCCCAGCATAATAGTAGAACAGCCGCTGCACATCAAATGACTTGATGCTCACCAGCCTGGTCTCGCCCGGCTTGAGGCTGACAGGAACAGTGACTGCGCGCTGGGTGAGCATCTCGCTACTCATGGTGGTGTAGCGCAACAACAGCCTGACGGCACTCATGCGGTGGGCCGTGTTGTTGGTCACAAAGAAGGACTCCTTGCTGTCGCTGGCACGCTTGCTGTAACCCTTGAGCGTGACGGCATGGGGATCAATGGCAGCCAGGCTATCGGGCAGCATGCGGTCGGTGGAGTCCATCGCCACCACGGGCACCTCGAGCGAACGCAGGTTCTTGCGGGTGGTGCGTGTGCGGGCATCGATTGCCGTGACACACAGCAGCACGAGCAGGATGGCGATCGCAATATGTCGGATAGAGTCTTTCATCACAGATATCGAATGCGATTAAACGGGTTGCCGTCACCACCCTCTGGATAAATCTTGCGGAACCCGATGGGCAGGCTCTCGCCCACCTTGTCGGGGATGATGCTCACCCCATTGAAGAGTGATGGCAGGAAACGTGCAAAGTTGACACGCACCTTCACCTTCCAGTGCGGGGGGTCAAAGGTGAGTGACGTGGACTGGGCATTCAGGGTGGCGACACATTCCAGGGGCTTCAAGAGCGTGACGCGATCGCGCTGGCTGTAGAGCCACAGCTGGTACTTGTTGTCGACGGCACTGGTAGCGATGTAGCCAATGACGGTGCCGGGAATCAGGTTGATGTCGGGCGAGTCAAGCAAAATGATGCGATAACCAATGTTGTGCACGCCCTTGTAACGCTCAATGCCCAGGGTCATCTCCTCGTTGGGATAATACCAGATGCCCTCCATGGGCTGCAGGTCGGACTCATCAAGCCGCACGCGCATCGAGTCCACGTCAAGCCCGTCGAGAATGACCGACTTATCGGGAATTTCTCCTGCAATCGCCATGGAATGGGGTTGCAGGGCAAGCAGCATGAGCAATATGAATATCGAGCGCTGCAGCATTTTTGGCATCAGTTGACAGTGGCAAAGCGATAAACCACACCCAGGCTGAGGATTTCCTTGAACTGCCAGTAGTTCCAATCGTCGTCGCGGGCGCGAGAGCGGTCAAAGCGCAGGTGGGTGTAGAGCTGCGTGGTGAGATACTTGCCGATGGACAGGTCCAGCGTGTTCTCCCAGTCGCCTTGCACATACTCATAGTTGGTGAACATGTAGAGCCTGGAGGTGAACATCACACTGGGGGTAAATCGCCACAACCACTTGGCCTCAAAATTGCTACCCACGGTGCTCTTGCTGTGGTGGCCTGCGCTAATGCCAAACCGCGTCGGGTCGATGTCGGTGATGTTGCGGCAATACTTGAGATTATAGGAAATGGGCGCAATTGCCAGCGTGAACATGCGGTCATCGGCCTTCTTGTAGTTGTAGGTCATACCCAGACCGATGTTGAGCTCGGCGGGCGACAGGAAGGCTGCCGTCATGTCTCGGGTATTCACCTTGTAGTTGTTCAAGAACTGGGTGGTGAACTGCAGCATGGCGCTGTAGTACCAGTTCTTCACGGCCTTGTAACCCAGTTGTGACGTGAACAGGAAGTTGTCCTCGTTGATGAGATACTTGCGGATGCTGTCGCCATGGGTGGTGGCGACTCCCAACTTATAGGACAACGCGTTGTTGAACAACCAGTTGGGGTGCAGATCCTGATTGAGGTTACAATTCCAGTTCACCGATCCCAAGAGCGCGAGGTTGTTCTCGCCGCCCTGGTACCAGTTGCCGCTGATGTAGGCCTGCGTGAACTGCAGTGACGCATTGAACACATGCAACCAGTCGTGCAACTGGGGAGCTGGCGCATCGGGAGGGGTAACATCCTCGACAACGACCTGGGTCTGTGGGATGGTAAGCATTCCCTGGCGGGGATCGGCATCGATGACCCCTTCGGGAGGTGCCTGGGGCAAGCGGGTGGCGTTATAGGCGACCAGCTGGGGATTGTCAATCATTGCACGCTGGCGCGCACGCTGCGCCCTGGCCGAGTTGTTCATGGCCTCCTGCAGCCAGGCGTCGCCGGCATCCAGGCTGTAGAGCTGATTGCTGCTGCCAGGCTCAGCATGGGTCGGTTGTGCACTATAGCTGTCAAAGACCAGTGGCATGTAGAGCGCGTTGGGTTCCACCACGGGGCTCTCACCGTCGGCAGCATGGACTGCAAGACTCGTCGCAATAGCCATTGCGATGGTCAGGCATAATGTCAATGTCGATTGCTTGTTCATCATTGTACTGTATCGTTTTTAGGGTTATACTCACACTGTTTCTGTTCTCTTGGTAATCGTTCAGGAGCGGTCAAGCGTCATAGAGTTTCTCGTCGCGGGATGGCCGCTGGGGCTTGCCCTTCTCTTGCTTGGCCTTCTCTTGTTCTTGCTTGGCCTTCTGCTTAGTTTGAACCTTCTGGTGCTTGCGCTCATGGTTGGGCTTCAGGTTCTTGTTCTCGGCAAAACTCTTTATCATGTCCTCAACCACCTCACGATTACCATACAGGTAGTTGACCGTAATCTCGATGATGAGATTCTGGTGTTTAGACACGATATCGGCAATGATAGCCCTTGATCCATCGGGCATGGTGCCATACAGGCTATAGGTTTTCTTGAAGCCCTTGACCTTGAGCTTACCATTGCTCAAGTCATACATGCTGTAACCCAGGGCCTTGCGTTGCAGGTTCTGGGTGAGCATCTTTTTCTCATCGCCCTTGTCCCTGCTGTAGAGCTGCACCGTCATAACCATGTCCTCCCACTGCACCTCAAAGCGTGTGGGGCTATTATAGGTGACAAAGCCGCCATCGGGGGTCTCAAACGAGAGATCATAGCGGCTCCAATTATAGACGGTCGCACTGGCATCGACAACCGATGCCAGCATCAGCAGCATGGCAAGCGCCATGCGCATCATGAGTGAGGATGTGGTGCTTATTGTCATTGTGGGGAGATTAATTACTATGCAATTGATGATTGGGTTGCTGCACTTGTTCCAGGTAACGGTTCCACTCCCTCTTGCTGCCTCGCCACACGTTCAGGTCCACGTCACCATCGATGCCCTTGACGGTTCCCTCATGGCTGAACTGCTGTATGCAGTGGGGCAACGACGGCAACAGGTCGGGGCTGGTGAACGAGCACAGCCACAGGTCATGGTCGGCAAGCAGATCCTTGTAATACTTGTTGTAGCCGTCCAGATTGGTGTAGATCATCACCTGGTATCCCCTGTCGTTGAGGATGCTGATCATTTCCAGGACACGCTCCAGGGCCGTCTCGCGAGAGGTGGTCGCTCCGTTGCCCCAATCATCCTCGAGGTCGATGACCAAGGGCAGGTCCAGCTGCCGGCCCGCGATAGCACCCAGCAGGTTGTCGGCCTGCTCTTGTCCAGTGCGATTCTTGCGGAAGAAGTGATAAGCCCCCACCTTGAGCCCAGCGGCGCGCGCCTTGCGGTAGTTGTCCTGGAAGGCGTCATCGCGATAGGTCTTGCCCTCGCTCGCCTTGATGAACACAAACTGGTAATCATCGTCACGCACCTGCTCAAAATCAATCTCGCCATTGTGCTTCGACACGTCGATGCCTGCAACAGGATAGCGATACCGGTCCACATTGACCGAGTGCGGCAAGACATAACGCCAGATGCCATAGCCCACCAGAAACACAACAAGTGCAACCGCTCCTGCAAGAAGCAGCCACTTGATGTAGTCGGGACGTGTCGGTACTTGGCGTCTACCCATAGGCATTCAGGGGATTAGAACATCGGGAAATTACTGGGAGAATTCACCCAACGGGACTCAAACTCCTGCTGGGTGGATGTGAAGAACAACACACCCTGGATGATTGACACGATGGTCGTGATGGTTGCCAGGACGCCGCAAGACAAGATGGCGATGAGCAGGAAGAGCACGCCTGCCGATGTCTTGCCGATGTAGAAGTAGTGCAGTCCACACCACCCCATCAAGATGGCGAGCAGGCCAGCGATACCACGGCTCTTGCCCGACGGACCGTTGTTGAACACACTGTCGATAGTCGAGGCGGCCTGGTCTCCAAATTGTTGCCACTGGGACTGTTCCTGCTGGGAGTAGGACACATTGGTCTCGGCGCCACAGTAGGGGCACTTCACGCGGCTCACTTTCTCTTGAGTACTGTACTGTTTCCCGCACTCGGGGCACTGATGAATATACATATCTTTTTAGTTTTTAATGGTTGGTAATTACATTCGTTAGACGTTTGAGTCCTCCCAAAAGTTGCAATTACCGTACCATTTTTTTCAAACAACATGGACAACTTCTCTTACAACAAGGACAACTTGATAGACAATATATAGAAATATCATGGAATGTTGTTCTTTTGTCTAACAGAGTTGTCCTTGTTGCCTGATGAATTAGCGACGGCGCTTGGAAGCGTTGCCGCGGTTAGCCTGCGCCCGCTGCTGTTGCTGCTGCATCTTCTGGGCCTCCTCGAGGCGCTGCATCCATTTGCTCTTCTTCTTGGGCTTGGCGGCATTGGCGGCCATGGTGGCACGCACCTTCTCCTCGGTGACAAACAAGCGACAGCTGTAGGTCTGCAGAATGGTGATCAACAGCGAGATGAAGTAGTAGTAGCTCAATCCCGAGGCATAGTTGTTGAAGAACACGAGGAACATCAACGGCATGAGGTACATCATCCACTTCATGCCAGGCATCGACTGATTGGTGGGCTGCGACTTGGTGGTGATGTAGGTGTAGATGATGTTGGTCACCGTCATCAACAGGCAGAAGAGGCTGATGTGATTGCCAAAACTGTTGGTGATGAAGGGAATGTGCTGGCTCCACTCGACAATCTTGTCGGGAGCACTCAAGTCATTGGCCCACAGGAAGGATTGACCTCGCAGCTCAATGCACGAGGGGAAGAAGGTGAACATGGCGATGAGGATGGGCATCTGCAGCATCATGGGCAGGCAACCGCCAAAGGGGCTTGCTCCGGCCTGCTTGTAGAGCTCCATCATCTTTTGCTGCTTCTTCATCGCATCCTCGGGGTTGGGATATTTCTCGTTGAGCTTAGCGATATCCGGGGCCAGGATGCGCATCTTGGCCTGCGAGATGTAGCTCTTGTAGGTCAACGGCGAGAGCACCACCTTCAAGATGATGGTGAGCACAAGGATGATCAAGCCATAGTTGCTCATGAACTTGCCCAGCCAGTCAAACACGGGAATGATGATGCCAGTGTTGATCCAGCGGAAGAGTTTCCATCCCAGCGGGATGAGATGGGTGAGCTTGAGGTCCTCCTTGGGCGAGTACTTGTCGTAGCTCGAGAGCATGTGGTAACGGTTGGGACCCATGTAGAAGTAGAACGATGCGGGGACGGCCTTGTCGCTCGCATAGGGGATCATCGTGTGGATATTGACATCCTTGAGGTACTTCTCATAGTCGGGAGTGTCCTTGGTGTCGGCGCTCGTCATGTTGGCTGTGCTCATCACGCTGTCCGACACAAGAACGGTAGAGAAGAACTGGTTCTTGGCACTCACCCACTTGAGCTTGTCCTTGATCTCCTTCTCATCATGGCCGCTCTCACTGGTATACTTGACATCGCCATTCTTGCCGGCAAACTTGTAATAGATGCCGCTGTTGCGCTCCTCAAACTGCTTGCCAAACTCGTGACGAGAGATCTTCTGGTGCCAGTCGAGGTCAACGAGGTTGATGTTGAGCGGGATGATGCGTGTCATGTGCTGCTGCACCATCTCCATGCGCACCATGTAGCTGCCTGGAACGAGGGTGTACTTGAGGCCCCACTGAGCTCCTCCCTCAAGCTTGAGGTTCATGAGCACGGTGCTGTCGTTGAGCTTCTGCGGGTCAAAATAGAAGTTCTTGGTCTCAAAACGCTGCGTGTTGTTGCTCAGGGTGAAGCTGTAGTCGTTGTCTCCCTTGTCAAAGAGCACCAGCTGAGGCGAGTTCCATGTCTTGTAGCCCTTGAGCGTGGCGCGGGCGATGATGCCTCCCTTGGTGCTGAGCTCGACCTTGAGCGAGTCGTTCTCGAGGGTCACCATCTGCTCTGTGCCAGTGAGTGAGGCCGCAAACGAGCCGTTCTTGGCATACACATCGAGGACCCGCTGCACCGCCTGCACGGCCAGGTTGTGCACGGCGGGGTTGGCACTGGTGTGGGCCATGACCTCATCCCAGTTCACGACAGTGTCGCTCACTGTGACGGTTCCGGTCACCTTGCCGTCCTTGAGCGTGAGCATGACACCCTCGTTGTTGATGGCGGCATTGTCGGCCGGCATGTTCTCGAGCACACTGTGCAGGTTGTCCACCTCGGCCGTGCTCAGTGTGTCGACGGCACCCATCACCTGGTTGTGTTGTTCCTCGGCTCGCTGCACTGCGGCGATCGAGTCAATTTGTCGCTGACGTTCGGCCAGTTCGGCCTCGCTGGGCTGTTGCAGCCACATGAACCCGAAGATGACGAGTCCCATCAGCAACATTCCAATCAATGTATTCTTATCCATATTATTTAAGTTTTTAGTTCTGAGTTTTAAGTTTTAAGTGTGGTTACTGCTGCCTGACTGAATCCTGACTAATGCACACTTAAAACGGTATTAGTGATTTAGAGAAATCCCCTGATCGACTCGCGACCTTGCCCTTCAGCAATATTTGATGGAATAGACACTACGGCTCTGCGCATCTGGTCTGACAATACAAACGTATCATCCCGTGGCAGCAATTTAACCATAGAATAGACCTCAACTGCCAATTCCATCGCTTTTTGCCAAACTATCAACTCTCTAAAATCACTTGATTTCATATAGTATATATTTACCTGTCTTTATCATGCAGTTTGTAAGTCGTTCAGTTTTAGTTTTTAGGCAATGATAATCATGCTTAAAACTCAAAACTTAGAACTTAAAACTCCAATTATTGCGGGTTTCCCGCAATAATTGCTTCGATAAACGACATGAACAGCGGGTGAGGATTGAGCACCGTGCTGGAGTACTCGGGATGGTACTGCGTGCCGATGTACCACCGCTTGTCGGCGAGCTCGATGACCTCGGCCAGGCCACTCTCGGGGTTCACACCGGCGATGGTCATTCCGGCAGCCTCAAACTGCTCGCGGTACTCATCGTTGAACTCAAAGCGATGACGGTGACGCTCCTCGATGTCGGTCTTGCCGTAGGCCTGAGCAACCTTGGTACCTGGCTTGACGCGGCAGGCATAGGCCCCCAGACGCATCGTGCCGCCCAGGTTGGTCACTGTCTTCTGGTCCTCCATCAGGTCGATGACGTTGTGCGGGGTCTTGGGATCCATCTCGGTGCTGTTGGCATCGGTCAACCCCAGCACATTGCGCGCAAACTCGATGACCATGCACTGCATGCCCAGGCAGATGCCGAAGGTGGGCATGTCGTGCTCGCGGCACCACCGCAGGGCCACATACTTGCCCTCGATGCCTCGCTGGCCAAATCCTGGTGCCACGACGATGCCGTCATGCCCCTTGAGGAGCTGCTCCACGTTGCCATCGTGGATGTGCTCGCTGTTGATGTAGTCGAGCTTCAGCCGGCGATCGTGATAGGCACAGGCATGCAACAGGCTCTCGTCGATGCTCTTGTAGGCATCCTGCAGCGAGACATACTTGCCCACCAGCCCGATGCGCACCTCCTGGGTGGCTCCCTTGAGCTTGGCCAGGAACTCGTTCCACTTGGTCAAGTCGGGCTCGCCTTGCACAGTGAGTCCGGTCTTCTCAAGGATGATGTTATCCAGCCGTTGATCATGCATCATCAATGGCACCTCATAGATGGTGGGAGCGTCTAAGCTCTGAACCACGGCATCGGCACTCACGTTGCAGAACTGTGCCACCTTCTTCAACATCGTGGGCGGCAAGCGGTGCTCGGTGCGCAGCACCAGCACATCGGGCTGGATACCCTCCTGCTGCAGCAGCTTGACACTGTGCTGCGTGGGCTTGGTCTTGAGCTCCTTGGCTGCGCTGATGTAGGGGACATAGGTCAAGTGCACGCAGATGCACCGCCGCCCCAGTTCCCAACGCAACTGGCGGATGGCCTCGATAAACGGCAACGCCTCGATGTCGCCCACCGTGCCGCCAATCTCGGTGATCACAAAGTCATACTTGCCCGTTGTACCCAGCAACTTCACGTCGCGCTTGATCTCGTCGGTGATGTGAGGGATGATCTGCACCGTCTTGCCCAAGTAGTCGCCACGGCGCTCCTTGTCGATCACACTCTGGTAAACGCGACCCGTGGTCACGTTGTTGGCACGGGTGGTCTTGATGTTGGTGAACCGCTCATAGTGACCCAGGTCCAGGTCGGCCTCATGGCCATCGACCGTGACATAGCACTCGCCGTGCTCATAGGGGTTCAACGTTCCTGGGTCGATGTTGATGTAGGGGTCAAACTTCTGGCACGTCACACTGTAGCCACGCGAGAGCAGCAGCCGCGCGATGCTCGAGGCAATGATGCCCTTGCCCAGCGACGAGACGACTCCGCCTGTAACAAAGATGTATCTTGTTTCCACGTCTTTCTTCATTTCATTTAACTTGCAAAGATAATTCTTTTTTCTGACTTCCACCCCCGTCAGGGGCAGAAAGTCCAAAAACATGCCACAACCGACACACAACCAGCCCCACCGCACTGGCCGCTGTTTGGTCGATAAAAAGTGAGGAATCATCTAAAATATTTGCTGCACGTCATGGTTTTAGACTAATTTTGCACCATCAATCACACATATATAATATATAAGCACTACACAACATGAAAAAAATCGCATCACTATTGTTTGTATTGTGCCTCTTGATGCCGCTTGCGGCACAGGGTGCGGTGATCAATGGCATGCTGGTAGACTCACAGGACACCACAGGTATGATCGAGGCCACCGTCAAGCTGCTGCGCGCCACGCGCGACAGCACCATGGTCAAGGGCACCACCACCGACGTGAACGGCGTGTTCAACATCACCGGAGTGCAGTCGGGCAAGTACCTGCTGCGCTTCTCCTACCTGGGCTACAATGACGTCATCAAGCATGTGACAGTGGGCGAGGACGGCCGTGATGTCAACATCGGCGTGGTGAAGATGGACCCCAACACCGTCATGCTCAAGGAGACGGTTGTCGTGGGCGTGAAAAGCCCCATCACCGTCAAGGAAGACACCATCGAGTTTAATGCCGACACCTACAAGACCCAGGCCAACGCCGTGGTCGAGGACCTGCTCAAGCGCCTGCCCGGCGTGGAGGTGGGCAGCGACGGCAAGATCACAGCCAATGGCAAGGAGGTCAAGAAGATACTCATCGACGGCAAGGAATTCTTCAGCGACGACCCCACGGTGGCCAGCAAGAACATCCCCGCCGACATGATCAACAAGCTGCAGGTCATCGACCGCAAGAGCGACCTGGCACGATTGACGGGCGTGGACGACGGCGATGATGAGACCGTCATCAACCTCACCGTCAAGAAGGGCATGAACAACGGCTGGTTTGGAACCGTCAACGCCGGCTATGGCACCGATAAACGCTATGCGGGCAACGTGATGATCAACCACTTTCGCGACGGTAACCAGTTCACCATCCTGGGAGGCGGCAACAACGTCAACAACCTGGGCTTTGGCGACGGAGCGTCGGGGCGCTTCCAGCGCTTTGGCGGCGACCGCGGTGTGACCTCGTCGCAGTATGCGGGCATCAACTTCAACGTCGGCAGCAAGGACGATGACCACCTGCGTGTGGGCGGCGACGTGATGTACAGCCACAGCGACCGCGACACGCGCACGAGCACCGCGCGCCAGTACCTGTTTGAGGACTCGACGAGCTACTACGACGCGCGCACCGCTGCCCGCGACAAGAGCCATAACCTGCGCGGCGACTTCCGCCTCAAGTGGGAGGTGGATAGCAACAACACCATCGACTTCCGCCCCAACTTCTCTTTCAACTTCAACAAGAGCGAGCGCAACGACTCGTCGGCGATGCGCGCCGGCGATGCCGCCTTCACCCCGGTGAACCGCAGCTTGAGCAACTTCTTCAACGACGGCAAGAGCTATGAGTGGGGTGCCCGCCTGATCTATAACCACAAGGTGGCCTCCCACCCCGGGCGCAGTCAGAGCCTGATGCTCAACTACAGCTACAGCAACGTGCATGAGGATGGCGACACCTACACCGACAACACCTACTACCTGCAGGACAGCCTGCAGCACATCGACCAGACGGCCAACAACCGCCGCAAGACTCACAGCGTGACGGGCCGCGTATCGTGGACCGAGCCCATCGGCAACGTCAAGAACGCTCGTTTCCTGGAGCTGTCCTATCGCGGCAACTACCGCTACACCACGAGCGACAAGATGGTGTATGACAACGAGCGCAGCGGCACCTGGCCCGCCGGTGCCATCACCCGTCAGGAGTGGAACGGGCCGCTGAGCAACAGTTTCCGCAACACGTTCTACAACCAGGAGTTCCGCATCGGCTTCCGCCAGGTGCGCAAGGCGTATAACCTGAATGTGGGCCTCACCGTCAACAGCGCCATGTCCAAGAGCAAGGACCTGATCAACAGTGCCCGCGACATCGCGGCGCGCTGGACGTGGTCGGTGGCCCCCTATGCCCGCTTCCGCTACAAGTTCACCGACACGCGCAACCTCAACTTCAACTACCGCCTGTGGGCCAGCCAGCCCAGCATCTCGCAGTTGCAGCCTGTTGCCGACGAGAGCAACCCGCTGAACATCGTGGTGGGTAACCCCGAGTTGAAGCCCACCTTCACTCACAACATAAACCTGCGCTTTGGCGACTTTGCCCAGGGAGCGCAGCGCAGCATCATGGCGATGATGAATGTCGATTTTGCCCAGAACAGCATCGTCTCGACCACGACCTATGACGAGACCACCGGTGGCCGCATCACCAGCTACACCAACGTGGGCGGCGTGTGGAACGCCATGGCCATGAACATGCTGAGCTTCCCCTTTGGCAGCCAGAAGACGTGGTACTTCACCAGCCACCTGTTCACGCGCTACTCGGTCACCAAGGGTATCAACAACGGCATCGAGAACCGCAGCAACACCTGGCGCATCAACTACTCGCCAGGCTTAGCCTTCCGCAACAGCGTGTTTGACCTGGAGATCAGGCCGCAGTACAGCTTCCAGAACACGACCAACACCGTGCAGACGAGCAGCAACCGCAACATCCACAGCTATGGCGGCATGTTCAACGGCACCTACTCGGCCCCCTTCGGCCTGGTGATCAACACCGACCTGCGCTACAGCACCACGAGCGGCTACAGCACCGGCTACAACACCAAGCAATGGATCTGGAACGGCTCGGTAGCCTATCAGTTCCTGCGCGACAAGCAGGCGTCGGTGACGTTGTCGGTCTATGACATCCTGGGCCAGCAGAAGAACGTGTACCGCAACGTGACGGCCAACTACATGGAGGACGTGATCTACAACTCGCTGGGACGATATGGCCTGGTGACCTTCACCTACCGCTTCACCACCTTCAAGAAGGGAGAGCAGCCTAAGAGCAAGAACGACGACTTCCGCGGTCCCGGTGGCTTTGGCCGTCCCGGTGGCCCCGGTGGCCCCGGTGGACGCAGACCCTTCTAAGAGAGAAAAGAAAAAAGAAAAAAGAGTTGACAGTAACTATTCACTGTCAACTCTTTTCTCTTTTTTCTCTCTCATCTCTTCTCCTTTATCTTTTCTCTTTTATCTAAAAAAGTGCTACCTTTGCAGCGACTATTTGACCTTTATTTAGATACTACTTTACTACTACTATCACCATTCATTCTATGCGTAGGATACACATGTCATTGACCAAGCGGTACTTCCGCACCTTGAGACGTGCCCGCCACAAGCTCAGCGGTGTCATCTGTCTCTCGATCGTGCTCGCACTCTTTGGCGGTCTTGCCGTCAAGATGGGTGCTGCCAACATGCTCAACACCATCATGCACACAGCCCATGACCTATTGCTCAACACCTGCTTCTTCCTCATGGCCGTGTGTGTCGTCACCGGTGCCATCGGACGATTGTTTGTCGAGTTTGGCGTTGTCGACCTCCTGGAGAAGGCGTTGCGGCCGTTGATGAAACCCCTGTTCAACCTGCCTGGCATGGCATCGCTGGGCGCTGTGTTGACCTTCTTGAGCGACAACCCAGCCATCATCACCCTCTCACAGGACAAGCGTTTTGCCAGCCACTTCAAGAAATACCAGTTCATCTCGTTGACCAACTTTGGCACAGCCTTCGGCATGGGCCTGATCGTGATCATCTTCATGATGGGCTACGGCTACTTCATGGAGCCCCTCGTCGGCCTCGTGGGAGCGGTCATCGGGTGCATCGTCTCGACAAGGCTCATGCAGCACTTCGTCAAGAAGACCCACCCCGAGTATGCCGACGAGCCAGCATGTGAGATCACGGCCGACGACCTCAAGGTCGAGCACGAGGAGTACAAATCCACCTTCCTGCGCATCCTCAACTCGCTGCTCGACGGCGGCCGCACCGGCGTCGACGTGGGACTCGCCATCATCCCGGGTGTGATCATCATCTCATCGCTGGTGATGATATTGACCTTCTCGGCCAGCGCCGACGGCACCTACACCGGAGCCGCCTACGAGGGCGTGGGTGTCCTCCCCTGGCTCGGCGACAAGATCAGCATCGTCTTCAAGGTACTCTTTGGCTTCACCGATCCCCACCTCATCGGCTTCCCCATCACTGCGCTGGGTGCAGTGGGTGCAGCGCTGGGTCTCGTGCCCAAGTTCATACAGCAGGGATGGGTTGACGGCAACGCCATTGCTGTGTTCACCGCCATCGGCATGTGCTGGAGCGGATTTCTGAGCACCCACACCGCCATGCTCGACTCCATGCACTACCGCGAGCTCACCTCGCGTGCCATCCTCTCACACACCATCGGTGGACTCGCCGCAGCCTTTGCAGCCCACTGGATCTACGTCCTGGTGACCCTGCTCCTGTAGCGGCCGATGCTGTAGGGCCTCACCTTGGCGTGGCCGTTACTATGGCAAGACAACGGGAAAATGTCTCCGAATTAGACGAATTAGTCGAATGGCATCCGCGATTTCCTAAAATTCGTCTAATTCGGAGACTGTTAATTCCGCGTCTTAAAAGACAAGACAACGGGAAAAATTGTCTCAGAATTAGACGAATTAGGCGAATGGCATCCGCGATTTCCTAAAATTCGGCTAATTCGGAGACTGTTAATACCGCGTCTTAAGGGACAAGACAACGGGGAAAAATTGTCTCCGAATTAGACGAATTAGGCGAATGGCATCCGCGCTTTCCTATTAATTCGGCTAATTCGGAGACCGTTAATACCGCGTCTTAAGGGACAAGACAACGGGGAAAAATTGTCTCAGAATTAGACGAATTAAGCGAATGGCATCCGCGCTTTCCTATTAATTCGGCTAATTCGGAGACTGTTAATACCGCGTCTTAAGGGACAAGACAAACAGGAATGTCTCCGAATTAGACGAATTGGCGGTATATCAGTGAGATACAGCCAGGTGCGTCACGGCCACGCCAAGGCGAGGCCCTACATTCCACACCAACACTAAACTATTCCCGGACAGCAATAGTTTTTAATACAATCATTCTCAAGGTCTTTTTAGGTGAGGGTCACCTTGACCTTGGCGATGCGATACTTGATCACCTTGATCACGGTGAAGGTGAACCGCCCATGCTCCACCACTTCCTTCTCCTGCAGGAACTCGCCCTTCAGGTCGAGCAGGAAGCCAGCCACCGTCTCGGCCTCGTGGGCATGCTCGCCCAGCTCATCCTCATCGATGTCGAGCACTCGCGCAAAGTCGCTTAGCAGCGTCTTGCCGTCAAAGATCCACGTGTCCTTGTTGACGCGCGTGTAGAACTTCTCCTCGGTGTCATACTCGTCATCGATGTCCCCCACAATCTCCTCGAGCACATCCTCGAGCGTGGCGATGCCCTGTGTGCACCCAAACTCGTCCACGATGATGGCCATGTGCATCTTCTTGCGGCGGAAGTCCTCGAGCAGGTCGTCGAGCATGCGCGTCTCGGGCACAAAATAGGCCGGGCGCAACAGCGTCTGCCACTTGTAGGTGTTGTCACGGTGGCCGATGTAGGGCAACAGATCCTTGGCATACAGGATTCCCTTGATGTTGTCGGGAGTGTCTTGATAGACGGGCATGCGCGAGTAGCCGGTCTCGATGACCTTGCGCACCACCTGACCAAAGTCGTCCTCAATGTCGATGTCGACAACATCCACGCGTGGACGCATGATGTCGCTCACCGTCTTGTCGCCAAAGGCCAGGATGCCCTCGAGCAACTCCTTCTCGTCGGGGTTCTGCACCTCGCTCACCTCCAGCGCGCGCGACAGGTCGTCGACCGACAGCTCCTCGGTCTGCGACGGCACCACCTTGTTCACGAGACGCGTTGACCGCACCAGCAGCGACGTCAGCGGCGAGAAGAGCTTGACAGCCCCCCCCAGCGGTGCCGATGCCATCGCAGCAAAGCGCACATTGAAGTTGGTCGCATACAGCTTGGGGATCACCTCGCCAAAGAGCAGGATCAGGAACGTGAGGATCACCGTCTGCACCACAAAGTCGAGCACCGTGCTGTTGAACTCAAAGATCTGGTTCATCGCATAGTTCAGCACGATGGCGATCATGATGTTGACCAGGTTATTGCCCACCAGGATTGTCGCCAGCAGCTTCTCGGGGATAGCCAGCAGCGATGACACGCGCTCACGCGCTGCGCTATCGTTAATGCTCTCCACGTCGGCCGAGTTCAACGAGAAATAGGCAATCTCGCTGCCAGAGTTGAAGGCCGACAGCAACAGTCCTAACAAGGATACGATGATGGCAATCAGGCTGCCTGTGGTGGGCGAGTTGAGGGTTACAAGCGGTTGCGTGCTTGCTGTGCACAATACCGATAATAGGCACGATAACGGGTCAGGGTCCAAAATATAAAGTTGTTTTGTTGAATAATGAGGCAAAGATACTGCAACTCACGCACAGCACAAAACGAATGACAAAGTTTTTCATTATTTTCTCCCCCACCCCCTCAAAAAAATCGGATCACTCAGACCGACAGGCGTAAAAAATCAGGCGACCCGCATGTGGGGTCGCCTGACCGTTTATTCACTGGTTATTTAAAATAAATCCTTATGGGAATGAATTACTTCATAACCTTAACAGCGCTCTGGGTGCCGTCGGTGTAGGTGGTAACAACGATCGTCAGACCGTTAACCTCCTGCATCTCCTGACCAGCTACGTTGAAGTAGCGAACGCTTGCAACGTTCTCACCTGCGAAGAGTTCCTCGATGCTGGTAGCAACCGATACGGTGAAGCCATCATAGGTGTAGTTACTCTTCTCCTTGTTCTTAGCAACAGCATAAGCCTCTACCATGTAGGTGCCTTCGTGTGCTACATTGAACGGAGCAACATACTCGGTGTAGTTCTCGGGATATACATACTCGCCATCAACCAGAGTTCCAACGCGGTAGTAGATTACATACTCCTCATCGTCAGAGGTCTCGGGCTGGCTCAGAGTTACGGTGTAAGCGTTGTAGTATACACCATTAGCGGGATCCTTGTAAACGTAGTTAGCCTTGTTGCTGCTGGGAGCATCAGCCTGCTCAAGAACGGGAGCGCTGTACACTACAGTAGCGGTACCGGTCTTGGGCTGATAACCGTCGGCGGTAGCGGTGTAGTTTACAGTGTAGGTGCCATACTCATTGAGCTTGCTGGGATCAACGGTTACGGTTACACCCTGCTCGTCGCCATTGTAAACAGCAGTTACATTACCCTCGGCGTCAACGCTAACGGAAACAGTACCCTGGAGCTCGGGAAGAACAACCTCCTTGGCGGGAACAAAAGCGGTAGCAGTCTGGCTCATGCCAGTCAGAACGCTGTCATAACCCTCCTTCGAACCAGCGTTGGCGGTTGCCCAGTAGCCTACATACTGATCCTCCTCGGTCTGAGTGAAGGTGTAGGTTGCGGTGCCGACGCCCTCAGCAACGGGACCTTCGTGACCCTGGATGTAGATCATAACGACGCCCTCACCAGTAGCGGTGATGGTGTAGGTATTCTCGTTATAGGTTACAGTGGGAGCGGGAGTCTGATAAACCTTCTCAGCCTGAGCGGGAATCTCGAAGGTTTTGCTGTCAGCGGTAGCGGTGTACCAGCCATCCTCCAGGTTGGTTGCATAGGCAGTGTAGCTGCCAGCCTCCTGACCGTAAGCGGGACGCTCAACGCGAACGGGGTTGTCGATGACATTGCCATTGGCATCGGTCATGGTTACAGTACCATTACCCTCAGCGTAGATGAGAACATACTCATCAAAGGTCTCCATGCGGAAGGTGGGAGCCTGCGAAGCAGCCTTGGCCTGAGGAGCGGCGGTAGCCTCACCAGTTACGGTGGCGGTGAGCTTGCCAGCCTCGGTGTTGGTAGCGGTGTACTCAACGGTGGTGCCATTCTCGGCCTCGGGACGAGGAACTACTACGTAGAGCGAACCATCCTCATCGGTGTAGGTCTCGTAGCCAGGAACATTCAGGGTTACGGTGCCATTACCCTTAGCGGTGATGGTGATGTAGGTAGCCTCCTCCTCAACGGTTACGATGGGATTAGAAGAGGTCTGCTGAGCGATGGTGTAGCTGCGCTCGGCCTCAACGGTGCCCTCATAACCATCGGCGGTGATGACAACCTTCACGTCATAGGTGCCGTAGGCGGGATCCTCACCCAGAACGATAACGCCGTTCTCGATGGTGGCGGGCTCGTTGTTAACGGTAACGGTGGTCACATAACCCTCGGTGGGATCAACCATGTTGATGGTAACGGGAACATTGTAGCCATCGAGATCGCCCAGAGTTACGGTACCGTCGATAGCCTTGGTGGTAACATAGTCCTTGTTGACGATCTTCATCTCATTACACTGAGCGTTAAACGTCTTATCACCATTATACCAAGAAATGATAGAAGCTTCGGTGTCAAGTCGCAGAACAGCATACTCAACATTGGGCCAATTGGCGGCTCTGGTCCTTACAGTAAACTGCATAACATTAACAGGCAGCTCACAGCCAGGCCAAATCTCCTCGGGATCTGCATCGGGATCCTCAGGATCCTGGAAAATAATGGGATCAGTGTTCCATAAGTAGTTGTAGGTTGTGTTAACAGCCAAAGTTACATAAGTACCCTCATCAGCTTTCTTTTGGCAGGCCCAAGAGGAACCGGTTACACAACCCTCAAGACCTGTAGCCCAAGTGCCACCATTCAAGTAAATCGAACCAGAGGTTCCAGTGTTAATAGGATTGCCTTCAGGATCCTCCATCACAAAATAGAGCTGCACGCCAGAAACAGCATCCGAAAGAGCGGTAAGCTGTACCTGAACATCAATGCGATTGTCGGTTTGTGCGCCCATCTCAATCTGCTCGGGCATCGAGAGGACAACCTCATGCTGAGTCTGTGCATTGGTCAAGCCAAATGCGCAAACAGTTGCAAGTGTAAATAAAAATTTCTTCATAAAAATAATAATTATTAAAATTATAAAGTGAATAAAACAAGATATTCAAAAAATGCATTCGAGATAAAAGAATCAGTAGTGTAGAGAAAAGATTTGGGTTCTGGAAGAGACTCTTGGATTCAACTTAATACCATCATCAGCAAACTTGAGTTGGATAAAATGCAATATTAACTGGGTTATTCTTGTTTTCACTTGCCGACCTGGTGACTTGACATTGAGCACCAGTAGCCACGGGGCAGTACAACACACGGCTGATGCCACCGGGACTGAGGGTCAAACAACACATAGTTGTAAGTTTTTTCATCATGATAGATAGTCTATATAGCTATAATATGCTTACTAATGTTTTGCAAAATTAATTCCTTTTCATTTATCAACCAAATTAATTGAAGAAAAAATTAAAGTTTTTTTCTTGAAAACCTCTTCACAACGCACCAATCAAGCAAAAGTTCCTTGACCCACAAAGCATCCGCCAGGCCTCCACCGCCCCACATGAGCGTCCCCTCACCACACATTATTATATATAGTCCACAATCCCTCGATCATTCCGACGCTCGCAATGAAAAAGGTCAGGCGGCCCACATCTGCGGGTCGCCTGACGGTTAAGTCTCATCGACTGTCTCGAGGACAGTACTGTGGGTTTTACTTCATCACCTTAACAGCGCTGGTGGTGCCGTCGGTGTAGGTGGTAACGGCGATGCAGATGCCATTAGCCTCCTGCATCTCCTGGCCAGCCATGTTGAAGTAGCGTACGCTTGCAACAGCCTTGCCAGCGTTAATCTCCTCAACGTCGGTCATCTTACCCTGAGCTACGAGCAGGTAGATCTCACCATCGATGAACTGCAGACCCCAAGTGTAGGTGTAGCCAGCAGGTACATAGAAGTAGTTCTCGGTCTCATAGACGTTGTTCAGGATCGTCTGCGATGCATCACCCATCTGAGGCAGGGTCATGTCGGCCTCGGCGCCATAGCGAACACCATTAACCATGAAGTAGAACGGTGCATTCAGCGGCCAGGGCTGGTGGTGCAGAGTCTTCATCAGATACCAGTTGTCATCGTCGGCGTCATAGGACATCTCAAACCAGCACTCGTTGCCGTTCTCGTCCAGGATAACGATCCAGGCACCCATCATGTGAGGATCCTCGGGAGTCTCGGCCTTGGCAGGAACAACGACGGTCTTCTCAACAACCTCGCTGATCTCCTTGCCCTCACCCTGAGCGGTAGCGGTAACTACGATGGTCTGCTCGGTCTCACCCTTGGCAATGGTGCAGGGGATCTCTACCTCCTCACCGTTGACATACACGTGGATCTCACCCTCACCAACAGCGTCGATGACGATGGCATCCTCGGTCTCGGTGATTACCAGCTCGGGAGCTGCGGTAACCTCGGGCTCAACAACCTTGGCGGGGCAAGTCCAGGAAGCGCTTACGATCTCGCTCTGGGTCTTGCCATCGGCAATAGCATAAACCATGTAGTAGCCTTCCTGATCCTGCTCGGTCTGAGTAGTTACAACAAACTCAACGGGAGCGGGGCCATAGTTCACGCCGTCAACAAAGATGTCACCCTCGCCGGTGATCACGCACCACAGCACCTCACCACGCATCTCGAAGTTCACCTCGGGAGTAGCGGTAACCTCGGGAGCGGGCTTAGCGGGAACGATGATCTCGCGGGTAGCGGTCTCGCTGATGAGCTTGCCAGCCTCCTGAGCGGTAGCGGTAACGGTGTAGGTCACAGCCTCGTCACCCTGCTCGAAGGTGTAGGGCAGTTCGACCTCCTCGCCGTTAACATAGCAGTGGATCTCGCCCTCGCCCTCAACGGTGATGGTCATGGTCTCCTCGTTGTAGTTGATCACAGGAGTCTCGGTAACCTCGGGAACGGGCTCGGTCCAGGTGAAGATCATGGTGCGGCTCTCGCTCTTGTAACCCTCGGCAGCAGCGGTAACAACAACCTCGTGCTCGCCATAGGTTCCCAGGTTGAACATGCCGTCGGTGATCTCAACCTCAACGCCATCAACGGTGACGGTCAGGGTAACCTCCTCGGGGCCATTGTAGCTCACGGGCACGTTACCATTCTCGTCCATCTCACCAAAGACGATCTCGCCAGTGAGATCCTTGTCCTCGACAACAAATGCAGAATTCTTGATAACGATGCTCAAAGCTTGAGAGGAAGGCCTAACGAAAGAAGCATCCTGGAACATAATCTTTGAGTCAGACTCATCAAGAGTAAGGACAGCATACTCCTGATCCCAGTTTGCACGAGTTCTTACAGTGAACTTGAAGACACCGGCAGGAATATCACAGCCGTCCCAAATCTCTTCGGGATCAGCATCGGGATCCTCAGGATCTTGCCACACATAGGGCTCAGTACACCAATAAATGTTATAGCTAACATTGGCACCAAGTGATTTGTAAACGCCATCCCTGGGGGTAGAGCACGATAGGGCCGCTCCAGGGAACAACGACGGTCCGATGGGTGTCATCCACTGACCACCCGACACATTAAGATACACGTCACCTGAACGAGGAATGGGGTTGCCCTCGGGATCAGTCATAGTGTACTGGAACTGAACACCGGTAACAATGGCATCAATCTCATCGAGAGACATTGTGACCTCAACACGCTCGCCAGGAGCCATCGTGATCTCATTCTGGCTCAGAGACAAGACAACGTTGCCAGCACTGACAGTCAAGCCAGCTGCAATCAGCGTTGCGAGTGTGAATAAAAATTTCTTCATAATGCAATTAAATTAAAATGTTAATAAATAAAATTTTAGTCGTATAATCGTTTCCAATCAGTAAAAAAAAGAATTAGAGTAGAGAACAGGGTTTTGACCCCGAATTGTCCTTGAATAACTTATATGCGTCTGTGATTTAGACACGGTCGATAATGGGTTACTTGCTCCTTCTTGTTGTTATCATTAGTGATGGGTCAAAAGGCCGACGCATGGCAACAACTGCACACCATGTCAACCTAAAAGAACCATGCAATTCATTCATACCAAACTAATTGAGTTTAACAGTGGGTGATATCACTATTATTGCATGTTGCAAAATTACACAAATTTGTCAGAACTACAACGGGAACGAGCCGAAAAAACACTTAAAAAATGTTAAATTCAACCGACCAACACCCCACATTACTATTGCCAATCACACTAATAATAAGTCCACGATAAAAAACTATCATTGTTCGGGGAAGATTTTGTGGAGTGTCACGATGCAATGATTTACAATTAGTTTTGCAGGATTTCACTCTCATGGGCTTACTCGTTGGGCCTCGCCTTGGCGTGGCCGTTGCTATGGCAAGACAACGGGAAAAAATTGTCTCCGAATTAGACGAATTAGGCGAATGGCATCCGCGCTTTCCTAAAATTCGGCTAATTCGGAGACTGTTAATACCGCGTCCTAAGGGACAAAACAACACAGGAATGTCTCCGAATTAGACGAATTGGCTGTATATCAGTGAGCTGCAGCCAGGTGGTTTGAGGCTATTGATGAGCTGCTCGATGTGGCGGTTGAGCCACCAGTGGTTGTCGGCGATGGCATCGCCGGATACTTGACAAGACTGATGCTGGGAGAGGACCTGGATGGCGAGGTGCTTTGCGAAGTGGTGTGCGCGGCATGTTTCACGTCCAGTGAGGTAGGTGACGTGATGCTGTCGCAGGTAGGACTGGCCGTTGATGGAGACCAATGGCTTGACTGAGAACTGACTGAGGTCGGTGTTGCTGGTGAACTGACATGAGCTCCAGGCCTCCTCGTAGCCCTGGGCGTTGTCCTGGCGATAATAGTTGCTTTCCATTGTGTGTTTCTCTTGGTTTTAAATTGTTGTGTGGTGCACAAGGTAGTGAATTTTGTGCCTTTTGTCAAGAGGTAGAGGGGATTTTTCGGGAAAATCAAGAAATGAAAAATACCAAATAATTGATTTACAACTATTTGACATCTTTGATTGTGCGCCTGATAGGAGTCAGGTTCGCACATCTTAAAACCTTTAAGAACCTCTCGATGCCTGATTGACAGCCTTTCCTGCAAGCCGATGAGGCATTGAAGGGCGTCTAAAGGCGCCCGACGGCGCAAAAAGGGGGAGCGCACGCACCCCCGAAATCCGATTCAGCAGCGAGGTGTTCCACATGGGACACTTCGCCAGTTTCATGCATCGCCACTATAACATTCCAGAGTCAATATCAAAATGTGATGTATTCAACCCTCCAAATCGTTCATGCTCAAGAAATCCTTAAGCATAATATGTTGCACCGTGCTGGTGGAAAAATCAATGTCATCGTTGGTGATAATGATTTTTCGCATGGACTGGTCCAGTTTATTGAATAACGCAAACTCCCTGTTGTATGTATCCTCATCGGCAATGGAGTAGGCCACCTGCACAAGATAACTCTTACCATCCTTTGTGGCATAGAAATCTATTTCCTGGGAGTCTTTCCTGAACACGGACAAGTGGTATCCCATAAAAACCAATTCGTTATAAACCACATTTTCAAGATTGTGCGTCAAGTCATATCGGTTTTCGGGTTGCCGTATGGTGTTGAATGCCACATCCTCGTCATACACTTTGGAAAAAAACATCAGTTCCCGCTTTGCCTTGGTCATGTACTGAGGAATAGAACGGATGATATATGCCTCCTCCAGATAGCCCAAATATTTCATAATCGTGTTGACAGATGACTGCATTCCTTGCCCTTTAAGATATTTCATCACCGAGTGGGCACTAAATATCCTGCTGTTGGAGCGCAAAACGTAATTGATCAGTTTCTCAAAGAGTGCTACTTTCCTGACATGATAACGATTGATGATGTCGTTACGCA
>Ga0247611_10003164_pt1 | contig 24914 bp, 39 predicted proteins | sample 177DNAGHGhighgp2_FD_192422 | JGI IMG/M metagenome (GOLD analysis project Ga0247611, IMG submission 192422) | Sheep rumen microbial communities from Palmerston North, Manawatu-Wanganui, New Zealand - 1770 DNA GHGhigh gp2 | ecosystem: Host-associated > Mammals > Digestive system > Stomach > Rumen... | reverse complement strand
AGTGTTACCAACAGGAAGAATATTAATTTTCTCGTCCATACTAATAAATAAAAGTTTTAATAATTAAAGTTAATCTAAATATAGCGCTATAATTTATTTGCAAATATAGTTAATTTTTTTAACATTTTCAAAAAAAAATTAATTGTTTTATACATTTAATAATATTAGATATACTGCTATAATTATTCCTATTTCGGCCATCCACTTTAATCTTTCTTTACCAGATGCAATACATAAAATTAATGCAACAAGGTACTATTTATTTAATATAAATACCCATGTTAAAAAACAAATAAATGCTACAATAGCTGCAATCATATGTATTGTTTTATCATATTTATTAAGTACATTTGTCCCTCCACATACTATAATACAAAATATTCCGATAAATGGTATCCATTTTATTGTATCAGGAGTTATTGCCATTATTTGAGGAAGTATTAATAGTTGTGACCATAGAGCAATAGCTAGTTCCCATTTATGATTACAACTTAACGCTGATATACTAGGCTACATTCCTGATTTGAATGTCATATGAAATAAAAGTATAGTGAAAATAAACAATGCCAAGTATACTAAGATTTCCATATTAATTTAAAACAACATCATTTCCATTTATAGAGTTTAATAGGTTTAAATATCTATACCCACACTTATTTAAAACTTTACAATACATTAATGTAATTACAGGGTACATTTTTTTAAAGTTTTCTTTAATCTAATCAAGATGTAGAAGTAAACTATTGAACACATTATTAATAATTATAAGTATGGGGAAACTATAATTATTACAAACTTTGTTTATTTTTAATGCTGGTATTTGATTATTAGCTATATATGCACCAAATAGACCTTCATTGGTAAATCCTAGTGAAATGTTTTTATTTCCTGTAAATTCAAACCAATGTACTTCATTAATGACCCATCCATTTGCTCCTCCTTCTCCTTCATATGTACAGTTTTTCATTGCAACTCTAGCCATATACCAATGAGAATCTTCAATATCGCCAAAAACTTTAGTAACTGGCCTTAGAGATTCAATAGCTATATTTTTATACATGTTGCCTTCAAATACAACATTGTCACCATAACATGGATTAACTGCAATCGTTCTAGTATCGTGCCAATAACAATTTTTATATAAAACATTATTAGCATAAGAAAACGATCTTACATTAATTAAATTTAAATTAGGATTAACAATATAACTACAAGCTCTAATGTAATATGTTCCATTTGGTAATTTTACTCTAGTAAATAATCTAACTTTTATAGTTTTTATGTGTATATTATTTTCATCATAACATGCTAAAAATATCTCAAAATTATCTTTATAATCAAATAATCCATCATTTGGCCCCATATTTATTTCTCCAGTAAATCCATTTCCTTGTACTTTTAATTTATAATTTTCTGGAGTTCTACACATATAAGAACAATTTACATTTTCACCTTTATCATTAATGGCTCCACTTTCAGTAAATCTTAATAAATATCCCCATGTTTCTCCTTCACCTACATTAGTTTTCTAGGCATTCGTACATCCTCCATATCCTGTACAATAAGATACATCTAAATTTTCCATAGAACAGAATCTCGAAGCGTAGAAAGTAGTAGTACTAATCCATTCTGATGGTACATATAATCTATCATTAGTACTCTAATACATAGCTGCTTTATACATATCAAAGGTTTTATAGTCACCAACTATTTTTCCATTAATTAAGTGAGTGTCTATATTTTTATGCATTTGTATAAGTTCTCCTGAGGAAATTTTACTACTATCAGTTGCTTTTATACTAGCCTAATTTAAATCTACAGTGAAATAGTCTGGAAACATTAAATAATCTCCAGTTCCTTTTATAGTAGATTTATTTTTTTTAGCATTACTAAACATAAAATAGTATGTATTTGGTTGTAATGTTACGGTATCATTTACATTGTAAGGCTAGGATGGAGCAGCTAATCGTCTAAATGTATATGATGTGTTTTTAAACTATGTTAAAGCTTCTTCTTCTGTAATATTTCTAACTGATGTAACTTTTTTTGCATTATTGACTTGCTATACAATTACTTCATAAAATACAGTAGTTCCTAGATCAATAGGATCATTTATCGAAGCAACTGTATTATTGGGTAAATTAAGATTAGAGTAGTAGCTTAACCAATATTCCGTATTTCCTTCATTATACATAATTACTCCATTGTATGGAGTTCCATTATTAGATAAATCTTCTTTTACATGCTTAAAGAATGCAGTTAATGATAATTTATTTTTATATGCACTTAATTCTGATGAATCATTTATATATATTTCATAGGAGTCACCTTTATATAAAAATTGTAAATCATCTTTAGTCATTACATAGAAATTCTAATTATTTAAATCTTTAACATATATATCAAAATACTATAAGTGACTCCCTACTCCTCTATCATCTACGCATTTTATGGAGATATAGGTTTCGCCATAGGTAGATGTAATAGAATTTGGAATATTAATTTTATGCCATCCAGCATAAGTTGTTTGTTCTGCAACAATATTGTAATATTGATCATAGACATAAACAGTAAATGTATTATTATATGTACACTTATTAACACTGTCCATTATCTTTGTATCTACAAAATATTCAATCTATATAGTTGTATTTAAGTCTACAGTTGCATTAAAGTATTTTATAAATAAAATTGGGCATTCTTTACTAGCATATGTATTTCCTAGAGTTGTCCCTTCTCCAAAAGACTCTTCATTACTTGGTAATGTTGTGTTGTCAAATTTGTATATTGCATTTATATTATAATTTCTGTATCCACTAGTAAATGTATTATTTAATATTTTACTAAATTCTTCTGGATTGATAATTTCTAAATCCCCATTATTATCTAACTTTGTTTCATTATAATATAAATTATTATAGTCTGTTACACCCAAATGAATTAAGTCACTCTTTGCAATAGTACTATTTTGATCAATTAAATTACCCTTATTTGCTACTACTCCAATGTTTTGTCTACAATTTATTGGTGCCTAATTTATTATATTACTATTATTGCATAATGTACTTGGTAACTATTTAATATTATATGAACCTATTTTACTCATTGTAAGTTTACATAAGTATCAATACTAAATATTATATCTGCACAATTTTCCCATTGTGTTCTATATGCGTTTACTGCAGAATCTGGAACATATATGGCAGAAAATCTTGTTGGATTTATCCAAGAGTTACTAGAACTTGGAATACTGGGCGGAGTTAATGTTTTGCATATTAAAACACAATTAGAAACTCCTGTAAAACCTAACGTTGTACTATCCGTAGTGTTAAAATTGCCAATTATAAGTTTTTTTAGTTTGCTCTAACCATTTAAAAATTGAGTTAAATTTGTAATATTACTTCCATTAAAACTACTTATATCTAATTCAAGTAAAGAACCATCGTATACAGGAAAACCTCCATTTGGTCTATAATCTCCATTAAAACTTTTACTTAGATTATTTGTTGAGAGATTAAAATTATTTAAATTAACTCTTTTTAAATTAGAACATTTATCAAATAATTGTGCAGAAGAACAAGTTACATTTCCAGATATATTTGCATATTCTATAGTTTTACAATTAGAACATACTTCAATAGGTACAGATGAATTATTCATATTTATAACTAATCTTTCTATATATTTTAAGTTTGCTTGATCACTTAAAAATTTAGTTATTTTATATGCCGGAACTTCGCTAGTACCTTCAATTGCTAATCCTCCGAAGTCTATAGATTCGACACTATCATTACAATATGTAGCAGTGCCATTAACTTTTTTAGTAAATCCCATTCTAGTAATACTTGGATTTTCAATATTTGATATTATTCCTTGACTATATAAATCCTAAAAAGAAAAGTTATTTATTCCAGAATTTAAATTTACTTCTTTTTTTCCTATTCCTGCGGAATAAATAGTCCACACACATGGAGTTTTACATACAATCGTTACACCATCTATATGTCCTAATATTGGTGCTCCTAACGCATCTATAAAATTATAATTTCCAATATGCCATATAATCTTCTAAAAATAATTATTGTTATCATCGGTATCATTAAGTACCCACTAGAATCCCTTAGTCGGATCTGATTTAGCTTTTGTCCAAGCTTCGTTAAAAGTACCTACTCCAAAGTTATAAGTTTCTTGATAAACTATGGGCTAACTTGGAGGCTAACTTACATTTTCTCCAGATCCATCTTTTCCGTTATAAATATTAAACGAAAACTATGATCCATTTGTTAATGTTATTGTAATTCTATTAGGTGCTCCACCAACTGTAGTAGTAAGACATTTAATGTCTTTAATTCCTACACCATCTACACCATTCTTTCCATCTTTACCGTCTGCTCCATTAGTTCCATTAATTCCATTAATTCCATCTTTACCATCAATTCCATCTTTACCATCTTTACCGTCTTTACCATTTATTCCTTCGGCTACTACTCCAGTATCTGTTGAACCTATAATCCAATGTTTTGAATCAGGATCTATATATGGTGTTAATCCATCCTGTGGTAATTCATCAACATTGTGTGATAGAAAATCAGAAACGTCCAGAGTACCTAAAACGACTTGTAACTGATCGTCATTATAAGCGTAAAATCGAACTTCCTACTTTTCTCTATCATATACTAATTTTCCAAAAGATGTAGTATCGTGTTCGGAATTTGGATTCTGGATTAAAAACTATTTTATATTGTTAAATAATGATATTAATTCCTATGATAAGTCAGATTCTGGTATTCCAGTTTTAGGTTTCTAATAAGCAGTTAGTCCTAACGACGCTCCCTTTATTATTTTATTATATTCTATGTAATCTTTTATTTTACTTTCATCTGAGTCATTATTTCTAAGTTCTTTAATTGTAACATATCTTTTTTCACAATTTTCTTTGATTTGAGCAGACTACTTCTTTATGATTTCTTGTATTTTACTCATATTTGTTAATTGATAATGGTAATAGATTCTTCAGTTACTTCAGAAGATATATTTTTCTTAAATGCTACTGCTTTTACTGTTACTACATCTCCACTACTTAATCCTTGTGCATAATCCTAAAAGGCTATACTTTCAGTATACTCTGTAGAATTTATAGTTGGAGTTGATCCATCCAAAGTATAGAATATTGGGTAACTCTAGTTTTGACTCATTGTTATAGATTTATCGTCATTATTTACTGTAATAGTTGGAGCCTCAGGAGTTTCATAATCCATTATGCTATTTATACCATTTAATCGATTTAGATCAGTCGTATTAATTCTAGATACTGGCATATCTCCAAGCATTAATGTAATGTATTTAGTTCCTTGATCAAATTGTAAAATTTTAATTTGATAATTTTTATATTCTTTGATATTCCCATTGTTATCGTATACATACCAACTATTCTAGGTTTCTGTGTCTATTACAATAAATCCTTTTGCGTTTATCACAGGTTGATCATTTTCAACAGATCCACTTCCCCTAATATATAATTTTGGTTCTAATTGTATTGTAGTAGTTATGGGGGAAGTTTCTCCTATTAAAACTTTATCAATTAGTGCAATTAAATCATCAATGTCTAATTGTTCATCATTATTATAGTCGTACATATGTGTTGTATTTCTTGTAATATCTTCAAGCGTAACTGGAACCGCTTCAATATCAGATAAGTTCTTAGTACTAAACACATATTGGTTTGGCATTCCTACCTTAAATCGTGACGAAGCATCTACATTAAATAAAAGTTGACCATTTGCATCTTCACCAAACTTCTGGTATATAGCGTTCTTTATTGCAGTTGCTTTAGTGATAATTTCCTACTTAACTTTTGTACTATTTGTAATACTACCTAGTTTTGTGTAAATACTCTGTATTCCTTGCTATGCAGCTTGAGTATATATATCTGTCTAATTTCTCTAATCAACATCTTCTGTATACTACATAATAACTTCAATTAACGTAGAAATATCATCAATGTTATATTCAGTTATGTTTACATTACTAGAAGTACTAAATCTTCCTACTACAACATCGCTTACAGTTTTTTGCCATATGTATAAATCACCTTCGTTTACAGAGTTAATGTCCTATGCGTTCTAGCAATATGTACACCCATGATTTCTTAGACCAATAGTAAGTGATTGATATTGTGCAAGTTCTGTATCTTCATCTTCTACCTAATATTTAGTCTATGCATCTGAAATTAACATTCCGCTTTGTTCAATATTAATGTCAAGTCTATTAACTTGATACATTTTATTTGATAAATAACGGTAAATGTTTCCAGTAAATTCATCTACATATAATTTACCTTTTATACATGGATATTTAATTACTTCACTAATTGATTTAAAATTATAAATCCATCCTTTGTCATAATTAGAACTTATTGGGGATAATCCAGAATCATTTGTTGATATAATCTAATTTTCATTTTTAATTGCGTTAATATATTTATTAATTAGATCATTAATATCTCCATTTCCTACTTCTTCATCTTTATTTGTATCCCCAACCCGATAACAATTAGTTTCATTTGGATTAATTTCATTTGTACTTATATATAAAGAACCTAATGGTATATTTTCTATATTAGTAATGTTTGTTCCAGAAATACTAATATTATTAATAGCATTGTCAAGTACATCTAATGTATTTGAAGCTAAGATTATATCAACTAACTTGCAAATATCTGATCCATTTATATAATTATTACCTACACGAAGATTATAATATTCATCAGTCTTTAAGTCTTTAACTTTTACTTCTCTGTAATCATTATCAGCAAATTTATAATACAATTTATTTCCCTAATTTTGGTTTAAATGCCCAAAAGGATAGAGATCTAAGTATGGTTGTGTTTTTGGACAAGGAATTACAGGTAAATTTCCATAATATACTAAATCTCTTGTCCAATAACCTGCATCGGTCTATGAGGTTAAAAATTTTACTGTTGTAGGAGGATATTCACTAGATTTTAAAATTTTGTAAAATTCTTCTGATCCAGTATTTTCTGGCATTTGTTCATAAACTCTAGGTTCTATATGGGCAAATTTTGACTAAGACTCTTCTAATAATGTAAGTCTCTGAATTATATTAGAAATTGCTAAATTAAGTTTATTTATTTTTGCTATTAATGTCGAATCACTTGGTTCTTCCTAATTGTCCAGTCCAATTAATTTTTTAATATTTATAATTTCCTATATAATTCTAATTACACTGTTTTCTGGTATTAATCCATTATCACTTCTCTCATTTGTATCAAAATTTGCTATTGCTAACACTAAATTCTTTAAATCAGTGATTGCAGAATCTAATTTTTCTAATGTTACATCAGCGTCTCCTCCTACAATTCCAGAGAGAGTTTCCTAAATTTTTTTTAATTTTTTTACGATTACAGGTGTTTTTCCGTCTTCATCTAAAATATCACTAGCTGATGTTTCCTCATCTAAAGTGTGTAAAGAACTTATAGCCCATAATAAAGTTTTTATATTTATTAAATCTTGTTTATTGGCATACTATTCATTTAATCCATTTATTATCTCATTTATTCTATCTAATTTATCTTTAACATCAGTAATATCAAAGTCAGAAGAATGTACTGTAGTTGATATTTCTTCTAGCAATTGTCTTAATGTCTATCCTTCTTCATTGATTACCGCATCTATACTAGTTACAGGATAAATCGGTAATCCCAGGCAGTCATCGACTATCTATTTTATAATTGGATTATATGGAGAGCAAGTACGCTCTGTTAAATGTACTCCATTTTGTTGTGTGTTTTTATTTTTCTATCCGCAAGACATAGTTTTATTAATTAGGTAAAATTGTTATAACATTTTTATTATTATTATCTTTTCCTAAAGTTACATTAGTATTTTTTGTCTATATTCCTATAAAAGCAAAATCCTACTTATATCCAGCAAGATCATCCTTCACTATGTCACAAGAAATCTATAAATTCTGACCTAATGACTCAGATAGATTTTCATTAGAACTATAATGAATAGATTGTGATATTGATTTATTTGAATCAACATTTACAGAACCACCAATCTCTATTATATATGGGGTTCTATAAGAATTCTCAGCTGCATCTGTTTTATAGTGTATTTCAATGTTACATGTACGAAAATTAAATGTAACAGGTTCATTTGAGTTATTAAAAGCATTAAGTTTGATTGTAAAATCAGGAACAAAGATTCCAGTATCTGGTTCTGGTCCTGGCTCTGTTATTTTCACATAATCATTTAATATGATTTGTATACTACAATTAGAAGATGTATCTGTGTTATCTCCAGGTACACTTGGAGTAGTACCACCTTCACAACAAGATCCTGGAATTCCATTTAATGGAATTATAGTCCATGGATTTATATCTCCACTTGCTGATATGTGAGTAATTGCCATAAATAAATATTCTTTACCGTTTGGGTTTATAGGTCTAATATGAAATTGCCAATTTAGATTAGTTAACTGTGTTTCATCTTTGCCTTTTATGTTATGTTGAGCATCTGATACATTTACTTCATTCCATAATTCTTCATAAGAGTAATTATATAATTCTTCTGAAGTTATTACAGTATCAAATTTAACACGTTTAAATAAAAACACTGTTCTACCGTAGTCAGCTCCTGGATCACCTTTTAAAGCTTGTAACTATGCTTCAGTAAAGTCTTCATATGTAAACGGATCTCCTTTTGGACCTTTAAGGCCTTCTAATTGTTCCTAAGTAAACATTTCATAGGTAAAAGATTTCCCATCTTTTCCGTCTTTTCCTTTTAAAGATTCTAACCACTATAATTCGGTCAGGTCTGAAGATGGATTATTCTCTTTATATATTTCATAGGCTGATTTTCCGTCATTTCCCTTATCTCCAGTATCTCCCTTTTCTCCAGGTTTTCCTTCTTCTCCTTTTTGTCCTTTTGGTATTCCTAGTCGATAAACTGCATGACTTGGAGTTCCTAAATTAATAACTTCTGGTGACTAATTTGGTTCAACTGCATATACATCTCCAATTGCAATAGTAGCTGATTCTCCTCTTTCTCCATTTTTTACTACAAACTAGTAAATCTTTTGGTCCCCAGCTTTTGAAGTTGTCATTTGCCAAATATTTGGATCTTCAGAATGTTCACCAAATTGTATTTGTCTTAAATCTATAATATCTGTAATTCCCAAGTTTGATCTTGCTTCAGTTCTCTACCATTCAGACTTTAGTTCACTAAATAAATTTTTTACTTTAAAACATTGATCATTTAGATTTATAGATGGATAATACTATTGCTAACTATTACATCCACAAGGTGTCTAATTTTTAGGTTTATTACAATCACAATTATCTGATCTAATACTATTTAAATTTATAATATCCTACATAAAAATTATTAATTTAAAAATAACTATTCAAAAATATCTGGATGCTTTATATGATCTCTTATTTCTATGAACTAAATTTTATTTAATAAGTCTTGATAACACTAGTCCATAATTCCATTAGAATATTGTCTGCACAACTAAAAAAAATCATTTATAACTTGCAGTTTAATTTCGTTTACTACATCCACAACCTTTTTGAATTTTATTAGTTTTAGTTAAATTAGTATCTGGACAAATTCCCGCACAGGATGATACACAATTTAATACTTTCAGTGCTTTAAGGTACTAACAATTTTGTATGCAATATTTAATAACATTTACTGCCATCCATAAGTAGTCTCTAATTTGAATCTAAGATTTGTATTTATTTAAAGTGTTATCACATAATGAATTTGAAGCACAAATATTCCCTTCTCCACTATAAATACTTAATAATTCGTTGGCTTTATTTATGTAACATTTGTATAATTTATCATATACAAATACCGATTTCGTAAGTTTTTTAATAGTAGTACTACTTTTAATATTTAATTCTTCTTCTTGTGCTAGTAATAATAAAATATCTTCTAAGGAAATATCCTACCATTCAGTCCAAGTGTGGGAATAATATCCTTCTTCTGGGTTATACGTATGTTGTAAAATCTTAAAGCAAATATTATCTTCATTACTAACATCAGCAACTATAATATTTGTATCTAGGTTATCTTTTACATTACTTCCAGGAATGTATCCTAGTCCATCCTCTACATATATTTTAGTTGGAATTATTAAAGATATGATTTCATAGTATCCATCATCTGGCATAACTATATCAAAAGAATCTACATTACGTGTATAAATATCATCACTTACATTATGCACAATAATTGTATATGGTGATTTATCCTCTACTAGTTCTGTTGTTAAATCAAAATTAATTTTTGTAACAAAATATATAGATACGGCTCCGTCATATGGAATATTTTGTAAATCAAAGTCTGAACTTGCATACTCTTCTAAATCTGGTCCATTAATTCTCACTGTTAGATTGCCCAAGTTTTCTGTTGTCATTATAGTCTAAATTTTTAAAATATTTTAAAAGCGGTTTAAATATTACGTCCCAACTTACTAAACTTAATATAAAACTATAGAGTATTATATTTGAAAATCCTTGTGAGCTAACTATTATCCCTGCTAATATAATACCACACAAGACTGCAATTAATCTTTTACTCCAAGTTGGAACAACTCTTTGTCCGTTTAGTGAATCTATAAATTTTATACTTAAGTATGTTAATATATTTACAGATACAGTATAACCTAAATCAAAACTCGAAATTACTATATCAAATATTTTTTCCATTATCGTGTAAATCTTACTTGGTCATTATATGGGTTTCCGTCATATAACTAATTAAGCTCTATCTATACTTTCTATTTATCAACTTCAGCCTAATTAGTTTTAAAGTCTCTATTAGTTTGAGCCTCATACCATCTAATCTAGGTATCAGCTTTAAGTCTTTCACGCTCAATTTCAAGTTTAGCTTCGTCATTCTTTTCGACTTCTTTCTATAACTGCTGATTTTGTTGTTGTAACTATTGTATAGCTTTTTGAGCCTCTTCTAGCTATTGGGATAATTGCTATATCTAATTATTTTCTTCTTTCTTCTTTGCCCAAGCTTTCCTAATTGTATATTTAAGTTCTGTAAGACTTTTACAAGTAAGAGCATCTGCTGCCATATCTGGTTCTATAATTCCAGACTTGATAAGTTCTATAACAATACTCTTCATATCCTACAGATCTTTTAAAATTTGTGTAGAAGCAACAATATGTACGTCAAAATCAGTATGAGTATAATACTTAGGTAGTACACTAAAGACTTTTTGAAGTTTATCTCCTAAAATTAATGTACCCTGCAATCCGTTTCTCCACACTATTTTTCCCATATCAAGACATCCACTAAGTAGTTCAACAGTTAATGTGTCCATTTTTTGGTAGAATGGTTTAGTAATAGTAAATGAGTTTCTGGCTCCAGCCTCAACATTAGATACAGCATCCTTCTATGTAATGCCATTTAATCTTTCTCTAAATACTCCAGTAATAGAAGAAGTCTATTCTTCAATTCTTAATAAAACTAAATCAAAGGCCTAAATAACTTGAGCCTTTACTGAATCATCATAACCAGCGACGAACGTATTATTATTAAAGCCTCGACCTTCCTAAGATGAATCCATTAAAGCCATTCCAGTCTTTTTATAAGCCATCCACTTCTAAATTCTCTCAGTAGTATCAGCACCAAGAAAAGTAGGTAACATAGATACATCTAACCAGTCTCCAGCAGTTCCTGAGTTGGCAAGGATATTATCGCGCAAGTACATTACTACATCATATTTATCCTGTAAGTTGGCACATTGAAGTACTAATGAAGAAGGTTCATTATCTCTATTTAAAATATATAAACCTCCATAAGATAAAGTACAATGTGTAGGGTCTGAAACTGTTCTAATTATATTTTTAGACTTGCCAGTAGTTACGTAAATAGAATTTCCTATTCTAACCCCTTCATACCTATTTTGCACATAATCTTGTCCCTCTTTATCTACGTCAATCCATTCAACTTCGTAAACTGGTAATAATTTATAATTATATAAGTCACCTGGATCCCCAGGGTACCCAGGAACAACAACTTGTCCACTTGCTACTCCCTTTATGTCACCTTCTGCTAGAGAGTGGTGATGTAACCCAGCTGACGTTCTTATATAAGTATAGCTATATTCAGAGCAATGTTCATACAAATCTTCTAATTCACTCCTACTATCCTGAGTCAACTCCTTACCATACTGATTGAGAATTTGCTATTTTGTCATCCATTTTCGATGAACAATTCTGTATGCATCAGTAATATATGGAGATTCTGGGTTTCTATCTGGAAATACATTCATAGGATTACAAACTTCTATTACTACATTATTTCCATTAGGTGAAGGTTTAACCCTAAATACAGCAAAGCCAGATGTTAATAAGTCAAGTAACATCTGTTGCTATTTATTCTTTAAGTCTGTCTATCTTGACTGAATTATATATTCAATTACATTCTAGGCAGCAATCTCGTATTCACTAATGAAATTATCATTAATTTCATCTTCAATTTTCTACATTTGTTGTTCCATTCCCTTGTCTTCCTAAGGTTGCTCACCTCTTTGAAACTACAAATTAGCGTTTTGAATTTTACTCTAGTAATAATTGTATAACTATTTATCTATTTCAGCCTATAAATCTTCTTGTATTTTGGAAATAGTTGCGGAATCCTTACAAGAAACTTTAGGTAGTATTGGTATATCTAAGTATTCTCCAATTAAAGCATCTATGTGCTTTTTTATAAGTGGAGTAAACTCAACAGATGTCGGATTACCTATACCAAAATTCTCTTCAAGATACCTAAACTATTCTGGATCTCTTTTTCCGTTATAGTAGTTATAAGCCTTCTATAGTTTCCATTTATCGTAAACTAATTCACTTATAGCTCTATCAATATTTTCTATTATATAATCATCATTTCTCGCAGCAGCCATGACTAAAATATATTTTTTGTGCAGTATAGAATTTTACTCGATTATAACCATTATGTGTCAATTCATCCTTTACAAAATTTAAAAATTGGTCTTTGTTTCCTTCCATAGCTAATTCTATTGGGCGTTCATCCTTATTTAAAGGTAAAATTAATTTATATCCTAATATACTTCCATCCCAACGTTGTAATTCTTTCACATATAATGGTCTTGTATACTTAGCTTCATAAATTTGTTCAATTAATTCCCTAACTGCTGATTCTAAGTCTTTCATATCCATACATATCTACAGTATATGATTGATTTGTAAATGTTTCCTAAATCTAGAAGTCACGTTGCTGAGGAATTATTCCTTTATGTTTTATTCCTCTCTCGTCAACCCAGTATCCAAATGGTCTAAATTTTTCTTTATCAGAACTATCCATTTTAGGTTTAACAAACATTAATTCTTCATTTGCTAACATAGCCATTCCTAAAGCGGCTACCATATCGAATTTACGTTTATTCTCATAAGAATAAGTAGACAATTCATGTAATAATTCTTTAAACCATATTTCACTACAGTATTCATCAATATAATCAGATATTAAATCTAACTAATGTCTAATAACACTCTCTGTAGCTGGTGCTCCAAACTAACGGCTCTTTCCATTTTGAATATCAGATTGACAAGATCTTGGTCTTCTCATTAAATATTTATTCTCACATTTTTTCTCTCTAAAGAACTATAGTATAGAAATTCTTGTAGACTCGAGGCAAGCTTGAGCATTATAATACTATAGTAATTTTAAACATATTATGTGAGCGTCTTTAATTTTCTAAGGCCTATCTTTATAATAAGCCACAACCTGCGGCGGATGCGTCCCAAACATCCTACGAAGAATAACAACACAGAATTCTGATGGATCTTTTGTGTATTCTGAGGTATCTTCTCCTCCCATATCAATTCCATCAATCCCTGCTACGTAAAGATTAACGGGTACTTTTTTATTATCATCCTCTCTAGGTCTTTCTAATATGTGTACCTTTCCTTCAAGTTTTGGTGTAAATTTAACTCCTTCGACAAACTCTTGTCCTACTTTTCCATCCTTAAACTTGTAATCGAGTACACCAATTTCTTCTTTAGGCCCATTTCCCATTAAAATTTGAGCCATCTAATCTGCAAGTAGAACTTTATTAAACTAATTCTCACCTTCTAAGGCGAATGCTTCATCTGGCGTAAAACAGAACTCAGCACATTCAATTAAGTATGCTTTAGGATCATATAATAAAGATTCTCTCTTTTTTTCTCTAAACTCTCTCGCTTTTTTAGTATTAGTAACTCCCCTATGATCAATATATCCAGGAGCAGTAACAAATGTAAAAGAAGGAATGAAGAATCCACTTAGTATATATTCTCCGTTTCTGGTATAATTGTGACGATATGGTAATACATTAAAACCTTGTGGGTTATAGAACATATCACTGAGGTCACCCATATAAGCACCATCGCCACCAGTTCCCCAGACAAATCTAGTTCCAATTTTATTACCCATGACTTCTACAAGAGCGTTTCCTTGAATATATGTTTTCTTTAAAACTGGATTAGAACCAGCCTCTTCAAAGAATAATCGGTCAATACGATCACCACGAAGCTTACGAGGCTTATCTACTACTTTTCCTTCAATATCGGAACCCCAGCTATCTGGAAGTTCCTCACGTTGTTTATTAATTTTAGATGCTTTCTTGTATAAGTCTGAGTTATATTTTTGTCTCACGTGGCGCATACCACCTTCTGTATCTGCATTTAAGTTGTCTAACTAGAACCAGGCTTTACCTAGTACGTCATCTAAATGACCTTGAGCAAAAGCAGTGTACACACAGTGAGCGTTTCTTCGAGTTGAATAAACACCAACTCCTAAGGATGCAGCTATTTCTGAAAATCCGACAGCACGGCTTTTTACGGCTAGCACATCATGCCTAGTATATTCACACATTTCTATATAGTGGAAATACTCATATTGCTTACTTAGAAAGACAGGATAAATTTTACCACGACCTTGACCTGTCTTTTCTACCTATGATTCTGGTAGTTGATAGTAATTTAAAAAGAAGTAGTTATCTCCAGTAATTCTATAACCATGAGATTCCATTCCATTATTACATCGATCATATTCTCTTTTCCAAAAATCGTGGTATGCTTTTGTTCTTGGTGGATATGCACAATACTTACCAGTAGCTAATTTAGTATCCCTAGCCTCAGTAAACCAAGTTGGATCAAAATCCAATCCTCGCTCTTCATCGATTGGTCTATACTTGGTTAATTCATATGATAAGACAGGATCAAAGTACTCAATAACCTAATCCTTAGGCACATCCCATTTTATTTCTGGTTCTTTGAATAAAGATTCTCTTAATTCTTGTACTTCCTAAGAGAACTCTTCACTTAATTTCTCTACTTTCTTTTTACGGCCTCTTGCCATTATTTAGTTCTTCTAGTTTTAGCGTTTTTCATGTTTTTGTTCCATTCTGTAACATTAGAAGGCTTACCATTCTTTGTATACATCATTTTCATATTTCCAGTATTTAATTCTTTAGTCATATAATTTTTTCCTCTATCTTGCCTAAGATAGAGTGAATCGGCCTAACCTTCATCTTTACTTGGAACATAAGTGTTAGTCTATCTTTGTGGAGATTTAGTCTATACTTTCTTTTTATTTACGTTACCTCCTGGCTCCATCTTTTTAACTTTCTTTGATGATTTGCCACCACATTTAAACATCTCAAGGTCTTCTTTAGTTACGCCTGCAAAGTCTTTAAAAAATTCGTATTCTTGTGTCATAATTAATCAAATGCTCCAATTTCTACATTACCCATAAGACCATTATCTTGTTCTTGCTCACGTTTATATAAAACTTCAAGTGTTTTTAACTATTCAACTACATCTGAAACATTACTTAGTTCAGCCATTACATCTTTAGTTTTAAATATAGGTTTACCAGAAACAGGGTCACGTTCCTATAGGTCTAGCGTTTTAAAATAATCTGTAATCTTATCTACAACATCTTCGGCAGCTTTAATTAATTTAAGAGACCTAGAACTACTCTATAATTCTCTATACTTTCGACAAGCGGCTCTAAATGTTGGGTCTGTCCATTCTTTTTCTGTTAATCTTGCATCCTTCATTGCCTCAGTATGCCGTTCTTGCTCAGTATAGTCTGAATAAGGTGAGGCCCAATCACACATTAACCATATATAAGTAAGTTCTCGATAAGCCCTAGATCGTTTACTGCCTTTAGGATCTTCTTTTGTTTTATTTCTTGATAAATCCCACAAGGCAGCAAACTCTCTTATTAATAATATCTCAGGCTCATTAATAGTTACTTCATTAGCACTATTATCAAATAAAAAGAATTTCATCTAATAGTCTTTAATTTATTTATATAATTAAGAACTCCTCCAAGTTTAGCCATTAAAGGAGAACTTAGTCCATATTTCTCTCTTAACTATTTAGCATATTGTGGTATTTGTTCTTCTGTAATTTCTCCAGCCTAAATTCCCTGAGCAACAGCCATAGACGCATTCGCTAACTCGTCACGCTTTGTGGTGTCCAACGAGCTTAAACCTGCCTATACCTATTTTACTAATTCTTCTGGAGATTCTGTTTTAATACCAAATACTAATCCTAAAAACTAATAAGCTATTTGCTATATTTGCTAAACTTGCTACTCATTCATTGTTTAATTAATACTAAATCCTTAGTGTTAAATACTGCTTCTTCTAAAGCACCAGAAGTTGTGAACCATCTACACTTAATTCCAATAAGGAAATCTTCTCTGGTGTTATTGTCTTTAAAAGTTCTAGTCTCTTTCTATACTACTAACATTACAGGCTTGTTAGGTAACTCCTATCTTATAGTTACCATATCGCCTGGCTAAAAATAAATTTTCTCATTTTCCATATTATTCTTTCAATTTTGCGAAACGAGCTTTTAATCCCTCGTTAATTACTACTTGAATTTGATTTTCAGCGACAACCTCAAATCCCTGTCTAAAGAAGGGGATTGGCACTCCACATGCTCTACGATAATACACTACATCGCCCTCTTTTACATACTTGCACGCTGGACCAACTTCAATTACATCTGCTTGTACTGAGAAGTTGTACTCATTGTCTTGCTCTCCTGTGTCAGGATTCATAAATGAACCATCAGCAACTGGAATAATAATTCCACCTTTCTCTTCTAACTTCTCAAAAGGATTCTTTTCATAAGGTCTGACTAGAACATAATTATTAATAGGAACAATTTCCATTGAGTTCATCTTTTCAGTAACCTCTCGTCCTTTTTGAAGTTCTCTTTCAATATTTTGCTTTACAGCATCCGCAATTTCCTCATTCTTTTTATTATAAGCTTCAATTGCTGATTCTTTTGTAAGTTCATCTAAGCTTTGTGCTCCTGCCATACTAACGGCTAGGTCGCCACCGAAATAATTCATTTTACCATTATCCATACTAAATCACCATTTACCTAGTGGGCACTTTGCGTATTCCAATCTCGTTTTAGCACGCAATCTGCAACCACATCCACATTTAAATCCATCTCCTCTACTTTCTCTAATCTCTCCAGTTTGTAAATTTACACATATCCTACTATTACAAATAGGACCTAGGACTGGAGTTTCAGTATAAATAGGGCACGTTTTACAAATAGCTAAACGTGTTTCACTCAAATCATTGTTTTGTTTTAGAGCCTCTTTAACGTGCCCATCAATTATAGCACTTATACCCATTATTATATATTAGTTTAATGTCTCTTAGTTATTTAAGAAAGACACTCAGTTATCAAAATTCTATAGGTTTTCTATTTCGTGCGTTTTCCTCTAGCACTATCTTTCTCTTATAATCTCTACACATACGTTCAACTTCGTCCTTTAAGTACTCTACTTCATATTCCGTTTCACCACCATTATGGTCAAAGTGAATAAGAACTAATCGTTTAATCTTGAAATCTGGATTGATTTGCTGAAGCATCCAAGCATATGTTGATAATTGTAAAGTATAGTGCATTTTATTGCAGTCCATTATATTATTAAGTGGATACTGCATCATTTTATTTTTCTTTGTTTTAGAGTCAAAATAAGATTTATCGTCAATAGATTTGTTCGTCTTATAGTCTATGATTGTTATATCATTACCGTCTTTAATTAACAAGTCTATTTGTCCAGCTAGTCTAAACTTCTTGTCTTTGGATACTCTATAAACAAGATACTCGGGGAACACTCCTTTATCAATGTCTAGTAAGTCTTTATTTAAATCATCTAAAGATTTATTAGTATTAACATCAAATTTACCGCCAATTCCGAATCTTTTTAGGTCTGTACTTTTCTTTCCCAAGAATAAATTTTCCATTTTACTATGGATCTTTGTTCCACGTTCACAAGATTCAAGGTTTGTGCGCTGCCACTCGTCTAGAATGTTTTGTTTATACGCATTAAATTCATCTTCAGTAAAATCATAAGCATCTAACATATATGGTAAATTAATCTTCTGTGTTACTAATAAACCACCCTTTTCAAACTTAAATTGTTCTTTAGTTAATAATTTTTCTAAGGCCTTGTAACCTGCCCAGAAATCTTTGTCAAAAGGTTGTTCATATTTTCCAATTAAGGTAGTTACAGATATAAACTTGCCATCATCATTCCAATACAAATGTTCTTCGTCATTGTATTTTACATTTCCATTTTGTTTATCAACTTTCTTCATTTTTACGAGTTTTATTTACATGTGCATTATAATCTAACAAAGAAGCTAAAGGCTATATGGTTGGGTATATAAGTCTTCTAATATACTCTAAATCTACTGGTGTTACTTTATCTCTGTAACCTATAATCAACATTCCTACAGGTTCATGTACTCCAATTATTGGATAAAAACAAGCAAATTTAATGCCGCTGTTATGCATTACCCAAACAAATTTAGGAAATGATCTCATATCTTTGTCAGAATCTTCTAACATAATATATTTGCTTGCGTTAATCTTTTGAATCTCTTCTCCATAATTCAAATAATCAAGTTCTTTCCACTCTTTCATACATGGACGAGATTCTTCTCCTTGAAATTTCTCACAAACCGCAGTTAAATATTTATAAGATAATCCGTTGGAACTTAATAAAGTATTGTGATAGTTTAATAAAATTACATTACTTGCGTTTGCATCAAAATTAAGTACATTCTAAATATATTTATTAACTTCTAGTGTTATATCTACAGTGTACTATTCTCTATTATCTTTATCCAACCTCTCCGTGTTTTTTGAATTATTTAAAACACGTTTTACTCCTGTAGCTGTATAATTACCAAAGATCCAAAGCAATAAAGCAATGCACACGAGGCGTACAACTTCAGGAGACTATTTCTTAAGCCAACTATATGCGGCATTTAAAATTTGTAAATTCATCTAGTGCTAGTATGTTCAATTAATATATAATTTAAAATATCTTTTTGTATTAACATATACTTATTTTTTCATTTTCACATACGTTGTATATTCTTTTGTTTCTGTGCAAAGATATTATTAATTTTGCAAATAGAAAAATAAAATTGTATGTATATAAATAATGTATAGAAATATGAGTAATTATGATGATTTTTTAAATAGTTTATAGATTGCATATCAAAATTTAACTTCAAATTTAAATAATGAAGTGAGTTTTTATAAAAGTGGATCTAAGATACATATCAAGAAAAAGAATCGTGGCAAATTTACAGCAGCTGCCAAGAGAGCTGGGATGGGAGTATAGGAATATGCAAGTAAAGTATTAAGAGATCCCAATGCTTCTCCACAGTTAAAGAAGCGTGCTAATTTTGCTAGAAATGCTAAAAAGTGGAAACATTGATTATGGCTATTGAATTTTTAAAGGCAGATTTTAAACCCTTTACAATACTTAATGACTAGGATGATGAAATAAATAATCCAATTGAAGATTACTACTCGGGGATTCTTCCAGATATTTAGGAGTTTTCATATTGGGGAAAACCAGAAGATTTTGAGGATGAGGATGAAGATGAAGACTTGTATACATTTGCTCAGAGGGTTTTATTCAATTTAGGCAATCAACCTGAAAATATAGACGAAACAGCCGCAGGTAATAGCTCTAATGTAGAGAATAAATAGGTAATAACTCAAAATGAACAAACATTAAAACAAGAACCACATAAATCTACTAAAAATAGCTATACTTTTTCATTTTTAAATAATAAAGATTATAAGAAATCAGACTTCGATAGGTTTAATAAAGCTTTCGATAAAGTAGCTAAAGATAATCCAAGTGCAGCTCGTTACAGAAATCTTTTAACTGAGATAGCGTATATAGAATCTAAATTTTAGCCTTCCATAGTAAATAAAAAAGGAGCTATAGGATACTTTTAGTTTATTCCTATAACTAGAGACGATCTTAGGCAGAGGTTTAATTATACTTTTACAGACTCCCAATTATAGAATGATCCTGAATTGTAGATAAGAGCAGCTTTAACTCTTATGAAACATTTAGAAAATGAATTAAAATTAGATACTAATGCAATGTCAAAAATAGGAATGTCTATGTCAGGCGGTCTAGGAGCAGCTTGGTTTATGGGAGTAGGAAGTAAGTCTAAACGAAATGGTGCACGTGGGTATATATATTATGGAAACGACCCAAGTGATGGTCATACTAAAGCATCAACGTATATAAGAAAAGTAAATAATATTCCACTAGAATACAACACAGTAAACATTAATAATTCTAAAAGTTAGAATTTCACTAATATAGGAAAATTTAATGTTTCTAAAGCTTTAGACCATTTACATTATCTTACTAATTTCGTATTAAAAACCCCAGATCCTAAAACTTGGGACAAGAAAAGCACTACAGATGTTGGACATTATTGTGCAAGAGCTATTAGAATGGCTATGGAAGCTGGTGGATTATCTACTAAAGGAAGACCTTAGTATGGTGGTGATTATGGTGATTATTTATTAAAGCATGGCTGGGAACGTATATCAAGTTCTTAGACACAATTCTAGCCAGGTGATATATGTGTATCTCATGGAATAGGACGTGTGAATAAAAATGGACATCATATGGGACATATTTCTATGTACGATGGTTCAAGATGGGTATCTGACTATGTACAAAGTGGATGGAAGCAATTTAAAAATGCAAAAGAAGGAACTAATACATTTTTTTATAGGTACAAAGGATGAAAAATAAATCAATACAAGAACTAAAACAAAAACTTAATAGAGTAGAAAACTTTCTACTTATATCTCTAATGTTTGGAGTCCAGATTGATATTATAGAAAAAGCTATTGATGAAATGAAAAATAGAGATGAGATTAAAGAAATAATTAATAAATTTAATAAACAATAAAATGATAGAATAGAAAACAAACACTGATTAGTAGTACACTAAGCCAATAAGTCGATAGTATACTACTCCTCCTATTAGCCCTTTTAGGAGCCCTATGTATAGTGAGTTTACTGGTAATAATACTACAGTAAATACTTTGCCTACCTCAACTAAATTAAAGAAGAAAAATTCTAATAGATATAACGAAAGTATCATTAGAAATCATGATAAAGTTTGGGATTACAAAATCCAAGATAATAAGCTTCTTACTAGACGTAAAAATAGTGATGGTAAATGGTATGACATTACTAACAATGACGAAGCTAGAACTAGAATTGAATCGTTTATAGGTAAAACTATTATTAGTAAATCTAACAAATCTACTGGTCGGACTAATGCATCTAAAAATAATCAAACGTAGTCTAGACAATCACAGGCTAAACAGACGTCACAACCTACTTCTAAACAAACTAACGTGCAACCTACAACAGTAACACAGTCACAATCTGCTAAACAGCAAACTGTAACTAGACAGGATAGTAAAAAAAGAGATACAACTCATGTACAACAACCTGTTCAACAAAGGACGTTAGCTGAAACTCCTGCAAATAATGCAGAACCTGATTGGCAAAATATGACTGATGCTGAGGTAGCAGCTTATTTTTCAGGTAGTCCTCTTGGTGGCGTAACTAAAACAGCTAAAGGTAATCCTAATAAAAAGAATCAGCTTCTTAGTCAAGAAGATTTGGATGCTAATGGTTGGAAATGGGGGTATCCTAGTGGAAATCCTGATATCAATCCTCATAATGCTTTATTTAAAAATGCTTTAGAAAAGGCAGCTACGCAAGGAGCTGTATTAGTAAATAGTGACGGTAAAATTGTTCCTACTAGTGAAGTTCATCGTTATATAAATAGAGGTCGTATTCCTCTTTATATTTCCGATTATGATGCTCAATTTTATCAACCTCAAGCATATAATAATATTGAAAAAGATATTAGACGTGCTGAAGATAGAAGAAGAAATAGAGAATTTGATAGACAAAGAAATACAGCATTAGCTACTATGTTTGGATTACCTGCTTTAGGAGTTAGTGTAGCAGCTGCTCCAGCAGCAACATTACTTGCTTTAGGCGGAAGTGAATTAGTAGGAGCTGGATTTGAAGGTGCTTGGAAGCACGCAACAGGTAATACTTGGGCCCAAAGTTTAGAAGCTAATGATCCTACCGGTGAATTTTATGCTGATATGCTTCAACCTGGTAGACTTATGGGCGGATTTCTTGGAGGATATGCAGCTCTAGCTACACAACCAACAAGACAAGCAGTTGCCAATGCAGTAAGTACAAGATTGCCAAAACCTAATATTAAAGGTACAAGATTATCTTTAGCTATGAATAAGGCATTAAATAATACAAAACTTAATGCTCAAGATAAAAGAATACTTAAATAGAGTATCCCTTGGTTATTTGAGCCGGCTAAACGAACATCAGTAGGGATTTCAAAACCAGAAAATTATGGTTATTATAACTATATGAATCCATCACTACCAGAGACCATGACAGCAGGCCCGTATATTATTCCTAATTACACAAATGGTATTCCATTTGGTGTTCCAGTTCCTAAACATTAGTGGGGAGAAATGCTATGGTAGTAGATGGACCCATTAAACAGAACAAGTAGAATCCCATATTTAAATATTTAGTAGTAAAATAAAAACCCTGGCTCAATTAAGAGTCAGGGTTTAATTTTTAAAGCATTTTCTTTAATTCATCGAGAAAACCAGGTTCATCGAATTCTTCAGTAGTTATGTTTTGTTTAGATGATGTCTTATCTACAGCATGATTCTTAGTTGTTGTACTATAGATAAAACCAGGATCTTCTGCCTTATTTTGTGTTGAATAAGTACAAACTATCCTTTCAGGACTGGCACATGTTATTTGGCTATCGTACCATTTAGTGTCAATATTTGGACTTGACCAAACAGGATTATACGTCTTATACTCTGGTTTTTCAACAACACATTCTACAATTTTAATTAGAGTATCTAGTTGAAATCTAGGAAACTCTTTATTCAAGTTCTTTAAAGTTTGAATTACATTAATCATTATTTGAATATTTATCAATTAATTTATAAAGGTTATCAATATATCCATTAAAGCTATTATCACTTAATAGATTATTATCTTTAACTAATTTTAATATGGCATCTAATGCCTCAATCTAATTATCTAAAGCTGTTCTAATTAGCCAATCATCATTTATTACCATTTTCCTATAACTATTTTTTAAGCTCGGCAACCTCTTGTTCGAGCTATTTTTCATGTTCATGTATCTACTTAGATTGTGCTATGAGATCTTCAACTTGTTGTTCTAAGTTAGCTAACTCTATTCTAATATGTCTAAATTCTGCAAGCATTAATGTCTTACTGATATTCTATTTAAAGAGTCAAGCCAATTTATAAAGAACTGCTCATCTAATAAATCTGCCGATTCAGCCATTTTATAAAGTACCTCACAATTCGTAAGTGCTAATTGCAAGTTCACTTTAAAATCGGCTATAGCTTTTTCCCTTAATTTTTGTTCCTATGTCATTAATCTACCTATGTGTATCCTTCTGGATTTAATCCATCAAATATACTAGTAATACTATATCCTGTATCTTTATTGTAGTAATGATGCAGGATTATTTTTTGCTCTTTATCTTCTTTAATTGGAGCTTTATTATATTTTTTTAAAGCTTGATCTAACTCTGCACAATCATCAGTTTCTAAAATTTCGATAACTTCAAAGTCTTTTAACTTCTTTGCTTTCTTTTGCAGGTTCTTCGTTTGGAAATACTTTCCATTTGATAAATATATTCCTGGTTTTGCTGGTATCATAGCCGCCCCACTGAGACTTGAACTCAGGCTAATGGTTTTAGAGACCACTGTGCTAACCATTACACCATGGGGCAATATCTTTAAATAGAATTATAATTATTATAAAGCCAAGACTTAAATATTATAATAGCTTCGTCTAGTACTTTAGGTCTTTCATATAATTCTTCTTCACTTAAAGACTATATAAAAATGAAAAACTTACGATGCTTTTCATAAAGCTTAAGTAAATCTTTATCCGGAATAAACTACATCAGCTACTATATATAATCAAATTTCTTTTTATTTATATCCCGTTCAAATTGTTTTATTAATCTTGTTAACATAATTGTGAATGTGCATAAAGCAAAAAGTCAGCTTGTTCCATATCATTATCATCTAAAGCCTCTTTTAGTAAATCTAAGACTGAATATAATACTTCAGCTCTCTTTTCTTCTAATTTCTTATAAATGTCATTATCCATAATATTGCTAATTTTTAACAATGCAAAATTACTACTATTTTTCATTTCGGCAAAACCTAAATCTATTATTTAACATTGTTTAACAAAAATAAAAAATTATATAAAATTTTAATTTTTAAAATCGAATTTTATGCCCCCCCCCCTATCAATATAAAGAAAAATGAGTTTATGTATTATATAAGGGAAAATTCTCAACTTGAAAAATTCTCAGAAACTGGAATATATATTAATATTATATAATATATTATATAGAAATATTG
>Ga0247611_10003163_pt1 | contig 24931 bp, 13 predicted proteins | sample 177DNAGHGhighgp2_FD_192422 | JGI IMG/M metagenome (GOLD analysis project Ga0247611, IMG submission 192422) | Sheep rumen microbial communities from Palmerston North, Manawatu-Wanganui, New Zealand - 1770 DNA GHGhigh gp2 | ecosystem: Host-associated > Mammals > Digestive system > Stomach > Rumen... | reverse complement strand
GCTCCTCGCCCTGCTTGTTCCACTCAGTCCAAGCGTCATTGCCACGACCAAAGCGGAAGAAGCCCTGTACGCTGACCTCGTAGATACCAAGGGGCAGGCCCTCAACTTCCTGATACAGGTCGAAGTTAGGAGCAGAGAAAGCCTCAGCACACTTCTCGTTCACCTTCGGCATCTGTCTGCCCGGGTCACTCTTATCAGGCCACTTCACCTGCCAAACTGTTCTCCAACCAGTCCAACCCTTCTCTCCTTCTGAGAAGTCGGGGTTCGTAATAAACGTTGTCATGTCCTGACCAACCTCTACATGATTTTTGGCAGCCTCTACAACATCCTCGACAAGTTTCTTCACCTTGGCAATCTCAGCAACAAGAGCCTCGTTGTCCAAACTGTGGGCAGCAAGAATCACATTGCTTTCGCTTGCCTCATCCTCAGAGTCTGCATACATAAGAAGATCCAGCATCTCCTCGTTGTCAACAGGCAATGCTGTCTCATAGTCTCTATAAGCCTTTTGGGCAGCAGCCAGCTGCTCTTTCCATTCAGCCCACAGGGCGACATTCTCGTCCAGTGCAGCCTGAGCCGCATCTGCAGCAGCAATATTAGCTTTCACCTCAGCATAAGTGCTGGCGGTCTTACCTGTAGTAGCAGTAGTCAACGCTGTCAGATAGCTCTCGGTATAGAGAGCGCTTTCGCCCATCGTTGTGGAATAGCTGCTCATGGCATTGTCTGACCACATCTGATAAGCAGCAGCGCCCTTGCCATAATAGGTCAGGCTCCAATTATCGAAGAGCACCCAGTTACCACTGACGCTCTTGCTGTTCTTCAAACCAATCTTGGTGTCGCCACCTTCACAACCAAAAAACAGCGTGTTGTGGTAGCGGTTCTTGTCAACGAAGTAAGCCTCAGCAGCCTGCATGTTGTCAGGAATATAAATCTTAGTGCCATCAGCTGTGGTTACTTCTTTCTCATTACCAATACCCACCTTCTCACCTGCTTCGGGATACGGAGTTGTAATGGCAACCTTCATGGTATCGTTTCCATTGACGACATAGAGCTTCACGTCTTTGCTCTGCGGGTCATTGCTCGTATAAGCCGTATAGGCAGAGCCCTCGCCCCAACCGGCACGATAGAAAGCCTGAACATCAACAGCATAGACACCTTCGTTCAGATCCTTCAGCGTCTGGTTGACATCAAACACCTTCTGATAGAACTCGGCAGCAGAATAACCCATACCCATCTTACCATCACCATCAGCAGTCCAAGTCCAGCCATCCTGCTTATCATTGTCGTAGCTGGGGTTCTTAATGAACAGGTTAGTCACTGTGGCAGGATTTGCAGCTGTTGCATTATTATAATTAGCACGTTCAATGGCTGCGTACACTGCAGAAACAGCTGCGTTCAACTGTGCCTCCGTGCTCTCGGTGTTGTTGTAAACAGCAATCTGGTCAGCAACATCAGCACCAGCGGCCTCAGCCTTCTCAAGCGCATCCTTCAGTTTCATAGCAGCGTTATACTGAAGTCTCGCACTCTGCCAGTCCTGAATAGCCTTGAACATTTCTTCTGTTACGTTAGAGTACCATGTGTCGTAAGCGTCGGCAGGAACAAGTTTCCAGTCAACAGCCACATCGGGAGCTGCAGGATCGAGCAGCGACAAACGCGTATCAGCCGCATTCGGATCCCAACCCAAGAAGAAATTTGTATAGTTCTTAACGTTGGAGATACGGTAGGTCTGATTACCTGCATCCGTCACTTTCCAGAAACGGTCGTCACGGCCGTTATTGTCAGTCCAACAGTCGCCAGCACCATTGTTACCACCGAAAGCACTACGGAATTCTTTATTTTTGTAAACCCACGTTTTCAACTCCACTACATCAGCGCCCTTGGCAACCGCTTCAGACGAAGAAAGGAAGTAAACCTTAGAACCACGGATACACTCGCCCGTAGGCACGGCATCGTTGCTATTGTCAGCAGAAATAATACTGGCATGCGTACCCCAGTTATTACCGCCACTATAGAACAAATGAGTAGCCACATTGTACAGATAGACTGCCTTTTCTGCACCTTCATCAGCAGTTGTTACCGCCTCATAGGTGGTAAACTGCGACACTTCGGGAATTGCTGGGAATGCTGGTTTTACCCAAACACCGCCATCAACCGCCCACGCGCCCTTACCGACGAGCAGAAGAGCGCCCATAACGAGTAGTTTCGTTAGTTTCATAAGCATTGTTGTTTTTAGTTAATAATTGAGTAGTATAATACTTTAGTATTGTTATTTGCGGGGCAAAGATACGAAATAAAAATGAAACGACCGCACGTTTCTATAAAAAAATGTACGCGAAGTGTCATTTTAACACTTATCCGTCCGTAAACGTTTGCGAAGTGCGAGTCAATACGCAACGACTTTTGGAAAATACTCCATGAGTTTTGCGAAATACTCCATGAGAATTTTTCAAAACTCATGGAGTATTGACAGCATCCGTATTGTTGACATCAAAAAGATAACATGATAACAGTGTTATGATGTTATCTTTTCGCTGTTATTTTACTGAATTTTCTGAAAGTTTTTCTATAAGTAGCTGATTATCAGACAGAAGAAAATTTCAGTAGATTTCTCTAAGTTAACACGCTTGTCAAAAAACGAGAAAACGGCCAAAGATAACATGATAACAGTGTTACGATGTTATCTTTTTCGCTCAATAACTCAGGACAAGCGACTGGCGAGGCTTCAGCTCCAGGTCTTTCGACAGGTCATAGTAACGGCCAGTGAGCACATCACGGACACGAGCAGCGTTGCCGACGACCTCAGCGTAGCGGGCAACCTGCATGGTGGCAGCCTTCGACGTGCCGTTGAGAACAGTCAGCACGGTCTTTCCTTCGTACTGACGGGCCACGACGTAGATGCCCTTGTAGGGAATGAACTGCTTCTGGCTGCCCTTGGCGATGACGGGATTGTTCTGACGCCAGTGGAGCAGGCGGCTGAGCCACGTGAACATCTGCTGTTCGGCCTGTGTGCGACCCTCGCGGGTGAAGGCGTTATGGCTATCGCCAGGGAAACCGCCAGGGAAGTCCTTACGGACATTGCCGTCAGTCACTTCCTTCGTGCCATTCATCAGAATCTCAGTTCCATAATAGAGTTGGGGGATGCGATTGACGGTAAGCAGCAACGCCAGTGCCTGCTTCAGCATCAGCGTGTCGCGCCCATTGCCCAGGAAGCGATCGGTATCGTGATTGTCGACAAAGGCCATCACGTTCGAGGGATTCGGATAGAGGTAGTCGTAGACAAAGGAGTTATAGAGGCGGTTCAGTCCTTTCCACCAGTCGTCGGTCTCCTCACCCTTGGCCTGACTAAGCTTGTCGAAGAAGGAGAAATCCATGACGGTCTTCAGATATGAAGAATGAGGAACGAACGACGAGGACTGGGCTGCGCCGTCTTTTCTCACTTTACCATCCCACTGCCAGGCAGCGGTATAGGCGGGCTCCGTCACCCACGTCTCGCCAACGGTATTGAAGTTAGGATACTCCTCGTTGAGTTCCTTCATCCATTGTGCCATTGCGTCGGCATAGGCATAGGGATAGGTGTCCATACGGATGCCGTCGATGCCGACAGTCTCAATCCACCACTTGGAGTTCTGTATGAGATAGCGCATGAGATGCGGATTGTGCTGGTTCAGGTCAGGCATAGTAGGCACGAACCAGCCCTCGGTAGTCTCGCGCAGGTCAACATCGGAAGCATAGGGATCGAGGACGGGCGTCAGCTTGTAGCTGGTCTGGAGGAAACTGGTGCCTTCTGCATTGCTGGTGCCTCCGCTTTCCTGAAGCCACTCCGGCAGGTTTATCCAGTCCTTCGACGGCATATCCTTCACCCACGGATGTTCGAATCCGCTGTGGTTGAAAATCATGTCCATCACCACCTTCAGTCCCTTGGCGTGAGCCTCGTCGCAAAGACGGCGATAATCGTCGTTAGTTCCGAAGCGAGGGTCAACGCGATAGTAATCGGTGGTTGCATAACCATGATAGGTGGAGTAGCCATTAGCGTCATCGGGCGAATCGTTCTCGAGAACGGGCGTCAACCAAAGGGCAGTCACACCCAGGTCGCAGAAGTAGTCCAGATGTTCACGGATGCCATTGAGGTCGCCTCCGTGTCGCAACGAAGGCTGCGTGCGGTCTTCCTTATAGGTACGCATACCCTTCACCTGTGCCGGATGGTTGGCACTCTGCGCAAAGCGGTCGGGCATCAGCATGTAGAGCACGTCGGCATTCGTAAAACCCTGTCGCTTGTCGCCAGACATCTCACGCTGCTTCAACACAAAAGGCACTTTTTCTCCTTTACTGTTCTTCACCTTGCCACCTTTCAGCGTCAGCATCATCGTACCAGGCTGAGCACCCTTGAGGTTCAGATAGACAAACAAGTAATTAGGCGAATCGAGACGCACCACGCTGTCCACAACAACACCAGGATAGTCCGTAGTCACCGTCTCCACACTAGCGATGTCCTTGCCATAGACCATCAGCTGGAGCTGTGGGTTCTTCATGCCAGCGAACCAGTTAGCGGGCTCAATACGGTCAATCACTGTTTTGTTCTTTGCAGCCATAGCGTTGAGATTCATTGCCACGAGGGCGATAAGTAATAATAGTCTGTACATCATGTTAGTTGTTTTGTTTCTTTGTTATTGCGTGCAAAGATACTAATAAGTAAGCAAAACGCAAAGGATTCTTTGTTATTTCTTTCTTGCTTTTTGCATCATGCAAAAGTGCCCAGCCTCACGGCTGAGCACTCTCCTGGTTATGAGCAATTAAAATAGTTGATAAATATAGTTTCTTTTGGGTCTTTAGTCTCCTTTATTCTCGCAACTCCAAACCGTTGTTCGGAATTTCGTGGCAAAGGTACATGGAAAATAGCTACAAACCATTATCACACGTCTCATTTTTTAGCTATTTTGTCTCACGGCATAAAAAGAAGCGTCAATCCCGGAGGATTGACGCTGAGAAGGGTGCTACTGCGAATGAGCCTGCTGTAAAGGTTTTCAGCCCCGTTTCATCGATATACCCGTCATGACAGACGACTGTATACCTGCCTTGAGGCACGGTTATCGTCTGTTCTGTAGCGCAGGCATTCAGTATCACAATAATATTGTCCCACGAATCGCCGCCAGCATGGTCCTTCAGACGGAAGGCGACAACACCATCAGGCGCTTCCAAGAACTCCAGATGCTTGCGAACGAGGTCGGCAGAGGCGAGACGGAAAGCAGGATGATTCTTTCTGAGCGCAATGAGCCGACTGTAATAGTCAAACACCTCAGGATAGCGTTCCTTGTTCGCCCAGTCTATCTGATTGATGCTGTCAGGCGACTCAAAGCTATTATGTACGCCCTGCTTCGTGCGCAGTAGTTCCTCGCCGGCAAGCATGAAGGGCACGCCCTGCGACGTGAAGACTGCCGTCTGTGCCAACAGGTCGAGACGGACAAGCACGTCGTCTGTGATTCCAGAGACTGATGCTTTGAGACGGTCGACAAGGCACATGTCGTCGTGACAGCTGACATAGCTAATCATCTGTGTGGGCTCCTTGGCCCAAGCCTCCTTAGAATAATTGACCAATGACTGATTGACTTGAGGATGCGCTATACCTCCAACGATACCAAACTTAATGCTTTCCTTGAGCGCCCCCAGATCGGCATCGCAGCCAGAAGTGGAGGACAAACCCAGCCAGCCCATCTTCGTGTCATCGGAGAAAGGACCACGCAAGGCATCGCGCAATTCATCGCTAAAGGCAGCAATGCGTGGCAACTGCGAGACATTGGCTTTCGTGGCCAGTTGTTCGGTAGGCAGCGCGCACTCGCCGGCACTCCAGCCCTCGCCATATATAAATAAGGTGGGATCTATGGCGTCGAGTTCGCGACGGATGGTGTTCATCGTCTCTATATCATGACAGCCCATCAGGTCGAAGCGGAAACCGTCAATATGATACTCGTTAACCCAATGCTTGACACTCTCCACCATGAAACGGCGCATCATGGGCTTCTCGCTGGCCGTTTCGTTACCACAGCCAGAGCCGTTGGAGTATTTTTTTTGAGTGTCCTGAGTATTCTGAATAGTCTGAGTGTTCTGAATAATCCGATAGTAATAATCGGGATAGGTGCGCTGGAAGTTGGAATGCTCTATGTCGTAGGTATGATTATAGACAACGTCAAGGATAACGGCAATACCCGCCTTGTGCAAGGCTTGAACCATCTGCTTGAACTCGCGGATACGACAAAGCGGATTAGTGGGGTCGGTACTGTAGCCGCCCTCAGGCACATTATAGTTCACTGGATCGTAACCCCAGTTGTATTGCGGTTCGTCCAGGCGCGTCTCGTCCACAGAGCCATAGTCATAACTGGGCAGGATATGCACAGCATTGACACCAAGCGTCTTCAGGTGATCGATGGCCCAAGGCTCTGTCAGGGCAAGAAACTTCCCAGGATACTTGGCATCGGGACGGGCTACAGAGAAGTCACGGTGATGCATCTCATAGATAACGATATCCTGAGCCGGACGACGCACCGGGGTGTCGCTCTCCCACCCTTTCGGGTCGCTGTCGCGCATATCGACGACAACAGCCTTCTGTCCATTGACAGTGACAGCCTTTGCAAAGACACCAGGCGACGCCACGCCGTTGACCACAAACTCGTAGGTTTTACCCTTCTGGTCGCCAAAGGCCGTAACCGTCCAGATACTGTCGTTATCGAGCTGCATGTGCAGGCTGTCATCGCCAAGCTGGACGTAACAGTCGGCATCAGCAGGCGCGAAAAGACGGAATACGGTCTCGTTGGGCGAGTAGGTCATCTCATCGAAATGGAAGGCCTCACGACCGGGGCTACAGGCTATCGTCAGCGCCACCATACTTGCAATTATCAGTTTTTTCATACCTATTTGGCTATGAGGCTGACGGCAAAGCCACCGCCAGGAGCCTCGTTGATTTTCAGTGTCTGACCTGCTTTCACGACCTTCTTCGAGATGACATAGGCCTGCGGATTGGTCTCGTAGTGGGCATCCTTGGCATCGGCATAGATGGTGCAGTCGTACTTACGGCCCTTGTCGAGGAAGTCGAGCTTCACGACTGCCGTATGACCATTCTCATCGCACTTGCCACCAATGAACCAGTTGTCGGTACCCTTAGCCTTACGGGCCACAGTGATGTAGTCGGCAGGCTCAGCTTCCAAGTAGCGGCTGTCATCCCAATCGCAGGCCACATCGCGGATAAACTGGAAGGCATCGTCGAAACGCTCGTAGTGCTCAGGCAGGTCGGCGGCCATCTGCAGGGGCGAATACATCGTCAGATAGAGGGCCAGTGAACCGGCAATGGTGATACGTGCCCAGCTTGTGTTGTCACTCCACTCCTTCAGTTTTGTCACGAAGATGCCTGGTGTGTAGTCCATCGGACCGCCCTGCAGACGCGTGAACGGCAGGATGCATGTGTGATCGGGACGAGAACCGCCAAAAGCCTCGTACTCCGTACCACGGGCACTCTCATTGCCGACGAGATTCGGATAGGTACGGCAGAGGCCCGTCGGGCGTGTAGCCTCGTGGGCATTAACCATAATATGGTGCTTCGCAGCCTCCTTCACCACGTAGAGATAATGGTTGTTCATCGACTGCGAGTAGTGATGGTCGCCACGCGGGATGATGTCGCCCACGTAACCTGTCTTCACGGCATCATAGCCGTACTTGTTCATCAGGTTAAAGGCCGCCTCCATGTGACGCTCATAGTTCTGTGTCGAACTACTGGTCTCATGGTGCATCAGCAATTTCACGCCTTTCGAGTGGGCGTAGTTGTTCAGCATCTCAATATCAAAGTCGGGATAAGGTGTCACAAAGTCAAAGACGTCGCGCTTCCACATGTTCGCCCAGTCCTCCCAACCGACGTTCCAACCCTCGACAAGAACTTCGTCAAGACCATTCTTGGCGGCAAAGTCAATATAGCGCTTCACTTTCTCGTTGTTGGCGGCATGACGGCCGTGAGGCTTTACGCTCTTCCAGTCGATTTGGTCAAGTTTGATTGAAGGATATTCGTCGGTGTAGTGCCAATTGCTCTTGCCTACAATCATCTCCCACCACACGCCACAATACTTTGTTGGATGAATCCAACTAACGTCTTCCAAAGCACAGGGCTCGTTGAGATTGAGGATAAGATTCGAAGAAAGCATATCACGAGCGTCGTCGCTGACCATCACAGTACGCCAAGGTGTCTCGCAAGGCGTCTGCATAGCCCCTTTCAAACCCGTAGCATCTGGCGTGAGATGACTGACGAACGTAAAGGGTTTGGGCAATGGATATTCACAGGACATCGGGTTCGGCGTATAGGCATTACTTCCACCACCGAGCTGCGTCGATAATGCCTTTGTCTCAGCATCAACCAATTCAAGATGCATGGTGGCATAGTCGGCACAGGCAGCTTCGTGAATATTGATATAGAGCCCGTCGCTGCTCTTCATCTGGAGTGAAGTCTGCACGCCAGTCTCCGAAAAGACGGCTACACTGGAGTTCGTCCAATTCACGGCCTCCTTCATGCGACCACGAATCTCACTGAGCTTCGTCTCCTGCGTCTCCTGCTCCTGAGTATCATAGTCGCCGGGCAACCACCATGCTGTGTGGTCACCCGCCATCGCGAACTCGCTGTGCTCCTCCTTAATGAGGAAATAGTTCAGGTCCTGCTGCTGGGGGAACTCATAGCGGAAGCCAATACCGTCGTCATAGACACGGAAGCGAATCATCATCTGGCGATTGTGCTGACGAGGCTGTAGGCGGGGGTCGCCTGCTTTGGAAGGCATCGTCTCACGCCATTGCTGCGACAGAGTCGCAACATACTCGTTATAATGGTTGCGGATGGTGGCCGTCTCACCCCATACGGGACGCCAGGTTTCATCGAAGGTCGAGGTCTCTTCCTTGACCAACTTAAAGCCATCCATCAGGTCGCGCTCCTGCATGCCCAACGAGGCATGTTTGTCCCGAGCCAGTTCCAGGCCAAGGTGCGATGGAAGCACGACAGGGCGTCCTTTGTACGACATCTCGTAAACGGGCCGACCGTTCTCGTCAACCGAGAACTTCAGCTCAATGTTTCCGTTGGGTGACTTCACACTAGCAGCATTGGCCAATAGCGAGACAAACAACAGGCCCAATATACAAAAACTCTTCTTCATGTTAAGTTGTCCTTAGTTGTCTATGTTGTTTATTTTCTTCCACTTTGAGTTATTAATGTACTTACCTCCTCATTGAACGCATCGGCAGCAAGAAGTTGCTCAATAGTAAGGTGCATACGATAACGCCAGTAGTGACGGGGATTAGCGGGGATATTGATACGCTCAGCATTCTGGTCGGGCAGACGCAGACGCTCGTCAATGGAGAGCCAGTCCTGCAATGACAACAGACAGAGCATAGACGGACTGGTCAGATGGCGACTGACAATATCCTTGGCTAACCAGCCAGGCAGCGGGTGAGGTGCCTCACCGCCACGGCGCAGGATTGTCGAGAAGTAGTCCTGCGTACGCTCCATATCTTCGTCCCACCACTGTCGCAGCGTCGGCATATCGTGGGTTGAGATGGTGCAGACAGACCGGTAGGGATTGTGGCTCAAACGACCGAAGCGGTATTTCGACTCCTTCGGCATTGACTGTATCTCCAACGAAAGGATGCGCAATTCATTGATGACCCAGGGCACGCAATCGGGCACCATACCGAGATCCTCAGCACAGACAAGCATACGTGTAGCCTGCGTCAGGCGCGGGAGTTTCTTCATAGCCTCCTGATACCAGAACTGGTTGTTGCGATGGTAGAAATAGTCATTGTAGAGACGGTTGAAGTTGAACTTCTCCTCCTCGCTCAGCTGCTCATAGGCCGGCTGATACTGCACGGCAATACGTGGATGCCAACGGTCGCTACGCTTGTGGTCAACAAGAAACAAATCATCGAGATGACCATGAATGCCATAGGCCTCAATCTCCTCACGACTCATACCAAGGGCTGGTGCAAACTGTCCCATGAGTCCCGACTTCTCAGGCACAGGAATCTCCCAGATACGGAAGAAACCCAGCACGTGATCAATACGGTAGGCGTCGAAATACTGTGCCATCTTACGGAAGCGGCGTATCCACCACTGACAGCCGTCTTTCAACATCTCATCCCAGTTATAGGTGGGAAAACCCCAGTTTTGGCCATCGGCCGAGAACGGATCGGGCGGAGCTCCGGCCTGTCCATTTAGATTGAAATAGCGCGGTTCCACCCAAGCCTCCACGCCGTCGCGCGAAATGCCAATGGGGATGTCACCTTTTAATATCACGCGATGCGCGCGTGCATGCGCGTGAGCCTCACGCATCTGGCGGTCAAGATGATACTGAACAAAGAACCAGAAGTCATCGGCCTTGGCTTTAGCAGCCTCAGCAGGCCACTGCGAAAACTCTGCCGTACCATACTTGTCGCGGTTGACGCAGAAGCGTGCATAGGGCTCCAGCCACTCACGGTTCTCTTCGACGAAACGCTTGTAGTCTGCCGTACGCTTTGTCTTGGCACCCTCCTGCTTATAGATGAGATGCAGGTAATCCATCTTGGCCTTGAACATGCGCTCATAGTCAATCTGAGGCAGGGCATTCAGTTCCTTACGCAACTGTTCGAACCGGTCTCTTTCCTCCTTGTCTTTTATCTCAGGCAGCTGTCTGAGGTCACAATACTGCGGATGCAGAGCATAGATACTGATACTATTGTAAGGATAGGAATCCTGCCACATACCCGTCATATTCGTATCGGTAATGGGCAGAATCTGAAGAACACGCTGTTTGGTCTTGTCACACCAGTCAATCATCAGCTTCAGATCGCCAAAGTCACCAACGCCGAAGCTACCTCCCGAACGGAGCGAAAATACAGGAATGACGGTACCAGCACCTTTCCACGGATAGACGGGGAAGAAGGCTTGTGACAATTCGTAGACCACCACTTCGTTAGCCTCCATCGGCGGTAACGTCACCGTACGGTTCATACCATTCTCCCAAACAGGAGCATCACCACCAAGCGTAACGAACTTAAACTCAAAGGTCTGTGGCAGGGCGAGTGCCTCAAGGGAGATAACCCACTCATTGGCTTCATGCTCAGCCATAGGCAACGCACTGCGAGCGTCCCAGTTTCCCAAAACTTCACCTGCACCGACAAGTCCTAGGCGCTCATTGGCACGTAACTGCGGAGCACGTACTTTCAGACGCACTGTACGACTGAACTCCGAAGACGTACTGAGCTGGCGCTCTCGCTTCGTCACACAGTCGGTAAAGGCCGAAGAATACATATACGAATCCTCGGGAATGTCTATCCAGTGATCATAGACCACATAGCGCTGCGCCTTTGTTGCAGCAAATTCCAAGCGGTGGGGTTCGACAAGCCATTCCTGGCGCGTCTCCACTTCGCCTCGGATCAACGAATAATAATAATCAATAAACGTGCCGGACTTCACCATCTTCGACATCTCACACGTCCAATGCAATCCGTCGCACGTTGTCATACGATGCTGTTCGTTTTTCTCCTTGTCTGTCAGGATGTTAAGTACCAGCTCTTCGCCGAAGGTGGTCTGATACTCCAAATTGAATTGTAGCCTCATAGCTTCGTGGTTTTAGTTGTTTCTGAGACAAAAGTACAAAAATAATCCCGTCGGTGTTTCCGAACCGGCGGGATTGTGGCAATTATATCGTGCAACCGTTTGCACAGAGCACATATTACCGTTTCTTAAAATAATCATTGTAAACCTTAATACCAAAAACGATACAACTGCATGTCGTAGTAACCAGGTTCGTAAGAAACAGAGCCCAAAGTATATCTGGCTGATGGAGAACGCCTTGCAGCATAAAGCAGACGCCACCAATAGCCATCATCAGGAATGTCGGCAGTGCAATACTGTCAGTCTCGCGCGTACGAATCGTGCGGATAGCCTGAGGCAGATAGCCCAGAATCATCGTGATGCTGGCAATCCAGCCACAAATCTCAAAGAAATAGCTCTGTTCCATAGTCTCTACTTATTTGATTGATTTTTAATAACGAAGACACAAGCGGAAGCGATAAGGAAGCTTATACCTGCCACAACCATCATTGATGACTGATGGTGACCAATAAGCGAGAGAATGGCTCCGCCGCAGACGGCAGCCACAATTTGCGGGATACAAATGGTGCCATTGAACAAACCCAAATAGGCGCCCATGTGGCCATAGCCCTGCAGGGCATTGGTAACAAAGGTAAATGGCATAGCCAGCATCGCAGCCCATGCACAGCCAATCATCAGGAAAGGAATGAACTGCAAATACTGGTCATGGAGATACGGAACCATCATGAAGCCTATAGCACCGATAACCAAACTCAGGGAATATGCCAGTTTCGTGTTCTTGAACTGCGGCAACAGGGCTGCCCAAATGACAGAACCAACGGCCTGAACGGCAAAGAGAATGCCCACCCAGTTACCAGCCTCCTGAAATGCCTCGCTGGCAGGATCAGTCGTATTCCACACCACCTCAGCAATAGCGCCCGTCGTATAGTTCCACATATAAAGCATGGCAGCCCAACTAAAGAACTGTACAAGGCCTACCTTCCAGAAAGTAGACGGCGCATTCTTGAGCAATGTAATCCAGTTTGCACTCTTCTCCTTTTCCTCTGAGACGGGGTTGTATTCCGCATATTCCTGCGGATTCCACTCGCGTACCTTTGACGTGGTATAAATGACACACAGAATCAAGATGGCCGCACCAATATAGAATGACCAAATAACAGAATCAGGCACGACGCCTTTCTCTGCCACGTTGCTGATACCGATAAACGTAAAGACAAACGGGAACACATAGCCCATCACGGAGCCTGCATTACAAAGAAATGACTGGATGGAGTAGGCCTTGGCCTTCTGCTTCTCATTGACCATATCACCCACCAGCATCTTGAACGGCTGCATGGCCATGTTGATACTCGTGTCGAGGAACATCAACGCTATCAGTCCGAACATCATGGCTGCGCCAACAGCCAGTCCCAAAGAACCTGCATTCGGCAGCAGGCACATCACCAGCACAGCTAAAGCAGCTCCCACGAACAGATAAGGTATGCGTCGACCGAAGCGAGTCCACGTCTTGTCACTCAAGGTCCCGACAATCGGTTGCACCAAAATGCCCATCAATGGGGGCAATATCCAAAAATAGCTCAAATCATGAGGATCAGCACCCAGCGTAGCAAAGATACGCGAGATGTTTGCACTCTGCAAGGCGTAAGCAATCTGTACGCCGAAAAAACCGAAGCTCAAGTTCCAAAGCTTCCAAAACGACAAATCTGGTTTCTGTTTCATATTTTTCCTTTTTTACCTTTTCACTTTTTTATCTTTTTACCTTTCTTACCTTTACCTTGTTGTTCCTCTTATAACGAGCCGTGTACGAACGACGCGCTTCTCCACCTTCTCGAAGGGAGATTGTCCTTCCACCTTGTCAATGAGTATCTCTGCAGCCTCCTCACCTACCCGTTTACCACGCTGCTCAACAGTAGTCAACATTGGGTCACAGGCAACAGCTCGCTGACCATTGGTGAAGCCACAAATACTGATATCCTCGGGCACCCGTAGTCCCATACGCTTGACTGTATAAAGGATACCTATGGCCGTATCATCGTTAACAGCAAAGAATGCGTCTGGATAATAGTCGCCATCAAACAGGTCTGGCGTCATCAGTTCTGCATCCTGACGATTATCGCAGACGCGTACCAGATGCTCATCCACAGGCAAACCGCGTTTCAACAGGGCATCGCGGTAGCCATTATAGCGATTCTTCGATATCTCCAACTGAAGCGGACCTCCGTAGAAGGCGATTCTCCGACAGCCTGTATCAATGAGATAGGTAACAGCATTAAAAGCACCCATATAGTCATCAACAACGACACGGCTGGTGTCGAGACCCGTACAGATACGGTCATAGAACACAATGGGAATGTGCGAGTCTATAAGCTTCTGGAAATGTTCATAGCGACGAGTGTCCTTAGCCTGCGAGACGATGACGCCACACACTTTCTGGCGATGAAACATCTCGCAGATGCGTGCCTCGCGCTCGTACTGTTCGTTACTCAATGCCACCATAATATAATACCCGCGCGCGATAGCCGCCTCCTCTATGCCTGTGAGAACACTCGAGAAGTAGTAGTGTGTGAACTCTGGTACGATGACTCCAATAACTCGTGACGGCTGCACCCGGCTATGGCGCAGCGACTCTGCCAGTACGTTTGGTGTGAAGTTGTGCTCACGCGCATACTGCTGTATCATGCGGCGTCGCTCCTCTGAGATACGGGGCGAGTCCTTCAGTGCCCGCGATACCGTGGCCACACTAATGCCCAACTCGCGAGCAATATCCTTCATTGTCAGTACGTTTTGGTCGTTCATCTCAGGTTTTCAGTATTTCCGGGGCAAAGATAGACAAAAGTTCGTCATGTTGTCATTTCACCTTATTTTATTATAGCGCAACGAACGCGCAAACGTTTGCACTATCTTTGTAACGGAAAAAATTAAAAAAAAGTACAAGGAAAGCAAAGAATAACTACCTTTGCCCACGAAAATATTAGCTAAAACTATACACTAACTTTAAAAAACTTAATGATGAAGCAGGTAAACATTCAAATCCCGCTACGAACGTTGGCCCTTTTGTTGGGCTTGTTCCTATCGGTAGGTGCTTTCGCGCAGATTAACGTGAAAGGCCATGTGAAAGATGCTCAGGGAGAACCCATCATCGGTGCAACAGTCCGCGTGGAAGGAACACAGACGGGCACTGTCACTGATTATGACGGCAACTTCTCTTTGAAGGCAAATCAAGGTGCAACACTTACTGTCTCGTTTGTTGGCTTCCAGACAGCAACCATCAAGGCTGCTCCCTCGGTAGTCGTAACATTGCAGGATGACGCCCAACTGTTGAAAGACGTGGTGGTCATCGGCTATGGTACAGTAAAGAAGAGCGATGCCACCGGTTCGGTACAGTCTATTGAGGCCGACCAGCTGGGCAAGGGCTTTGCTACGTCACCCGCCGACCTTCTGCAAGGCAAATCAGCCGGTGTAACCATTACCAGCAACAGCGGTGCTCCTGGCGCCGGTTCCAAGATTCGCATTCGTGGCGGTTCTTCACTGTCTGCCTCTAACGACCCGCTGATTGTGATTGACGGTCTGCCCATCAGCTCTACCGGTATCTCTGGTTCTGCCGACGTGCTTTCGACCATCAACCCCAACGACATTGAGAGTTTCTCTATCCTGAAGGACGCTTCAGCCACCGCTATCTATGGTAGCCGCGCATCAAACGGTGTAATTGTCATCACCACCAAGAAAGGCGCTTCTGGCAAGCCCAAGGTAACATTGGACATGAATGCAACCGTACAGACGATTGCAAAGAAAGTCGATGTTCTGAGTGCACAAGGCCTATATGATTTCTTCTCAGCCAACTATGGCGACAATGCCGACGCCATGGCAGCCCTCGGAGCAACGGTTGACGAAAACGGTAAGGTTATCAGTCCGACAACCGACTGGCAGGACGAGATCTACCGCACTTCTATGTCGTACGAAGTCAATGCCAGCGTGACTGGCGGATACCAAAACGGTGACAAAACCTTCAAGATGCCTTATCGTGTTTCTGCCGGTTGGCTCGACAACAATGGTATTCTGAAGACCTCATCCATGAACCGCGGAACGGTGGGCATCAACCTGACACCGACGCTGCTCAACGACCGTCTGACCATCAATTTGAATGGTAAGGGCGTGTTTACCAGCAACAACTTCGCAGACGAAGGTGCCATCGGTGCTGCCGTGAAATACATCCCCACGAAGTCTGTCTATAAAGAGGACGGCAGCTTCACTCGTTGGGAGAACGGCAACGGCTCCGTCAACACCATGTCTATACTGAACCCCGTTGCTCAATTGGAAGAGCAGGACAAAACCTCTTATGTCCGCCGCTTCGTTGGCAACGCCCAGTTTGACTATAAATTCCAGTATGTTCCCGGCCTGCGTGCCAACCTGAACCTTGGTCTGGACATCTCGACTTCGAACGGCTATGACGTAAAGGATTATCAGAGCGAGATTTCATACCACGACAAGACAGAGAACGGTGCTGGTCTCTGGAAGCGCTACACGCAGCTGCGCCGCGACCAGACTTTGGAGTTCTATCTGGATTATGCCAAAGACATCGAGGCCATCAAGAGTCGCATCGACATCATGGGTGGTTATTCTTGGCAGAACTTCTTCAATAGCACAACAGAATCCAAGGAGTCAAACGAGCCCGAAGGCGCACATACCAAGTATGCTGTTTCGAAGCCTATCTTCAAGACAGAGAACTACCTGGTTTCATTCTTCGGCCGCTTGAACTATACGTTGATGGACCGCTACTTGCTGACAGCAACCATACGTCGCGACGGTACATCACGCTTCCAGAACAATAAGTGGGGCACATTCCCCTCTGTTGCCCTCGCATGGCGCATCAGCGAAGAAGGCTTCTTGAAGAATGTCAACGCCCTCTCGAACCTGAAGCTCCGTTTAGGTTGGGGAATCACTGGTCAGCAGAATATCGATGACGAGAGAATCTCTAAGGACTATCCCTCCATCGCAACCTACCACACCAATCAGGCAGGTTCGCTGTATATGTTCGGAAACAGCGTCGTGACACCTATCTCACCTATGGGTTATGCAGCCCAGCTGAAGTGGGAGGAGACGACAACCTATAATGTCGGATTGGACTTCGGCTTCCTGAAGAACCGCATCAACGGTAGTGTCGATGTCTATAAGCGCAAGACCGCAGACCTTCTGAATACGATTCCTGTTACTACTGGTACAAACCTGACCGACATGTTGCTCATGAACGTTGGTGACTTGGAGAACACAGGTTTCGAAGTTGCTCTGAACGTGGTTCCCGTACAGACAAAGGACTGGCGCTGGGAAGTTGGACTGAATTTCGCATATAATAAGAACGAGATTACCAAGCTGACCGCCTACAACGACCCATCGTACATTGGTGTACGCACAGGTGGCATCTCTGGTGGCGTCGACAACAAGATTCAGTTGCATAGCATCGGTCACCCCATCAGTTCCTTCTGGGTATACCAGCAGGTTTACGACCAGAACGGCAAGCCGCTGGACGGTGTCTTCGTTGATCGCAATGCCGATGGTCAGATTGACGACTACGACCGTTACATCTACACCAAGCCCGATCCCGACGTGACATTCGGTTTCAACACTGAGTTGAACTACAAGAACTGGACGCTGTCTGCATCGGCTCGTGCCAACTTCAACAACTACGTATATAATAATGTAGCCAGCGACGGCGAGATGATTGCCGACCTGTGGACCAACAACTTCATTTCGAACCGCGTAGCATCAGCTCCGTATTCGAATTTCTCCACCGCCCGTTACTTGAGCGACTACTATGTACGCAATGCTTCGTTCTTCAAGCTTGACCGCGTAACTCTGGCCTATAACATCACAGACTGGGCACGCGTTCACTTCACAGCTCAGAACGTATTCACCATCACCGACTATGACGGACTGGATCCAGAGGTAGGCAATGGTATCGACAACAATATGTATCCGCGTCCGCGCACATTCCTCGTGGGTGCAAGCTTTAACTTTTAATCATTAAGGAGGACAAGAATTATGAAACGAAACATCATAAAGACAGGTTTGTTCATGTTTGCCATGGGAGCATTGACAGCTTCATGCACCGGCGACTTGGACGTTACGCCTATTGACCCCAATCTGGATACGCCTGAGAACGTGCTGACCGGCACCGAGACATACAACCAACTGTTGGCCAAGTGCTACTCAGCCCTTTCGGTCAGCTCGCCAGACGGCGATAGTGGCGAACCCGACATCAAGAGTATTGACGGTGGTTTCGGCCAGTATCTACGTGCTCTCATCAACCTGCAGGAGCTGCCTACTGACGAGGTCGTCATGAACTGGAACGACCAGACCATCAAGGATCTTCACGGACTGTGCTGGAGTACCAATGACGTGTTCGTGACAGCTGCCTATGGCCGTATGTACTATCAGATTTCACTCTGCAACGAGGTAATGCGCCGCATTGACGCTGCCGGCAACTCTGGCGACGAGAAGATGCAGCAGTATCGTGCTGAAGCCCGTGCACTGCGCGGACTGACATACTACCATATCCTTGACCTCTTTGGCAATGTTCCTTTCGTGGATGAGAAGTCGAAGGTGGGTGGTGCCAACCCGGAGCAAATCAGTCGTGCCGGCCTATTCGAATGGTTGGTTAAGGACATGGAAGAGACAGCAGAGCTGCTGCCTGCCAATCCTGAGAAATACCGTTGCGGCAAGGGGCTGGCTTACATGATTCTGGCCAAGCTCTATCTGAATGCCAAGATCTATGCCGGTGTGGACAAGTACAAGGAATGTGCTGAAGTCTGCCAGAAGATTATCAACTTGGGCTATAAGCTCGAATCAGCAGCCGACTACTACAAGATGTTCTGCGCTGACAACGACCAGTGTCTGGGCGAAGGCCATGAGATTATCTTCAGCGTCTATCAAGACCACCTGAACACAAAGGCATATGGCGGCACGACCTACCTCATCAATGCAGCCTGTGGCGGTCCTGCTGACTACGCTGCCGACTTCGGTCTTGGCGGTTCTGGTTGGGCTGGTTTCCGTCTGACGCCTGAGTTCGTCAACAAGTTCCAAAGCAATGACATGCGCGGTGGCAATCTGTTCTACGAGACAACCGTTGGCAAGGGCAAGACCATTCTCGACGTCGGAGACTTCCTGCAGGGCGGATACTCGTACAAGAAGTTCACCAATCTGAAGGCTAATGGAACTCTTCTCGAGGATGCCAACTCATTCCCCGACACAGACTTCCCCGTGTTCCGTCTGGCTGATGTTTATCTGATGCTGGCTGAATGCCAGGTGGTTGGCGGAGTCCAGTGCGATGGTCTGTCATATATCAATAAGATTCGTCAGCGCGCAGGTTTGAATCCTCTGACCAGCGCAACGGCCAATGACATCATTGACGAGCGCGGACGCGAACTGGCATGGGAGTGCCACCGCCGCAGCGACTTGGTTCGCTTCGGCATGCTTACCACAGATAAGTACATCTGGGCATACAAGGGCATGAACAGCAACAACGGTACACCTCACGCTGTTGATTCCAAGTACAACCTCTATCCCATTCCTTCAAGCGACATTATGTCGAACTCTAACTTGAAGCAGAATGAAGGCTATTAATTCATGTGTTGAATTCTAAAACAGATAATGATATGAAAACAAAATATTTCAAAGGTGGTTTGTTCTTGGCCATGATAGGCCTGCTGTTCACGGCCTGCGATTCAGACCGAGACGACAATCCTACGATTGACACGAATAACATGACCACTGAGTTCAAGCTCAACACACCTGCCTACAGCACGCAGTTGGTTGACTTGGCTACAAGTGACAAAGTCAATTTCACATGGAACCAGCCTAACTATGGTTTCACAGTACCTGTCACCTATTCTTTCCAGGTTTCTGCTGACGATACATGGAAGGATGCTGTGGTCGACGAGAATGGAAACGAAGTAACACCTGCCACCTATGCAGACGTAACTGGTAGCTTTACCAGCGTCAAGGGCGGTGTATCAGGCAAGGCTCTGAACAACAGCATCTGCACAGTGAAGGGTTGGGATCCTGAAAGCACTCTGCCCGCCAGCATGGAGATTTATGTACGTTGCAAGGCTATGTTGGCCGACCTCAGCGTTCCTGCAGTGTACTCCAACTCTGTTAAGCTGACCGTAGTTCCCTCAACTCCTGTTACGGAATATGCAGAATTCATCTACGCCATCGGAGACGACACGGGATGGAAGACATCAAACAGTCTGCGCAGCAGCAAGGACGAGAATGAGCTCTTCACCGGCGAGTATTCTGGTTTGGCTTACCTCAATACAGAGTTCAAGTTCCGTTCAGACAAGGACGAGTGGATTGGTGACGACTGGGGCGTTGGTGCAGAAGACGGCACACTGGCTGTCGGTGCAGGCAACATCGCCGTACCAGAACCTGGTTTCTACAAGATTGACGTGAACATGGGCAAGCTGACCTACGAGTTGCTGAAGGTTGAGACCATCAGTATCATCGGTACTGTCAACGGCTCATGGGATAACGATACCGACATGACCTACAACCCCGAGACAGGTGCATGGGAGGTAACTGCCGAGCTGAACGCCGGTGCCATGAAGTTCCGAGTAAACCACGACTGGACATGGAGCTGGGGCGGTGCTAATGGCGACCCGAAGGCATACAACAACCTGACTTGGGACAGTGGTAAGGACCTTGACCTGGACGCCAGCGGAACCTACTTCATCCAGCTGTTCGTCAGCTACGAGGGTAACAACAAGGTTGTCATCACCAACAAATAGTATCTACTAACCATCAACGAAAGAAGAATATGAAAAAAATATCTTTTGCAATATTTGCCCTGCTGGCTTCGTTCGCTTTCACATCGTGCGACGACAGCTACAACGAGGGCTTGATGCCTCCGATGACATCGCCTGAAGAGACACCACAGACGGTAGCGTTTGGCAATGGTGCTGTACAGGCTATCAGCACCATCGATCTGGCTGCCATAGAAGGCGATGTTGTCAAGCTTTGCAACATCACGGCTCCTACTGTGACCGACCAAGCAGCCACACTGGGCGGCTACACGTTGACCATTGACAACGACGTTATTGAAATGAACGAGAACGGCGAGGTCGCCAAGGCCGACATCGCGAACCTCGTAGAGAGCCGCTTTGGCAAGCGTCCCGTAGAGCGTACGCTGACTGGTGTAGTCCGTGCTTTCTACGTTAACAACGGCCAAAGTGTTGTAACGGTCTCCGACCCCATCACCATCAAGGTGATTCCCGCATCTCCTGTCATTGAGAGTGCCTACTACTATGTTGGTGCTGCCAACGGCTGGGGTGGCCAGGCCTACAAACTGGTTAACGGTGGTGGCGACGTCTATGAAGATCCTGTCTTCACCGTCACAGTGCCTGCACAGGGTGGTGACCACTGGTTCAAGATTATGCCTGAATCTGCCTTCGCCCTTGGCAGCATTTGGGACAGCCCCTCTGTTGTGGGTGTCTACACCAATGGAACGTCAGAGCTCGAGGGTAAGTTCATTGTCGACAAGAATGGTAATGACAAAGAAGGTAGCGGTGCCAACTCATGGTGCATCAAGGAAGGCGATAATCCTGGCGATTTCTACAAGATTACGATTAATCTGATGGAGCAGACCTACTCGATTACACCAATCTCGCTGGCAGCTCAGTACTATATTGTTGGTGCAGCAACAGGCTGGAACTCTGACAAGACAAAGGGCATGACCTGTATGTTCACGCCTAAGTCGAAGAGCGTAGTCAGCTTCACCACAAAGTGGACAGGCGACCACAATCTGAAGATCTGGTCTTTCGACGACTTCGGCGACTGGGGCAAGTGCTATGGCGCTTTGAGCGACGGCGATGCATCGGCATCTGGCACACTGACCAACAACAACTCCGGAGCTATCGTATGTCCCGAGGGTGATGCCTTCTATACCATCACACTTGACTTCAGTTCCATGAGCTACACCTGGACGAAGCTGGACAACCAGAGTCCCACGGAGTATGAGCACATCTCGCTCATCGGTGAGTTCAACGGCTGGAGCGGTGACCACGACCTGACACAGGTGGCTCCACACAACTGGTACTGCGAGTTCACACAGGAGAACAACGGCATGCTGAAGTATCGCGCCAACCACGACTGGGGCGTCAACTGGGGCTTCGGCAGCGACGGCGACTGGAACGTGAGCGAGGGCATCAACAAGACGGGTGCCAACGGTGCCGGTAACATCTACGTGCCTGCAGGCAAGTATGATGTCTACCTGAACGACATCACAAACTCGATGATCTTCGTTGCTAAGTAAGCAACCATTATCTACATAGCGAGGCGAGCCTCTACCGCGAGACTCGCCTCGTTTTACCTAAAGCCGACACTAACATCAAAAGAGATAAAACATGAAGAAGACAATCCTGTTTTTGCCGATGTTCCTGGCCATCATCATATTGGGAGGACTAAGTGCTTGTGGCAGCGATGAACCAATAGAACCCACACCGACACCTGTCGACACATCGAAGACAGAGAAGCCCGACACCACCAGCCAGCAGCCTGTAACAAAAGCAGCTCAGGGCTGGCCCGCACAGTATAGCGGTGTCATGCTGCAGGCCTTCTATTGGGACTCCTACGACGACACGGCGTGGAGCATCCTTGAGCAGAAGGCCGACGATTTGGCTGGCACCTTCGACCTGGTGTGGCTGCCCCAGAGCGGCAACTGTGGTGGCACCTCGATGGGCTACGATGACCTCTACTGGTTCGAGAACTACAAAAGTTCCTTTGGTTCGGAGGCACAGCTGCGCTCACTCATCAGCACCTACAAGACCAAGGGAATCAAGACCATTGCCGACGTAGTCATCAACCACCGTAAGAACGTCAGTAACTGGGTGGACTTCCCCAAGGAAACCTACAAAGGCGTAACCTACGAGATGAAATCGACCGACATCTGCGCCAACGACGATGGCGGCAAGACCAAAACATGGGCCTCACAGAACGGCTTCGAACTGTCGAAGAACAACGACACGGGCGAGGGCTGGGACGGCATGCGCGATCTGGACCACAAGAGCGAGAACGTGCAGACCATTGTCAAGGCCTATCTCGACTTCCTGCTCAACGACCTGGGCTATGCCGGTTTCCGCTACGACATGGTGAAAGGCTACAACGCCAAGTACACTGGCATCTACAACGCCTCGTCAATGCCGGAGTTCTCCGTGGGAGAGTGCTGGGACGGCACACAGACCATCAAGAACTGGATGGAAGGAACCAAGAGCGGTGAGCAGATACAGAGTGCCGCTTTCGACTTCCAGTTCCGCTACACGGTGCGCAACGCCATGAACCAGCAGAACTACACACGACTCGGCGTGCAGAACGACGGCAACTGGCCACTCGTCAGCAACAGCCAGGACAACGGCAAGTATCGTCGCTATGCAGTTACTTTCGTGGAGAACCACGACACCGAGAAGCGCTCGAATAATGCCCAAGACCCACTACTGAAGGACACACTGGCCGCCAATGCCTACCTGCTGGCCATGCCTGGCACACCTTGCGTGTTCATGACCCACTGGCTGGCCTACCCCGCACAGATTAAGGCGATGGTAGCAGCCCGCAAGCTGGCAGGCATCAACAACGAAAGCAGCTATCGTACCGTCCGTTCGGCCAGCGACTGCTATATCAACATCATCTGCAACGGTAATGACGATCGCATGCTGCTTGTCATTGGCGACCCTAAGGACAACATGAACTTCATCGACACAGAGAAGTGGTGCAAAGCCGTTGAGGGCTACCACTACGCCTACTATCTGCCACGATCGATGAACACGGCCTACGCCGACCTGCCGTCAGGCACCTACGAGGGCACACAGACGGTGCGTCTCTCGGCTATCACCACGGAAAGTGATGCCTGGCTCGTCTGCACCACCGACGGCAGCGAGCCCACCACAGCCTATCCGACTGTCGCGTCGGGCTACACCCTCACCCTGCCTGTTGGCACCACAACGGTCAAGGTTGGCCTGCTGTCGGGAGACAAAATCACTTCCGTCATCACGCGTACCTATACCATCAAGGAGAAAGCCGGTGAGCAGCCCGTTGAGATTCCTTCGTTCTGCACCGTTGCCGCCGGCGAGACCTGCGCTTTCTTCGAGGCTCCCGCCACATGGGGCAACGTCAAGTGCTGGCGTTGGGATAACCAGTACAACTACACCACCAACAAATGGCCTGGTGTCGACTGCACGCTATTAGGCACTGCCGCCAACGGCAAGAAGGTGTGGAAATGGCTGTGGGACAGCAAGAAAGTATCACAAAGCAGTCCGAATGCCGGTATCATCTTCAACGACGGCACCAGCCAGACTGGCGACCTGGAGTTCCAGAACGGAGGCTACTACACGAAAGACGGACTGAAGGGAGTCGTTACTGTCGGGAACTAAAGCGCGACAATAACGAACGCACCACAAACCAGCAGTGCAGGAGGAACGTCTGTACGGCACCGTAATGACACTGCATCACAAGGTATCGCTCACGCAGTGATGCCTTGTGATTTTTTGTGGTCGTACCCTCCTCCATATAGTTGGCCACGACGATACCTGCATTACTGAGTGTCAGCCCCAGTCGTTCCGTCTCCTTCATCACACGGATGCACCAGTCAACGTCGGCAGAGAAGCGATAGCGCAGGTCATACGGCACATTCTTGGCAATATCGGTACGTGCATAGAAAGCCTGATGGCAGACGAGCATGCCCTTCTTGAAGGAGCGCCACGTCAGCTGCTGCGGCGGACGGTGCTGTCGAGGATGAAGGAAGCGGCCTTCATTGTCGACCATGTTCGTGTCGCCATAGAGGACACCCGGCAGCTCGTCGCTGGGCAGTTCGGCCAGATGGCAATGGTGTGCCACCTGCTCCAGCGTATCGGCAGAGGGGAAGGTGTCGCCGGCATTCATGAAGACGACATAGTCGCCCGATGCCTGCGTCAGTCCCTTGTTCATGGCGTCGTAGATGCCGCGGTCGGGCTCCGACTGTATGATGACCTGATGTCCGTTGTCCGACGTATCAGACTGCTGCTTGTAGCTCTCGGCCATAGCGAGCGTCGTGTCCTTCGAGTCGCCATCAATGATCAGGTGCTCCACATCCTCATAACTCTGGCAGAGCACGCTGTCAAGCGTCCGCTGGAGCACAGTCTCAGCGTTATATGTAATAGTTACAACGGAGAATCGTATCATAGTTTATAGTGCTTCATAGCCAATGCCTGGTTATAGACTTCAGTATAGCGCATTGCAACAGCTGACTGTGAGTAGTTCTGGGCCACCTTCCGCTGCGCACTGCTTGAGAGGGCTGCGTAGTCGGCC
>Ga0247611_10003162_pt1 | contig 24933 bp, 19 predicted proteins | sample 177DNAGHGhighgp2_FD_192422 | JGI IMG/M metagenome (GOLD analysis project Ga0247611, IMG submission 192422) | Sheep rumen microbial communities from Palmerston North, Manawatu-Wanganui, New Zealand - 1770 DNA GHGhigh gp2 | ecosystem: Host-associated > Mammals > Digestive system > Stomach > Rumen... | reverse complement strand
ATTTAAAGGGGAGTTATAAGGAGGTTAAATTATGGCAAAAAAAACTAAGATGACATGGCAAGAGATTATTGAAAGAATTGAGCAAGCACCTAAAGAAATGCAAACAATGGTAGCCAAAGCATATATTAGAGATGATATTGATAATGAAAACGTTCAATACTTGTTTAATACTGATGGTTTGGATGTGCTAAACGAAACTGGAGAAAATGAAAATATTGATGCTGTTATGCCCGATGGTATTGGAGCCGGGAGTTTCTCAGTTAGAACTTATAAACCCGGGGCAGGAAACAAAAACTTTATAACTACTGGATCAGGTGGATGGAGTACTTGTATTAAAGGATATCCACAAGACAGTGAATGTAATGTTTTAGCAAATTGTGTTGGTTATGCTTCTGGTAGATTTAATGAAATCATTAACAATGCTAGAGAAACACAAGGATGCGCTTATAAAACATTAAACTGCAATGCTTGGTATTTTAAAGAAATGGCAGAAGCAGCAGGACTTAAGACTGGTAGCGAACCAAGAGTTGGTGCTATTATGTGTTGGGGTAAAACTGGAGACGCAGGACACGTTGCTGTAGTTGAAAGGGTAGTTAATTCTAGTCAAGTATATACAAGTGAATCAGGATATGGTTCAAGTGCTTTCTGGAACTCAACACGTTATAAAGGAAATGGTAATTGGGGAGCAGGAGGAAGTTATTATTTTAGATGCTTTATTTATTTACCAGATGACGTTCAAAAGATCGTCAATGGAGGAAGTCCTACACCACCTGCACCAACACCTACTACTCATAAAGTTGGAGAAGTAGTTAATATTAATGGGGTTTATGTTTCAAGTGATTCAACTCAAAAATTAAGCCCAGCAATTACAAGAGGAACTATTACTAAAATAGTAAGTGGAGCAAGAAACCCATATCTACTTGATGATGGTAATATTGGTTGGGTTAATGATGATTGTATTGTTGGTAACACACCAGTACCAGCACCTACAGGATTACAAGTAGGAGATAAAGTTAAAATAGTTGGTTATGGTAATGGATCAAGTTATGGTTCATCTAATACTGCCGGTGGAATCGGTTGGACGCGTTTCATATTAAAAATTTGGGATGGAAGACCTTATCCATATCAAGTTGGGGATAGTACCGGCACAACTGGATTTTATAAAGCAGATGCTTTAAAAAAATTATAGGAAAGAAAGACCTGCGTTAAACAGGTCTTTTACTTTTTAAAAGGAGGTAAGAGATTATGTATCAAACAAGACTAATTGATTTATCAAATTATGATGAAGACGATTTAGTATTAAAACAAATCAAAGGTGGAGCGTTAAGTATTACAGCAAAAGGTTCTCCATCTGTAAAGGTTAAAGGAGAACATACACCTACAGGTAGTTATGATCTTGCTCTTATTAACCTTAAAGATTTCTCTAAAGTAACTGAAATTACTGAAGAAGGAATGTATATTGCGCCTATAGCAGGTTGTGATAAAGTTAATTTTGAAGTTTCAGGTTCAGGAGAAATATATATAAAAGAAATGTAATAAAGAGGAGGTAAAAAAATGAACAATAATGTTTTAACGGCGTTAGTGCTTGCGGCTTTAGATGATAGTGCCATTAAAGCGCTAAACGAAAGAGTAAATGAATTAGCCGAACTTGGTTTTAAACCACAAATTGTTACTGAATTACCAGAAGAAGGTAATGACCATACTCTTTATTTAGTGTTAGAAAGTGAGCCAGGAGAAGACCCTTGGTATCAAGAGTATTTATGGTTAGACAATGAATGGGAAAAAATTGGAACTACTTCAATAGATTTTGAAGATTATTATACTAAAGATGAAGCTGATAGTACTTTTGTGCCTCAAGTATCAGAAGAAAATGGAAACAGTGGTACAATTGTTAATGATGGTAATGGTATAACGGTACAATTTGAAACGCAAGATGGCGATGATGAATCGGCTGAGGGTATAATGTTAGTAGGTGGCAGTATTGAAATGGGTAGTGCTTCTACTGTTAATAATCAACATTCTGAAGTTCATATTCAGATGGATGGTGCGGGGGCTAATGTTAATATAGAAGCTCTTGGTGATAACGGTGGGCAAATTCATTTGAATACTAGAGATAGACATGATGCTGCTGGTGTTGATATTGGAACTAATAATATAGAATTATATACTGATGATACATCTATTATATTAGATAATGAAGCTGGTACAATTACTTTAGATGCTTCTAATGGAGTAAAGGTATCATCTACACCGGTAGAAGATGATGATGTATCTACTAAAAAATATGTAGATGATGAAATTAGTAGTTTATCAGAAGAATTAAGTGGAGATATTGATAATTTAGAACAAGCAATTCAAGATGAAGCAGATGCTAGGGCAGCTGATGTTACAGCTCTTCAAGAAAGTATTAGTGAATTATCAGGTACTTTAGATGATGATATTCAAGAATTAGAAGATTTAATTGATACCAAAGCTGATAAAGATAGATTTTTTGATGGTAGATCAGAAGATTGGGACGAAAAAACTACAGAGCAAAAACAAGATATCTGGTTAGGAATGGTAGAAGATTATGTTCAATTAGATATAGCTGAAACATATGATATTAATTCAACTTTAGGTTTAGATCCACAAGAACCTATTGTGAGCGACTTATATGAAGATGAAGCAATAGATTTAACAAATCAAATTATAGGGGGTAGTTTCTAATGAATAATACTTTAAGTGTAAAATTAAACAGAATTAAAGACGCTATGAACGATATTAGATTATCATTAGATATGGAAAACGCTGTTATAGAAGATGTAGCAAATGCTATAGCTGATTTAAAAAATAATTATAAAACAGCACAAAGTACTATTGCCGATTTAGAAGCAGAAATAGAAGCTATCACACCTAAAGGAACTATTACCATTACTCAAAATGGTAATGGGGTAGATGTAGCCCACTATGCTACAGCTAATATTAATGTTCCTATCCCTGTTCCTACTGGAACAATTAGTATTACAGCAAATGGAGATTATAATGTTGCTGATTATGGTACGGCCAGTGTTGCTGTTCCTTTACCATCTGGCACATATAATATTACAACTAATGGCACATATAATGTAACAGATTATGCTAGTGCTGTAGTAGCGGTTCCACAACCAAGTGGAACTATAACTATAACAACTAATGGTACTTATACGGTTAGGGATTATGAAGCGGCAGCTGTAAATATCAATACTGGAGCTTACCAAGTAAGAAGTGTTAGTGAAAGAAACAATCTTCGTGGTATGAAACGTAAAGATATTTGTATAGTTACTACTGCTAGCGAACCAGTAATTCCAACAGATGTTCCAACTACAATAGAATTTATTCCTTTTACAGGAAATGTATCAGATATTTTAAGTGGGGCTTATAATGATGAATATTTATTTATGTTTGTTAGTGCTAGACAATCTCCACAAGCAGATGGTACAGCATCTATTTTAACTGCCGCCAGACTTAATTCAAGTAAGCAAAGTCCTGCTACTTTAATTGATGGTGCTGTGAATGATGTTTATACCGTAGGAAGATTTGCCGGTGAAGGAGCAGCACATAATTATAATAACTGCGTCGAACAAGCGGCATATATTTTTAGAGATGTTAATGGTACTCAAATATTAGAGTGTTTATATAATGATAAGATGTATCATGGTTATTTAAGTATTAATAATACTTATAATAAGTTGAGTGTTGAAACTTGGATACCAAGTATGACCACCCCAGATTTAACTAAGGCGGCTGTAATTAACAGTATTACTGATGCTGGAGACGGAGATGGAGGATATTATATATCATTTGTACGTTCTAATCCGACAGATACTACATACACTGGTATGGGACCATCAATGATTATGAGTACTTGGCAATGGGATCAAGCTTTTTCTCGTAATCCAGCTAATCCTTCAAGTAAATTTTATATTTATTATTATCCACTTACAGTAGCTGATCCAACATATGATACTTATGTTTATGATGGCAGTCATTGGCAAACATTAGGACCAATAGATACAACAGGAGGTAACGAATAATGGCAAGAGTAAATAGAAGATTTTTTTCAAAGAATGAAGAGTTAGCTACAAAGGCTTATGCGGATTCGGCCTTCACTGCTGCTCGTACATATACAGATACTAAAGTGTCTGAAGCAAAAACTTACGCTGAAAGTCTAAGAGACGAAGCGATGGCTTATACAGATGATTTAGCTGAAGCAATTATGACTGATGCTAATCTTATTAAATATTTTGATAATATGCCTGAACCTGGAGAGGACTGGGAAAATCAAATAGTACAATACACAGGTCCTTCAGATGGGGGATATGTTACTGGGCATACTTATCAATGTGTTTATGATAGTAATAATAATTATTATTATTGGAAAGATTTAAGTGTTGGAGAGGGAAATATATTACCTACTCCTTCAGAACAAAATGTCGGACAAATTATTCAATATACAGGCTTATCTGAAGAAGGTTTAGTAAATGGCTATTTTTATGAGTGTGTATATGATGAAACCCATGATGAATATTATTGGAAACAAATACAAGTTCAGCCTGGTGATGCGTTAGATTATATTACTAATGCTGAAATTGATGAGATGTTTGCTGAACCAGTAGAGGGTGCTGATTTAACTTTGAGTTACGGTGCTACATATATGGATGAAACGCAAAACCCAATAGCTATATTAAATAATGAAATATTATTTGATGAAAATTTATGGCGTCAAGATGGAGACCCAGAAGAACATGGTTGGATGTATTATGCTCCTAATAGCGAAGATATTATGAAAATAACTTTTTCATATGAAGATTTAGAGATAGTTGCTCCTTATGATAATACAGAGATTGATCAATATTATGAAAATAATAAATGGAATTATGCCTTTTATTTTGGTGATGTAGCTAATTATTTAGCAGATATATTCGCGCGTACTAATAATAGTTTAAATGGAGTAACTGTTAATATTCGTATTCAACCAGGAGTTCTTACTATTGATGGAGAATTAAATGGACAAATAAATAAAACATTTATATATGGACAACCTGTAGAAGGTAATTCTTATCCTATTCTTACAATAGATAAATCTGAACTTACATTTATAACATCAGAGGGAGAAGGGCAAGATCAAGTAGATATTTATAAAATACCAGAAACTAGTAAAGGTTATGTAAATTATTATTACGTTGATAAACCTAATGGGGACGTGGTCTTTTATAATAGCGCACCAATGTTTCCTTTACATGTTATAGATGAAGGTATTACATATTCTATAGAAGCAGAATGAACCCCTGAAAATGATACAGGATATGGACATGGTAACTATGTTGTAGAAGCGCATAAAGATTTACCTGAATACTTAAATGACTGAGTAGAATGGGGAGTTAAACAAGATCCAGATACTGGTGATAATACTATGGTAGCCATATTTGGTAAAAGCTGGGATAGATCATAAGGAGGTAAAAAGATATGAATAAAAAAGTTTTAGATAAAGAAGGCACAGCCTATTTAGTAGAGAAAATAAAAGAGAATTTTGTAGCGAAGAAAGATCTTAAACCTATTGATGAGCTTCCTGAAACTGGAGAACCTGGTAGGATTTATATTATTCCTGAAAAGAAATATATAAATCTTGAGATGGTTTATGCTAATGATTATAAACAATTAATAGTTGTTCATGATGGTGTCATTAATCCATTATATCAAGTAGAGGGCGATTTTGATCCTGCCATTAGTAATGATGCTGTTAAGATTACTGTTGGTGGTATAGAATTTAGTGGTCCTCAAGGTTTAGGCTATGAGAACGATTATGTAGATCAACACGGTAGAACAGTACATGGATGGGTATATTATTGTAATACTATGGATACCCCTGAGTTTCAACAAATGGTAATAGAACATGGAGGAACTCTTATGGATCTTCCTGTTACTGCTGAAATTGTTGAGGGATTATTTATAGACGAAGAAGGAGGAATCACTCCTAAATATACAGCTTCTTTTAACTATGGAGAAGATATTATTAATCAATCTCCAGTTACAAATAATTATATTCAATATATTTATACAGAAGAAGGTGGATGGCAAGAGCTTGGTGCTAATGATGTACAACACGATACAATGCCAGAACCTGGAGCAGATAATGTAGGTCAAATAATTCAATACACAGGTGAAGATGGTGAAGAATTAAAACAAGGACATTTCTATATCTGTAAAGAAGAAGAAGTTAGTGGTATTATAAATTATTATTGGGAAGAAATTAATGTACAAGATGTGGAAGATACAATCCCTACTTTAATATTAGATACTAGACCAACTATAAATTGACAAGGTAGTTCTTTATATACCGAAGAATTATTATCGTTTTTTACTGAACGTGTGAATGCTATGCTCACAGAGGAACCTAAACAAGGTCTTGTTATTATAAAATATAAAGATTCGCCTCGAACTGAATTATGGGGATGCACTACACCAACGGTGAATACATCTGTAGATCAATATAATTATTATTTACTTAATCCTCATGTTTGAAGTGACAGTCCTACATTAAATTATTGCTATGCGGTTAGAGGTAGATGGAATAATGGAATATATACTTGTACTTATATAGCGACTTTCGGTAATCAGGCACCATTCGCTACAAAAAATCAAGTTTTAATTAAAACTAATATTGATCCTTATACACCAACAAGAGACTATCATCCAGCCACAAAGAAATATGTAGATGATACAGTAGCAAGTGCGATGTCTGCTGCTATTAAAAGAGAAATAGTACAAGAATTACCAGTTAGCGATATTAAAACTGATACAATTTACATGGTTCCTTCAAGTGATCCAGGTACTGAAAACGTATATGATGAATATATGTATATTAACAATGCTTGAGAAAAAATAGGAAGTACTGATATTGATTTAAGTGATTATGCTACAAAAGAATATGTAGAAGAGCATAGTATTACTCATTATGAAGAGATGCCTACTCCAGGAGTAGATAATGTTGGTGAAGTTATCCAATATACCGGCGAGGATAGTGGAGAATTTGAAAAAGGCCATTTCTATGAAGTAATAGGAACAGAAGTAAGTGGGGTAACTACTTATGAATATAAAGAAATTATGTTAGGAGATAATGCTTGCCACTTACCTGGTACAGTTTTACAAATATGGAATGCAGATGATTCAGCTACAATTATTGCTAAATTGGGTGGAGCAGAAAACGCTGCTGCTGTTATAGATGCCATAGAAAACGAAAGAATGATTTTCGGTTTAGATGATTATAACGGTTTATATGGCAATATTCCAGTATTTGTTATGAGCCAGATGATGAATGGTGTTAGACATATCTTTATGGAATGTACTACCCAAGCAGATTCACGTAGACCTATTTATACACGAAAATGGTTAACTTATGTTGATGGCACTTGGACTTGTTTGTCTTCCTCAAATAAGGAGTTAGCTTATTATGAAGACGCTACTGGTTATAATGCGATGCCAACAGCAGATAGTACTAATCTTGGACAAGTTGTTCAATATGTTGGTGGTACAACTAGTGAATATACTACTGGTCATTTTTATCAAAGTGTAAGCGATGGAGGCAATCCACCAGTTTATAGTTGGGAAGAAGTTAAGGTACAAGATTCACCTTCAAGTGATGAAACAGTTCGTCAAGCAGAAGGATGGCATTTAACCGATGACAGTACAACGTGGGCCAATAATCATGCTGTATATGAGGATTGTCAATGAATTATAGATAATTGGACAAAGGTTGACACTTACTCAACACCTAATTTTCAAGTGGACGGTTATAACTTAGTATATTTATCTCAATATACTAGCAGCCAAGCTAATGATTATAGACAATATTATTGTATATTTTCTAAAGTATATACTAATTATAATTATTATTATCAAGTTTATTTTTATACACATTATAATACCTCAGAAGTTTATAATGAAACATCTACTAATTATAAAGCATTTAAATATGGTAGATATTATACAGCCTTTTTAACATCACATCAAAGTTTAAGTAATTATTTAGCAAAAAATAATACAACAAGTTTTACTCCTACAGGGGATTATAATCCAGCTACTAAAAAATATGTAGATGATAAAGCAACAGAATTGGAAGAAGCAATTGAAGAAGCATCAATTCAAGTTGACACAATGCCTACACCAAGTGCTGAAAATGTAGGAGAAGTATATCAATACACTGGACCAGATACGCAGGATTTAGATCATGGTCATTTCTATGAAATAGTAGAGAAAGAGGTTAGTGGCGTTGTTACTTATGAATATCAAGATATTGGTATTACAGTAGGTGTTACAACAGCCGTTGCCCCACAAGAAATTACTGATATTACTTATGGTGCTTATAGAAGATATCCTGGATACAGTGAAACAGGGTTACAATTATTACAAAATAATAATGGACAACTTATTTGGGGGCAAACAGTAAATAGTATTTGGATAGGTACTCAACAAGAATATGATGACTTACCTGAACATTTTGATACTATGATTTACTTTATTAAAGAGGATGAGTAGTCATCCTCTCTCTTTTTTATAAGGAGGAATATAATATGATAGTTGATAAAGATACTAAGATATACGTTGGTGGCACATTAATTAAAGAGGTCTATCAAGGGGAGAATAAAATATATGATAATATACCTTATATTAAATTAAACTATTTGGAAAGTGACGGAGTTCAATATATTAATACAGGTATTATTCCAAATAGTAAGATTAAAATTAATGTCAAATATCAGGCACTTCCATTATCTGTACAACCCAGTGATTATCCCGAACTTTTTGGTTCATTGAATGATTGATGGGGACCTGGGTTTACATATGTGCATTATCGTAAAGCCAGTAATTCGTTGGACGTTGTTTTTAGTGATGATGACTTAGCTTTAGCCAGAGTGGTACCTTTTGATAATAGGGAGCATACTTTATCTATCCAATATCAGCAAGTAATTTTTGATGGGGTAAAATATACCAATCCATACCAATTAGTTGCTACCATGAAATATCCAATTTATCTTTTTATGGGGAATGTTTTAGGGCAACCACAATCTACCTTAACTGGTAGTTGTAGTAAAATTTATTATTTTCAAATATGAAATGATAATATTTTGGTACGTGATTTCATACCGGTATTAGATAAACAAGGAATCCCTTGTTTCTACGATAAAGTTACTAAAACTTGTTTTTATAATCAAGGTGAGGGACAGTTTATATATGGATAAGGAGGTAAGACATGATAGTTAATAAAAATACCAAAATATATGTTGGTGAAGATAATATAGAAAGAGGCTATCAAGGAGATCAACTAATTTATGGTCATGAGCCAATACGCTATATAACAGATGGTTTGGCCTTACTTTGTGATGGTTACCGTAATACTTATGATGGGCATGCTACTGGTACACCTGTAGTTTGAGAAAATTTAGTTAATACTAATTTCAATATACAATTTGCTACAAACACTGTTTGAGAAATAGAAGATGATGGGATGAGAATACAAGTCCCATCTAATACATTAATGCGTGATTCTAAATTTGGAGCAATTACTGATTATAGTATTATACCTGATGCTTGGACGGTAGAAGAATACATGTCTGTAGTTTCTGGAGGTAGTAATGATGCAGGTATTTTTTCTATTTATTATAATAGTGGGCAGGATCCTTTTTTTGGTTCAATGCGGTTTTATAATTTTTTCCGTTCTGACATTGGTACAATACAGTTTGGTGGATATTGCGGGGATTTTTATACCACAAGCACCAGTTATACAGGGAAAACGGTTTTAATTACTACTGTATATGATCGTGGAATCTTTAGAATTTACGCTAATGGACAATTATTACATACGGAAAGTAGAATATTCTCGTCTAATTATTCTAGAATGTGCTTTGGGGTAGAAAGACCTGATCAGTTTAGAACGTCATATAATACCGTTTATAATGTTAAATATCATTCTATTCGTTATTATACGAAAGCCTTAACTACAGAAGAAGTTCAACATAATTATGAGATTGATAAGGAACGTTTTAAATAGGAGGTAAGATATGATAGTTGATAAAGATACAAATATATACGTTGGGAATACTGAGATTACTAAAGCATATCAAGGTGATACTATTATATATAAAAAGATTTCTTATACAGAGGTAGAATATTTAGAAAGTACTGGTACCCAATATATCGACACACTATTCCCGGCAACAATTAATACAAAAATTGATATTGATTTTCAATATACCAATATTACTAATTCTGGTAAGACGCGTGTCTTTGGCTCACGAAAAGATTGGAACTTGAATGGTTTTTATGCTGGTACGCATTCAAATAGTATGGGCGGTGCATATTGGTATTTGGTTGGTGATATAATTAATGATAGATGACATGCCGCATCAAAAAATTCCGATAGAAATAAGCATAATTTGGTTTTAAGCAAATCAGGTGCATATTTAGATAACACGAATATATGGGTACCTGATGATGTCGTGTCAAGTTTTCCTACTTTTGCCACAATCGCATTATTTGGTGCTTTTGAAGGAAGTGGTGGTACAACATACACTATTCAAAAAGGTATTGTGAGAATTTTTAAATGTAAAATTTATGACAACGATATTTTGGTACGTGATTTTATACCAGTATTAGATGAAAATAATGTACCTTGTATGTATGATAAGGTTAATCGTCAGTTTTATTATAATCAAGGCGAAAATGATTTTATTCCTGGTCCTTTGTCCGGTGAAACTTGATATACTAATAGTACTATATATACTTTAACCACTAAAATTAGTAATACAGCGGAAGTGAAGCGGACTGATGCAGGATGGGGTGATACAAGAAGTTACGCAACTTATACTACTGGTTCAAAAATTAATATGTTGCGTATGTATTTAGCAGCTCCTGGTACTATGACTGTGGGAGTATTTAATACTCAAACGAAACATATTAGAGATTCAGAATTATTAACATTAACTGGTTCCCCTTCTGATACAGTAATGCAAACTTTTAAATTAAGTAAAACTTATGAATTGCAAGATAATGAAATTATGTTTTCTTGAACATCAACAGATACTGGATCTTTTTATTTTTGGTTAAGAGGGTCTTCACCAATTCCGGTAGCTAGTTCATATTTTTGAAGTCATGTAAGAGAAGGTTATGCAGAAAGTGCTGTTGGTAGTGTAAATTTATTTATTGATTTTGGATATAAAGAATAAGAGAGGATGCTTATTATATTAAGCGTCCTCTTTTTCTACTATAAATTAGAGAGAACAAAATAAGGAGGGAAAAATATGGGAAAAACTACATTAAGCGAAAATTTATATAAAATTAAAACAGCAATCGATGATATTAAAACAGTTTTAGAAAAGCCTAATTTAAACATAGTTGATATATCTGCTAATGTTATAACTTTAAAAGAAGAATATAATAGTGCGCTTGAAGATTTAGAAAGCGTAGAAGAGCCTTTAGAAGTTAATATTACTCCTATTGGTATTCTTGATTATTCTAGTTATAGAATAGCAGTTGGTTCTAAACCTTATTCTTGTTATACATTAATAAATAATGGCGATAATGACGTTGAAATAGAAGTTAGTTTTTATTCTCCTAGTGGTAAATGTACTACATTTTGTCCACCATTAGTAGAAGCTCATACTAATGATTGGGGTGGAGATAAAATTTATGATACAAATTATGGTGTGCCTATTACTAGAGTGGATATAAAAGGCAAAGCAATAAATTGAGTTGATAGTACTGGTAGTATAACTTTAAATATTGACCCAGTTTTTACTAGTAATGATTTCATATATTGAACACGTACTACTATTGATAATAGGATTAATGGTAGAATTACAGCAACCCTTATAGGTGATCCTACGAGTACGACTTTGGGAGCTAAGATGACACTTCGTTATGCCGATTCCACTGTTAGGGAATTTACATATAAATTAGTCAATGGACAAGTTAATGTTGTAATAGATAATGTACCTTTAGTTATGGTAGGGAAAGTACTTAAATCTGTTACTATTGAACCAATTGAGATAGAGGAATACAATTTAACTGTTCATTATAATAAAAATAAAGGAAATATTATTACTGTTGTTGATATGTATGATCAATCTTTTAATTTAATAAAAAAAGTAAATTTTAATTCTAATAAAGATGGGTATGTTCATCAAACTACTTATAATTTAATTACACCATATATTTTTATTGAAAGTTCTTTAGACGAAGCAGAGCCTGAATTTATAAGAGTTAATTTACCCAATCCTTTAGATGACATAACAACAACAATTAATTTCTCATAGGAGGTAGGATTAATGGAAGAAGAAATTTTAGAAGAAGAATTGGAAGACGAAGAAGCTAACACACTAACCGAAAACCTTGCCCGTATAAAAGATGCTACCGATAACATACGTTCTATTACTGGGACCAGTAATGATGAAATTGAAGTAGTGGCACAAGCAGTTAATGATCTTTATGATGATAATATTGCTAAAGATCAAGAAATAGCTGAATTAGAAGAAGAAATAGAAAGAATTACTCCAAAAGGCACAATCGATATTACACAAAATGGAGTGGTTGATGTAGCTCCTTATGCTAATGCTCAAATTCAAGTACCTAGCATTATGGATAGAATATATTGTGGAGCAGTAGAACCTGATGCGACAAAATATAAATATTGGATACCTGTAACCGAAGAAGTCCCAATCAAAATGGTAGATACTTGTCAAATTAATTCTTATATTACTGCGTTTGATTCAAATATTATTCAAATGAAGAAGGCAGCCGGTTCATTGGGCAATACTACTTCATATCTTTATGACTTATGTAAGAATTATTTAGTTATTGGTGTTGCTGGAACATTGTCATATTCGTCATATATTAGGGTACAAGAAATTGAACCCTGAGATGAAGGAGAAATACCTTTTGGTCTTTCTTATACTTTGAAATCTGGTAGTACTCAATCTACCATTTATTTAAGAGATATATTACCAGATGATATATCTGCGGCAACGAGTAATTATAGAGTTATTGTCGGTACAAATATTAAAACTAATGATATTTATATTTTATATAACCCAACTTTGTCTAGTACTAAGATTGTGAAATATAATATAGAGAGTGGAGAAGTTACTACAATCACTACCAAAGATACAAATTTTTTCTCTGTAAATAATAAATACAATACACCATATAAATTTGTGTATATAGATGATACTCATTTTGGACTTACATATTATTATAATTATCAATCAGGAGGCAATTATTGATGCGTTGTTTTAAAAACAGATTGGACTACTAGTGAAATAGCGAATGGTACATCACAGTTAGCAGGTTCAATATATTCGTGCGTGTATCCTTTTGTAGACGGAGACGCGATACTTAAAAATATGGGGTATATTAAAACGATTCCTGGTAAAACCGATTTCCAATCACATGGATGAGATTATAAGAGAAGTGGAAAATGGTGGATTGGAAACGGTACATCTCTCGAGACTCGACTAAATAGTTTAGGTTACACTATTCTTGCTGATTCATATACAAGATGTTCGTATTTAGGTAATTATTTTATGTTTGATGTTGTGAAAAAAACAAATCCAAATATCCGAGGTTTTGTAATTAGTCACATGACGGCCCCATATAATAGTAGTGGTCAAAGATCATATAACTTTATTATTGATTATTTAATAGAACCTATTGATTATCAAAGCGATTATCTTGACAATTCATGATATGATAAAGTTTATTCTATTAATACTCTTACGAAAAAATTAAAGATACGAATACCTTCTGTACAAATTTGTAATGATACTGAGGGTAACTTTACTACAGGATATTTAAGTAATGACAATGATTTTATAACTATAGAACCTTTAACAGGTACCAGCCAAATTGTATTAAATGGTATTAAAGTTACTTATATTAATAAAACATCAGAAGACAGCTCTACTCAATGTTTATTACCAACCATGGAAAATTATACAAAACATAAAATATGGATTAGTAAAGATTGTTTTCTTTTGGTTGATTATGATGATCAAATTACTTGTTATTACAATAATACTAAGCACCAGATAAAAGTTAGTGATGGTGCGTCATGAGTTGACTATATTTCACAAGATATAGTTCAACTATAGGAGGTGGCAATTAATGGAAGAAGAACTATTAGAACAAGAGAGTAATACTCTTACACAAAATCTTATTCGCATAAGAGATGCTGCCAATGATATGCGCGCTACTGTTGAAATGACTAGCGAAAACAGCATTGAAGAGGTGGCCGATGCGGTTAGCGATTTAAAAACAGAAAACCAAGAATTAATAGAAGAAATAGAAGAACTTGAAGGGCAAGTTGCGACAACAGAAGATTATATGAGAATAAGTGATTTATTAGAGTATCCGGTAACACCAAACGAAGATTGATACACGCAAACTGAAATTGATAAAGTGGATGCTCTAATAGAACATTTTGAGAATCTAGGGGGTGACGACAGTGGCGAGTAGATTATTAAATGTTTTACACGACATTGAAACAGAAAGACAAAGAGCTGTATATAATGCTAATAAGGCTGGTTTTGATTTACATCATGACGCTTCTGTGGGAGAATTGGCAGACTGCTTTTTATTAACAAGACCCGATTATTTAAGTGATGATATTGATCCAGCATCATGGCATTTACCAAGTGAATTGTATGATGCGAAAACAATTTTAATGAATGCGGGATCTATCGAAAAAGAAGGATATACATTATATCCCTACATGATTTTAACTTTTAAAAATAATAGTACGGAGGCTTGTCTTAATACTTACGTTTATGGTTATACTGAACCAAATGCTAAGGATAAAATTAAAATGATACGTACGTCTGATGGTGTAGACTACTCTGGTAATAGTTATTTAACTGATGTAATTCGATTAAGTAATTCTTCATCTTCATATGTAACTCATACCTGAGGTAATGTAGAACAAAAATATATGATTGTGTATGGAACTGAGTATTTTGATGCTGCTCATAATGTTGGTAATGCGTGAAATTATAAAGTTGCTTACTGTGCTAATGATAGTAGTCAATTGTGGCAAAACGCTATTACGCAAATTATCCTTTATAATTGCCAGGGGGATTTTCGTAGCTCCCCTTATAGTATAGGCTCTACTCCTTTTGAAACATCTTTAATAAATTTAGAAGATATAGCATGTTCTAATATTGGTATAGCTCCTCGTAATTTAAAGAGTTTGCAACGTATAAGTTCGGAAGGAACAACAAGTATTTCAAGTTCTGGTACTCCCGTTAATATACTAAACGGAATGCCAGAATTAAGATATGTAAATTATCCTAATTTAATTACATTAAGAGGTTACAACGAAGATCGTTCTTATACCGCTCGCACTCTTCCTTGTGATAAATTAATTTATTGTAATATGCCTAAACTTCAAACATTAATAGGAGGCATGTTCGGTAATACTATAGGTGGTCCTATATCTGTTAATTTACCTAAATTAGAGTATTGACATGTGGCTTGAGGTTTTTATAATACACAATATTTAAAAATTGGAACTTGCCAATTATATACGCAGTGAGATCCAACTAATCTTACGGTTTATTCGTCTTATTATGGAGAAGATATGACATTTAAAATGTTAAAAAGATTCGAGTATGGAGCAAATTCTGAATTTACTTTTTTAAGATTTGACAATATGGTTGAATATACTTTCGAAGAACATTGTACTTTGCAAGGGATAGCAGGAGCTTCTTTGAATTATATTGACTTAGAGAATGTGTCTTTGCAAAAAAATACTACTACACACGATATTTATTTAGGTAATGCTTCCAAGTGTCATACTATTATTTGGCCACATGCTTTAATTAATGATAATTTAGATATTACTGGTTTTCCTAATCTATCAGAAGATACTATGCATGAATTAATTACTCATCTAGATACGGTAGAAGAAACAAAATATGTTAAAATGGCTGCTCAATGTTACGATAAATTGAGTGCAGAAGATATTGCTATCGCTGAACACGAGGGATGGGAGGTAATAAATAATGGCTAGTAGATTATTAAATGTATTACAAAATATAGAGCACGGTAGACAAAAGTGTATACAAGTACTAAAAGAGATTGGTATAGAATTACCGGAGGATTCTACATTAGATACTATAGCTGAAGATATAGAAGAGTATATAGACCCTATTACTGGTGAACCTATAATTCTAGCAATCCCAGGGTATGAGATTACAGAAGAGACTGATCCAGATGTTACTAAACCAGGACAATTTAATACATATGCTAAAGATACATTATTAAATACAACAGAGTTAACAATAGATGGGCTAACATATATTCCGCATTCTATATTATTCTTTGAGGCTGATCGCGTTAAAGATATCTTATCTGTTGATTATACACTTGCACCTGATGCTGAAGTCATTGATCTTATTAATATTGCAAATTCTTCTTTTCTAAGTACACAAAGTCTGCATGTTTGCTATATAACTTCTGATGGTTCTCAATATGTTTTTGATAAAGATAACAGAACAAATATAGAACATACTTGGGACACTACAAAAGATATCATTATCAATGGAACACATTATAGATATGTGCTTGCATATTACTATAGAACTGCTTTTGCAGGTTCATATCTAATGCATGATACCTACATTAATAGACCGGCTGAACAATTTATAATACTATCATGTAGGCGTGGTGGAGGTATACATCCATTAAGATTGGAATATATGCATATTATAGAGCCTTGGTTAGCAGCGCAAGAGGATTTTGTACATGGTTCTAGTCCTTATAGTATCTATAAATATACTGGTTTCACAACAAATCATGGTATATTTTACGTAAGATGCATAAATCTTACAGATCCTATAGTTACATCATTTTATCCAGGCTCTTTATCAGATTCTAAAAAACTATGTTCATTGTATACTCCATATGCAGCACAGCATACTATACCACAAAATGTAGTATGTTTGCATTGTAAAACTCTTAGTGGAGATAGTTCTTTAATGACAGGTGCTACATTTGATCCACGTAGTGCCTTGCGTTATATTACAGTTAATCCGGAAGAACAGCAAACTGTCAGTATGAGATTTTACCCTAATTGGGGACCTAACATTATATCAGAGAACGTCACAAAAAATATACATAAACTTACTGGCACTGTTAATGATAACGCAGGTTATGCTGTTGTTACTCGTACACCTTTTAATAAAAAAATTATTGATTTTGCACATTTAGAATCTGTTACAAATGCTAATAAGTACACTTTCAATAACCTACAAAACACTATATTGAATTTACCAGAGCTAACTGGTACACTCCCAGGCACAATAAACTCAAAACTTAAAGCTATCATTGCACCTAAGGTCACCTCTTTTGCATCTTATAGTACTGTAAATGCAACAGTAGAATACTTAGAGTTACCATCTGTAACAGAAATAGATACGAATAGTTCTATTGTTAACGTTAATAATTATGTAGATCATGGAAACATGACACAACTAAGATATTTAGATCTTTCTAGTTTGACTACTTTGACCAATTCTATTGCTTTTCGTTATCTATCTGCTTTACAAACAATTGTGTTACCTGATGGTTTTAAATATGATGTTAACATTTATGAGAGTGTAGGTATTAAAAAAGAATGCGTTCTAGATCTATTTAATAAATGTGCTACACTTGCTGAAGGAGAGGTACATACAATAACGCTCCCTAGTGCATATAAAACTAACATACTTACGGATGAAGAAATAGCAATAGCCACTAAAAAAGGCTGGACAATACAATAGGAGGATATAAATTATGTTAGAAGCAATTTTATCAACTTTAAAAATAATGGGATGGCTTGGAGCTATCCTTGGTATCCTTGTAATCGTAAATACAATTTGCGGTACAATGGTTAATTTAAATAACGGTCAAGCATTCTCATGGAGAAAGATGGGTAAAGGTCTTTTAAAAGCCTTTATCTTCTATGTAGGTGCTGGACTTACTGGCGTAGCATTTACAATGCTACCATTTATTAATGAAATGATTACAGACACATTTGGAGTTATGCTTGTATCTAAAGAATTACTTAATACTTTATCAAGCGTAGCAGTATTAACAGTAGTTGTTGCTACAGTTATTGTCCAAGCCAAAAAGGCATTAGAAGGTATTGTAGAACTTTCTAATATGAGTTCAAAAGAAATCATTACTTGGGAAGTAGTTGATCCTGAGACTGACAAACCAGAAGTGAAGTAATTCACTTCTCTTTTTTTATTATAAAAATCCGTTCTCTACTATATATTAGAGAGAACTAACAGGAGGGAAGAATATGTATAAGATAATGACTAAACTTCACACTATGAGAGAGAATGTTTTTGCTTTCCATATGGTAACTAATGATCAAGGTGAAAGAGTTGAGTATGGTGTTGCTACCCCAGAAGAAGCAGCAGAAACTGCTATCCAGCTCTTAGGAAGAGTAGGATATGAAGATTTAAGAATTGTTGATGACAAATCATATTATATAGATTTAATTTATGGAGAAAGACCACATCCTATACCAGGTTTTTACACTCTTACATATATTAATATACAACAATATGAACCAGATAAAGAAGTTATAGAGAATATAGAAGAAGGGGAAACTGTTTCTTCTATTATTACCTTTATAACTCCTGAACCCGTCGTTCAATTTCATTTAAAAGTAGATGGGGTAGAGTACGCACAAGGCAATCCTGATTGGATTGAATTTGATAAATTAGATGACTATAAATGGAAAATTACTTATAGTGGTATTACTCGAGATCATACGGTTGAAATAATAATTGATCAAGTATAATAAATAAAAAGAAGGCCATAAAAGGTCTCTTTATTTTTTTACCTAAAAAGATACTATATATATAGAGTTTAAAACAAGGAGGGACAAACATGGAAGTATATGTTAAGGAAACGTTATATGTAATAGACTACAATAATGATATCCCTGAAGCTGAATTGCGTAATGCGATTTTTATTTCAGATGACCATATGACGCCAGGTTATGCTTATAATATTACTATAAAAGAAGCAAATACTGGATATAGTGATTTAACTTTTAGTATGCCAAACACAATTATAAATGATGAAGGGCAACAAGTTCATAATCCTAAATTAGATTTATTAGTGCCATTGGTTAAGATACGTTATCATAGACAAGTCTTTTACGCAGGAGAGAAAGAGATTGTTGTTAGAGAACCAAAAGACTATGGAGATAAACCGGTATATGAAGATAAAATATATTCGCCAGAGTATCCTAATAACATTATAGAAGATTATATAATGGATTATGTAGTACAACCAGTAGATAGAAAACGTAATGTATTGGAGATTGCGACTAATTTTACAGCAATGGACTATCCTAGATTTACATTAAGTAAAAAGAAGGTGGGATTATTAATAGATGATCTTACTACAACTAAACCAGAATGGTCTATTGTAAATCCGGGTGCTCCAATGACACGCGAAGGTGAAATTATTTACATACCTTGGAATACTACATATGCTGCTAAGGTAATTCCAAGACCAGCGGGTATGCCAGAAGAAGAATATCAAGCAATATTAAGAGCGTCTTGTGAATGGGACCCCATGGAAGCTACTAATTATCCATTAACTCAAGAACAAGTTGAAAGATTAGAAAGAGATCCAGCTTGTTGAGAGTATGGTTTTGATGCTACTTGTTTTTATTGGCCTATTAAAAGGACAGGAAGATTTAAAGGTATTTTGTATCAAGAAGGCGGTTGGATAGGTTTCCAAGGTTATGATTTATTGGGATTAGAACCAGCAGGTTTAGACCCTGATTTACATATAGAGAATAGGGCTTGACATTGGACGCAAATTTATCCTATGTTAAATTACTTACAGCCAAATAATCCTGAAAATTATTTACGCCATATTTTGGATGGTACTGCTTGGAAGGTGGGGTATGTAGATAAACCTCGGATTCAAAATTATAATCCTAAAGATGGGTTACCTCTTCCAGAAGAAGATGAATTAAGAAAATGGGTACCGGTAAGCAATAGTAATTGTTATAATGCTATTACGGCGGTATGCCAAAATTTCCAATTATATCCTATTTTTGATTGTTTAACGCGTACAGTATCGTTACGTATCCATTCAGGTAAAAATTATGGATTGGTATATAGAATTGGTAATAATATTAAAACAGATACTAATAAATTGGATGGGGAAAAAGTTATTACTAAACTTTATGTATCTGGTGGTAGCGATGATGTGGGAACAGCTAATATTAATATAGGACCAGCAGTTCGTGCTGTTTTCCAAGACTTTCAAGGCTTTTACCAATATTATGACCCAAATGAGACACCTATTAATCAAAATAATTTAGCTAGTGCCGAAACACATCGTGGTTGGGCAGTAGTTGATGATAGTTTAACTAATTTCCAAGTGTCAGAATATCAATTAAAATATTATGAAGAAGGAACAATACCTGATAAACAAACAATGCCAGCAGCCAGTGCTGAAGAATTAGATAAAGCTTATCGTTATATTGGAGAAACGACTGAAATCTTTATACAAAATCATTGTTATAAATGTATTAAAGATATTGAGCCAGAATCAGAATTAATTAGATATAAGTGGGAAGATGTTACGGGTCTCCCTTTTTTAAAAGAAATAGAAGCTAATACTCATGGGTTAAGAACTCCAGAATATTGAGAAGCAGGAGATAATCGTCAAGTATATTTCTGAGACGCTGATAACCAAAGTTGGGTGTTAGGACAAGAAGAAGATGGTATATGAGTATATGGAGATTATCGAGTAGATCCGAGCACTGGTACAACTGCTCCATGAGATCCTAATGATCCAGCTTATATAATGTCAAGAAGTCCTTATGGGACAAATTATATTTTGAATTTTAAATGATATTATGATAATGGTTGAATGTCTAAGGAACAAATTTTAGCACTTTATCAATATAATTTAGAGATTAATGATTTAAACAAAACCTTTGCAGATAAATATAACCAAGATTGGAATGCTACAAGAACACTATATGATACTGTAAAAAATAATTATGATTTAGCTGAGAAAGAATTTAGAGCTACGTTAAATCATATGGAAAATAAATATTATAGAGTAGATGGAGATTATTCACAAGGTTATGGCTTTTGCTGGCATACATGCCCTCAACATGTTTTTCCAGGGCAAGATGAATTTGGTAATGATACTTATTTTATTGAGATTTTCCACTGTTATGAGTGCCATGAAACGATAGTTAAAAAAGAAAGTGGACAAATTTGGTCTACTTGTCCTATTTGCGGTGGCACCGATGTAGAAAATAATAAAATAGAAACTCCACTTTTTGACCCTGAAAAATATATTAGTGAGGAAACTGCTTATCCTTATGGCACTGATATCACCCATTTATATGGAGATGGCTATGTTGGTGGTTATAAGTACAATCCTCAACAAAAAGGTAGTTATTTAAATTTAGTACTAGCTTTAGATAGAGCCGATGATAGAGATGGAGATAAGTGAAAAGTAGAAGATTATGAGCAACATATTTCTATTGCTGATAAAATCCAAATGAAGAAATATCAAAGGGAAGAAGGCGGAGATTTCTTTGATGAATATAATTATGTATTGGAAGATAAAGATGGCAATGAAATTTATATTCGTTCTACTGCTGGGCAAATCGAAGTTTGAAATAAAGATATAACAACATATAGAGTACGTTATGGAGATTCATTAGAATATCTTCGCCAAGTTGATGCAGCTATTAAACGTATGGAAGAATTAGAGAAAGTTTTTGATGATTGGCAGGCTATTGAAAACGAAATTTATCAAAAGATGCAAGATGAATTTGGGGATTTCCTTGTTGAGGGTAATTACCAAAATACCGATCAACCTTCTGTACCTATTTTATTTAATGAAGGTTTAGAAGCATCTCGTAAATATAGCATACCAGAAGTTACATATGATTTGGATGTTGTGGCATCTTCAGGTTTGATTGAGTATAGAAGACCTACAGTAACGCGTTATGTGTGCGGTCAATGTGGGCACGTTTATTACGAAGAAGAACCAGAAGAATGTGTAGTTTGTGGCGATACTCATTTTTCTATGGAGCATGACGTTTATAATGATTTAGTACAAATGCTACATAGTGTTGGCCAAGTAGTTCCTAAAGCTGGAGATTATGTTAGAGTATATGATAAATATATGGGCTTTAAGGGTACTCCTGGTTTAATTACTGAAATAGATAGATATCTTGATAATGCTATAAAAAATACTATTAGAGTTGATACTTCATATACAGACGAAGAACAATTAGTGGGTAATATTATTAATGCCACTAATACAGTATTAAGTAATAAAGATATATATGCTCGTACTGCTATACTTAATGGCGATGGTACAATTGATTCTAATGCTATTACTGAGACATTAAATACAAGTGGAGCTGATATAGCAATTAATTCTACTAATGGTAGTATTTTATTAAATGGTAGCGGATTAAGATGTATAGACCCGGCTAATCCAAACAACGCTATTAAATATACAGGAACAGGTATTTATAAAACAACCAATCTTAATAACGAAAATGGTGAAGGAGAAGCTGTTTTTTGGGAGCGTATGATGACCCCAGATGGTATTAATGCTACATATATTAATAGTGGGGTAATTGATACTAATCGAATTAATATTATGGCAGGAGCAGGTAGTAGAGTTGTGATGGATAAATTTGGTTTATATGTCAAAGGTTCTACTAATGCTAGCGCTCATATAACAGAATTTGATGTCGATCAGGCAAAACAAGATGCTAATTATGCTGAAGACTGAGGTAATAAAAATAATATAGCTACTTTTATTGGAATAGACAATCAAAATAATCCACTTATTTATACTAGAGGATATTTAGTAGCAAATGAAGGTAGTAATATAGCAGGATGGATTACTGATAAAAATAGTTTTTATCATTTAGGTAATACGCGTTATCAATGTCCTGAGTGCGGTTTTGTGTCAACAAATCGTTTCTCTACTTGTCCTAATTGCTCTCAAATTGTAACTCCAAATACTACTAATAAAGATTTATGGTTAAGCCCTGAAGGTTTAAATTGGTCAGTAAATAAACATCAAGGCACATTTGCTTTCTTTTCTAATGATAACTTTGGAGTAGATACTGACGGTAAACTATATGCTACTAATGCTACTATAGAAGGAGAAATTACTGCGACAGGTGGTAGTATTGCTGGTTTTGAAATCCATGATACTCAAATGTATGGTCCTAAGGCTGGTCTTTCCGGTGATAATGCTAATGGTAATTGAGCATTTTGAGCTGGAGTTAACAAGGATGATAAAGGCAATGCTCCTTTTAGAGTAGATTTTGATGGTAATCTATTTACGTCTAAAATTAATGCCTCAAATGGTTTAATTGGCGGATGGAAAATTGATAATAAAGATATTAAGTATGGTACTACTACAATATTAAATGGTAGTAATGGTAAGATTTCTACTTCTTCACTAGAATGTACTGGTGGTTATTTAAGTATAGTAAACGGAGGATGATTTAGTATAGGTAGAGCCAGTACTCATCCTATATTAAGTGGTTTAAACTTAGATGTTAATGGTGGTATTAACTTTAGAACTGGTACAAGTGTTACCAATGCCGGTACAGCAACAGGAGCCTCTATTAATAGTCAAGCTGGTGGAGGTATAAATTATGGCTCTGGTTCTGGGAATCATGTATTCTCAGGAGGAGACGTAGAAGTTAAAAAAACTGCTTATTTAGGTACTGATATAGGCGTGCCTGGTTATGCTGCCAAATTTAAAAGCCAAGGTGGTATTTATTTAGGAAAAGTTGGTGGTGACAACGGCGGAGCTACTGATGTAACTTTAATAGCCAATGGCAACGCTTCGTTAGAAAACGTTAATTATCCTAATGCTTATATACGTTTAAGTAGTAATGGGCATCCTACTATTAGAGGTCAAGCCGTTTATTTACGTACTAATACTTTGTATGTCCATGATGGTTCTGATTATGGACAACGGGGTTATACCGGTACTATTTATGTAGCGACAAGTTCTAGTGGCACAAGTTTTAGAAGATATGATGTTGTTAATGGAATTATAGTTGTTAATAATTAAAAAAAAGAGAAGACAAATTAATGTCTTCTCTTATTTTTTTTGTCCCCTAAACTGTTCTTTTTACCTCTGTTAGATGTGGCAGGTGGATTTCTTTTTAACCATCTGTCAATATCTTCTTTAGACATAACATCTTTTTGTTTAGGTTTAAATGGTTTGCCAACGCGTTTCAATGTCATACACTCCCGATAAAATTAATTTTTCTGCGTTATGTGATATACGCAATTCTTTGTCGTTCTCGTCTAAACCTCTGCCTAATAACATATCGTTTAAACACAACATTTTTCCTTTACTATATATTTCTACTCTATAGCCATCTAAGGTTAAACCATTATCAATGGCACAAGTTAAAGGCGTTATGATAAATGGGGTTTTAGTTCGCAATGCTAATATTAAATCCTTATAAGACACTGCGGTATAATCCTGCGCTTCCCCATCTAATATTACTTTAATTAGTTTATCACTATGTTCTATTATATATTTTGTTTCCGCATCCATGGGTACTTTCACTCTCTTTCCTTCTGTTAATAATGCTTCAGTATAAACATATGCTTGCCATTGTCCAGTAGCGAAACCTACGCAATGGACTAGTTCATCATTATATATGATAATCCACCGCCGTAATGTACCAGGATTGATATTTAGGGTTAGTAAGAATATCATACATATCAGTATCTCGAGCCAATTCTACTTCAATTGGGTCATCGTCTCCCCACATATAATCTGCTATTATGAAAGAATAAGGATGTAAAACCGAAAGTTCATGCTCTTCTC
>Ga0247611_10003161_pt1 | contig 24944 bp, 19 predicted proteins | sample 177DNAGHGhighgp2_FD_192422 | JGI IMG/M metagenome (GOLD analysis project Ga0247611, IMG submission 192422) | Sheep rumen microbial communities from Palmerston North, Manawatu-Wanganui, New Zealand - 1770 DNA GHGhigh gp2 | ecosystem: Host-associated > Mammals > Digestive system > Stomach > Rumen... | reverse complement strand
TATATTGGAGAAAAAAGATCCTTTTATATTTACTAAAGTTGCAAATCCATGTGGTTTATATTTATGGCATGTTTATTACTAGAGGTGTTTTTATATGAAGAAAGGTTTATTTATTACATTTGAAGGTGGAGAAGGTAGCGGAAAAACTACTATTATTAATAGATTAGTAGAACTACTTTCTAAAGATGTAGAGGTTGTCACAAGCAGAGAACCAGGTGGAGTTCGTATTGCGGAAGAAATTAGAAATATAATATTAGATCCTAATAATACAGAGATGTGCAGTGAAACAGAAGCTTTATTATTTGCAGCAAGTCGTATGCAACATTTAAAAGAAAAGGTTATTCCTGCTCTTTTAGATAATAAACTATTCATTTGTGATAGATATCTTGATTCATCATTAGTTTATCAAGGTTATTGCAGAGGATTAGGATTTGATAAAGTTTTGTCTTGTAATTCTTTTGCTCTAGATTATTTACCTGATTTAACATTTTTTATCGATGTAACACCAGAAGTGGGACTTAAGAGATTAAAAGATAGAAGTGGAAAAATTGATAGACTAGATAAAGAAACAATTTCTTTCCATCAAAAAGTATATGATGGATATGTCTTACTTGCTAAAAAATATCCTGAACGTATCGTAAGAGTAGATGGAAATAGAAATGTTGAAGAAATAGTTAAAGACATTTATAATAAAGTTATGCCATTAATTAAATAGTGGAGGCATTATGAATTTAGATTTACTTGATAATCAAAAGAATATAATAGATTTTTTAAATAATGCTAAGTCTAAAGATAGACTTGCACATGCTTATATTTTTGAAGGAAAAAAAGGAGTAGGTAAGAATGAACTTGCTCATTATTTTGCATGCATGTTATATTCAAATGGTGAAGTAAATTTTAATGATAATATATCTAGACTTATATTAGAAGATCAATTTTTAAATTTATTTGTAATATATCCTGATGGTAAGTTTATAAAAAAGGAACAAATCACATCACTACAAGAAGAGTTCTCTAAGACAAGTCAATTAGAAGGACCAAGAATTTATATTATAAACGATGCTGATAAGATGAATACACAAAGTCAAAATAGTTTGTTAAAATTTATAGAAGAACCACCAGCTAATGTATACGGTATATTATGTAGTACTAATGCTAATCAAATTTTGCCTACAATATTATCACGTTGTCAAAAGATAAGACTTAAAGAATTAGATAATAATATTGTAAGAAAAATATTAATAAAAAAAGGTGTTAATAAAGAAATTGCAACTTTATTATCATTTATTACAAATGATATTGAAGATGGTTATAATTTATCACTTGATAGTAATATATTAAAAATGTTTGAATTATTTAAGAACTATTTTAAAATTAAAAATGATAAAGATAGTGTTAAATATTTCTTAGAAATAAATAAATTTTTATCTGATAATAACATTTTAAAATATTATGTTTCATTATTAATAATTTTATATGAAGATTTAATTTATTTGTATAAAGGAAATCTTTCAATTAAATTAGAAATATATGCTGATAAAATTGAAAAATTAAAAGAAAAGATTACAGAGGAAAAGGCTATATCAAGTATTGAATATCTATATAAGATAAGTAATATGCTTGATAATAGTAATGTTAGTGTTAAAAATGTCATTACTAATCTTACCTTTAATCTATTATAGAGGTGTATTATGCAAGCTATTAGAGTGCAATTTAAAGAAACTGGTAAGAGATATTATTTCTCACCTGGAAAACTTAATATTTCTGATAAAGATAAGGTTATTGTATCTACTATAAGAGGAGTAGAACTTGGTATAGTTAACGGAAGTCCTGTTGAAATCAATGAAAAAGATTTAGAGACTGAGTTAAAAGAAATAATTAGAAAAGCTACTGATAAAGATATTGAAAATTATGAAAGAAATAAAGCTTTAGCTCCTGAAATTGTTAAGACTACTAAGCAATATGCAATGCGTCTTGGTCTTGATATGAAGGTATTACAAGCAGAATATACTTTAGATAAGACTAAACTAATTATTTATTTTGAATCTGATTCAAGAATTGATTTTAGAGAATTAGTTAGAAATTTAGCAGAATGTTACCATACAAGAATTGAATTAAGACAGGTTGGTTCACGTGATGGTGCTAAAGAAATTGGAGGGATTGGTCCTTGTGGACTTGTAGTATGTTGTAAGACATTCTTAACTGAATTCCAAAATGTTTCTATCAAGATGGCTAAAAATCAAGCATTATCTTTAAATCCTACTAAAATAAGTGGTGTTTGTGGTAAGCTTTTATGTTGTATAAATTATGAAAATGATTTTTATACAGAATTAAGAAAAACAGCACCTGATATTTCAGATATTGTTGCAACTGAAAAAGGTAATGCGAAAGTTTTAAGCGTAGACGTATTAAATAAAACATGTAAGATTAAATACTTAGATGATGATTCTTTTGCATATCCTAAATTTGAAGAAGTTAAGATTGTAAAGAGAAAAAGATATCACGAAGAAGATAATAAAACTGATAATTTATTAAAAGGATTAGAATAATGGAAGAAATCCATGAATTATTAGGTATTCCTAAAATTAAAATTTATCAAAATGATGAATTAAATTCCTTTAGTGTAGATTCGATGATTTTAGGCTCTTTTGCAACTATAAAAAAATCAACAAAACGTATTTTAGATTTGGGAACAGGTAATGCGCCAATACCTCTTTATTTAACACTTAGAACTGATGCGAAAATATTTGGTGTTGAAATTCAACAAGAATTATACAAATTAGCAGTAAAAAGTGTTAAAATAAATATGAAGGAAGAACAAATTAATTTAATTTGTGATGACTTAAAGAATATCTCTAATCATTTTGATCTACATACATTTGATTTAGTAGTATCAAATCCTCCATTTTTTAAAGCTAATGAAGATAGCCATATTAATCCTAATGAAGTTAAAGCTATCGCTAGACATGAAATAAAAGCTAATTTAGATGATTTTATTCAATGCGCTAGTTTGATGTTAAAAAATGGTGGTTTCTTATCAATTGTTCATAGACCTGATAGACTTAGTGATATTATTTGTACAATGAGAAAGTACAAAATTGAACCAAAACGAATTAGATTCGTATATCCTGATGAATATAGTGAAAGTAATCAAGTTTTGGTTGAAGGTATTTATTGTGGCAAACTTGATGGCTTAAAAATATTAAAGCCTTTATATATTCATCCAAAATTTGATATCAACAAGGATGAAATCGTTGATATATATAATGGGGAACAAAAGGAGTGAGGATTATGTTCTTAAGCTTATTAAACAGAAAAGAAAAGTTAAAATTCTTAGATTTAGCAATCTATATGATTGACATTGATGGAGATCCTACAGATGCTGAAAAGAGATTATTAGCTAAAATTCAAGGTGAACTTGGTAGGGATATTGTTGATGAATATACATTCTCAAAGTCAAAGACTGTAGAAGAATCTATTGAATTCTTCAAAGATAAGTCTGAGGCTGTAAAGAATATAGTATATTTTAATCTTGTTGATATATCTATGCTAGAAGATTTATATAATACAAGTGAACATTTGTTCCTTGAAAAAATTGAAAAAGCATTCCCAATTAGCGCCTCAAAGAGAAAGCAATTGATTGGTATTGTATATGAATTCCGTGATTTAAGAGAGAAAGCATTAAGAGAAATTAAGTACTAGTATGCAAAGAATTTATTCTTATAAAAAGGATAAAGGTATATTGTACCTTGTAGCTACACCTATAGGTAATTTACTAGACATGACTTATAGAGCTGTAGAAACACTTAAAAATGTTGATATCATATATGCAGAGGATACCAGAAATAGTGGTATCCTCCTTAATCATTTTGATATCAAAACAAAATTACTCTCATATCACGAATTCAATAAAGAACTAAAAGAAGAAGAAATTATTAACAGATTATTAAATGGTGAAAATGTAGCCATTATATCAGATGCAGGTTTACCTGTAATAAGCGATCCTGGATATGATATAGCTGTATCAGCTATTAAGCATGATATACCTGTAACACCAATTCCAGGTGCATCTGCAGGAATAAGCGCATTAATTGCAAGTGGATTAAGACCTCAACCTTTTACATTTATAGGTTTCCTAGATAGTAAAACAGTTAAAAGATGCAAGCAATTAGAAGAATTTAAATATTATAAAGACACCTTAATTTTCCATGAAGCTCCTCATAGATTAAAAGAATTTTTAATTGATGTAAATAAAGTCCTTGGTAATAGAAGAATTGTAGTAGGTAGAGAACTTACTAAAAAATTTGAGGAATTTATTAGAGGAAATGTTGAAGAGATTATTGAGGTTGCAGATACATTTAAAGGTGAAATGATTGTCCTTGTTGAAGGCTATGTTGAAGAAATGAATGAAGCTAAAGATCCAATGAAGGAAATTGAATCTTTAATTAATTTAGGATACAAACCAAAGGAAGCAATTAAGGAAGTAAGTTCAATGTTAAATCTAAATAAACAAGAGCTTTATAAGCAATATATTTCCCATAAAGAAAAGAAAAATGTCTAATTTTTGAAATTGCTTTCACATTTTGTGAAATCGCTTTTAAAAAATGAGCATTTTGGTTTGACAAATTAAAAACATATAGTTATAATTTAGTTATTGGAAAGGTGTGAAATGCGATGAAAAAACACGTTAGAAAGATTATGTTAATGTCTGCATTAGTAGCTGGTGTTGCAACTGTTGCTTCATGTGCTAAGAATGAGACATATATTACATATAAGCAACCAGAAGAAACAAAATTAGTTACATTTGGTAACGCTCCACAAAAATTAGTAGAGGATAAAACATTATTAGCAAAATTAGCTGATGAAAACACAGTATATGATGAAGAAACATTAACTACTGTTGTTGATAATAAAGTTTATTACAAATTAGAAAGTGCTACTCCTTTAACAGAAATAGCTAAGTCTGATTCAGGCAATACAACTTTTGCTACTAAAGAAACTTATTATTTTGAAGTTGAACCAGTTAAATGGAGAATTTTAGCTGAAGAAGATAATAATTATGTTTTAATGAGTGAAAAAATTATTTCTGCAGGTTCAATTTATAAAGGTGATGTTGTAGCTAATCAAGAAGCTGAAGCAAATAGTGCTAAATCATTCACACAAAGCACTGCAAAAGGATCTCAAAATCGTATTTTAAAGGAATTAGTTGAAAATACAAAATTCTTTGATTCAACTAAGCTTACTTCATATTCAGTAACTGAAGGTTATATTTTACAAAATAAGAAGACTGATAAATTTGGTACATATAAAGAAGAAACAAAGAATGTTACTTATTGTGCAGCATCAAAAGATGATGTTACAAATACAGCATATGGATTCTCAAGTTCTTCTGATGCTGATTCAAATAGAATTGCATTAACTACAGATTATGCTCGTGCAGTTGGTGCTTGGACAGCAGTTAATGATCAAATTAAAGGTTATGGTGTTTATGCAACACGTACTTTAACATTCAATGCTGAGAATAACTGGTATTCAGGATTCACTTATGTTGTTGATGAACAAGGTAGAGTTAAGCTTGATTATGCAGCAAACAAATATCTTGGTATTCGTCCTGTAATTAAAGCTGCTAAGACTAATGTCAATGCTTAATAGCATTTCTTAAAGAATGGCTTTTTTCGCCATTCTTTTTTTACGTCTTTGGAAGACTTGTAAAAATTAGTTTATAAATGGTATAATAAATTAAGCAAAAATATTAAGAAAAGAAAAAGTTGGATGGTTTTTATGAGCAATAAAATGGAATCTTTATTAAAATTGCTAACAGGATATTATGGTTGGATTGATACTAAAAATAAAATTGTTTTAAAAGTTATAAAAACGATGAATTATTTATGGAGAATTCTTCATACATTGATTTTATTAATTATTTTGAGAAGGGTGAACATATTGACCCTTTAAGCTATGATAGAACAATGATTTTAGAATGGCTTACTAGATATTTAAATGATAGATCTGTTGGTATTTCTTTTAAGACTATTGATAAAAAAACTAAAGAATTTGTAATTAGATTTCAGGATAATTTAGAAGATGGTTACAAATATTTTTATGCTACTCCTACAGAGTCATTTTCTAATTCATTTCAATTACAAGATTCATTAACACATTTATACCTAAGAAACGGTATAGAGACAATGATTAAGAATGAAATTAATGCCGATAATCCACGTCCTTTTAATATGATTATAGTGGATATGGATAATTTCAAAACAATGAATGATTTATATGGTCATTTATTTGGAGATCATATATTAAAAACATTAGCACTTGTATTAAAAGCTTTCTCACCGGATTGTTATGTTGGTAGAATTGGTGGAGATGAATTTTTAATTATTGATTATACTTCAACAGATTATGATCAATTATGGAATAAGCTTCATGTTATGCTAGATACTATTAGACATACTGATTTTACTAAAGTTGAAGAAAAAGTTTTAGCTAATGTATCACAAAATTATAAATTAGCTAATTTCCATGCATCAGTTACTGCTGGAGTTGTTAGATTTCCTATTGATGGAAATGATTATGACACTCTATTTATGAAAGCTGATAAAGCTTTATATAGAGGTAAAAGAAAAGGTAGAAATTGTTACATCATTTATAATGATGAAAAACATAAAAATATTAATGTTGAACGCGAAAATGATTTAGATATTGTTAGTTCAAGAGATACTTTGATCTATGAAACATTAATTAGTAATGGTCTTGAGGAATTAGAAAATAGTAATTCTTTGAATGAAGGTGTATATAATTTTATTAAGGTTTTTGGAGAATATTTATCAATTGATAGAATTGTTGCATATCGTCATGAAGAAGCTTTCTTAGATAAACTTATTACTTGCTATGCCAATCCAAATATTCCTGAAGCAAGTGAAAAATATGTTGATAAAATTGTTCATGAGTCAGATGATTCAAGAACTATGGATTTAAGATTAACATATAAGAGAAGCAATGCTGAAAGATTGAAGACACTAAGACCAGGTATATATGAATATATTAGAAAGCAAAATGTTAAATCATTTATTCAAATGCCTCTAGCATATGAAGGTACATTATATGGTTTCTTGCGTTTTGATTCTTGCCAAGAAATAAAGAATTGGAAAGAGGAAGAAGAAGTTTTATATAAGATAATGGCTAAGATTTTATCTATGTATTTCTATAATTATGAACAAGCATTTGTAAATACTAGTTCTAATGGTAAAGATAATTTAACAGGTTTATTAGATTATAAGACATCAATTGAAAAATTATCTCATCTATTATCTGATTCAACTTGTGAACAGGTTGTAATATATGCTAATTTAAATAAATTTAGATTTTATAATGATAATTTCGGATATCAAGCAGGAGATAATATTTTAAGAATATTATCTAAAGTAATTAATGATGCAAATGCTAAACTTGTAGCTAGACTTACAGGTGATCATTTTATTCTATTATTTGATTTTGTTTCTTTATATGATATTAAAGAAAAAATAGAAAGAATAACTAATGAATTTAATAAAGAAATTTATTCTATGCTTGGTAAAGATGAAATATCAGTAAAGTTTGGTGTATATATAACAGATGGTACCGAAACTAACCCAAGAGCATGTATAGATAAAGCTAGACTTGCGCTTGTAAATATTAAATCAAATCAAACATCAAATTATAGAATCTTTGATAATGAAATTAATTTAAATTATTTAGCTCAAAAGAATATTTTAAAAGTATTTAATTCTGATATTAAAAATAATAAATTTGAAGTATTCTTACAACCAAAGATTGATGCTAAACATGATAAATTAATTGGTGCAGAAGCATTATCAAGATGGAAATATGAAGATACATATTTAAATCCTGATGCATATATTGAAACACTTGAAAATTATAATTTAATAGCATTATTAGATTTATATGTATTTGAAACTGTATTAAAGTTTATGTCTAATCTAAAAGAAAATAATAAAGAATTATTCCCTATTTCTGTTAATTTATCTAAAAAACAAAAAGAAGTTAGCAAATATGTAGATAAATTAGAAGGATTAAGAAAAAAATATGATATAGATCCTAAATATTTAGAAATAGAAGTTACTGAAACTGCATTCTTAAATAATTATAGTGATACAATGCTTGCGATAAAGAAATTGAAAGAATATGGCTTTATTGTAGATATGGATGATTTTGGTACAGGTTATTCTAATTTAAATTTATTATCAAAAGGCGTATTTGATGTAATAAAATTTGATAAGTCATTGATACAAGGTATTGAAGATAAAAATACAAGTAAGATATTATTCCATTCAATTGAATTAGCTAAATCACTTGGAATATCTATAGTATGCGAAGGCGTAGAAACTTCTAAACAAAAAGAATTAATTTTAGCTAATGGCGGAATTGTTGTACAAGGTTTCTATTATTCTAAGCCTTTATCTATACCAGATTTTATAGAAAAATATTTAAAATAAAATAAATTGGCTGGAATTTGATTTATTCTAGCCTTTTTTTGCTTTTTAAATTTACAAGTTTGTTGTATAATATTCAAGTATGAAAGAGGTAGTTAAAATGGACAAAAAGAAATTTTACTTATCAACAGCAATTGCTTATACTTCAGCAACTCCTCACATTGGTAATGTTTATGAGGCTATATTAGCTGATGCTATATGCAGAATGAAAAGAATTGAAGGCTATGATGTATATTTTCAAACTGGTACAGATGAACATGGCCAAAAAATAGAAAGAAAAGCTATCGCTCAAGGTGTTACTCCAAAAGAACATGTTGATAAAGTAGCAAATGAATTAAGAAATATTTATGATTTAATGGGTGTTTCATATGATAGATTCATTCGTACAACTGATGAAGATCATATGGAAGCTGTTAAGAAAATTTTTACAAGATTATATGAAAAAGGTGATATCTATAAAGGATATTATGAAGGTTATTATTGTGTAGCTGATGAATCATATTATCTTGAAAGAGATTTAGTTGATGGTAAATGTCCTGATTGTGGTAGACCTGTTGAACTTACAAAGGAAGAAGCTTATTTTTTAAGATTGAAACCATATCAAGAACGTTTAATTAATCATATTAAGACACATCCAGAGTTTATTCAACCTGAATCAAGAAAGAATGAAATGTTAAATAATTTCTTAAAAGATGATCTTCCTGATTTATGTGTATCTCGTACAAGCTATAAGTGGGGTATTCAAGTTCCATTTGATCCTAAGCATGTTACATATGTTTGGATTGATGCACTTTGCAACTATATCACAGGTATTGGATATGATCCTTCTAAGCCTTTAGAAGAACAAAATGAAAAGTTCTTAAAATATTGGCCTGCTGATGTACATTTAATTGGTAAGGATATTTTAAGATTCCATACAATTTATTGGCCTATTATGTTAATGGCTCTAGACTTACCTCTACCAAAACAAATTTTCGGACATCCTTGGGTTCTATTTGGTGCTGATAAGATGTCTAAATCAAAAGGTAATATTATTTATGCACAAGATTTAGTTAAGAGATTTGGTGTAGATGCAGTTAGATATTATGTATTACATGAAATTCCATTTGCACAAGATGGTTCAATCACATATGAATTATTATGTGAAAGATACAATAGTGATTTAGCTAATACATTAGGTAATTTAGTTTCAAGATCTCTTGCAATGACTAATAAGTATTTTGGTGGTACTGTTAAGTATCATGGTGCAAATACTACATTTGATAAAGAATTAGAAGAATTAGCTTCTGTTACTCGTGATGAACTAATTAAACATATGGATGCATTTAAAACAGGTGATGCAATCGAAGATGTAATGAAGTTCTTAAGAAGAGCTAATAAATATGTTGATGAAACAGAACCATGGGCTTTAGCAAAAGATGAATCTAAAAAAGACGAATTAGAAAATGTATTATATCATTTACTTGAAGCAATAAAGGAAGGAGCTATTATGCTTGAACCATTTATGCCTCAAACAAGTCAAAAGATTTATAAATTCTTAAATTTAACTAATCCTTCATTTGCAGATTTAGGTAACTTCAAGGCAGAAGGTCAATATACAATTGGAGAATATGAAAACTTATTCCAACGTCTTGATACTAAGAAAGTATTAGAAGAAATATATGCTGAACAAGCTAAGGCTCAAGAAGAAGCCAAAAAGAGTAATGAAAAGGCATTTGGTACTGATACAAAAAAGGAAGAAATCTCAATTGATGATTTTGAAAAAATAGAGTTAGTTGTTGGTAAGATATTAGAAGCTAGAAAGCATCCTAAGGCTGATAAGCTTTTAGTATTTAAAGTAGATTTAGGAACAGAAACTAGACAAATAGTTTCAGGTATTGCTAAATGGTATGAACCAGAAAAACTAATCGGAAAGAAAGTAGTTGTAGTTAAGAACTTAAAGCCAATTAAACTTCGTGGTGAAGAATCTCGTGGTATGTTACTATGTGCTAGTGACAAGGAAGACAAGGTTCTTGAATTATTAAATGTAGACGCATTAAATCCAGGAGATATCATTAGATAAATATGAAAAAGTTTTTAGAAACTAAGACTGGTGATATGATATTTAGAATATCAGTAGTTATAATTGCTAATATATTATTACAATTATCAACTATGTGGTTCTTAGAGCCTGCACATTTATATGCAGGAGGAGCTACAGGATTAGCTCAGTTAATATTAAGAGTTATATATGTTATAAATGGACTTGATTATGGTGGTGGAAATTATAACTATTTCCTAGCTTTAACAGTCTTTATCGTAAATATTCCATTCCTTATAATTGGTTGGAAATATGTTTCATATAAATTCGCATTATTTAGTTTTATTGCAGTAGCAATTCAAGTAATTGTATCAATCTTAGCACCTGCATCAAGCTCTCCATTTGCTGAATATGCTGATAATGGTTCAACTACTAATGTATTAGCATTAGCTTTAATGGGTGGTTTATTATCAGGTCTAGCAGCAGGATTTGCACTTAAATTTGGAACTTCTACAGGTGGTATTGATATTATTGCTCAAGCTGTAGCATTACACAAAGGTTTATCAATTGGTGTATTTACATTAATAGCTAATATTTTAATTGCTATTATTGGTGGTGGAATTGTTCAAGGTAGTTGGACTATTACAATGTATACATGTATTAGAATGATTATAAATTCACTTGTAACAGACAAAGTTCATACTGCATATACTTATTCTGCACTCAATATTTTTACATCTCATGATGATGAAATATCTAACACAATTATGAATCAATTAAACAGAGGATGTACTGTTATGAATGTAATGGGTGAATACACTCATGAACAACATAAAGAATTATATTGTGTAGTTTCAACATATGAAGTTGAAAAAGTTGTAAGCATAATTAAACAATATGATCCAAAAGCATTCGTTACAATTTCTCCTGTAAAGAGAGTTGTAGGTAATTTTATAAAAAAGACGATTGTATAAACCAAATAATTGAATATCAAATTTGCTTAGTTTTAAACAAATTTGGTATTTTTTTTATGCATTTGGCATCTTAAGCTTTTATAAAATAATATTGAAACAAAATTATCAAAGAGTTATAATTACTTTAAGATATATTTATAGTTTGTAATGGGAGAAGTATATGAAAAAAGTGAAAGAATAACTCTTTTTATTATTATATCAGTATTTTTATTAGCATTTCTTGGCTATTATGGATTTGAACATTTTCTGATGGAGGGAATTTATCTAGAAAAAGTTAGAAGTGTAGAAAAAACATGGGAATTAGATTATCTAGCTGTTCATACAAAGTGTATCGATTTTGTTGATGAATCGTATTATAATTCACTATATATAACAGAAGATTTAAGATATACTTATGAACTAAATGAAGAAACAATTAAAGTTAATATCATAGGTAATGAGTCATTTGAAAAGATAATTGATGGTAAAATTAACCAAATTGAAGATGTATCAAGAATTATCTATTATGATAATTATTATTATACTATAAGCAATATAAACTCTATAAATAAATTGGTTAAATTCAATAAAGATAAAATTGAATATAGGGATTTATCAATAAGTGGTTATGCATACTTATTTTATGATTTTACACCATATATACTATCTACTAATGAAAATTCTACATCAGTATTTGATTTTTCAGAAAATTTTATTGGTTCTGTAGATACAAAATATGAATCAATATTATCACTTTATATAGATAATGATACAGTTTTGTTAAATAATGATTACTCAAAAGGCTATAGAAATGAAAATGGAAAAGAATATTCAGCATTTAGATTCTATAATGATTTATATGCATTTGGTTGTAAAGATGGATATAATAGACATACATTTAGAAAATGTAATAGCTTTAAATATATTATAGGTAAGAATCATTTCATAGAATTTAGTAATATTGAGAAAAATCTTGTTATTTTAGATTTTGAGATTGAAGATAAAGGTGCAAAGCCTAAAACATTTTATATGACGGGATATCATCTTGCTGATTATAATATAAAATCAAATGTTTTGATGGTTACTTTAAGTAATGATACTGATTTTAAAACAGTATACATTTCGTTATAATGTATATAATTTTAAAAGATTTGACACAATTAGACAAGTTTGTTAAAATATAATCACAAGGGCAAAACAGGAGAAATCCTGTGACGCAAAGCTAAAGGGCCTATTATTGGCAGCCAGTTACGCATGTATCTGGCCTTTTTTTAATTTTGGAGGTGATGGGCTTGAGAATAAGATTAAGAGAGTTCGCTCCACATATCATTGCGATGACTATCGTGTTTATATTTATGGTTGGTGCAAGTATCTTTTATACTTCACTTGTCAAAACGACAATTATATCTTCATCATCTGACCAAGTAAAAAAATATGCACAAGCTCAAATTAAAGGTTTTATAGGTGCATGTGAGGAAGAAAGAAAAGAATATTTATTAGATCATTCAGGTTATGAAGTGGTATTTTTTGAGGATGAAGACTATTCTAATCAATATGGTTTCTTTTTATTAAGTGAAAAAGAAGCTGAGAATATAAATTCTGAAGATTTGTATTTCTATATTAGACTTGATCAAAATTCAAATAAATATATAAAGAAATCATATAATTCAATTTATAAATTAGTTCCTATGTATAATGCTGAAAAATTTGGTGCTGTATCAAGTAATGGCCTAATTTATGAAGGTCATGATTTAGCATCTAATAGTACTTTTTATCAACAATTATTAGATAGTCGTACTAGCAATGAAATTAAGGATGATTTCAAATCCTTTATGGCAGACAATTCAAGAACTGTTAATGTTGTAGAAAGTTCATATTCTAATTTAGCTAGTTTAAAAGGTAATGAATATTATATTGGTGTATCTCGTATTAGTAGAAGTATGTACTTTGTTACTTTATTTGATGCAAAAAGTTATGAAGGTTTAATAATTAAATCTAATAATCTTAACCTTGTGTATGCATTTACATTAGCATTAACATTCTCTATTATATTTGTAGATTTAGCTTTGATTGTATTAAGATCTAATAGAATATTAACAATTCGTTCATCAGCATCAGCTCGTCATGGTACTGCAATTATTAGAATAAATAAAAAAGGTAAAGTAAAATTTTATGCTAGAGGAAGAGATTCATTTGGTATTGAAGTTAATGATTTAAATATATTTATTCCTGTAAGTGGTAAAACATTTGAAGAATCATTAAAGACAGAAAATAGATTTATTGCATCATATGAAGATGATGCAAATGAAACTCAATATGCAGAATTTGTTATCGTACCACACCAAGGTGGTTATGTAGTAATATCTAATATTATTACGCAAGATTATAAGAAGGATGTTGAGTTAAAGCAATTAACTGAACATAACCAAATTTCTAATTTACCTAACCGTAATGCATTATTTAAAGACTTTGAGAGCTTAAAGGGTCAATTCTTTAAACAACAAGTTACTCTTGCAAAAATTAAATTAGTAGAATTTGAATCAGTATCTAAGACATTAGGTTATTCAAGTGGTGATAAATTATTACTTGAAGCTATTAAAATTATTCAAGGTTCACTTGATAAAAATTCGTTTATTTATCAAGATGAAAACGATACGTTAATTGTTATTTTAACAGGTACATATCAAAGAAATGATCAAGTAATTAATAAATTTTTAAATTTATTTAATAAGCCAATTCAATTGGTTAAATCTACAATATTTGTACATTTAAAAATTGGTACAATTGAATTAAAGAATGTATTTAATAATGATTTTGATTTAAAGGATGCCTTAGAAAAAGTTTCTGTAGCCCTAAATTATGCACAAGAAAAAGTATCTGTATCTGTTGTTAAATATGACTCTAACCTAGAGATATATATTAATTATCGTAATCAAATGGAAAAAGATATGCGTGAAGCAATTGATTCAGATGAATTTGTAATGTATTATCAACCTCAATATAATATTCATGATAGAAGAATTGAAGGATTTGAATCTTTAATCCGTTGGGATAATCCAAAATATAAAGGTGTATCACCACAAGTTTATATCGAACTTGCAGAAAAGAATGGTGATATCGTTGAAATTGGTAGATTTATTAATAGAGAAGTATTTAAAGCTGCTAAAACATTTGAAAAATATGGTGTACATTTATCCATTAACGTATCTCCTGCGCAATTAATTCAATCTGGTTTTATTGATGAACTACTAACTGAATTTAAGAAAAACGAATTAAAAAAAGGTTCAGTCTGTGTTGAAATTACTGAAACTTATGTCATGCAAAACTATACTCTAATGATTGAAAAATTAAATATTTTAAGAAATACAGGATTCTCAATTCACCTTGATGACTTTGGTACAGGTTATTCATCAATGTTATATTTGAAGGAATTACCTATTGATACGATTAAGACTGATATGGAATTTATTAGAAATCTTGAAAGTGACCAGGTATCTCAAGTTATTGAAAGTCAAGTTATTAAGATTGCAAAATCATTGGACCTAAAAGTTATTTGTGAAGGTGTTGAACGTCCTACACAAGTAGAATTATTACAAAAATATGGTGCTGATTACTTACAAGGTTATTTAGTAAGTAAAGCTGTACCGATGGAAAAAGCACTTGATATGGTAAGAAATGGAGTTACTATCCCAGGCCTTAAGGAAGGAAGTAGATAATATGATTTTAATATCTAATCCAGGAGCAATAGTATTAACAATATTCTCGTTAATTATTACTGCTGTAGTTATCTTTTTACTAATTATTAGTATTAGAAGACAAGAAAGAAAATTAAGAGAAGAAAATGCTGTATTAGTTGATACAATGCTTACTAAATCAGCTATTAGAGAAGCAGTAAATACATATGCAACTAGAGTTGGTTCCTTTGGTTCATTTACACTTTTCTATATTAAGATTGATGAATTTGAAACACTAACTCAAATTTTAGGTCAAGATCCTGTAGAGAATATCGTTCGTGATATTGCTGAACGTTTAGTAAGAATGTTTAAAGGTGCAGCAAATATCGCTCAATTTGATGAAAATTCATTTTTAATCTTTGATAAGAAAGAATATAATTATGAAGACTTACAAGATGCAGCAGAAAGACTATTAGAATTAGTAAGTGATAATTCTACTTCAATTAGAAATAAAGCTATTAATGTAACAGCTTCAATCGGTGTAGCGATATATCCTACTTGTGGTATTACTTTTAAGGAATTATATTCAAACCTTGAACTTGCAACTTATATTGCAAATAGACAAGGTGGAAATAAATATTTAATTTATTATAATGAATTAAAAGAAGAAGAATCAGGTAACCTTGAATACTTTAATGAAGTTAGAGAAGCCATGAGTAAAGGTGAATTAACTTTGTATTATCAACCTATTGTATCTGTTAAAACAAAAGCCTTATATGGATTTGAAGCATTAATCAGATGGGAACATCCAATCCATGGCATTATTTCTCCTGCTAAATTTATTCCAATATTGGAACAATCAGGTGATATAACATTCCTTGCAAAATGGTCACTTGAGCAAGTCATTCAAATGCAACAAGCATTAGAAAAAGTATATCCTAACAGAGATATTAAATTAACAATTAATTTATCAGTTAAGCAAATGATGGAAGAAGGAATGGCTGAGGATTTCAAAAAGATTATTAGAAAATATGGTGCAAATCCTTCAAAAATTATTCTTGAAGTTGCACAATATGCAATGTTTGAAAAAATGAACGCTGTCCGTGTTAATTTATTAAGATTACGTGACACAGGATTCTTAATTTCAACAGATGGTCTAGGTCTAGATTTTGCTGCAATTTCTCAAATTGAAAGTAAACCTATTGATATCTTAAAGCTTGATAAGGAATTCCTTGAAGATATTAATGATAATCAAATGCAAGAACGTTATGTTCAAATGCTTGTTGAATCTAGTGAAAAAGCCGGAAGAATTGTTGTATCTGAAGGTGTTGAAAACTATGAAAAACTTGATTATATTAGAAAAAATAATATCGAATATATCCAAGGTTATTATATTTCAAAACCTTTCCCTGGTTCAGATGTTCAAGAATTTATTCATAATGAATCATGGGTAGAAAAGATTGATCATGATGTCAATAATGAAGATAATATTGTTGATTTAAACAAGATTGAAAAAGATCTAAGAAGTGAATAAAATATATTCGATTAATTCGTGTCGAAATATAATGTGATATAAAATATTGACAAAACTTTACTTTTCACATATAATATAGTTGCATAGAGGAGCATCTATGTATAAAAATTTAATATTAGTAAAAGCAAAATAAGAGCAATCTTATGACGCAAAGCTATAGGGCCTAAATTAGGTAGCCAGTTGCAGTAATGTAAAAAGCAAACCTAGAGAAATCTAGTGTACGCAAAGCTATAGGGCCTGAATTTAAAAATGGTAGCCAGTTGCACATCATTTTAAATGATATGCAACTTTTTTTATTTCAATGAATGAAATAAAATACCTAAAGGAAGTGAGATTATGAAGAAGCACAATGTACTTACCGTAGGTAAACTATGGACTAAAAAGAAATTAGTCACAGCTCTCTTAATTTTCTTCTTAGCGCTTTCGTCAATAATTGCATTGCTAACTTACTACGGACAAAATGTAGGTTGTTTCACAATTTCACTTTCTAAAGAAGTATCGAACCATAACATTTATATTTCAACCGATGAAGAATTCAAATCATATTCACCTCGTTTGATTTGTGATAGTTTCACAAATGCCCAACAAATTACTTACCAAATTATAAATACAAATTATGTAAAAAATACAAATGGTATTTATAAAGGTAATGGAAATACTTATGTTGGATATACCTATTACATAAAGAATATGGGTGATGAGACAGTTAATTTGAATTTTAGAATGAACATCGCTCAAGCAGAAAAAAATGCAGAAGATGTTATATGGGTATGGTATTTCGAAGGCGATGATGATAACAATGGTAGAATGTTCCAAAAGCAAGATGATTTAGAAAATGCACCTTCTGGCTGGGTTGGTTATGATTCTTCTTACAGAGAAAGAGAGTATTTCAAAAATAATACGACTGTATTTGATGGAAGAGTTAATGATTTAAAGCCACAGGAAGTTAGAAAATATTCACTAATAATCTGGCTTGAAGGAGACGACCCTGATGTTAATGACCAAATAGTTGGCGGTAAGATTAACTTTAACGTAGAATATCACTTATTTAATGAGGCTGATAAGAATGAATAAGAATTTAAGAAAATTAATATTATTAAGTTTGTCATTGTTATTCTTACTTCTTACAACAGTAACATTTACATTCTCATGGTTATCAATTAATACATCTGTTTTCGTAACAAATATTGAATTAGATATTTCTCAAGGAGATGGAATATTATTATCAGTTGATAATTTGTCTTATACAAGTGAAATATCTAATAAGCAAATTGAACATGCCATAGTTGCAAAAAAACTTGGTTATCAATATGTAAATGGTTCCTTAATAGATAGTGAAAATAAAAAAGTTAGTCTAACTGACGAAGAATTTGACAATGAATTTAAAAAAATTAGATTTGGTACTGTAACAACCGATAAAGAAGGAAGAAATTTCTTTAATTATGATGGAAGTAGTGCAAATCTAAAAGATGGTAAATATATCGAATTTGACTTATATTTTAAAGCCGAAAACGATGATACATCTATTTACTTTAATTATTCAAAAGCAAATTATGATAGCAATGGTAAATTAGTTAAGAATACAGGAATTGATGGAGTTAATGTATATACTTCAGGTGATTCAACAAATAATAGTTATTTAGAAACTAATTTAACTACATTAGATAGTTTTGGTAAACCTATAATTTATGAAAAAGGTCATGAAGGTCTTTTGTTCAATGGTAAAAATGCAATGAGATTCTTGACAAATGTTGATGATGAAATTAAGATTTATGAGCCAAACATTGGACGCGGTAGTTATGCAACAAACCTTGATAGTACAACATATGAAGATATGTTCCTAGAAGCTAGCTATTATGATTATAAGAAAAATGCGTCATTTACTTATCTAGATAATTTAAAGAAAGACGAGAAAAAACCTCTAAATTATCAAGACACACCAAAGACATTTAAAAACTTTAAAACTTATGAAGCATCCCATATTGGAGATATTTCAAAAAAGGATGATACGCTAAAGGTTACTTTTGTTTATTGGTTAGAAGGATATGATGCAGATTGCTTAGACGCAATAGTTGGTAAATCAACAACAATATCATTAGCTTTTACAACTAAAGCTGTTATATTGTATGAAAAATTAAAAACAGTTAATTATCATGATGGCGATGAAGTAAAAACTATAAATTACTATGATTACTTTGATGTAACAAACGATTATTTTCCATTTAGTAGCGATGGTAAAATATTTGGTGGTTGGTACACAAGTGAAGAATTTAATGAAAAGTTTGATTTTTCAAAAGTAAGAGGTAGTTTAGAGACAAGCTTTGATTGCTATGCTTTATGGAAATAATGGTTATAGTTCCGTATAAAACTAACAAATATTAAAAGTAATTTAAAGGAGATATAAAATTATGAATAAGAAACTAGTTAGAAAATTAGCGCTTAGCGCAGTAACATTAGGCGTTGCAGCTTTATCTGTAACAACAACTACATTTGCATGGTTCACAACAAACGGATCAGCAACTGCAAGTGAAGTTAACGCAACAGTTGTATCAAGTGATGCTAACTTAATGGTTAGATCATATGATTCAACTAAACAAACACCAGCATGGGATGGTTGGACTACAAGTGCAACATTACATACACCTACTGGTACAAATTTAAAGCCAGTTTCAATTACTGGTGGCACTGGTACTACATATGATGAAACTAAATTCTATACTTTATCAAACAGCAACCAACAATTTGCAGAAGCACAAGCTACTGATGTATTAGTATACAAGATTCAATATGCTATTACAGATATTCCTCAAAGTAAGCAAACAGATTTAAATATTTACTTCAGTGACTTTAAGTTCTCAACTGATGATACTCAAGGTGGCACACCTAATGAAAATAAGAAGAATCAATATTTATTAGTTGATGCAACAAAAACACCTACAACTGATACAAGTGCTGTTGCAGGTCAAACAGTTAAATTAGGTTTAGAAGAAGTATTAAATATGCGTGTAAGAACTGTTTATTCAGATCAAGCAGGTGAAGATTTAACTACAGGTAGTGGCGCAACATTTTTTAATTCAACACTAAGATATCAAACAGATGCTGCTAAAGACGGTTCAGATGCATTAGTTTATTATAATAATATTTATGGTACAACATTAAATAGACCAGACTCAAATTATTATAATGACAAGTATGCTTCAAAGTTAATGTCTACAACAAGTGATTCAAGTACAGCATTAACTATTGCAACATTTGATGGTTCAGTTAGCAAAATCTATGCTACATCTTACATCTATTTCTTCATTGATGGTTGGGATTATCAATGCTTCAGCGCAATTGGTGGTTCTTCAATTACAGCTGGTAAGATTAAATTTGAAATAAAGACAAGATCTTAGTTTTATCCAAAAAAAATTATATAATATTTTGAAAGGAGGAGTATCATGAAGTATTTTTTGAGAAAAATGTATTTTTCAATATTTGCGTCATTACTTGTAATCATTACCGTAGCGACAACAACATTTGCATGGTACTCTTCTAATCAAAATGCTTTAATCAGTGATTTTACCATCGGTATTTCAGATTCAGATGATGCTTCAATAGCACAACTTAAACTAAGTATCGATGGTATAAATTTTGATACAAACTTAAATGAAGTATCAGTTATGAAAGCTGTATTAAAACAAAAAGGTTATAATACTGACTTTATGACAGATACATCTGTTAGAAATGAATTTGCAAAATTATCATTTAAAAATGCTACACCGAAAGATTTAAATGATTTAAACAAAGGTTTTCAAAAGATAACAAGAACATATTCATACGAAGATACTTCTGATTATCTATCACTTGATTTATATATATCAATCGATAATGATAAGTATGTTGGTCTAGATGAAGGTGTAACTATATCTTTTCAAAACGTTGAGATGGCAAGTGGAGAAGATAAAGAAAACTTATTTTTAACACCTATGCCAGATCATCCTTTACTAGGACCAATTCCACAAAAAATAAAGGTTAATCCTGTAAATGCTGCTAGAATTGGTGTTGTTACATATGAACCATGTGAAAGAGGAAAACCAGAAGAAAGAAATGTAAATTCAAACAATATTTATTCTTTCTCAAGTAATACACCTTCAATATCAAAAGATGGTGTATATAATTTTGGTGGTATAAATAATGAATATAATGCAATGATTGAATATTATAATTCAATTATGACACCAAATTATGGAAGTATTAGTCTTCCTAGAGAACAAGCTAATAGAGAAGATGAGCTTGTTTATGGAAAGAAAATTATTGAGCCTAAATTAGGATTAACTTCAAAGAAAATGGTTAAAGTTAGATTCTATATTTGGATGGAGGGCTGGGATAGCGACTGCTTCAACGCTATACTTGGTGCAAAGTCTGGATATGCAATTAAATTAACTACTGGTAATGCTTAATAAATAACTTGATTATTTTACATAAAAACAATAAAATATAAATATAAGAAAAACGATTTTATTCAAGCGTTTAAAAAGGTTATATCCTAAGATTTGGAGTGAAGTAAATATGTCAGAAGTGAATGCGGAAGTAAAACAGCCAATTAGTGCTCTTAAAATAGTAAAAATTGTAGCTAATGTTATTTTTTATTTATTAATTTTATTTATATTATTAGTTTCAATTGCAAATATTAGAGCAGGTTCAAAAGCTGATAGTATGCCAAATATTTTTGGAAAAGGTTACTTAAATGTAGCATCTGACTCAATGTCTGGCACACAAAAAGATTCATTTAATAAAGGTGATATGGTTGTTGTTACAAATTTAACTGATAATGATAGCAGACAAAAGGCTGCTAATAAATTAAAAGTTGGAGATATTGTAACATTCTATGATTCAAGTCTTAATTTAAATGGTAAAAAACTTAATACGCACAGAGTTGTATATGTTTGTGATTTTGAAGATGACGGAAAAGTTGATTGGATTTTCACAATGGGTGATAAATATGCAGAGCGTTTTATGTTATACGATAATAAGTATTCTCAAGATGCATTTGCTAAACAATATGGAGAAGGTATCAAAAATAAAGATGCTAATGTCGTTGCTAGCGTAAATGATCTAATTGAAGGCGGTAATTTACAACAATTCGATGCTAGTAAATTACGTGGTACATATGTAAAGACATTAGGCGGTGTTGGTAATTTCGCTAATACTATTCAAAAATGGGGATTATTAATTGTCGTTTTACCTTTATGCATTTTCTTAGGATTTGAAATATTCTTCTTTGTAAGAAATTTATTAGCATATAGAAAAGCTAAATATGTAGATCTTCATGGTGATGAAATCGAAGCAGAAAGATTGGCTGAAAAGGAAAGATTAAAAGCTGAGCTTCGTAAAGAATTATTAGAAGAAATGAATAATGAGAAAGAATTCAAAAATCAAATAAATAATGATAATACAATAGATGCTCAAAATGATTCAAATAAGATTAATGAAGATTAATCATTATTCAATTTAAATAATTAGATAAAAGAGGAAGCATGTATTCCTCTTTTATAATATATGGTAGAAGGGAGGATTTCTATGGTAGAATTTTCACGTTATTATATCGAGTTTTTAGGAACTTTATGGAATAACATAAGAACATTATTTACTGATTGTATAATCGGTTTTTGGGTTAGAATTTTCTATACAGATCCTAAACAATATATTAAAAATTTAAGAACGTGGGCTTGGGAAAATTCCAATTGGAAGGTTTCAGATTGGATAGCACTTGTTCTTGTAACACTTGTTAATGTTGCTTTAATAGTATTATTTATAATATGGATTATTCAATTATGCAGAAGATATTTTAGATTCCGTAAAAAAGAGGTTGAAAAGGATGACCTCGTTCAAGAGGTTGCAATTTTAAACCAAAAAGTAATTGAACTAATTGATGAAAAGAATAAAATCCTTGCCCTTCGTGTATCTCAAATAGGTGGTGGGGTTGTTGACCCTAAGGCGCGTGTTATGGAAAGAGGTACAGAACGTGAAAGTAAGAAAAATAAGAAAGTAAAAGATGTTAATTCTAGATTCTCTAAGCTTATTAGCGTTGATGAAATATATCAAGGAGAGCCAGAATATACAGTAATTAGACCTGATGATATGCTTGATTTACAAGCATTAATTGATAGATTTATCAAATTCTCTGCAAGCCAATTACATTTGTATTATTCAAAAGAAATTATCGCAAGATTCTTTGCTGGTATGGCAACAAGTAAGGTTCTAATTCTAGAAGGTATTTCAGGTACAGGTAAAACTTCATTACCTTACGCAATGGGAAAATTCTTTAATAAAGAAGCTTCAATTATTTCTGTTCAGCCTTCATGGAGAGATAGAACTGAATTATTAGGTTATTTTAATGAATTCACTAAAAAGTTTAACGAAACTGATTTCTTAAAGGCAGTATATGAAGCAGGTTATTCTGATAAACCTAATATTATAGTTCTAGACGAAATGAACCTTGCACGTATTGAATATTATTTTGCTGAATTCTTATCAGTAATGGAAATGCCTGATAAGTCTGAATGGAAAATTGATCTTGTACCTGCTCAAGATGGAGATCCTAAATTATTAATTAATGGTAAGCTATTAATTAATCAAAATTTATATTTCGTTGGTACAGCCAATAAAGACGACTCAACTTATACAATTACAGATAAGGTATATGACCGTGCATTGCCTATTGTAATCAATAATAAAGCTGATTATATTGATGCACCATATACAGATAGTGTTAATTTAACATTTGAATACCTTGATGAGCAATTTAAGAAAGCTCAAAGCGAAAAAGGTATTTCAAATAGTACAATGGAAAATTTCAAAAAAGTCGATTTATTCATTCAAGATAAATTCAAGATTGCCTTTGGTAACCGTATTATGAAGCAAATTTCATTATTCGTACCTGTATATATGGCATGTGGATTTAGCGAATTAGATGGTCTTGATTATATGTTAGCAAATAAAATCTTAAGAAAATTCGAATCTTTAAATTTAACATTCTTACAACAAGAATTAAAAGAATTAATCGAATTATTAGATAAATTATTTGGTAAGAATGCATTCAAGGTATCAATTGCATATATTCATGATTTAGAAAAGATGATTTAATAAAAAGGAGATGAGACTATGGATTTAAAAGATGATGATATGATTTTACCTAATCAAGATGAATTATCTAATGAAGACGTAGTCTCTTTTTATAATTCATTTGAAAATTTAGTAAATAGATTTAATAACAAATCTACTTTTAATGCTAATCTATCAAAGATGATTAGTTCAGGTGAAAAAGTAATTTATAATAAGACTGTTACAGAAACAAAAGAATATGAAACAACATTCTTAGATACATTAGAAGCTGCACTTCCTGCCTTTACAAAAATTGCAAAAGATCCTAAATCTTCTATTAAATATGAAGAAGATATTGTTCGTGTTGAAAAAGCTAGAAAAATAAGTGCTGAAAGCATTAGACATTTAGCAAGTCACAGTCAAAATGTAAGAGAAATAAAAGGAGATAATGTTATTCCTTCTAAGATTCTAACTAATTTTGCTGATGAAGACTTAGCTATTTATGAGAATAGATTGTATAAAACTTTAGTTAATAATATTGTGAGATTCTTAACTAGACGCGAACAATTATTAAGTGAAAATTTAGAATCAAGTAGAGTAGATGAAATAAATTATACTAACAATTTAAAATTTGATGAATCAAATCAAATTGATATTGCATTATCTATTAGAGTAAAGAAAGCTCTTGATGATGAAATTGCGATAAGTAGAGAAATCTTAAAAAGAACTCAAGACTTATTACTTGCCTATAAAGGTCTTAAGAGTACACCTTTTTTAAAAGGATTGCAAAATGCTAAAGATGTATTTCCTCCTATTATGAAGACAAATATTATTCTTCATAACCCTGAATTTAAGATTGTATATAATACATGGGTATTTATGGAACGTTATTCATCTTTATCATTTGATGTAAATGTTAAAGATGATGATTACAACAAAGATACATCTATTGAATCTGATTTAAATAATATATCATTAGCATTATTTAATACTCTTTTATATCATAGAAATAATTCTGTTGAAATTGAAAGAAGTAATGATTTAATAAAAAATACTAATGTTTCATTCAATAAAATAAGAAACACAGATTTTGATATTAAACCAGGGAATGTAGATGTAGATGATTATACATATTCTGAATTATTTTTAAGTAAAGCCAGCCAATATTTTGAAGATGAT
>Ga0247611_10003160_pt1 | contig 24947 bp, 22 predicted proteins | sample 177DNAGHGhighgp2_FD_192422 | JGI IMG/M metagenome (GOLD analysis project Ga0247611, IMG submission 192422) | Sheep rumen microbial communities from Palmerston North, Manawatu-Wanganui, New Zealand - 1770 DNA GHGhigh gp2 | ecosystem: Host-associated > Mammals > Digestive system > Stomach > Rumen... | reverse complement strand
TATTTAGCGTAGTTAAAAAGGTGCGTTTTTATAAGCACGGGAGTGGGACAGTCCAAACTCTCGCAGATATCTTTAACGTAGTCGAAAAACTTAGAATAATCGGTAAGTCCTTCGCGCTCGTAAACGTATTGCTTTACGATTTTACCGTTTTTAACGAGTTTTGCCCATATTCTTATCATACAAACACACCCTTTTTGCATATTGTATCATAAACAATCGTAAAAAAGCAACTTATGTAATTGACAAAACTTGCCGAAGAGTATAAAATAAATATATAACGCTAAAATGGAGATAGTATCTTTACAAAAAGATACTACCGTTCGTGAAGATAAAATTCAGGGGTGGTTTATGAGCGGAATTTGCGATAAAGTACTCGGACTGTTGTGTGAAAACGCACGGTATTCCTTTGCCGAAATGGCGGATATTTTAGGAGAAAGCGAGTTAAACGTTAAAAAAGCGGTCGAAGAACTTGAAAAATCCAAGACCGTCGTAAAGTACGCCGCCATTTTAAATACCGACGCTTTGCAAAAGCGTAAGGTTCAGGCGCTCATCGAAGTAAAGGTCGCACCGCAGAAACTCAAAGGTTTCGAGTCCTGCGCGGAAGCGATATGCAATTTTTCGGAAGTACAGAGTCTGTATCTTATGAGCGGCGGTTTCGATCTTGCCGTGTTCGTAGAAGGCGACGATATAGGCGCTATTGCGAAATTCGTGGCGGAAAGGTTGTCCGTTTTAGACGGCATAGTGGGCGTCGCCACGCATTTCATACTTAAAAAATACAAAATCGAAGGACAGATCACCCGTCCCGATCAACGTAATAAGAGAGAAATTATACAGGCATGAGAGAGTTTGTATCGGAACGGGCAAAACGCGTTAAACCGTCGGGCATCCGCAAATTTTTCGATTTGGCTGCGGGGCGGAAAGACGTTATATCGTTGGGTGTCGGCGAACCGGATTTCATTACCCCTTGGTATATCCGCGACGCGGGTATAGACGCGCTTAAACGCGGGTTTACGCAATACACTTCCAACAAAGGACTTGTTGAACTTCGTGCGGAGATTTCCGAATATCTTAAAGACCGTTTTAACGTTTCGTTCGATAAAGACGAAATAGTGATAACGATGGGTGCGAGCGAAGCGATAGACATTTCTCTTCGCGCCGTGGTGGACGCGGGCGACGAAATTCTTATTCCCGACCCCAGTTACGTGTCTTACGGACCTATCGTGGAACTTACGGGCGGTAAACCCGTTGCAGTGCCGACTTCGGGCGAGAACGGGTTTAAATTGACGCCGGAAAATCTTGAAAAAGTAATTACGCCCAAAACCAAAGCGCTTATATTTCCTTACCCCAACAACCCCACGGGCGGGATAATGGAAAAGGAATATATCGAAAAAATAATTCCGATAATCTTAAAGCACGACCTTTTGGTTATTTCCGACGAGATTTACGCAGAACTTACTTACGGCGGAAATCATTGTTCGATAGCGTCTTTTCCGGAACTTAGCGGGAGAGTGGTGTTGATCGGCGGGTTTTCGAAGGCGTTCGCTATGACGGGCTGGCGTATAGGATTTGTCTGCGCGCCGAACGATATATCCAAGGCGATGCTTAAAATCCACCAGTACGCGGCTATCTGCGCGCCTATCTTTTCGCAACACGCCGCGCTTGCCGCTTTGCAACTCGGGAAAAACGACGGATTTTCTTCCGTATGCGAGATGCGCGACGAATACGATAAGAGAAGGCGTTTTATGCTCGGTGCGTTCAAGCGCATGGGGCTTGATTGTTTCGAGCCGAAAGGGTCTTTTTACGTATTCCCGTGCGTTAAAAACACGCATCTCACGGGCGAAGAGTTCGCCACTCGGCTGTTAGAAGAGAAGTCCGTGGCGGTAGTTCCGGGGATAGCGTTCGGCGAGTTCGGAAAGGATTACATACGTTGTTCTTACGCGTATTCTATGGACGCGCTTAAAAAGGCTACGGAAAAAATAGCGGAGTTCGTGGCGGGACTCAAAAAGTAAGCCCGATGCCGAAGATTTAAAGGCTAAAAGGCTTTTTACCGAAAGAAACGAAACCTTGGCTTCAAGCCAAAGTTATAAGGAGAAAACATGGACAAAATAATTATTGTGGGAGCAGGTCTTTCCGGTGCTACTATCGCGAGGCTTTTCGCCGACAGCGGTAAGGATGTTACGGTGGTGGACAAACGCGCCACAATAGGCGGCAACGCTTACGATTTCGTGGATAAAAACGGTATTACGGTTCAGCCTTACGGTCCGCACATTTTCCATACCAAGGAAAAAGAAGTGTTTGACTTTTTATCCAAGTTTACCGAGTGGAACGTTTACGAACACAAGGTTTTAGCGAACCTTAAAGGCAAACTCGTTCCCGTTCCGTTCAATCTGACGTCGCTTTTCGCGTGTTTCCCGAAGGCGAAAGCGGAAAGGATATACAATATTCTGACGACGGAAGTGGGATTTGATAAAAAAGTTCCGATTTTGCAATTGAAAGAACATAAAAACGCGGAGATTCGCGAATTTGCTGACTACGTTTACAACAATATTTTCTATAAATACACCAAAAAACAATGGAAAATGAAGCCCGAAGATCTGGGCGAAGCGGTAATGAGCAGAGTGCCCGTTTACGTTTCTTACGAAGACAGGTATTTTACCGACGATTATCAATTTATGCCGAAGAAAGGCTTTACGGAAATGATAACGAATATGCTTCGCCACCCGCATATACGCTTAAAACTCAACACCGACGCGGATAAGATTATTTCTTTCGAGAACGGTGAAATTTATTTTGAAGGCAAAAAGTTCGACGGTATAGTCGTTTATACGGGCAGGGTGGAAGAGATTTTCGGCTATAAGTTCGGCGCGTTGCCTTACAGGACGCTTAAATTCAAATTCAAAACGCTTAACCGTTCGTCTTTCCAGAAGGCGGCGGTGGTCAATTACACGACCAGCCATAAGTTCACCCGCATAACGGAGTTTACGAAGTTTACCTGCGACAAAAAGGATAAAACGGTTATAGTAAAAGAATATTCCAAAAAGTGCAAAAAAGGCGATATGCCGTATTATCCCGTTCCGACGGAGAAAAATTACAAACTCTACGATGCGTATGCAAACGAAGCGGCAAAATACAAAAAACTGTATCTTTTGGGACGGCTTGCGAACTATAAGTACATAAATATGGATATTGCGGTCTATAACGCGATGAAATTGTTTGAAAAGATTTCCGAAGATAACGTTTTTACGGAAGAATAGAAAATTAAAAACAAAAAACCCCCCGCGCGATTTTATATCGCGCGGGGGGTTTTTTGTTTTTTGCAAACTTTTTCAAATCTCTTCGCTTATTGCGGCGACGGGACAACTTGCCATCGCGTTTTGTACTTCGTCGTACGTTGCCACGGTCGTTTCAGCGACGACCGTGGCTTTTCCATCGTCGTCGATTTTGAAAACTTCGGGGCAGATGCTTTCGCACAGACCGCAACCTATGCAATCGTCCTTATGCACTTTTGCTCTCATAACCGTTCACCTCCGTATTCGATTTTTATATTATTTTAACATATATTCCGCTTTTTGTCTGCATAATTTAAAAATTCACCGCAATATAAGTCGCGCGGCACGACGTAAAAATATTATTTTGTTGCAAAATTTTATTACGTGTGTTATTATATATTCAATTGATATTTGAAAGGGGAAAAATATGGATGTATCTGAAATTATCGCGCATTACGATATAAACGGGGAAAATATTGTGTGCGATCCGTACGGCGCGGGGCATATAAATTCGACGATGCTTTTGACTTGTTCGGGTAAAAACGCAGGAAAATACGTTTTGCAATGTATAAACGATAAAGTGTTTAAAGTTGAAGAACTTATGCACAATATAACTCTCGTTACCGAATTTATAAGGTCGAAAATCTTGAAACGCGGCGGAAATCCGGATAAAGAGTGTCTTACCGTCGTTTTGACAAAGAACGGGCAATCGTTTGTTCACGTGTCGGACGGCTATTACCGCATTTATAAATTCATAAACGGAATTTCTTATCAGGTCGTCGAAAAAGCGGAAGATTTTAAAAGGTGTGCGCAGGCGTTCGGCGGTTTTGCGAACTTGCTTGCTGATTTTGACGCTACGCAACTTTATGAAGTAATACCAAAGTTTCACGATACGGGAAAGCGTTTCCGTGATTTTATGAATTCGCTGGGAAAAAACGAGAGCGGCAGAGCCAAGAACGTGCAAAAGGAAATAGATTTCGTGTTGCAAAGAAGCGGATATTGCAACGGTATCACTTCTCTTTTAAGTAGCGGCGAAATACCCGTTCGCGTAACGCATAACGACACCAAGTTAAACAACGTTTTATTCGATAAAAAGACGAATAAATGTATTGCGGTCATAGATTTCGATACCGTAATGCCCGGAAGTTTGTGTTACGATTTCGGCGACGCGATACGTTTCGGTTGCAACACTTCGACCGAAGATGATACCAACCTTTCTAGAGTAAATTTCGATATAAATCTTTTCAGAGCTTTTGCGGAAGGTTATCTCGGTTCGGTAGGAAACGGGATAACGCAAGCGGAAAAGGACAGCCTTGCGTTCAGTTCGGTTTTAATGACTTACGAGTGCGGGATGCGTTTCTTGGGCGACTATATCGACGGCGACAAGTATTTTAAGACCGCGCGCGAAAGCCATAATCTCGACAGAGCGAGAACGCAGTTCAAACTTATAGAAGATATGGAAAAAGTTCTTCCCGAAATGGAGAAGATCGTGGAAGACGCGGCCAAACGGCGGTCAACGCGGTTTTAGCGTTCGGGTTTCGGGGGCTTGTTTTTTATGAATAACGGTCATATTTTATCGGTTTTATCGGGAATCGGACGTCGCTTTTTCGCGGCGTTTTTTACCTTGTCGGCGGTTTTGGCGTTCACGGCGGCTGGTTTTTTTGCGGGAAGAACGGAAACGGCAAGCGCTATCGACTATACCGACCCTACGGGGCGCGGCATAGGTTTTGCGTCCGTGCTTTACGACGGTTCTAACGGACTGCCGACTTCGGAAGCGAACGCTATCGTTCAATCGGATAACGGGCTTATATGGATAGGTAGTTACAGCGGGCTTATCCGATACGACGGAAACGAATTTTACCGTTACGACTCGTCGACGGGGATAGCCAGCGTTATGAGTCTTTTCGTCGATTCCGAAGACAGGCTTTGGGTGGGAACGAACGACAGCGGCGTCGCCGTTCTCCACGACGAAGAATTTAAGTTTTACAACGGGAAAGACGGGTTGGATTCTCTGTCCGTACGTTCTATTGCGGAAGATAACGAAGGCAATATTTTTATCGCCACCACGAGCGGGATAGCCTATATAGATTCCGACGGGACGTTGCACGTCATAAACTCTCCGCAGGTGGATAACGAATACGTGTGCGAATTGTATTCCACGGGCGACGTTATTTACGGTATAACTAATAACTACGGCTTTTTTACGGTGGAAAACCGTAACGTAACCGCTTTTTACGGTACGGCGGAAACGGGGGATAAGAAAGTGAACACCGTTTACCCCGATCCCGAACCGCAGAAAAAAGGCTTTATCTATCTCGGAACGGACGGTTCGGAATTGTATTACGTTGACCTTAACGATAATTTTAACGTAGTGGGTTCTTATACGGTGGAAAACGCCGATCCGGAGTCCAGACTCGAATGTGTCAACTCTATTCGCCGCATAAACGGTTTGCTTTGGATCTGCGCCGATAACGGCGTGGGATACTTCGACGAAAATATGACTTTCGTTAAACTTTCGGACGTGCCCCTTAACAATTCCGTCGATCATTTGGTAGAAGATTTCGAAGGCAACCTTTGGTTCAGTTCTTCGAGACAGGGCGTTATGAAAATCGTCGAAAACCGCTTTATCGATATTTCAAAAATGGCGGGATACGACAAATTCGTCGCGAACAGCACCTATAAATACGGCGAAGACCTTTATATCGCGACAGATGAAGGACTGCGCGTTCTCGATTCTTCGTATGCGGCAAAAAACAACAAGGCGACCGAGAATTTGACGGGTAAAAGAATCCGCTGTATAAAAAAGGACGCGTCGGACAATCTCTGGTTTTGCCATTACGGCAACGAAGGCGAACTCGTAAGATACGATCCGCAAAACGACGAATATTTCGTTTTTAATACGGATAACGGACTCGTTTCCAACAAAGTCCGTATGTTAAAGGAATTGTCCGACGGCAGAATAGCGGTGGCGACCGGCGGCGGCGTGAATATTATTTCGGGCGACAGCGTGATTTCTACCTATAATAAAAGTAACGGAATAAGCAATCTCGAAATTCTCTGCATAGAAGAAATGGCCGACGGCAGACTCATGTTCGGCAGCGACGGCGGCGGCATCTACATAGCGGACGGCACGAAGGTTTCGCAACTCGGCATAGCCCAAGGGCTTAAATCGGAAGTGATTTTGCGCATCAAGAAAGACGCCAAAGAAGAACTGTACTGGATAATCACGAGTAATTCGGTGGCGTACTACAAAGACGGAGAGATCACTACCGTTAAGAATATGCCGTATTCGAATAACTTCGATTTGTTTTTCGACAGATACGACAGACTTTGGATTTTAAGCAGCAACGGTATTTACGTTATAAACAGGGAAGAACTGTTGCGGGACGAACGCATATCTTTCGTTCACTACGATATGGACGGCGGTCTGCCGGGGATTGCCACCGCAAATTCTTACAGTTATATAGACGTAGACGGCACTCTTTACGTTGCCGCGTCCACGGGTATTTACAGCGTTAATATTAACGAAGAAAAGGAAAACGTAAGCAACGTAAAACTTTCCGTTCCGTATATCTCTCTGGACGATAAAACGGTATGGATTCACGGGGACGAAATACGCGTGCCCGCCGACTGTAAGCGTATAAACATCTACGCCAACGCGTTCACCTATTCGCTGGCAGATCCCCACGTTATGTATTATCTCGAAGGGTTTGACGACGCGCCCGTTTATACCACCAAAAGCAATATGTCTTACGCGAGTTATACTAACTTAAAAGGCGGAACGTACCGTTTTCACATTTCGATATTAGACAGCGTTACGGGTCGCGAAGAAAAGTCTTTCGTGCTGACGATAGTAAAGGATACGGCGCTGTACGAACGGCCGTGGTTTATAGGTATGTGCGGGCTTTTCGGGGTGCTTTTAATATTCGGCGCGGTTATGCTTATTTATCGCCGCAAAACCGTGAAACTTCTGAAAGACAGGGAAGAAAACCGCAAACTCATCAACGAAATGACGCAGGTCTTTTCAAGTTGTATAGATATGAAGGACGCCTATACCAACGGGCATTCCGCTCGCGTTGCCAAATACACGGCAATGTTCGCGAAACGTCTCGGCAAGTCGGACGAAGAAGTCGAACGGGTGTATAATATCGCGCTTTTGCACGATATAGGCAAGATAAGTATTCCCGATAACATACTCAATAAGCCGGGGCGGCTGGACGACGCGGAATTCGCGATAATGAAAAGCCACTCTTCCCGCGGGTACGAAATTCTGAAAAACATAACCATCGCACCGGGGATCGCGCTCGGCGCGGGGTATCACCACGAAAAATACGACGGCACGGGTTATCCGTCGGGGTTAAAGGGGGAAGAAATACCGGAAGTCGCGCAGATAATCGCCGTTGCGGACGCTTTCGACGCGATGTATTCCACCCGTCCTTACCGCAGGCAACTGCCGCTCGAAGCGGTTATCGCGGAAATAAAGCGCTGTTCCGGCACGCAGTTCAATCCCAAAGTCGTGCAGGCGTTTTTATCGCTTGCGGAAGAGGGTGCGTTCGATAACGTCGGCGAAGCGGTTGCGGATAAGTCAGCCGAAAACGGTAATGCGGATAGCGGCGCGCAAAACGTAAAACCGCAAGGCGTAAAGGACGATAATGCGGGCGATAATGCTGACGGCAAAACGGGCGGCGACGGCAAGGACGCGCCGAAAGAAGGCAAGTAATTCACAGGTCGGAAATTCAATCGAAAGCCGCCCGCCCCGAAACGGGGCGGGCGGCAAGTTTTAAATATTTTTCCGTTTTAATACTTTTTACGCGTCTATATCGTTTATAACGTGGAAATTGTACTGCGGAAAGACTACCGACAGTTCCTTTTTGATCTGTTCCGTTTCTTCATGCATATCGGGTGTGGAAAAGTCTAAAATTACGTCCACGCTTACCGTTTTCGTTTCCTTATTGAGATAAAAGCCGTGAACTTGCAACACGCTTTCGTGCGTCGAGATAAGGCTTATTACGCGCGATTTCAGCGCCCGTATCTCTTCGTCTTTCGTATTCATAGAGTAAATGCCTATACCCGCCATTATAACCCCGTGTTTAGCGTAAACCGCGGCGGAAATGCGGCGTTCCATTTCGTCTATTTCGTCCGCGGTCATATAGTCGGGGATTTCGACGTGTACGGACGCGACCAGCGTTTTAGGGCCGTAACTGTGAATAATAAGGTCGTAAGCACCGTGTACGCATTCGTCTTCGCAGATCGTCTTTTTGATTGCGGAAACGAGTTCACGGTCGGCACGGTGTCCGACTATATCGTCAAGCGTTTCTTTCAGCATTGAAAATCCCGCTTTTATAATGAATAACGAGATAAGCACGCCGACGTAGGCTTCAAGGCTTACGCCGCCGTCCGTCGCTACGAACACTATCGCCGAAGCGAGTACCGACGCGGAAAGTACGGCGTCGAAAAGCGCGTCCGTCCCCGACGCTTTCAAAGCGGACGAGTCCACTCTTTTCCCGACCGTTTTGAAATACAGCCCCAGCACTATTTTTACCGCTATCGCCACGCCGATAATTATAAGCGAAAGAGTAGTATAGTCGGGATTTTCGGGATTGACGATTTTTTTGACCGATTCTACGCCGGCGGTAATGCCCGCGTAGATAACGAGCGCGGCGACTATCATCGCGCTTATGTATTCCACTCTGCCGTGTCCTAACGGGTGCTTTTTATCGGGTTTTCTGCCCGCTAAAAAGTTGCCTATCATAGTAACCAGCGAAGAAAGCGCGTCGGACAGGTTGTTCAATGCGTCTAAAATTACGGCGATGGAGTTGGAAATTATACCCACCGCGGCTTTAAAGCCCACAAGCAGAAGATTAGTAATAATTCCTATAAAACTCGTTTTTGCGATCGCCCTTTCGCGCGAAGTTTGTTTTTCGATACCTTTTTCAGACATACTCGTTTACCGCCCCGTATAAAACAATCGGTTGAGATATATTTTAGCACTTTTTTATATTAAACGCAACAGCGGAAATGCAATTCGCTATTGACAACCCGACTTTTATATTGTAAAATATTACTGAAAGAACCGTGGATACGGCAAAATTATAGGAGAAGATTATGGTTATAACGATAGGCAGAGAATTCGGCAGCGGCGGCAGAGAACTCGGCAGGCTTTTGGCGGAAGAACTCGATATAGATTATTACGATAAAGAGATAATAACCGAAATCGCCAAGCACACCGAACTTTCGGAACAGTACATAAAACAGGTCGTCGAAAAGAACCCGCACGAACTTTTTCCGATATCTGTGGCGCACACTTTTTCGTATATAGACGCGCAGTCGCTTCAAATCACGCGTATGATTTTTATGGAGCAGGAAAAAGTCATAAAGGAAATGGCAAAGGCGTCGGACTGCGTTATCGTGGGGCGTTGCGCCGACTACATTTTGCAGGATTTCAAGCCGTTTAAGATCTTCGTGTACGCCGATATGGACAGTAAGGTGGAAAGATGCTTAAAGCGCAACGAAAAAGCGGAAGATATGCCGCGTAAAAAACTTATCAAAAAGATAAAGTCGATTGATAAGAACAGAGCGAGATATTATAATTACTATACGGGGCAGAAGTGGGGAGATATATTAAATTACGATATCTGTATAAACACTACGAATAAGGACTTAAAGGCGCTCGCTCCTAATCTTGCGAAAATGATAAAAGAATAAAATATTTATTTAAAATAAAAAAGCAGGTTGTTGAGTTTTTCGCAACCTGCTTTTTTATTTGTTTTCCGTCATTGCGAGCCCGTGGGGCGTGGCAATCTCTTTTTTTTCGCTTTGACTTTTAAGCCCTTCCGCAAAGGTGATAAAATAATTTTTCCGTTTTTCGTCCAAAGAGCGGTAAATTTTTAAAATCCGTTCTTCGTCTTGCGTGATATAGTTTTGTACGATACCGTCGCTCTCGTCGGTATTTAGTCCCAGCGCCCGCTTAATTGCGTTCACCGTGTCGATAGTGGGGTTTTTGGTCTTCCCGCATAACACGCTTTTTATCGTGGCAAGCGGTACGCCCGATAATTCGCTTAACCTTTGATAGGTTATTTTTTTATCTTTAAGCGTTTTTTTGATATTCTCTATATCCATACTTTAATTTTACCTTATAAAGTATATTATTCTCAACTTTTTCGGATTTTTCCCTTGACAAGTATAAATTTTAAGACTATAATAAACGCATAAAAGTATATAATTTTATACTAAAATATAAAAAAGTGTAAAAAAATAGACGATTTAAGTAATAAATGGCGCAAATTTCAAAGAACCCGTTAATTTCGGTAATTATCCCTTGTTATAATGCGGAAAAATTTTTACCTATTGTTTTCAAATGTTTTGATAAGCAGACTTACAGGGATTTTCATTTGATTTTTATAGACGACGGGAGTACCGACGGTACGCTTCGCATACTTAAAGAATATTGTAAAAATAACCCTGCGCATACGTTGATAGTCGGTAAAAACCAAGGCGCGGCTTCCGCGCGCAATTTAGGGCTAAAAGAAATCAAGGGCGAATTGTTTACCTTTTGCGACGTCGACGATATAATAACTGACAATCATTTGGAACTCGGCGTAAAATATATAGTAAAAGAAAACGCGGATATGGCTGTATGTAAAGTTAAGCGTATAGCGGGCGCAAGGACGGGGAAATTTAATTTTGACAAAACGCCGAGAGCGAAAAAATTAAAGAGTTTCGATAACGGTAGCGCGATAGAGCAATATTTTTCACAAGAGATATTCGATTTTCTTTTAATGAATAAAATTTACCGAACGGAGGTTTTATTGAAAAGCGGCGCAAGATTTTTAGACGACACAAGGTACGGAGAAGAGGCTTATTTTATGTTTAAATATCTTTCGTTTTCGGATAAAACGGTATATTACGGGGCTGAAACTTACGTTTACGTTCAACATAAGACCAGCCTTATGCACAGTAAATTCAACGAAAGCAGGCTTGATATTTATACGAATTTAACGGCGGTAATACGCGAAATAAAAAGGGAAGGAAACCATATTTCCGTTCTGCCTTACGTTAAAGTTATGCGCGCGGGGTATTCGGTCGGACTTCTGCATTTCATTTTGCATAGCGATTACAGAGATAAGTTTGTTATAGAGAGAATAAAGAATTATCTTAAAAAAGACGTAAAAAGTCTTAACAAGTGCAAAAAAGTGGCGTTTTATAAAAAAATGTTTCTGCCGATTTGCGTATTAGCGTCGAGAATGGTTTTCTAGCGTGGTGATTTATGAATTTAGGGTTGAACGAAAAATACAAATATATAAATTTCTTGGTGGAACTGAAAGAGAAACGCCTTAAAAATTTCGAGCAGGCATTGTTGTCTGCGGAACTTCTTTATGAAAACTATAAGAGTGTCGAAAATAAAGACGCACGGTTTATCGAAAGTTTAATAAAAGAAATTCACGATTGTAAAAAAGCAATAAAAGACTTAAACGAAGAAATTCGGTTACTGATGACCGAGTCAACCAGAACCGTACATCAATAAGTTTGACAAAAAGGTATTATTTGTAATATTATATTCCTATATAAAAGGGGTTTTTATGGCGGAGTGGCTGAATAATACTTTTTACGGATTCGATAACGGCGTATTCAACGCCTTTCACGATTTGGCGGTAGCGGCAGGCGGGTTTTTTACGCCGCTTTTTAAGGCGGTGTCGGTAATAGGCGAAAAGGGCATTATCTTTTTCGTGCTGGCGATTGTTTTAATGCTTTTTGCTAAAACCCGTAAAAGCGGCGTATGTATGTTCGGGGCGCTCTGTGTCGGCGCGATAATCACGAGCCTTATATTAAAGAACGTAATCGCGCGGGTAAGACCGTACGACGCAGGGTATAGAGAGTTCTGGGAATTCGTCGGGGGGGCGCAATCGGACAGTTACTGTTTCCCGTCGGGGCACACGACTATGATAACGGCGGCGATGACGGCTATGTTTATCTGCTTTAACAAAAAATGGTCTTGGGCAGGCTTTTTCGGGGTGTTGTTAATGGGCGTTTCGCGCGTGTATTTAATAGCGCATTACGCGACGGACGTTGTCGGCGGCATTATCGTAGGCGCGGTATCCGCAGTAATAGCGTATTTTATCACGAAATTGATATTCTTCCTTTTAGAAAAGTACAAGGACAAAAAATTCTGCGCGTGGTGCTTGAATTTCGATATAAGGTCGTGTTTCAAGAAAAAATCGGACGCCGAAAACGAAAGCCGAGAAAAATAAAAACGGTTATTAAAATTTACGGGCGGCAATCACAGATTGCCGCCCGTAAAACAATTTAAATTAAAATCAGAAAGTTAGTTTTTCGTTATAAAACTCTTCGTAACGGTTTACCCAAAGTTCGTGATTTTTTTCGCGCATTTTTTCGGCGTTTTCCTTTTCCGAAAGATTTTCGTCGGGATAGATAGCGGGGAAAAAGTGTATATAATATTCCTGAACGGGAAAACCGTCGTCGTCTGAAAATTCGCTGTCTTTCATACAGATAAAGGCGGGTAAAACGGGCGCGTTATTGCGCGCGGCAAGCCTGAACGCGCCTATCTGCATCGGACGGGGCTTACGGTAATTGAACCACATTGCCTGTTCGGGGTAGATAAGTATCTTTTCGCCGCGATTTAAAAGCGTTTTTACGCCCGCGTAAAACTTTTTCATTGTTTCAAAGTCCGAACTTAAAGGCAAAGTGTTCGCATGGCGCATCATAAGTCTTATAGGACCTTTGAAGTTGTTGTAATTGCCTTCCTTTATGACCTTATATAAATACTGTCTTTTGCGGAATACGGGTATAAGCGCCCTGTACACCGCGTAATTGTCGCGGATATTAAAGTGATTGCAGGTTACTATCGCACCTTGCTTTACCGCCGCCGCGTTTTCTAGTCCCGTTATCTCTTTTATGATAAATTTATTCTTTTTTATCATACTCTCGAAAAACGCTCTGCCCATAAAGTTGGCAAATCGGGTCAGTATTTTACTCGAAAGTTTTTTATTTACGTAATCCACGTCTTTTGGGCGGATAATTTTAGTAGGGGGGTCGTCTTCCACGTCGTCGTTGAACCGTCCCGCCTTTTCGTACTCGTTTATTCTGGCTATAACTTTTAATCTTTCTTCGGATTTTTCCATATTTTAACCGCGTTGCTTGTCGAACCACAGTTTTTTGAACGTGCGGTCGCTGTGATAAATGTTTTCTATCGCTTTTACAAGACCGTTAAACATTTCTTCGCCCTTGTGTCTGTCCTCTTGGGTATAATTTTTAAAGCCTTGTAAAATGTAGTCGTAAAACTCGCTCTTTTTAGCGTATTCCCAAAAATATTCGCCGTTTATGGTATTAGAATTGAACCACGGTTTATCCGCAAGCGCATAATGCACCAGATTCAGGTCGCCTTCGGGAGGTTCGGGGAAACTGTGTTTATTCCAGCCCGTAGGAAGATATTTGACACGCCCGTGGCAGATAACGTTTATGTATTCCTGATCGGGGGCAAGGCAGTCGAAATTATACGTGGTCAGCATATCCAAAAATCTTTTCTGTACGCCGAATTTGCGGAATTCTTTTAAATTCATAAGCATTACGCCCGAATTGAAATATGTGTAATAAGGTATGCCGATAATCTCTTCTACGTAGTTAGTGAACATCGGCGCTCTCGAAGTATTCTGCTCGTATGCTGCGCCTACTAAATTGTCGCCTATATCTATATCGTACAACTTCGCTATATCGGTCAGAAGTATCACGTCGCAGTCGAGATAAATCGCCTTGTCGTATTCGGGGAAAGCGCTTTCGATAAACAGACGGTAGTACGCCGCAAGCGAGAAGTAAAACATTTCCGGTAAAGTGCTTTTTATGGGTTCTAAAATATCCTTTACGTCGAAAAATTTTATTTTTACGTTATCTTTCGCGTGTTTTAAGAGTTTTTTCCGGTTTTTTTCCGAAACGTCGGTTTTAAGTACCGTTATCTCGTAGTCGTTTTCCTTTGAAGCGTTTTCGATTATTGAAATGATCGCGACGTCAAGGTAAGGAACGTATCTGTCGTTGCAGGAAAAAAATATCGGTACGGTTTTTCTCATTAAATTCTCCTTTGTACGTATAAACCGATACTTTTCAGTTTATATTATCATTATAATAGCAAATAAATCTAAACTGTATCTAAACTCTAATTATATTTTAAAAGAGAAAATACGGTAAGGGATAAATAAACTTGCGCCGCTTCGTTTAGAACGTAAAAAAGGACTCGATCAAACCTTTCGTGGTTCAACCGAGTCCTTTATGGTGCTCCATCAGGGACTCGAACCCTGGACACCCTGATTAAGAGTCAGGTGCTCTACCAACTGAGCTAATGGAACATTTTAGCAAGCGTAAACGCTTACGAAAAATAGGGCTCCCAAAAAAGATTTGCATAGCAAAGATTTTTTGGGAAAAGGAGAAGCAGGCTGAAAGGTCTTGCCGTTTGCGTCTTACGCAGACGGCAGACAAAAAGCCTTGCTCTAACGTGGTGGTCCATCGGGGATTCGAACCCCGGACACCGTGATTAAAAGTCACGTGCTCTACCACCTGAGCTAATGGGCCATAATTATTTAATTTTTTTTGGCAGGGGTGGCAGGATTTGAACCTACGAATGCCGGAATCAAAATCCGGTGCCTTAACCACTTGGCTACACCCCTATATTAAGGGTCGGATTTTTTGCATCGGTTCTCTCCGCAAGTACCCTACCCAAAAATCAAAACGCGAAACACGCTTTGATTCAAGTTGCGTATGGGTATGGGAAGCATCTCCGCAAACTGTGTTTGCTACGATGGTCTTTGCCCGTCAAAGACAGTCCGTCAAATGACGACCGTCCCTGTGTTCTCTCCGCAAGTACCCTACCCAAAAATCAAAACGCGAAAGCGTTTTTATTTTTGGGGCGGGTGATGGGAATCGAACCCACGACCTCAAGGACCACAATCTTGCGCTCTAACCAACTGAGCTACGCCCGCCGTAATGGTGCGCCTGAAGGGATTCGAACCCCTGACACCCGGCTTAGAAGGCCGGTGCTCTATCCAACTGAGCTACAGGTGCATACACCCTTCTGTTCGTCTTATCCCGTGCTCTCTCCGCAAGTACTCGCTCCACACGGCAAATCGAGCAAAGTTCGATTTGCCGTGTGGAGCGGGTGATGGGAATCGGACCCACGCGGCCAGCTTGGAAGGCTGGAATTCTACCATTGAACTACACCCGCAAGCGGTCTTTCAAATAAGACGCTTATAAATTGTATCAAAATGTGATTTTAATGTCAACTGTTTATAATTCTTTTTTTAAAAAATCTTTTTATCTCCGCTTAATATTCCGAATAAATTACCAAAAACTTTGACAATCGCAGACGTATACAATATAATATTAAATATAAACGAATAAACAGGTGGGTAGACAATGTATAAAGATTTATACGAAGAGTGGATAGGTTGCGATAAACTAAAACCTGCGGAAAGACAGGAACTTGAACTTATCAAAGACAAAGAAGACGAGATAGAGTACCGTTTCGGGAAAGATCTCGAATTCGGTACGGCGGGTATGCGCGGCATTATCGGTATGGGCACTAATATGATGAACGTTTACACTGTTAAACGCGCTTCGCAAGGTCTTGCCGAATATATTAAAAAGCGCGGACCGATAGCCAAAATGCGCGGCGTAGTGATTTCTTACGACACCCGCAGATTTTCGCGCGAATTCGCTTCCGCCGCCGCGGTCGTACTCGCTTCTAACAGAATAAAGGTATATCTGTTTGAACAAGTGCACCCCGTTCCTATGCTATCCTTTGCCGTGCGAGAACTTAACTGTGTGGCGGGCATAATGATAACCGCAAGTCATAACCCCAAGGAATACAACGGTTACAAGGTATATGGCGCGGACGGCGCTCAAATGTCTCCGGAAACGACGGCGAAAGTCGTTAAATACATAGAAAACATAAAATCACCTTTGTCGGATAAAATAAAATATTCCAAAAAATTAGCGTTAAAGTACGTAAAATTCACGGGTAAAAAATTAGATAAAGCGTATTACTCGAAAATCACCGAATTAGTGCTTTCGCCGAAGGAAATACAGGAAGTCGGCGCTGACATCAAACTCGTATATACGCCGGTACACGGCAGCGGGTTTATTCCCGTAACGACCGTGCTTAAAAAACTCGGTATAAAAGCGTCGATAGTAGCCGAGCAGGAGGTTGAAGACCCTGAGTTTTCCACCGTAGAAGTGCCTAATCCCGAATACAAGGAAACGTTATCGCTCGCCATTTCGCAGGCGAACGCCGAAGGTGCGGACGTGGTGTTCGGAACCGACCCCGATTGCGACAGACTCGGCGTTGCAATACGTAACGATAAAGGCGAATTCGTTGCGCTTACGGGCAATCAGACGGGCGTTCTTCTTCTCGACTATATTCTCGGAAGACTCAAAGAAAAGGGCGAACTCAATAAAAAGTGTTTCGTTGTAAAATCGTTCGTAACGACGAGTCTTGCGCGGCTTATAGCAGACGATTATAAAGTTGAAATGATGGACGTACCCGTCGGCTTTAAGTTTATAGGCGAAAAGATAAAGAAGTTCGACGATACGGGCAAACGCCGTTTCATATTCGGGTTTGAAGAAAGTTGCGGATATCTTCGCGGCACGCACGCAAGGGATAAGGACGCCGTGGTCGCGAGTATGTTGTTTGCCGAAATGGTGTGTTATTACACCGCGCACGGCGTTAAAGTGTACGACAGATTGCAGGAAATATACGCTAAATACGGTTACGTTTGCGATAAGAGCGTGAGTACCGTTTACGGCGGACTTAACGCGATGAAAGAGATGAACGCCGTCGTCGACGATATGAAACACAAGAAAATAAAGAAAGTCGGCGGCGTAAAGGTAGTGGCGAAACGCGATTATTCGACTCTCATGCGCACGGAAGGGGACAAGGTAACGAAGATCAACTGTTCGCCGGTAAACGCTGTGTATTACGAACTTGAAGGCGGCGGATTTATATGCGTGCGCCCGTCCGGAACGGAACCGAAACTCAAAGTTTACTATTCGGTAACGGGCAAGGACAGAAAGGCTGCGGAAGCGACTTTCGACGCGGTAAAACGGGATTTCGAAGAACTGATGAAATAAAAGGTGTGTTTTAGGGAAAAATGATAAAAGCCGTACTTTTGGACGTGGATAATACGTTGCTCGATTTCAATAAAAGCGCCGCCCAAACGATAAAAAGCGCGTTTTCCGAACTCGGGCTTAAATACTCGGAAGGCGTATTCGACGTTTTTCTGCGCACCAACGACGAATTATGGCGCAAGATAGAAGAAAAAGAAATTACGCGCGCGGAATTGCACCGCGACAGGTGGAATATTATTTTCGACAGGCTCGGCGTAAACGCGGACGGCGCGGAAATGGAACGGTTGTTTTTAAGTGGGCTTGAAAATTACGCTATTCCCGTGGAAGGCGCGCTCGATACCGTAAAATATCTTTCGGGAAAATACAAGTTGTATACCGCAAGCAACGCGCCCTACGCCCAACAGGTAAAAAGGCTTACCCTTTCGGGCATATTGCCTTTTATAGAAAAAATATTGAATTTTGAAGACCAAGGCATAAATAAACCGCAGAAGCGGTTTTTCGAAGAGTGCTTAAAGACGATAAGTTCGGCGACAAGAGAAGAGATAGCGATAATCGGCGACTCGCTTTCCGCGGATATCGCGGGCGGCAAGAGTGTGGGAATAACTACCGTATGGTTCAATCGGGGATGTTCGGTAAATCCCCCTTCGGGGCTATGCGACTATACGGTCAATAGCCTTGCGGAAATAAAAACCGTTTTGTAATCGCACACGAAAGGAGAAGAAATGTCTTTCAAAAAACGGTACAAGTTTTTCGGGACTTACGGTACGACGCTTAACTTGAAGACAAAGGAAGCGTTCGGTTCGATATTGCCCGTAGTTATCGTCGTTCTGTTATTATGCGTTACGATCACCCCCGTGGAAAGCGGAACGTTTTTGGCGTTTATTCTTGGGTGCGCCTTGGCGGTCGTCGGTATGGCGTTTTTCACGCTCGGCGCTGAAAACGCTATGACGCCGATAGGTCGATATATAAGCACTTCCGTAATAAAGACAAAAAAACTGTGGATAATATTGCCGCTATTCTTTTTGGTGGGCGTGTTTATCACGATTTCCGAACCCGATTTGCAGGTTTTAGCGTCGGAACTTGAAGAAACCGTGAATTATATGGTGCTTATAGTAACCGTCGGCGTGGGCGTAGGCGTATTTCTCGTTATTGCTTTTTTAAGAATAGTTTTAAATGTAAAACTTAAAACCGTTCTGATAGTCTGTTATACCGCGATATTCGTTTTAGCGTTCTTCGTGCCCGGGAATTTCGTACCGCTCGCTTTCGACTCGGGCGGGGTAACGACCGGACCTATGAGCGTACCGTTCATAATCGCTATGGGTACGGGCGTCGCGTATTTAAGGAGCGATAAGTCCGCGGAAGACGACGGGTTCGGTTTAACGGCGCTGTGTTCGGTAGGGCCTATTATAGCGGTAATGATTTTAGGTATGATATACAGACCCGAAACGGTGAGCGTCAGCGGCGGCGAAGCGCTTATTATACCTGATTCCAAAGAACTGTTTTCGGTTTATATAAAAAGACTGCCCGAGTATATGAAGGAAGTCGGTATCGCGCTGTTGCCGATAGTTGCGTTTTATTTTATCACTATGTCGTTCGGCGGCAAAATAGCGAAAGGCGAATTTATAAAAATACTCGTCGGTATCTTTTACGCGTATTTCGGGCTGGTTATTTTCCTGCTCGGCGTAAACTGCGGATTTCTGCCCGTAGGTATGAAGATAGGCGAAACGCTCGGTAACTCGGATTACGCGTGGGTGGTCGTGCCGATAGGTATGGTGTTGGGCTTTTTTATCGTGGGTGCTGAACCCGCGGTGCATATTTTAAACGACCAAGTGTTTGAAATAACGGGCGGCGCTATCCCTAAAAAAGCGTTGGGACTTTCGCTTATGACGGGCGTAGCGGTTTCAACGGGACTTGCGTTTTTAAGGATTTATTTTTCTATACCGATACTGTATATACTTATACCGTGCTACGCGGCGGCACTCGTTCTGACCTTTATCGTTCCAGATATATTTTCGGCGATAGCCTTCGACTCCGGCGGGGTCGCTTCGGGCGCTATGACGGTAGGGTGTTTGATGCCTATGGCGCTCGGTTTTTGCGAAGCGCTGGGTAAGGATGCCGGTTCGGAAGGTTTCGGACTTGTGGCGTTCGTAGCGATGACGCCGCTCGTCGCTATACAGATTTTAGGGCTTGTGTTCAGAATAAAGAGCGCGAAAGCGAAGAAAGCGCAGGCGGAAATTTCTGCGGAACAGACGAAAGTCCGAAAGGCGGAAGAGATTATCGATTAGGAGAAAGTTATGGAAGGTGTAAAATATATAATAACGGTGACCCACAGAGAATACGCCGAAGATTATACCGAATTTTTTTACAGCCACGGCGTCCGCAATCTGATAAAGATTTTCGCAACGGGTTCGGCACGCGACAAAACGCTGTCGGCACTCGGAATAGAGCGGGCGCTTAAAGTAGTTTTCTGTACCGTGGCGACGGAGAGCGACGCGGACGAAATAAATAAAGGGCTTATAAAGGAAACGAATATAACCGAACGCGGCAACGGATTTTCTTTGACTCTGCCGCTGGACGGAATAGGCGGGGAATCGGGCAAGCGGTATCTTTTGGGCGATAAACCTTTGGAAAAAAAGGAGAACGGAAAAATGGAAGAAAAAAGCAAATACGTTCTTTTGACGATAATAGCCGATAAAGGAAACGTAGACGTGGTCATGGACGCGGCGAGAGCGGCGGGCGCTACCGGCGGAACGGTGCTTTCCGCAAAGGGCACGGGCGCGGAAATAGCAAAGTTCTTCGGCGTGGCGATTTCCGAAGAAAAGGAACTTATTTACGTCGTAACGAGAAGGGAAGATCGCGACGGTATAATGAAAGCGGTCATGGAAAAAGCGGGCAGAGATTCGGACGCGCACGGCGTAGTGTTCTCTTTGCCTGTTGAAACCGTAATGGGGATAAGGGATTTCGAAGACTAGAATATGAGAGAAGACCGTAACTGCGATTACACGCAAGAACTCGTTAAAAACGGAGTTATCGCTTTCGTTCCGAGCGGGAACAGTATGTGGCCGACCCTTAAAAACAGGGGTCAGTCCGTAATAGTAAAATTAAAGACGGAAAAATTAAAGCCTATGGACGTCGCTCTTTACCGTAGAGAGAACGGGGTCAACGTGCTGCACAGAGTTATTCGGACGACCGATTTCGGGTACATTATGTGCGGCGACAGCCAGTTTGCGCTTGAAAAGGTAAACGAAGATTGCGTTTACGGGGTTATGGCGGGCTTTTACCGCGGTAAGCGTTACGTGGAAGCGACCGACCCCGACTATATAGAACAGATAAACAAATGGTACGCGAACGAAAAACGCAGAAAGTTAAGAGTAAAGACGTTTTTCTTTTTTAACAGATTGAAGACTCTGCCTGCGCGCGCTCTTCGCAAAATTTTCGGAAGAAAGAAAAAAGACGAAGGAGAAATTAACGATGATTGATTTGAATATTCTCGGTAAAAGCGCGAAAGCGGCAGCGGGCGGGCTTTATTCCGCACCGCAGGAAGTTATCGACCGCGCGCTCGTTGTTTCCGCCGACGAACTCATTAAAAACGCGGATAAAATAAAAGCGGCGAATATAAAGGATATAAAAAACGCCGAAGAAAAGGGGCTTTCCGCCGCGTTTATCGACAGACTTAAAATCACCGACGGCGTTCTTAAAGGTATGGCGGAAGGGTTAAAACAGATAGCGACCTTAAAGACCCCCGTGGGCGAAATAGTGTACGAGTACGAGAATAAGGAACAGGGCATAAAAGTCGTTAAAAGAAAAGTGCCGTTCGGCGTGGTGGGAATTATATTCGAATCCCGCCCCAACGTTACGGCGGACGCTTTCGGACTTTGTTTAAAGACTAAAAACGCCGTGATTTTAAAAGGCGGCAGCGACGCTTTAAATTCCAACCTTGCGATAGTCGAAGTTCTGCGTTCGGCGCTTAATAAGTGCGGGATAGACGAAAACGCGGTAAGTTTAATCGCCGACTCTTCGCGCGAAACGGCGGCGGCGTTTATGCGCTTAAATAAATACGTAGACCTTCTTATTCCGCGCGGCGGGGCGGGGCTTATAAAAGCCGCCGTAGAGAACGCCACCGTGCCGATTATCGAAACGGGTACGGGCAACTGCCACGTTTACGTTGACGAGTTCGCAAATCTCGAAATGGCGGCGAAGGTTATATTCAACGCCAAAACCCAGCGTTATAGCGTTTGTAACGCCTGCGAATCGCTGGTTATTCACGAAAAAATCGCGGAAAAAGTTTTACCGCTTATTTACGACAAACTTTCCGAAAAACAAGTGGAAATGCGATGCGACGAAATCAGTTACGGCATACTTAAAGGTAAGAAAAACGTCGTCAAAGCGACGATTGATGATTTTTACACCGAATACGGCGACGCGATAATTTCCGTAAAGGTCGTCGATAGCCTTGAAAGCGCGATTAGTCATATCAACGAACACTCCACCCGCCACTCGGAATCGATAATCACCGAAAATTTAAGTAATGCGGAAAAGTTTTTAAACGCAATCGACAGCGCTTGCGTGTATCATAACGCTTCGACGCGCTTTTCTGACGGATTTATATTCGGACTTGGCGCGGAAATAGGAATATCCACGCAAAAACTGCACGCCCGCGGGCCTATGGGGCTGGACGCTTTAACCACGACAAAGTACACGGTAACGGGCGACGGCGCGGTGAGAAAATAACGCCAAAAACAGGCGGATAAAGGCAAAACCCTTTGAATTTTCAAGGGGTTTTATTTTTTTAAAAAATATTTTAAAATGTTGGCGTAAAACCCTTGACAAAGGCGGATAATAAGAGTACAATTTATTCAAAAGTTAGCAGTTAAGCACAAAGAGTGCTAACACAAAACTTTTAATATTGCCAAAGGTTAAGGGATATGAAACTCTCCGACAGAAAAAAGAAAATTTTACAGTACGTCGTGGACGATTATATATCCACGGCGCAACCCGTTTCGAGCAAGAGCATTACCGAAAAGTATATGCAGGGGATTTCTTCGGCGACGGTAAGATCCGAACTTGCGGGCTTGGAAGAAATGGGGTATCTTAATCAACTTCACACTTCGAGCGGCAGAGTGCCTTCTATCGACGCGTATAAACTTTACGTTACCGAACTTATGGATAAAGGGAAGTTAACGCGCGAAGAGACGGGGCTTATCCGCGCGGCGTTTAAAAGCCACGTTGACAGTATGGAAACGGTGGTCAAAAACGCGGTGGACGTAATAAGCGAACTTACCAACTACACGTCGGTCGCGGTCGCTTCGCACAGCGGAAAGGAAAAAATCGTTAAAATCGAGATATTCCGCTATAAGCCCGCGCAGGCGCTACTTCTCGTCGTTACCGAAAACACGCTTATCCGCGACAAATTCATAGATATTCCGGAGAGTATGACCGACGCGGAGATCGAAGACGCGAGCAGGGTACTGATGAAAGCCTTTCGCGGCAGAGCGCTTGACGAAGTGCTTTCCGTGGGAAAGTCCGTCTGCGACGAAATAGACGGCTACCGCGAGATATTCGACGGCGTTATGAACGCTATCGAAGAATACGTCGAAAGGGATAAGGCGGACGTCGTGATTAAAGGCGAAGGCAAGATTTTAAATCACCCCGAAAGCCTTGACGGAGAAAAGGTCAAGAATTTTCTTTCGGTGGTAACGAGTAAGGATAAACTCGCCGAACTTTTATCGGACGGCAACGACGATATAGAGATAAACATCAAGATAGGCGGCGAAAACGAAGATATGCCGAAGGACTGTTCTCTCGTTACCGCAACCTATTCCGCAAGCGGCATAAAGGTCGGAACTTACGGCGTTATAGGGCCGCTAAGGATGGACTATCAGAAAGTCGTTTCGGTGTTGAAAGGCGTAGGCAAAGTGCTTGAAGACATTATGAAAAATAAAGAATAGCGAAGGACGGGATTATGGAAGAGAAAAAAAAGAAAAAGCCCGATAACACGGAAGAACGGGTTTCGGCACTTACGGAAGAGAACGAAGCGCTTATAAAGGAAGTCGAAGAAGCCAAAAAGCAGGCGGACGATTTCAAGGACAAATGGATGAGAAACGTCGCCGAGTTCGACAACTATAAAAAGCGCAACGCCAAAATCTGGCAGGACGCGTTCAACGAAGGCATCGCAAGCGTAATCTTAAAAATTCTGGTCGTGGGCGACACGCTCGACAGAGCGTTGGGTCTGGGGCTTGACGAAAAAACGCAGGCAGGCATAGCGGGAATAAAGAGAAAGTTCGACGAAACGCTTACTTCTCTCGATATCGAAGAGATAAATCCCGTCGGCGAAAAGTTCGACCCGAACGTCGCGGAAGCGGTGATGCAGGTGGAGAGAAGCGAAGACGACGAAAGCGACACCGTAAAACAGGTATTTGAGAAGGGCTATAAACTGAAAGATAAAATAATAAGATACGCTAAAGTAAGCGTAGTAAAATAACGTAAAATATCAACAAGGAGAATTTTAATTATGAAAACAATAGGTATTGATTTAGGAACGACAAACTCGTGCGTAGCCGTTATGGAAAACGGCGAACCCGTAGTAATAGCGAACGCGGAAGGCGCAAGGACTACGCCTTCGGTCGTGGGATTTCAGAAGGACGGCGAAAGACTCGTGGGGCAGGTAGCGAAACGTCAGGCGGTTTCTAACCCCGAAAGAACGGTTTCGTCCATCAAACGCCACATGGGTTCAGACTATAAAGTCAATATAGACGGCAAGGCTTACACGCCGCAGGAAATTTCGGCAATGATTCTGTCGAAACTTAAAAAAGACGCGGAAGCGTACTTGGGCGGCACGGTAACGGACGCGGTCATTACTTGCCCCGCGTACTTTACCGACAGTCAGCGCCAAGCGACCAAAGACGCGGGAAAAATTGCGGGCTTAAACGTTCTCCGTATCATCAACGAACCGACGGCGGCGGCGCTCTCTTACGGACTCGATAAGGAAGGCAAAACCCAAAAGGTCATAATATACGACCTTGGCGGCGGCACGTTCGACGTTTCCATTATGGAAATAGGCGACGGCGTATTCGAAGTTCTTGCTACCCACGGCAACAATATGCTCGGCGGCGACGACTTCGATAAGAGAATTATGGATTATCTCGTTTCCGAATTCAAAGCAAAGGAAGGCATAGATCTTTCGGGCGACAAACTCGCTATGCAGAGATTAAAGGAAGCGGCGGAAAAGGCGAAAATCGAACTTTCGGGTATGAGTAAGACCAATATCAATCTTCCGTTCATTACGGCGGATGCGACGGGGCCAAAACACCTTGACGTCGATTTAACCAAGCAGAAATTCGACGCGATGACCGCAGACCTTGTCGAAGCGACCGTTACCCCGATGAAAAAGGCTATGGAAGACGCTAAACTTTCCTATTCCGATATAGATAAAGTTATTCTGGTCGGCGGTTCTACGCGTATTCCCGCGGTCATCGACGAAGTCAGAAAGATAACGGGCAAAGAACCGTTCAAGGGCATCAACCCCGACGAGTGCGTGGCTATCGGCGCGGC